>Ga0136637_1000270_pt1 | contig 11660 bp, 3 predicted proteins | sample AntDrymUQ8572106_2_FD_105497 | JGI IMG/M metagenome (GOLD analysis project Ga0136637, IMG submission 105497) | Polar desert sand microbial communities from Dry Valleys, Antarctica - metaG UQ857 (21.06) | ecosystem: Environmental > Terrestrial > Soil > Desert | place: Antarctica: Dry Valley... | reverse complement strand
CTGGAACGTCAGCGGGAGCGTCTTCGCGGTCACCCGCGCGTGATGGACATCGGAAGCATGAGCGGGCTGCATAGATCCCGGACTGCCGACGTGGCCGGGCTCGTGACGAACAGCGCTAGGGTGCCACCTGCGCTGTCAGCGTCTGGCTGTGTCCATGTCGGTGGACCAACGCTGTCAGCTCGGATGATCCAACGACGACCCTCGGTAGCAACAGATCGCACCCCCCGCACCTTCCTGCCACAGCTTGACTCTTGGACGTCTTTAACCTCCGCTCCCGCCTCGTCGAGGATTACCGACGCTACGCGGAGTCATTCCTCACTATTCGTGACCCACGCGTACGCGAGCACGTCGAGCGCGAGCTCGACGGGGGCTTGCTGTGGCCCGACCCGCCGCTACAGCTGAACCCGGCGTTCGAGCCGGGTGGGCTGATCGACGAGCTGGGCGCCGAGGGGCTGCTGCACGACGAATGCCGGCGAATCTTTCGCTCCGACAAGAGGCCCGAGGATCCAGTTGGCCGCGACCTGCGCCTTCACCGCCACCAGAGCGAGGCGATCCGCGCGGCGCAGGACGGCGCGAATTACGTCCTGACGACGGGCACCGGGTCGGGCAAGTCGATGGCCTACATCGTCCCCATCGTCGACTACGCGCTGAAGCACAGGCCGGGGAATGGCGCGATCAAGGCGATTGTCGTCTATCCGATGAATGCGCTCGCCAACTCACAGGAGAACGAGCTGGCGAAGTTCCTGAAGGTGGGATACCCCGGCGGCAAGCCTCCGGTGACCTTCCGCCGCTATACCGGTCAGGAGGGCGAGGAGGAGCGCGAGGAGATCGCCGCGATCCACCGGACATCCTGCTGACGAACTACGTGATGCTCGAGTACCTGCTCACGCGTCCCTCGGACGATGCGGTGATCCGGGCCGCGAAGGGGCTGCAGTTTCTCGTCCTTGACGAGCTGCATACCTATCGCGGTCGACAGGGCGCCGACGTGGCGCTGCTGATCCGCCGCGTCAGGGAGCGCTGTCGGGCGCCCGACGTGCGCTGTGTCGGGACGTCGGCCACGATGGCCGGCCCCGGCACGTTCGCGGAGCAGCAGTCGGAGGTGGCCCGCGTCGCGACCCGCCTATTCGGTACGACCGTCGAGGCACGGCATGTCATCGGGGAGACGCTGCGCCCTGCCACAGCTGACGTTGACCTCGACGACCCCGAGTTCCGCGAGGGCCTCGCCGCCCGCATCCGCGACGGATCGCCCTCGTCTGACTACGAAAGCATGTGCGCAGATCCACTTGCGAGCTGGATCGAGCGCGTCCTCGGCATCACCTACAACACCGAGGACGAGCGTTACGTTCGATCGACTCCTCGGCCGCTGCGCGGCGAGACGGGCGCCGCCGCCAAGCTCGCGGCTGACACGAGCCTGCCGATCGAGCAATGTCTCGGCGCCCTGCAGGAGATGCTGCTCGCCGGCAGCGAGGTGAAGAGCGACGCGGGCTTCCCGGTCTTCGCATTTCGCCTGCACCAGTTCTTCAGCGGCGGCAACTCTCTCGCCGCATCCCTGGACCGGCCGGCAACGAGGGAGATCACCACGTCGGGGCAACAGTTCGTGCCGGGCTTCGGGCGCGAGCGGGTCTACCTGCCGATGGCGTTCTGTCGCGAGTGCGGCCAGGATTACTTCCCGGTCCGCCTCACCCAGGCTGATGAGGGGGACGTCTTCGAGCCGCGCGAGATCTCCGACCGGTTGGCCACGGACAGCCAGCGCGTCGGGTACCTCTATGTCTCCGACGAGAACCCGTGGCCGACCGAGGAGGCAGACGTCATCCCGCTGCTGCCCTCCGACTGGTTGGAGCCCGGAGGTACGCGGATCAAGCGTGACCTCAAAAAGCGACTGCCGCTGCCGATGGAGGTCTCGCTCGACGGTCGGGTGGCGTTCGGCGGAAAGGGCGCCCACTTCATCCCGGCACCGTTTCGCTTCTGCCTCGCGTGCGGGGTGGCGTACGGAGGCGCCCAGCGAGGAGACTTCGGCAAGCTCGCGACGCTCGGCGCCGGTGGGCGCAGCACGAGCACGACCGTGCTCGGCCTCTCTGCGATCCGTGAGCTGCGGCGCGAGCAGTCGCTGCCGGTCCAGGCCCGCAAGCTCCTGAGCTTCAGTGACAACCGCCAGGACGCTTCGCTTCAGGCTGGGCATTTCAACGACTTCGTCGAGATCAGCCTGTTGCGCGCTGCCCTCCACGAAGCCGCGCGACGCTGCGGCCCTGACGGTCTGCGCTACGACGGGCTGCCGCTCGCGGTGTTCGAGGCGCTGGCGCTCGCTGTCGACCAGTACGCCACAGACGCTGACGTCAAGGGCGGCGCGCGCCGACGCATCGACGAAGCTCTACGCCAAGTCCTCTCATATCGCGTCTACCGCGATCAGCAGCGCGGCTGGCGACTCACGTCTCCGAACCTGGAGCAGACTGGGCTGCTGCGCGTCGACTATGACGATCTCGCCGACTGCGCCGGGGACGAGAGCGTGTGGAACGACGAGCTGCCCGAGTGGGCGGGCGACGACCGCGATCCGCACCCCGCGCTGACGTCCGCTGAGGCCGGTACTCGCGAGCACGTCGCGCGGACCCTGATGGACTACCTGCGCCGCGAGCTGGCGATCAAGGTCGACGAGCTCGACCCCGACCGTCACGAGGAGCTCAAGCGTCGCTCCTCGCAGCTGCTGATCCCGCCGTGGGCGATCGACGAGGCCGAGCCGCTGTCGTACGCGTCGATCGCGTTCCCGCGCTCCCGTCGCCCCGACGACGATCGCGCCGCCACGTACGTCTCGCCGCTCGGGGGCTTCGGGCAGTTCGTCGCGCGGCACGACACCTTCCCGCTGCATGCGCACCGGCTGCCGGTCGCCGAGCGCCAGCGTGTCATCGTCGGAATCCTCGAGGCGCTGCGCCGTTACGGCTTGGTCGAACGCGTCATCACGAGTCTGGAGCAGGGCCCCCCCGGCTACCAGATTCCCGCCGCTCAGCTGCGCTGGATCGCCGCCGACGGAACGTCCCCCACCCACGACCCGATCCGCGTGCCGCGCGCGCCCAAGGAGGGTCGGCGCACCAACGCCTTCTTCATCGACCTGTACCGCGACGAGGCGCGCGAGACAACCGGCGTCGAGGCGCGCGAGCACACCGCGCAGGTGCGCCCCGAGGAGCGCCAGGACCGTGAGCAGCGCTTTCGCAGCGGCGAGCTGCCTGTCCTGTTCTGCTCACCGACGATGGAGCTCGGCGTCGACATCGCGTCGTTGAACGTCGTCAACCTGCGCAACGTCCCGCCGACGCCCGCCAACTACGCGCAGCGCTCCGGCCGCGCGGGCCGCAGCGGCCAGCCGGCGCTGGTGTACACGTTCTGCTCGAGCTTCAACAGCCACGACCGCTACTTCTTCCGCCGGCCCGAGCGGATGGTCTCGGGCGCCGTCGCGCCGCCGCAGCTCGACCTCGCCAACGAAGACCTCGTCCGCGCACACATCCACGCGATCTGGCTGGCCGAGACCGGTCAGTCGCTCGGACGATCCCTGACCGACGTCCTCGATGTTGATGGCCCGAACCCGACGCTCGCGCTCAAGCCATCGGTGCGCACGGCCACTGACGACCAGCACGCCCGCGCCCGCGCGCAAACCCGGGCCGCCGCGGTGCTCGGCGCAATGGCCGACGACCTCAACGACGCGACCTGGTTCAGCGCCTCCTGGCTTGACCGTGTCCTGTCGCGTGCTCCGACCGCGCTCGACGATTCCTGCGAGCGCTGGCGCGACCTCTACCGCTCCGCGCGGCAGACGATTGCCGCTCAGACCGACGTCGTCACGGACGCCAGCCGCTCCCAGCGCGACAAGAACGAGGCCAAGCGCCTGCGCCGCGAGGCCGAAGCGCAGCTCGAGCTCCTGACCGTCGAGGGCGGCACGAACGCCTCAAGCGACTTCTACAGCTATCGCTACTTCGCCAGCGAGGGGTTTCTGCCCGGCTACAGCTTCCCGCGGTTGCCTCTGTCGGCGTTCATCCCCGGCCGCCGTACCGCCAATCGCCACAACGAAGACTTCGTCCAGCGTCCGCGTTTTCTCGCCATCACCGAGTTCGGACCGCGCAGCGTCATCTATCACGAGGGCGCGAGATACCTCGTCAACAAGGTCATCCTGCCCGTCAACACCGATCCCGATGGCGACGGTCTGCCGACGGAGCGAGCGAAGGTGTGCGACGCCTGCGGTTACCTGCACACGATCGGCGAGGGCAATGGGCCCGACATCTGCGTGCGCTGCGACGCCGCCCTCGAGAAGCCGCTTCGCGACTTGCTGCGCCTGCAGAACGTCGCCACCCGCCGACGCGATCGCATCTCCTCTGACGAGGAGGAGCGCCAGCGCCAGGGCTATGAGGTCCGCACCGCCGTCCAGTTCACCGAACACGAGGGCCGCCAGGCACGAACCTCCGGCAACGTCACAGCCTCCGACGGAACCGAGCTGCTCAAGCTCGACTTCGGACAGGCCGCGACGATCTGGCGCGTCAACCTCGGCTGGACACGGCGCAAGGACAGGGACGTCCAGGGGTTCGTCCTGGACACCGAGCGCGGCTACTGGGCCAAGGACGACGCCGCCACGCCCGATGACCCCGACGACCCGATCAGCAACGCGAACAAGCGCGTCATCCCGTTCGTCGAAGACCACCGCAACTGCCTTCTCGTCGAGCCGTCGCAGGCACTCGAGTCCGAGCAGATGGCGTCCCTGCAGGCCGCGCTCAAGCGGGCGATCCAGGCCGAGTTCCAGCTCGAGGATCAGGAGCTCGCCGCCGAGCCGCTGCCGTCCGCCGACATCCGCCGCGTCCTGCTGCTCTTCGAAGCCGCGGAGGGCGGCGCGGGCGTCCTGCGTCGACTGCTCGACGATCCGACGGCGATTCGCCGCGTGGCCGCGACCGCTCTCGAGCTGTCCCACTTCGCGCCAGACGGCACCGATCTTCGCCACGCGCCGAACACGACCGAAGAATGTGAGCTCGCCTGCTACGACTGCCTGCTGAGCTACGGCAATCAGCGCGACCACCGAATACTCGACCGCACGGCCATCAGGGACCTGCTGCTGCAGCTCGCCGGCGCGACGACCGCACAGAGCAGCACGGTCCCGTTTGACGAGCACGCCGAGTGGCTGCGCAAGCGCTGCGACTCCCAGCTCGAACGCGACTGGGTGCAGCTGCTCGTCAACCAGCGCCGCCTGCTGCCCGACGAGCCCCAGAAGCTGTTGGCCGGCGCGCAGACCCGCCCCGACTTCCTCTACACCGATGCGCAGGTAGCGATCTACGTCGACGGCCCGATGCACGACGAGACCGACAAGCAGGCTGACGACGCCGCAACCGACGCCCGGCTCGAGGACGCGGGCTGGGAGGTCATCCGTTTTCGCCACGGCGGCGACTGGACAGCGATCCTCAACGCTTCCCCCAGCGTCTTCGGTCCGAACGGCTCCTGATGGCGATCACACCAACGTTCCCCGTTGGCTCCCTCGTCAGCGCGCGCGGCCGCGAGTGGCTCGTGTTGCCCGAGAGCGAGCAGCCGGACCTGCTCGTCGTCAAGCCGCTCGGTGCCACCGACGACGAGATCACCGGGATCCTTCCGGCGCTCGAACCGGTCACGTCAGCGACCTTCGCGCCGCCGGACCCATCCACCGCCGGCGATGCCCGCAGCGCCCGTCTGCTGCGCGACGCGCTGCGCCTCGGCATCCGCTCCTCGGCCGGCCCGTTCCGTTCGTTCGGCCGGATCGCCGTCGAACCTCGCCCGTACCAGCTCGTGCCGCTGCTCATGGCGCTCAAGCTCGACCCCGTTCGCCTCCTGATCGCCGACGATGTCGGCATCGGCAAGACGATCGAAGCCGCGCTCATCGCCCGCGAGCTGCTCGACCGCGGCGACGTCCAGCGCACCGCCGTGCTCTGCCCGCCGCATCTCGCCGAGCAATGGAAGCAGGAGCTGTCGCAGAGGTTCCACCTGCACGCCGAGCTCGTCCTGCCCTCCACCGCCCGCCGCCTCGAACGCGGCCTGCCGATCGGTCGCACGCTCTTCGACGAGCACCCGCACGTCATCGTCTCCACGGACTTCATCAAGAGCGAGCGCCGCCGCGAGGACTTCGTCCGCGCCTGCCCCGAGCTCGTCATCGTCGACGAGGCCCACACGTTCGCGTTCGGCGCGCGCGACCGCGGGCGCCACCAGCGCCACGACCTGCTGCAGGCGCTCAGCCGCGACCCTGATCGCCACCTCATCCTCGTCACCGCCACGCCCCACAGCGGCAAGGACGACGCCTTCCGCTCGCTGCTCGCGCTGCTGGATCCGGCGCTCGCCGATCTGCCGGAAGACCTCTCGGGCCCCGAGCGGGCACGTGACCGCCGCCGCCTTGCCGCGCATCTCGTCCAGCGCCGCCGGGCCGACATCGGCGCCTACCTCGAGGACACGCCATTTCCCGACCGCCAGTCGCGCGACGAGACCTACAAGCTCTCCAACGACATGCGCGGCCTGCTGGATGACGCGCTCGCGTGGGCGCGCGACATCGTGCGAGACACCGCACAGGATCGCCGGCGCCAGCGCATCCGATGGTGGTCGGCGCTCGCGCTGTTGCGCTCGCTCGGCTCGAGCCCCGCCGCAGCAGCCGCGACGCTGCGAACGCGAGCCGGCAACCTCGAAGCCGTCACCGTCGAAGAGGCCGACGACGTCGGCCGGCTCACGGTCCTCGACGAGGCAGGTGACGAGGGCCCCGAGAGTCTCGACTCAGCCCCCGGAGCGCTCGGCGACGCGCAAGCCGCCGACAGCGAGCGGCGCCGGCTGCTGGCCATGGCTCGGAGGGCCGAAGCGCTCATGGGCGACGGCGACACGAAGCTGCAGGCCGTCACGAAGCTCGTGAAGGATCTGCTCAGTCGGGGTTGCCAGCCGATCATCTTCTGCCGCTTCATCCCGACCGCCGAGTACGTCGCCGAGCATCTGCGCAAGGCACTGCCCAAGACCGTCGAGGTCGCCGCGGTCACCGGCACGCTCGCGCCGTACGATCGCGAGGCGCGGATTGCCGAGCTCGCGCGGCACGAGCGCCACGTGCTCGTCGCCACAGACTGCCTCAGCGAGGGCATCAACCTCCAAGAGCCGTTCGACGCCGTCGTGCACTACGACCTGGCGTGGAACCCGACGCGCCACGAGCAGCGTGAAGGACGCGTCGACCGCTTCGGCCAGCGCCGCGACAAGGTCTATGCCGTGACGTTCTTCGCCGACAACAGCCCGATCGACGGGCTCGTCCTAGAGGTGTTGCTGCGCAAGCACGACCGCATTCGCAAGCAACTGGGCGTCTCCGTCCCGATGCCCGCCGACGCCGCGAAGGTCGCCGACGCGATCCTCGAAGGAGCGATTCTGCGCGGTCGCGACGACCTCGCATTCAGCGAGCAGCTCGAGCTGTTTGCCGATGTCGCCCGCGAGCAGGCCAACCTCTTTGACGGCGAATGGGAGGCCGCCAGCGAGCGCGAGCGGCGCACCCGCACGGTCTATGCGCAAGACGCAATCCAGACCGACGAGGTGGCCCGCGAGCTGCACGACGCCCGCGAGGTCATCGGCGACGTCGTCGCGGTCGAGCGCTTCGCACGCGAGGCGCTCGAAGCGCACGACGCGCGAGTGCGTCCGGCGAAGGGCGGGGGACTGCACGCCGACCTCAGCGAGACACCGGCGGCGCTCCGCGATGCCATCGGCGAAGCGGCTCGCAGCGACGAGCTCGAGATCGTCGCCACCGGCGGGGCTCTACGGCTCAACCGCAGCCACCCCGTCGTGCAGGCACTGGCCGCGCACACGATGGACACCGCGCTCGACGCGCATGGCCCATCGGCCGCGGCGCGCTGCGGGACGCTGCGCACGCGTGCCGTGACGAGCCGCACGACGCTCTTGCTGCTGCGCGTGCGCATCCACCTGACCGTCCGCCAGAGCGGCCGCGACACGCGCGAGCTGCTCGCAGAAGATGCGGTCATGACGGCCTTCACCGGAACTGCAGACGCTCCCGTCTGGCTCTCCAACGAGCAGACCGCTTTGCTCTTCGACGCCGAGCCCGCCGGCAACGTTCCAAGCGACCTCGCCGTGCGTCAGGTCCAGCGCGCCCGTGACGCGCTGCCCGCGCTGGCCGGGCACTTGGAGCAGCTCGCGCACGACCGCGCCGCGACACTGCTGAGCGCCCACCGCCGCGTGCGCGAGAGCGCACGCGCGCAGGGCAGCTACGACGTGCGCCCGCAGCTGCCGGTCGACGTCGTCGGCCTCTACGTCTACCTCCCGGTCGCCGACGCATGAGCGCCACGACGACGATCCGCTCCGAGGGCGGCCTGCTGCCCCGCGACGTCCTCGCGCGAATCGCTGCGCAGGACCCCGACCTCGGCGGGCTGACCGCCGACGCCTATCACCTCGCGCCCAGTGAGCGCCTCGGCGAAGCGATCGCTCGCTCCTGGGCACGCCTGACGGCCGCGTGGGAGCTGTTCGCGACCGAGCGCGACCTCCTACCCGCCGCCGACCCGGCCGGCCGGCTCACGCGCGAGCGCTGGCTGCTGCCGCTGTTCTCAGAGCTCGGCTACGGGCGTCTCGTGCAGCGCCCCGCGCTGGAGCTCGGCGAGCGCAGCTTCCCTGTCTTCTGCGAGTACGCGCACTCCCCTGTGCACCTCGTCGGCGCCGGCGTGGCGCTCGATCGCCGCAGTGCCGGCATCCGCGGCGCCGCCGGCCAGTCACCACATTCGCTCGTGCAGGAGCTGCTGAACCGCTCCGACGAGCGTTTGTGGGGGATCGTCACCAACGGCCTGACACTGCGCCTGCTGCGCGACAACGTCACGCTGACCCGCCAGGCCTACGTCGAGTTCGATCTCGAGGCGATACTCGCCGGCGAGGCCTACGAGGACTTCGCGCTGCTGTGGCTGTGCTGCCACCAATCCCGGCTCGAAGCCGAGCGCCCCGAGGACTGCTGGCTCGAGCGCTGGACGCAGATCGCGCAACGCGACGGCACCCGCGCGCTCGACACCCTCCGAGGCGGCGTCGAGCGCGCGATCGAGACGCTCGGCCGCGGCTTCCTGGCACACCGCGCCAACACCGATCTGCAGGCCGCGCTGCGCGACGGGCAGCTCGACGGACCTGCTTACTACCGCCAGCTGCTGCGCACCGTCTACCGGCTGCTGTTCTGCTTCACCGCCGAGGACCGCGACGTGCTGCTGCTCAGCGAGGACGGATCGTCGCAGCGCCGCGAGGGCCGCCAGCGCTTCGCGGACAACTACTCCACCGCTCGCCTGCGACGACTCGCCGGTCGCCGGCGCGGAGGCCACGCGCACGACCTCTACGAGCAGCTCAAGCTCCTCTTCGGCTGGCTGCACCTCGACGGCCAGCCCGCGCTCGCCCTGCCGGCGCTCGGCAGCGCCCTCTGGGATCCCGCCACCACGCCGCAGCTCGCCGGCGCCCGGATCTCCAACGAGCACCTGCTCGGCGCGATCCGCGAGCTGGCCTTCGTCGACGGCGGCCGCCTCCCCGTCGACTTTCGCAACCTCGGCGCAGAGGAGCTCGGTTCGGTCTACGAGTCGCTGCTTGAGCTGCACCCCGAGATCGATCGCGGGACGGCCACGTTCACGCTTTCGACCGCCGCGGGCCACGAGCGCAAGACCACCGGCAGCTATTACACGCCGACAACGCTTATCGCGACGCTCCTCGACGCATCTCTCGACGCCCTCCTCGACGAGGCCCAGCGCGCCGACGATCCTCAGCGCGCGGTCCTCGCGATCACGGTGTGCGACCCCGCGTGTGGATCGGGACACTTCCTCGTGGCAGCCGCCAACCGCATCGCAAAACGACTCGCCGCCGTGCGAACTGGCGACCCCGAACCGTCGCCATCTGACCTCCGGACGGCGCTACGGGACGTTGTCGGTCACAGCATCTACGGCGTCGACGTCAACCCGATGGCCGTTGAACTCTGCAAGGTCTCCCTGTGGATGGAGGCGCTCGAGCCCGGCCGACCGTTGGCATTCTTGGAGTCGCACGTACGTCCGGGCAACGCGCTGCTCGGCGCTTTGCCTGGGCTCATGGAGGGGGGAATCCCGGGCGCGGCGTTCCAAGCTGTTCGCGGCGACGACTTCGGCGCGCTCGAGCCGGAGGACAAGCCGTGGGTCACGAAGCTCCGGAAACGAAATGCTGACGAGAAAGCCCGCGGACCCGCCGCAATGACGATGTTCGATCCGGACGCGGCGGTTTCTGACATCACCAGCGTCGCCCAGATCGTTGAAGCGCTCCCTGACGACACCCTTCGTGACGTAGCGGCAAAGGAGCTCCGATATCGCTCGCTGCGAGAGTCCTCCTCGTTCAAGATTTCGACTTTCGCGTGCGACGTCTGGGCGGCTGCGCCTCTCTTCGACCTCGTCCTGGGAAACCCGCCCTGGAACACGCTCAGCCCAGACGTCAAGGAGTTCTTTTCCAGCTACGACGCGACCGTGCGCGAACAGGACCGGGACGGACAGCGCGAGATCGTAGAGGACCTCTTGGACGCTCCGGAGATCACACAGCGATGGCGAAACTACTGCCGCCGACTGTATTCCGCCGTGCACACGTTTAAGAACGGCGGTCGGTACCGACTGTTCGCATCCGGCAATCTCGGTAAGGGCGACTTCAACATCTACCGGATGTTTGCCGAGACGGCGCTCGCAGTAACACGTCCGAACGGCTTCACGGCACAGATCGTTCCCGAGAACCTCGCCAATGGTGCCAACGCCGCCGCGATTCGTGAGGAACTGTTTGACCGCCGCCGGCTCGACGTACTCCTCACGTTTGAGAATCGGCGGGAGGTCTGGTTCAAGGGACTGCACTCCGCGGCCGTGTTCTGCATCTATAGCGCTCGACGGACAGGCTCCGCCGAACGATTCCGTGCCGCGTTCGATATCCGCGACGCCGAATCGCTGCACGCGGCGGAGCAGAACCCACTCCTGATCCCGCGCGCGCTCGTCGAAGAGTTCTCGCCCGACGCGCTGGCCATTATGCGCTTCTCGTCGCAAGCCGAGATCGACGCCGTGACGAAGGCATACGCGCGATGTCCCCGGTTTGGCGATGAGACGGCTGGACAGCCCTACCGCGATTACATGCGGGAAATCGACATGGGTAACGACCGCGAACTCTTTGTGGATGAACCCGGAGGCCTCCCCCTCTACGAGGGACGGATGGTCGCGCAGTACGACCATCGAGCGAAGGGATATAGGTCCGGGCGCGGGCGTGCAGCTGTTTGGGAAACTTTGAGCTTCACCGATACAGGCAAATCGATCCAGCCCCAGTGGCGGGTCGACCAGATTCCGCTCAAAGCAGTCGATCGAGTCCAGAGCTACCGGATTGGATTCTGCGACGTGGCCAGCCCAACGAATGAGCGCACACTCGTGGCCGCGTTGATCCCGGCGGGCGCCATATCAAGCGACACGGTGCCGACGATTGTGTATCCGCACGGCGACGAGTGGGCGTACACGGTGTGGCTCGCTTGTGCGAACTCGTACGTAGTCGACTTCATCATGCGCAAGAAGGTCTCGCTCCATGTGAAGTACTCCATGTTGGACACCGTGCCGTTCCCGAGACCCGCCAGAGACGATCCGATCTCGCGCCAGCTCGTCCCACTCGTCGCACGACTGACGTGCACCAGCCCAGACATGGTGGGG
>Ga0136637_1000268_pt1 | contig 11686 bp, 7 predicted proteins | sample AntDrymUQ8572106_2_FD_105497 | JGI IMG/M metagenome (GOLD analysis project Ga0136637, IMG submission 105497) | Polar desert sand microbial communities from Dry Valleys, Antarctica - metaG UQ857 (21.06) | ecosystem: Environmental > Terrestrial > Soil > Desert | place: Antarctica: Dry Valley... | reverse complement strand
TTTGCGGTGGCCGAGGTCCGCGCGTACAACCCGATGTTCATCTATGGCGAGTCCGGGCTTGGCAAGACCCACCTGCTGCATGCCATCGGGCACTACAGCGAGACCGTCTTCCCGCACCACCGGGTGAACTACTTCACCACCGAGGAGTTCACCAACGACTTCATCAACCTGGTGCACGCCGGCCGGGCCGAGGACTTCCGGCGCCGGTACCGCGACGTGGACCTGCTGCTCGTCGACGACGTGCAGTTCCTCGAGCGTGCCGAGCGAACGCAGGAGGAGTTCTTCCACACGTTCAACACCCTGCACAACGCGAACAAGCAGATCGTGATCTCCTCAGACCGACCGCCCAAACAGTTGACCACGCTGGAGGACCGGCTGCGGACCCGGTTCGAGTGGGGCCTGATCACCGACGTCCAGGCCCCCGATCTGGAGACCCGGATCGCGATCCTGCGCAAGAAGGTCGCCGGCGATGTCCTGCCCGAGGTCGTCCCGGAGGTGCTGGAGTACATCGCTTCGAAGATCCAGACGAACATCCGCGAACTCGAGGGCGCGCTGATCCGGGTCAACGCCTACGCCAGCCTCAACCGTACGGAGGTCTCGATCGGCCTGGCCGAGGAAGTCCTGCGTGACCTGCTGCCCGACACCGAGGGCCCGAAGATCACCGCCACCATCATCATGTCGGTCACCGCGGAGTACTTCGGCGTCAGTGTCGACGACCTCAAGGGGCACAGCCGTAGTCGGGTCCTGGTCACCGCCCGGCAGATCGCGATGTACCTCTGCCGGGAGCTGACCGAATTGTCCCTGCCCCGCACCGGGCAGATCTTCAATCAGGTCACCGAACTGACCAGCCGCATCAAGGCACGCGCGCGCCAGTAGTGCCGGTCAAAATGTACCCTTCGCGCCGCATCACTTCAGCCAGATTCGTCACGTCCGTTCATCCACACAGGACGGTCCGAGAACCGCGATCTGCTGCCAGGCGTGCACAGCGTGGGGACAACGGTGTGGACAACAGTGGATACGTGCGATACCGGCCCCGAGGTAACCCGTACGAAACCCCGATGTCCCCACCCGTTCACCTTTTACGCTCAGGTCGGTGCACAGTTACCCGCCTCGACAGTGCGCCTGCCGAGCAGGTAGGACGGCGTGATATCCACAGCATCCACAGCCGTGATGACGATGATGAGTTCTATCTATCGAGGACATATGCACCACAACCAGAATGGGAATCAGTTGAGGATGGGGACTAGATGAAGTTCCGGGTGGAGCGAGATGCACTGGCCGACGCGGTCGCCTGGACGGCTCGCAGCCTGCCGGCTCGCCCGCCGGTCCCGGTGCTGGCTGGCCTGGTCCTGAGCGTCGAGGCAGACACCCTGGAGGTGTCCGGATTCGACTACGAGGTCTCCACCCAGGCCGAGCTACCGGTGCATGCCGCCAGTTCCGGGCGAACCCTGGTATCCGGACGCCTGCTGGCCGACATCACCAAGTCGCTGCCGCCGCATCCGGTGGACGTGGCCGTCGACGGGCCACGGTTGTCCATCAACTGCGGCAACGCCCGGTTCAGCCTGCCGACCCTTCCGGTGGAGGACTACCCGGCCTTGCCGACGATGCCATCGACGGCGGGGACCGTTGCCGCCTCGGTCTTCGCCGAAGCCGTTGGCCAGGTGGCGATCGCCGCCGGTAGGGACGACACACTACCGATGCTGACCGGCGTCCGGATCGAGATCGAAGCGGACACCATCACCCTGGTGGCCACTGACCGGTTCCGGCTGGCACTGCGGGAGTTCACCTGGAAGCCGAGCACGCCGGGAGCCAGCGCCGCGATCCTGGTACCCGCCCGGACGCTCGCCGACGCCGCCAAGACGCTGACGGGAGGCTCGGAGGTGACCGTGTCGCTGTCGTCCAGCGGCGTGGGAGAGGGCCTGCTCGGGTTGTCCGGACAGGGCAAGCAGACCACCACCCGGCTGCTGGATGCGGAGTTCTTGAAGTACCGCTCGATCCTGCCGCCGGAGTTCAGCTCGCATGCCGAACTCGACGTCGCCGCATTCACCGAGGCGGCCAAGCGGGTCGCGCTGGTCGCCGAGCGGTGGGCGCCGCTGCGCTGCGAGTTCTCCGACGGTGCGGTCACGCTGAGGGCCGGCGGTGATGAGGAGTCCCAGGCCGAGGAACGCTGCGAGGTCGTGTTCGAGGGCGAGACCACGACGATCGGGTTCAATCCGGCGTTTCTCCTCGATGGCCTAGCCGCCGTGCACTCGGAGACTGCTCGCCTGGAGATGACCACGCCACTCAAGCCGGCAGTGCTCAGTGCTGTGGGTGGAGACGGCGATGCGGCGACCTACCGGTACCTGATCATGCCCGTACGGTTGCCCAGCTAACCCCTACCCCGCAACAGGCAGATCGGGAGCGCGCACGAGATGCAACTCGGAATGATCGGCCTGGGCAAGATGGGTGCGAACATGGTCGGCCGGCTGAGCGATGCTGGTCACGAAGTCATCGGGTACGACGTCAATCCTGGCACCCGCGACGTAGCGAGCCTCGAGGAGCTGATTGCTGCCTTGGATGCTCCGCGAGCCGTGTGGGTGATGGTTCCGGCCGGCGAGCCGACGCAGCAGACGATCGCCGCGCTCGGCGAGTTGCTCTCGGCCGGCGACCTCCTCGTGGACGGGGGGAACTCCCGGTTCACCGACGACCAGGTGCACGCCGCGATGCTGGACGAGCGTGGCATTGGTTTCGTCGACTGTGGCGTCTCCGGGGGGGTGTGGGGTCGGGAGAACGGGTACGGCCTGATGGCCGGAGGGTCCGCGGCGAACGTGGCGCGACTTGCCCCGATCTTCGACGCGCTGCGACCGCCGGCGATCCCCGGAGAACCCGGAGCTGGGTACGCCCACGCGGGCGAGGTCGGTGCCGGGCACTTCGCCAAAATGGTGCACAACGGCATCGAGTACGGGCTGATGCAGGCCTACGCCGAGGGGTATGAGCTACTGGCCGCCGCAGATCTGGTCACTGACGTACCAGCAGTACTCACGGCCTGGACGCAGGGCACCGTGATTCGCTCGTGGCTGCTGGACCTCCTCGTCAGGGCGTTGGAACAGGACCCGGAACTCGACGACATCCAGGGCTACGTCCAGGACTCCGGTGAGGGCCGGTGGACCGTGGAGGAGGCAATCAAGCACCGGGTGCCGATGCCGGTGATCTCCGCTGCGCTGTTTGTCCGGTTCGCCTCCCGGCAGGAGGACTCCCCGGCCATGCAGGCCGTTGCGGCGTTGCGGAACCAATTCGGCGGGCACACCACCGTGGGCAGGGACGAGGACGTCGAGGCCCCAGGATCCCCCGAGCCACCGTCTCGCCGGATGGCAGACCGCCCCGCCGACTTCTCGTGACGCTTCTATGTGTGTCAAGTGGTGAGTGTGCTGGTGAGGGTGCGGTAGAGCTCGCGGGCGATGTATCGCTTGAGGCAGCGGCGGATTTCTCGGGGGGTTTTGCCTTCGGTGGTGCGTCGGGTGAGGTAGGCGCGGGTGCGGGGGCAGGCTCGCATTCTGGTCACGGCGATGGTGTGGATGGCGCTGTTGAGTGCTCGGTCGCCGCCGCGGTTGAGCCGGTGTCGCACGGTCTGGCCGCTGCTGGCCGGCAGGGGGTTGGTGCCGGCCAGGGCGGCGAAGGCGGCTTCGTTGGGCCACCGGTCGGGGTGGGAATAGCTGACGATCACTTGGGCGGCGCTGACTGGGCCGATGCCGAGCCGGTCGGTCAGGGCTGGGGCGAGGTCGGTGATGATGGCCTGCAGTTGGGTGCGGTTAGCCTTCAGCTCGGCGCGGGCCTGACGCAGGGCCGCGGCCAGGCGGCTGATCTCGGCGTGCCGCACGAGGAGGTGGCGGCTGGCTTGGGCCGGTGGCCGGCGCCGAACCAACCGGGCAAGGACGGTGTCGGTCAACGATCCACGTGCGGTGTCGCGATCTGTGTCGGTCCCGCCGAGCAGCAGCGCGCGCAGCCGGTTGGTCTGGGCGGTACTGGCCACGGTCAGCTCGTGCCGGGCGCCGAGCAGGATCCGCAGGGCTTCGCGGTCACCATCGGCACGCGGGGTGGGCAACCGAGCGGCGTCAAGACGCAGCGCGGCCAGCACCGCAAGGTGGGCATCGATCGGGTCGGATTTGCCTTTGCCGCGGCGCTGGCCTCGGCTGGGCTGCTCGGACTCGATCACCGCCAGCCCGGCTGCGGCCAGGGCGCGGGTCAGCCCGATCCCATAGCTACGGGTCCCCTCGATCGCTACTGCCACCTGCGGCCCCGGCGCATGGTCGACGATCCAGCCCAGCAACTCGGCGAAACCGGCGCTGTCATTACCGACGCTGATAGTGGCCAGCGGTGTGCCGCTCGGCGTGGCGATCTCGGCCTGATGGATGTCGCGGTGGGTGTCGATACCGACCACGGCATCGACGGTTTCTGCCAACATAGGCATTGGCCTGGTCCCCTTTCCTGGGTGCGGGTCAAGGTCGGCACCGGCCTGGATGGGAACACCGAACGGCACATCTGTGACGGGTCACGCCGCATGGGCGGACAGGCTTCTGATCAGGCCAGTTGGTGGACCAGGTCGGTGCCGGCAATCCAGCGGACAGGTCACGAAAAAGGCACGCCGAAGCGGCCAGATCTTGAAGGAGTCACACCGGATCACCGGCCCCGATCCTGGCAGCACCCCCATCCAGGAGCGCCACCACAACACTCACAGATCTTGACCTTATTGTCGGTTTGACTCCCTCTTCTACGGCGTGTCGCCGCAACAAGGTCAAGATCACGCAATAGGCAGCAGGGACGGCTAATCAAGGGCGGCCCTCGTCGACGGCGTAGCGCAGGAACAGATAACCGTCGTCCTCGAGCAGATGGCGCAGCGCAAGCCGTACCGGATCGATCTGCAGATGCCCGTCCACGATCCGAGCGGCGCCGGGCCCGGTCAGCATCGGCGAGACGGTCAGGCACAGCTCGTCCACGATGCCGGCCGCCAACGCCGTACTGAACAGCGTGGGCCCGCCCTCGCAGACCAGCCGGCGCAGACCGCGCTCAGCCAGCGCCGAGCGTGCTGCCGCCAGATCGACGATGTCCTCGCCTGCCACGATCACCGGCGTGACCGCGGCCAGCGCTTCGCGGCGTCCGCGATCCGAGCCCGCGCAGGTCACGATGACCGTACGAGCCACGGCGTTGGCGATGATCGGTTCACCCGGGTCGATGGCCAGTCGCCGGGAAACCAGGATCAGCGGCGGGACCCGGGCCAGACCGCGCCCCGTACGCGCCCGCGACCGGGCCGGATCGTCGCGCAACGGTCGGTAGGACTCCGCGCGGGCCGTGCCCGCACCGACCAGGATCCCGTCGGATCGGTCACGCAGCAGCCGCAATACCTGCTGATCGGTCGGCGACCCCAGCCCGCCGGCGTGACCGTCCAGGGTCGAGGCCCCGTCCGCCGAGGCCACGAAGTTGATCCGCAGGAAATCCGCCGGCTCATCGCCATAAGCCCGATCCAGCCCGTCGTCATCGAGAAGTCCAGTTGGGGGCGGAAACAACTGACGCATCGGACCACCATCCCATCAGATGCTGCGCCGATCCGAGGCCACTGAGCCCTACGCTCTGCGATCATGACCGACTTATCTCTCCGAGAGGCTCTGCGTGCACCACAGGGCGCTGCGTCGCTCGCGGATCTCGATACCCGCGCAACTTTGTTGGCCCCCGGAGGCAAGACCGCGACGCGGACGACGGCCGAGGCCGATGGTGAGCGGCTGGCCAGCCTGCAGGAGGCGCTCTACGCCGAGGGCACCGGAGGAAGCAATCGCCGCGTCCTGCTGGTCCTGCAGGGTATGGACACCAGCGGGAAGGGCGGGGTGATCAAGCACGTCATCGGCGCGGTCAATCCGCAAGGCAGCCACATCGCGTCATTCAAGAAGCCGACGGCCGCTGAGCTCTCGCACCATTTCCTCTGGCGGATCCGCAAGGAGGTACCCCCTCCAGGTCTGATCGGCATCTTCGACCGATCGCACTACGAGGATGTCCTCATCGCCAGGGTTCAGCGCCTGGTACCCGTCACGACGTGGGAGAAGCGCTACGCCGAGATAAACCTATTCGAGCACGGCCTGGTCGAGGACGGCGTGCACCTCGTCAAGTGCTTCTTGCACATCTCGCCGGAAGGACAGAAGGAGCGACTACTGGCCCGGCTCGGCGACCCGGAGAAGCAGTGGAAGTTCAACCCCGGTGATGTCGACGAACGAGAGCATTGGCCGGCCTACGCGAAGGCCTACGAGGCGGTCCTGGATCGGACGAATACGGAGTCGGCGCCGTGGTATCTGGTGCCCAGCGACCGCAAGTGGTACCGCAACTGGGCGATCGGTCGACTCCTGTTGGAAACCCTGACCGAGATGGACCCGCAGTTCCCGAAGCCTGCGTACGACGTGGACGAGCAGCGCCGCCGCCTCACCGAAGACGACTAGTGCACTGGCTCTGACCATGCGACCCGACGATGCCGATCCGGGCCAGAACCCGCTGTGGGTCGAACTGCGCGTGCACGGGGTCAGCGGGTCACCGCCGGAGAGCATGCTGCTCAGCGCGCACGTTGTCCAGGTGGGGGGCGATGAGAAGGGCCGCTTCTTCCGGCGAGCCAGTCCACAGGGCGAGGAACTGCCGCCCGATCATGGGCGGATCCTCGAGGCCTACCACTGGGGCCGCTTCACCAGCGGTACCTGGCGTCAGGCGCTGTGGCTGCTGATCATCCCGTTCGGGATCGTCAACGCCGCCCAATTCATGCTGCCGCGTCCGGGAGCCGATCGCTGGGCGCGTCGCTGGCACGCGGTTGCCGGTGCCATGCTGCGGACCCTCGGCGTCGGGCTCACCTGCCTGCTGATCTACAGCTCCGCCGTGGTCGGCATGGATCTGCTCGGCTGGCAGTGGGCCCGGGCCGGACAGGGCCAGGGCCGCCAATGGTGGCTGCTGGTCGGACTGCTGCTCCCGTTGGGAGCGCTGACGCTGTTCAGCCTATTCGGTCGGGCCACGTTGAGCGCTGGGCAGAACCCGGGGGAGGACACCAGGAGCGACCGGGAGGGCAGTACGACCCTGCTCGGCCGGGTCCAGGACCACCCACCGACCGAACTCGGCCGCTCGGCGTTCTTCACCGGAGATCCGGATGCTCCGGCCTTGCGCCGACTTCATGCCTGCGCCGCAGTGGCGTTACTGACGGTGTTGTGTTTCTCCCCGGCTGCAGATCGCGGCGAGAGTGCAGCCGAGGTCGGCCGTTGGCTGGCCTTGATCCTGCTCGGCGCGGCTTTGTCGATGATCGTCCTCCTGGGCGATCCCGAGCGATCCTCGACCGTGACCACTGGGTCCACCGGCTGGGATCGCAGAGTCGAGCGTTGGCACCGGCTGGCCCCGGTACTCGCAGCGGTTGGGATCATCAGCGCGCTGACTCTGCTGGCTTGGGCTGCTGTCACCCAGGCTGGGCAGAGCGTCTCGATGGTCACCAGGGGCGTTGACTGCGCGGCGGCACAAGAGTCGGCCGGTCCCGTCAGCGTGTGTTCGATGCCCGGCATCGATTCCGTCGGATTCGGTTTATTGGCGACCTGTGTCGTGGCTCTGGTGCTGCTGTTCGTCGGAGTGGGTGGGCTGGCCCGCCGCACGCGCAGAACGGGACCCGATGCTGTCCTGTCAGCGTTCAGCCGCTTCGCGATGGGAATGACAGCGGCTCTGGCCGGCTCCGTGGGAACGTTCCTCGGGGTCGGGTTCGGAGCGGCATTCAGCTTCGCGGTCCAAGCAGCCATCAACCTGGTCGCGGTCGAAGCTGTGGCGATCCCCGCGCTGTTGCAACGCGTCGCCTACGCCTGGGGGCTCACGACCGTCCTCATGCTCGTCATCGTCGTTGTCGGAGGGATCGGTTATCTCGTCAGGCGGGCGGAGTTCGTCGACCGGGCGGCGGAGGCCTTTCGCTTCGGTCGAGCAGCGCCGCGGCTGCCCGCTGCCTGGCTTCGCCGGGTGGCGCGGGCGATGTACCTGGCGCGGGCCAAGAACCATCTGCAGCTGTTGTTCTGGGTATTCGCCGGATTCGGGATTCTGCTGTCCCTGGCCGCCGGGATCGAGCACTGTTCGGTGACTTCAGGATCTCGCTGCGTCCCGATCAGCCTGTGGCAGCCGCTCGGCGTCCTGTCCGAGCCTGCCAACCCGGACGGGGTCAGCCCGATGATCTGGCTCGGAACACTCGTCCTGGTGAGTTTGTCCGCCCTGTTGGTGTTCCTGGGCCGAGGCGCCATCGGATCGGAGAGCGTACGGCGCGGAGTCAGCGTGATCTGGGACGTCATCGCGTTCTGGCCCCGCTCGGTGCACCCATTTGTGCCGCCGCCGTACTCCCAACGAGCGGTAGCCGACCTCAGACGGCGGATCAGCTGGCATCTGGGGACGCTTCGGGACCCGGATGTGCCACTCCCCGACCCTCCAGCCTCGCGCGTGGTGGTGGCCGCACACAGCCAGGGGAGCCTGATCGCCGTTGCTGCACTGTTGTGGTTGACCCCCGAGGAGCGGGCTCGGGTCGGCCTGGTGACTTTCGGCTCACAGCTACGTCAGCAGTTCGTTCGAGCCTTCCCCGCCCACGTCGACATCTCCGTCCTGGCCTGGCTCTGGTCGCGGTACGACGGGCGTTGGCGAAACCTGTACAGGGACACCGACGCGATCGCGGGTCCGGTGCTGAGCTGGGATCACTCCGCCGAGCGGCACGGACAGCAACCACAGTCACGCCGCATCAACGGCTGTGATCATGCCTACGACGACGAGATCGATGAAGCCAGCGGACGGCGGTGTTGCGGCCCGGACTGGCGACTACTGGACCCGACGCCGTCCGACATCGCCCAGATGACATCCGCGGTCACCACGCTGCGCGGTCATGGGGACTACCCGGCGGACCCGGACTGGGCCACGGTCGTCGCCGAAGTGCTGCCCCCGTTGGGGGTGTCCCCGCGCGTCTGAGCACAAAGCGGAGGATGACGTTTTCCCAGGAAATGCAGGTTCAGTCGGTGGCGCGCAGGACCACGAGCGAGCGGCCGATTACGGGAACTGAACCGCCGGCCCCGACGACGATCTCTGGGCTGGATGGCTGCCGCGAGAGCGCGGTGTCGAGGACGACATCCCAGGCATCCGCGTACTCCACCGGTGGCATGCGAAAGTCCAACGCGGAGTCATGGGCGTTGAAGCAGAGCAGGAACGACACATCGGTGATCGGCGCACCTCGATCGTCGCGCTCGTTGATGCCATCGCCGCGGAAGAAAACCGCGAACGCACGGTGATAGCTGGAATCCCAGTCGCCGTGAGTCATCTCGATCCCGGCCGAGGTCAGCCAGGAGATGTCGGGAACGGGATCGCCGACATCGCGTACGGGCGAAGCACGGAAGAACCGACGGCGGCGGAACGTCGGATGTGCGCGGCGTAGGCGGGAGGCGGTGGCGACGAAGGCGTTGAGGTCGTCGTCGGCCGATGCCCAGTCCACCCAGGACAGTTCGTTGTCCTGACAGTAGGCGTTGTTGTTGCCATGCTGGGTGCGGCCGAGTTCGTCTCCATGGGCCAGCATCGGAACGCCCTGGGACAAGAGCAGAGTGGCGATCATGTTCCGCCGTTGGCGGGCCCGTATTTCGACGATCTCGGGATCGTCAGTCGGGCCTTCCACCCCGTGGTTCCACGAACGGTTGTGGCCCTCACCGTCGCGGTTGCCTTCGCCGTTGGCCTCATTGTGTTTGCGGTCGTAGGACACGAGATCGTTGAGTGTGAAGCCGTCGTGTGCGGTGACGAAGTTGATACTGGCCACCGGGCGACGGCCGTTGTGCTTGTAGAGATCCGACGATCCGGTGATCCGGGCCGCGAACTCCGGAAGCGCTGCCTTCTCGCCGCGCCAAAAATCGCGGACCGTGTCGCGGTATTTCCCGTTCCATTCCGTCCACTGTGGAGGAAAATTGCCGACCTGGTACCCCCCCGCGCCGACATCCCACGGCTCGGCGATCAGTTTGACCTGGCTGACCACGGGGTCTTGCTGGACGAGGTCGAAAAACGCCGACAACCGATCGACGTCGTGCAACTCTCGGGCCAGGGCCGAAGCCAGGTCGAAACGAAACCCGTCCACGTGCATATCCAGCACCCAGTAGCGAAGGGAATCCATGATCAGTTGCAGCGAGTGCGGGTGGCGAACGTTCAGGGAATTCCCGGTGCCGGTGTAGTCGACGTACCGAGCAAGGTTGCGGTTGTCGAGTCGATAGTAGGCAGGGTTGTCCAAGCCGCGGAAGCACAGCGTCGGGCCGAGGTGATTGCCCTCGGCGGTGTGGTTGTAGACGACGTCGAGGATCACTTCGATCCCGGCCGCGTGCAGGGCGCGAACCATGCCCTTGAACTCCTGCACTTGATGATTGCCACCACCTGATGCGGAATAGGCCTGATGTGGGGCGAAGAAGCCGATGGTGTTGTAACCCCAATAGTTCGTCATATTTCGCTGAGCCAGGGTCAGGTCCAGGACGAACTGGTGCACCGGCATCAATTCGAGGGCGGTGACGCCCAACGAGACCAGATGTTCGATGACCGTTGGATGGGCGATGCCGGCGTAGGTCCCGCGCAATTCCTCGGGGACATCGGGATGAGTCTTGGTCAGTCCGCGGACGTGCGCCTCGTAGATCAGGGTCCGGTGGTAGGGGGTCCGGGGCGCCCGGTCGAGACCCCAATCGAAGAATGGATTGATGACGACGGACTTCAGGGTGTGCGCAGCCGAATCGCTGCGGTCGGGAACGTCGGTGTCTGAGCGCTGGGCGGTATCCCGGCCGTCGTCCGCACTGTTGAGGGGATAGCTGAACAGCTGCTGACCCCAAGTCAGGTTCCCGTCCAGGGCCTTGGCGTAGGGATCGATGAGCAGTTTCGCCGGGTTGCAGCGCTGTCCTCGGCTGGGGGCGTACGGCCCGTGGACGCGGTAGCCGTAGCGTTGACCCGGGTTGACCCCAGGAAGATAGACGTGGTGGACGAAGGCATCCACGTCCTCCATCGGGATCCGCTGCTCGGCTCCCTGCCGATCGAACAGGCACAGTTCGATCAGCCCCGCGATTTCGCTGAACACCGCGAAGTTCGTGCCGGTGCCGTCGTAGGTTGCGCCGAGGGGATATGCCGTGCCCGGCCAGGATGTCACCGGCAGACAATAACGACGCCCCTCCGCGAACGGGTCGCGAAGGGGCGTCATGTGCCGGGAACTACCGGCGCTCCGGGCTATCCCAACCGAAGTTGCGATGGCCCCGTGATGTCGACTGGCGAGCAAGCTCGCTGTCCAGCATCACGGGCCCGATGTCCGCAGCTACCCGAAGGCCGCCGCGATCAATGGTCCCGGTCGCTCCATCTCATGTCGAAACACATTACGGAGCGTGACCGTCGGGCGAAAAGTCTCGGCGAACCGAGCTTCTCCGTTCCTCCGGTCTGTGCCGGTTGTTCCCTGCAACACGTAAGTTACCCAGGCGTGTACGCGGGGACAAGGTGTTTTTCGAGAAACTCCAGCCACTCCAGTCACACTGGTGACTGTGATAGCTATCCCTCACAGTCGTTACGCTCCGTCCACATGCTGCGTCAACTCGTCCACACGCCAAGGCCTTCCGTCCACACTCGGTGAACACCTTGTCCACAACATTCTTTCTGTCGTTCATCGCGGCGCGGCGATTCGAGG
>Ga0136637_1000266_pt1 | contig 11715 bp, 10 predicted proteins | sample AntDrymUQ8572106_2_FD_105497 | JGI IMG/M metagenome (GOLD analysis project Ga0136637, IMG submission 105497) | Polar desert sand microbial communities from Dry Valleys, Antarctica - metaG UQ857 (21.06) | ecosystem: Environmental > Terrestrial > Soil > Desert | place: Antarctica: Dry Valley... | reverse complement strand
TGACCTACCTGTGGTCCGTCAACCCCGACACGAGCGGCGACGAGTTGCTCGCGTTGGCCATCCTCATCGCTCTGTATCTCGCGTGCAGTCTCGTCAGCGTCGATCGGCGCAGCCTCGCCCACGTAGAGGCAGCGATCATCGCCGGGGGAGCCGTCACCGGACTGCTGGCCGCCTACCAGCTGGCCACCGCCACGATCGTGGTGTCCGGGGACGGCGTGGCGCGCTTTCGCACCGGAGTCGGAGGCGAGGAAGGGGATCCGAACATCACCGCGGCGACGCTCATGCTCCCGCTCGTCCTGGCGCTCGCCCGCGGGCTTCACGGCGGCCGGCCGCTGCCGCGCGCCGCGTCCCTCGTGGCAGCCGCCCTCATCGCCACGGCAATCATCCTCACGGCTTCACGAGGGGGTGCTATCGCCGCGGTCGTCGCGATCGGGGTGTTGGCGGCCAGCGATGCGCGCGGCAGGACGATCGCCGTTTACGCCGGGCTCCCTGTGTTGTTGACCGCGACCGTCCTGGCGTTTGCGCCGAGCACCCTGACCGATCGCTTCGAGAAGCCGGGCTCGACCGGGCGTGGCGACGTCTGGCGTCTCGGCCTCGCGGCGTGCCCGCAGTACTGCTGGGCCGGAAGTGGCTGGGGGACCTTTCCCGATGTCTACGAGCGGCAGGTCCTCGCGAGTGCCTCGGGCAAAGGCAACCGGCTCAGGTTTCAGGCGCACAACATCGTGCTTGCAATGGCCATCGAAGCGGGACTGGTCGCCCTGGCTCTCACGGTCCTGGCGCTCGCGCTCACGGCGAGGGAGTTGGTACGCCTGCCGCGCGGGATAAGAGCACCTCCGCTGGCTGCGCTCGTCGGCGTGCTCGTCAGCAACATGTTCGTGGCGAACTTCGACTACAAGTACTTCTGGCTTGTGCTCGTCTACGCGGTCCTCGTCGTCGAAGGCGAGCGGAGCCAGCCACAGCCCCGCTCCCTCGATGACCGTCCGACGCTACGCTCTGAGCGTGCGAGCATGACGCCACGATGACCCGCCACCGGACGCAGCGCACGGACGCCGCTTCACACCTCTGGTGGGCCCTGCGCCGCTACACTCCGCTGCTGCTGTTGCTGTCGGTCCTGGGCGGCGTTGCCGGGGCGGTCGCGGCCTCCGCCGAGAAGGATCGATACGAGACTTCCGCCTTGATCGTGGCCACGCCGCAAGAGCTGGGCGAGACCCGCAGCCTCACCGAACAGCTCCCGCACCTCGCCTACGCGGTCTTCGCCAACGGTCGAGTCGCCGCGCGCGCGATAGACGAGGGCTCGCTGGTGTTCGAGTCAGACAAGCTGCTCGACGAGCACGTCCCGCTGGCGATCGAGTCAGACAAGCTGCTCGACGAGCACGTCCGGCTCGAGCCGGTCGAGTTCACCCTCGCCATTCGGGTCAGGGGCACCGCCGGCGATCCCCAGCTCGCGAGGCGACTGGCAAATGGCGTCGCCTCGGTGCTCATTACCGAGATGAACTCGGCGTTGTCCGAGATCGCGACGTTCAAGATGCAAGAGCGTGCGAGGACCCCGGAGGCGACAATCCCCGGACGAACCCGGGCGACCGCCCCGTTTGGCGTCATCGCGGGCATCGTGCTGGCAGCAGGTATCGCGTGCCTCTCCGTGCTCGCCCGCCGGCCGCTGATAGGGCCCGACGAGGCGACGGAGCTCGCCGGCGTACCGCTCCTCGGCACGCTTCGCCTCTCCCGGAAGGCCACGTCGCAGGCGGGTCTGACCCCCGGGCTCGGCGCAATGGTCCGGCGCCTGTCGCGCGACCGCACGCTGAGGTGCGCGTTCGTCAGCTGTCGTGGGGCGGAGAAGGAGGCTTTGCGACTCGCGAGCGAGACGGCGAGAGCACTGGCGCCCAACGGCCGCGTCGTGCTCGTGGCCACCGAAGACTGCGTATCCCTGTCCGCCGCGCACGACGGCGACAAGAACGTCTATGTCGTCGACGACCCGCGCTCGGCGGCAATCGATGAACAGTGCCCCGTCGTCATCGCCGGCCTGTCTGCTGACCACGACATCTCGCGGATCGTACCCCCGGAGACGATCTGCGCGCTCGTCGTCCGTGTCGGGGTTGCACAGGCAGCCGTCGAGGATGCCGCAAGCCAGTTCGCAGACGGAGAGCTCGCCGGCGTCGTCTTCGTCCGGTCCCGATGACCGGCGGCGCCGGGCGCCGTCGCGACAGCCGGTCAGCGCACGAGCTCCTCGTATAGCGCCGCGATTGCGTGGCTGGTGCTCGCGGACGAGAACGCGGCACAGGCGCGCCGGCGGCCTGCCTCGCCGCAGGTACGGCACAGCTCCGCGTCGCCGAGCAGCCGGCCGAGGGCATCCGCCAACGCCTCCGCGTCGCGCAACGGCACGACGAATCCCGTTTCCCCGTCGGCCACCATGCTCGGGACGTCGCCGACGTCTGTTGCGACGACCGCCAGGCCGCTTGCCATCGCCTCGAGGATCGACAGCGGCGCTGCCTCCCACCAGGACGGCAGGCAGAACATGTCGACCTGCCTGTAGAGGTCCGGCATCGCTTCACGAGGGACCGGTCCGAGCAGCCGCACGCCCGCGCCGGCCGCTGCCTGCACCTCCGCCTCGCCGGCAGGGCCCTCGTCCGGGGTACCGCCGGCGAGCCACAGCTCATGATGCCAGCCGCGATCACGCAACAGCTCGGATGCGCGGATGAGATCGACGACGCCCTTGCGGGGGGTCAGGAGGCCGGCGTACAGGATCCTCGGCGGGTGGTGGCGCTCGGCGGCGGGGCGGAAAGCTTCGGTGTCGACGCCGTTGTGGACGGTCACGACGCGGCGGCTGCCGAGCGCCTCCTCGAGCGCTACTCGGCCGCCTTCGGACACAGCGGCGACGCGACCGACTCCGGCGAGCGCCACTCGGGCGACGGCGCGCCTGCGCGGATTGATTAGCCACAGTTGGATAAGGCCCCCGTGCGCGTGGAGGACGACAGGCGCCCCCCGGGCCCTGGCGGCGAGGGTCAAGATGCCCGCGCGCAGGAGCGTCACCAGTGGCGCCAGTGCGGAATGGATGTGGACGACGTCTCGATCGCTGCTCAGGCGCCAGACCGCCAGCGCGTCGCTCGCCGTCCGGCACAGGTTCCCCCGCGACGCGCGGCCGCCCTGGGGCGTGCCTGCATGGGCCACGTTGAGGAACTCGACGTCGTACGTCTCGACGAGGTCGCTCTCGAGGAGCGTTCCGAGGAACGTCGGGATGCCGCCGCGCTCCGGCGTGCCCTTCCCGACGAGGAGGACGCGGATCGTCACGAGAAGAGCCGGCGCATCAGCGGGATCTGCAGGACCTCGGGAAACGTCGAGCGGACATCCAGCGTATGCCTGGTGAAGAGCAGGATGGCTGCGAAGGCCACGACGGCCAGCAGCGGGGTCACGGCCGCCGGGAGCGACAACGCGGCCTGCGTGCCCGCGAGCGCCAGCGCCGCCGCGACAACGATGACGTACACCCGCGCGTAGCGACGCGGAAAGGCGGGGATCCCGATCGCCCGCCGCAGGCCGATCTGGTTGAGGACGTTCTGCAGCACGATCGTGCCGGCATTCGCGATCGCCGCCCCGAGCGCGCCGTAGCGCGGAATCAGCGCCACCGAGCCGATCAGGTTGACCCCGGCAGCCGTCACGTTGACCTTGACGATGTACCGCAGCTTTCCGTACGTCATCAGCGTCAGCGTGTTGAACCCCAGCGCGGCGCCGAAGTAGTACCCGACCGACAGCACCGCGAGCACGCCCGCCGAGTCCGCATAGCGCTCGCCGAAGAGCAGCGATGTGGTCGGTCCGGCGAGCGGCACGGTGATCGCCATCATCGGAAACGTGAAGACGGCGAGCCAGAGCGCCGTCTGCCAGTACGCGTCGACCATCCCCTCCTGATCTCGCCGCGCGTACATGCGGGCGGCGAGCGGCGCGAACAGCAGCGCGAACGTGAAGAGCACGAGCTGGTTGAGCTGTGCCACCGGGTAGACGGCTCGGTATTCGGCGACCTCGACGCTCCCGCCGTAGTAGCCGAGCAGGATGACGCTTCCGGTCGTGAGGGAGATGTAGACCAGCTCGGTGCTGAGCAGCGGCAGGGCGAAGCCGAACACCTCGCGGAACGGCATCGTCATCGTCCTGCGCCGAAAGTGCTGAAGCAGCGCGCCCTCTCGCAGCACCTTGACGACGAGCACCGCGTAGAGGGCGATCCCGACGACGCCCGTCAAGACGTAGCCGACGGCGAGCGTCGAGACCGATTCGCCCGCGAGCAGCAACAGGAGGACGAGCGTGAGGCGCAGCCCGGGTGTCACGAGGTACTTGCGGACGAAGATCGCGCGCGGGCGCGAGAAGACCGCGAGCAGTGACTCGAAGATCCCTTCGAGCGCCTCGAGCGGTGCCAGCAGGATGAGGATCAGCAGCAGGCCGATCACCTGCTCGTCGGCGACGGAGCCGGCGAGGGCATCGCGAAACACGACGAGCGACAGGTAGAGGACGAGGCTCGCACCGGCGATCGTCGCGATCTCCATGACGATCGTGCCGAAGAGCTTGCCGTACTGCTTCTCCTCCTCGTAGATCGAGAAGAAGCGCGTCAGCACCTGGCGATGGCCGAGGCTCACGACCGTCCGGGCGGCGGGGACGACGGCGAGCACGTAGGCAAACGCACCGTAGTCCCCCTTCGTGAGCAGCCGCACGAGCAGCACCTGCGTCGCGAGGTTGATCGCGACCGCCAGCAGCCGGCCCAGCAGGAGCAGGCTCGACCCGCGGATCTGGCCGGTCGTCGCCGAGCGGTCGTTGCCGGGAGACTCGGCCGTCACGCCGCCTCGATCGTTCGCACGAGCGCCCGCGCCCTGCGGCGGAACTGCGGTTCGGCAAGGGCTCGGTAGGCGGTCCACGACAGGCGCCCCCTGGGCTCGAGCGTCCTTGGGGTCACCACGACCGATGCCCACTTCTCGACCAGCGTGAGGAGGTCGAAGACGGCGAGCGCGGCTTCGGGCACGGCAACGTCCCCGAAGTAGCCGGCGACGAGCTCGCGCTCGTAGCGCTCCAGTTGCCCGGGCTTGAACGCCAGGCCGAACGAGGCCATCGGCAGCGCCGCCGTGCGCAGCGCCACCCTGAAGTGGGCGAGATCCTCGTACACCGGTACGCGGTATCGCGCGAGCGTGTCGAAGACCTGTATCTGCCCGCCCGGTGCGGCGAAGATGTTGCGCGGCGCGAAGTCCCCGTGCCCCAGGGCGAGCGGCAGTCCGCCTGCGAACAGCTCCGGGATGCGCGCGCTGGTCACCGCTCGCATCCGCGCGAACGGACGGTTGCCGGCAACAGTTGCCCCGGCGAGAAACCGCGTGACCTCCTCGAACCAGGCGGCGAGCTCGTCCGCCGTCGAGCGCAGGGGATCTGCGGCCACCGCGCTGATGGCGTGAAACCCACGCAGCCACGCGCCGGCGCACCTGAACAGCGGCTCGAGTTCGGGTCGGGCCGACGACGGGCGCAGCCGGCTCGTTTGCACGATCAGGTCATACAGCGTTGTCTCCTCGACGAACTCGACCACGAGCGCGTGCAGCTCGGGCAGATGGTCGAGCGGCCGGACGACCGTGAGCCGAGAGTCGCCTGCCGCCTCGAAATGGTCGTGAGCGGCCTTCGCCGCCCGGTACTCGAACTCGTGCTTGACCTCGCGAGCGGTCGGCGGCACCAGGCGCGGGCGGTAGGGATCCATGGCGGTCATGCGGTCGACCTGCGCCGACGGGCGTTCGAAGGTGACCTTCGCCAGCACGTCGTGACGCACGTCTCCGGCGATCAGCGCGAAGCGATACAGCGACGAGCGCTGGCGCCTGCTGCTCCAGACGACCTTCGCGTCGACGGACCTGTCGGCCAGGTCGGGAAAGTAGCGACCGGCACGTGCCGTGAGCTGGCTGCTCAGGCCAGTGATGATCGGATCGGTCATCACACCGCCAGATGGTGGGGAACGCGGCAGGGGAGGAGTCCGTGCGGGTCAATCTACCGGCGCCAGGTGCGCTGAACTCTACACTCCGCCGATGGCGTTGCGACGGCCCAAGCGCTGGTGCAGAGCGGTCGTCGTCACGAGCGCAGGGGGGAGGCCTTGAGGTCAGTCGCCGCCGACCGCCGGCTGCGCCGCATCGTCCCCGCGGCGACAACGATCGTCGCTCTGGCAATCGGGTCGGTGGGCGTGCTGGGCCCCAGCTGTGGCGATGCCGGGGCTCCCACCACCGCCGACGAGCCGCCGGCGCTGAGTCCCGTGATCCTCTCGACCGGCCTGAGGCCGTCGACGGGTCGCAGCTACCACGTGTCGCCCGGGGGATCGGATGGCAGTCGCGGAACAGCCCGCAGCAGGCCGTGGCGAACGATGACCCGGGGCCTGCGACACCTCAAGCCGGGCCAGACGCTGCGTCTGCAGGGCGGCGTCCATGCGGGGCCGGTCGTGATCGAGCGCAGCGGCACGGCGCGACAGCCGATCACCGTGACGGGCGAGCCGGGACGGCGAGCGATCCTCACCGGCCGCCTGAAGATCACCGGTGACTACGTGCGCGTCAGGAACCTCGTCTTCGACGGTCCGGCCGCCGCGATCTATGTCTCCGGCGCCGACCACGTCGAGATCAGCCGCAACGAGATCCGCAACGTCGCGGGATCAGCCATCTACGTCGGTGACGAGGAGGACGTCGCGGACGACGTAACGATCTGGGCGAACGACATCCACGACAACGGGACGCACTGGAACCTCGACCACGGCGTGTACTTCGGGCATGGGCGCGGTGGGATGGTGGTCAACAACGTCATCGACCACAACTACGCCCACGGCATCAAGCTCGGCCCCAACGCAAAGGGCATCCTGGTGGCGAACAACACCGTCGTCGGCAACCGGCGCTCCGGCATCATGGTCGGTGGTGACGGCAAGCACACGTCCGAAGGCAACCGCATCGTGAGCAACATCATTGCCAACAACGCCCACATGGGCATTCGCACCTACTGGGAGTCGACTGGGATCGGCGCAGGCAACCTGGCTGCCGGCAACGTGGGCTTCGGTCACCCCGCCGGCGACTTCGTGGCGGACTTCCGCGGCATCAGCTATCGCGACAACGTCTCGGCCGACCCTCGCTTCGTCGATGCACGAGCGCGAAAGTACATGCTTCGACCCGACAGCCCGGCGATCGGCGCCGCGCTGGGCCAGTACCGGCTCTCGGACGACTTTCGCGGCGCACGCCGGCCGCGCGGCACGCGGACGGACGCCGGGGCCTTCGAATCCGGGTGAGCGCACCGCCGATGTTTCGATGGTGCGCCACCCCCCGATGACGACGGCCAACCGGTCCGTCCTGGTGACCGACAGCGACACCGGCCAGAACCGGTCGGCGCTGGCGGCCGTGCGGGCGCTCGCCGCCGCTGGCTACGAGCCCGTCGTCGCCACAGCCGCCCGGCATTCGATTGCCGCGGGCTCCCGCCACTGCGCGGCGCGGCTCTCCGTTCCCCCCGTGCGCTCCGCCGACTACGCCGCGCGGATCCGCACCGAGCTCGCACGCCGCCCCTACCTGTGCGTTCTGCCCTCGAGCGACGCGACCCTGATCGCGCTCGACGAGCCCGGTCAGCATCTGCTCGACAAGGAGCGCCTCGCACAGCGTGCCGGCGCCGTCGGCATCCCCTTCCCGGCACACCGCCTGTTCGCCAGCGGCCTCGAGCTCCGCGCCGCGGCGGGCCAGCTGGACTACCCCGTCGCCATCAAGCTGGTCGTCAGGGGACCGATGGTAGTGCTCAACGTCACGCGCGCAGACACTGCTTCGGACCTCGAGGGCCTCCCGCTCGGCGATGACCCCGTGCTCGTGCAGCGCTGGATCGACGAGCCGATGCAGGCGCTGGCCGGGGTGGCATGGCAGGGCTCGTTCGCCGCGACGGTACATCAGCGCTACCTGCGGACATGGCCCGTCGAGGCCGGCGTCGCCTGTGCGGCGATGACCACCGAGCCGGACCTCCAGCTCGAGCAGCAGGTCCTGTCGCTGCTCGGCGGCTTCGATGGCATCTTTCAGGCGCAGTTCGTCGGCGGTCAGCTCATCGACCTCAATCCGCGCGTCTACGGCTCGCTGCCGCTGGCGGTGGCCTCCGGCGCGAACCTTCCCGCGATCCTCTGCGAGCTGACGGCCGGCAGGGCGCCGCCGAGCGTTCGCGCAAGGGTGGGCGTGAGGTACCGGTGGGTGGAGGGCGACGTCCGCCACCTCCTTGCAGGGCTGCGCGCCGGGCGCTTGAGCTCGGGCGAGGTCGCGACCGCGCTGCGGCCTCGCAGATCTTCGGCCCACAGCGTCATTGCGCTGCGCGATCCCGGGCCGGTTCTCGCCCGGCTGCGGTTCACCGCGCGCGGCAAGGTGCGTGAAGTGGTCCAGCCCCGCTGAAGATCAGGGATGTTGAGGACCCACGAGAACGACGAGGAGCCGTCGCAATGGACGGCCCCTCACGCGTCGCCCCGCTTGTGGCCGGGCGATCAGTATTCGAGCGCGCCGAGGTCCGGCGCCGAGTCGCGGCTGCGGCCGGCATAGTCCGGCGAGTACGAGTAACCGATGTCGGCGGCGCCGATCGCGAGGCTCGGAGCCGTGAGGCGGTAGTCGCCGGCATCGATGTTCATCAGGCCGGGGATAATGAGCATCGAACGGCTCTCCGTGACGCCGCCCTTCGGATACCACGACGGTCCCGAGGTGTTGCCGTAGATGAGGTTGCGGTCGACGACGTTGGCAGTGCCGGCCGAGCCCTCCCAGAAGCTGCGGATCCCGAACTCCTTGTTGTAGACGGAGATGTTGTTGACGACCCTCGCTCCGGTGGCGACCTTCGTGGTGTCGCCGCCGATCATGATGCCGGAGCCCTTGCCGCCGGCGCCGTTGCGCACGACGGTGTTCTGCGCGGCGATCGGGCGCGTCGGGCCAGGGCCGAGCTTGATGCCGGCCGCCCAGTTGTAGTCGAAGACGTTGTTGACGATCAGTCCGTCGACGCCCGTCTTGTAGTAGATGCCGTGATCGAGGTTGTAGTGCGTGCCGTTGTGATGGATGCGGCTGCGCATGATCTTCACGCGGTCGGCACCCTCGAGGTAGACGCCCGACATCGCCTGGTTGCGGATCTCGACGGCGTCGAGGGTCGTGTTGTCTCCCCAGATGTTGATGCCGGTGGCGCCGGTGCATGCGGAGTCGAACGACGAGTAGGCGCGGTTGCGGTCCATGACGAGGTTCTTGACCGTCTGGAAGTTCCCCGTCAGGCTGAGGAACGTCTTGAGGACGACCGCCTTCTCCTCGCCGGGATAGCCGCTGAGGGTGATCGGCGCCGTCGCGGTACCGGACGTCGTCCAGTTGAGCCGGTTCTGCTTGGAGTCGCACGCGGTCTGCAGGCGCTCCTCATAGGTGCCGGCTCGCAGGAACGTCGTGTCGCCGGCCTTCATCGCCACTAACGCCTTGCCGACCGTCTTCCACGGCGTGGTGATTGAACCGGCGCTCAGGTCGGAGCCGGTCGGGGACACGTAGTACGTCGCGGCTTGAGCGGACGATCCGAAGCCGAGAACGCCAAGGACAAGGGAAAGTACAACAGCTCTCCGGGCGCGCGGATGCATTGGTAGACGACCTCCTGTGTGCGGGGGTGGGCGCGGCGTCAACGGATGGCGCCGTGCGCAGAAGTGATTTGGCGTGAAGCAACCGCCCCAGTCGCGACTCATGGCTCGGCGAGCGCCATCAACGGCATCACCGAGCGAGCGGCGGTGCTGGTCTCGCACCGCGTGCATCGATCGCGGCGAGCGTGGTGTCAAGCTTTCCGCGGGGCAGTGGACGGACGTTGGACGCGCTGAGTGGTAAACACCCGTCCGTGCCCGACGTCCTCGTGCTCTGCTACCACGCGATCTCTCCGGCGTGGTCGGCCGCACTGTCCGCCCGGCCAGAGGCCTTTCGCACGCAGGTTCGGGCGCTCGCCCGCCGCGGCTACGCCGGGGCGACGTTCGCGCAGGCGGTCCTCTATCCGCCGGCTCGCCGAACCGTCGCCTTCACGTTCGACGACGCCTTCGCCTCGGTCGCCGAGCTAGCCGCGCCGATCCTGGCCGAGCACGGCTTCCCGGCAACCGTGTTCGCTGTCACCGACTTCGCCGCGCAGGGGCGCAGTCTCGAGTGGGACGGCATCGAGCACTGGGTCGGCGGCCCGCACGACCGCGAGCTGCTATCGCTCGACTGGGAGGGTCTGCGCGCACTGGCCGGCCGCGGATGGGAGATCGGCTCGCACACCTGCAGCCACCCACGCCTCACGCGGCTCGGCGACGAGCGTCTGGCGAGCGAGCTTTCGACGTCGCGCGTCACTTGTGAGCAGGCAATTGGCACGTGCATCTCGCTCGCGTACCCGTACGGCGACGTGGACGCGCGCGTGGTGGCAGCGGCGCGCGCCGCCGGCTACCGCGCCGCTGCGGCGCTGCCCAAGCGCTGGCCCGCCGCTCCTCTGGATCCGCTGGAGTATCCGCGCGCGGGGATCTGGCAGGGGGAGGGCCTGCTGCGACTCGCGGTCAAGTCCTCGCCCATGGCTCGCCGCGCGCGGAGCGCACTGGGGCGCTGAGCGCGCGCGGGACGCCACACCCCCTGGGCGGGGGGTTGCGTGTCCTCATCGGACACGGCCGGCACACGGCGCGTCCCGCACGCAGGCGGATCCCGCCAATGTGCGGAGCCGGTGCTCCAGGTCGTCGCCGCCGCGGGGCTCCCACTACATACATCAGCGCGTCGCGCAGCATGAGCAGTCCGTCGATGTCCTGCACCTCGCCATCGAGACGCCCGACGACGATCAGGCGAGGCTCATCGACCGCGTCGCGCAGGCGCTCGATCTGCTGGGCGTCGCGGGCAGCGAGGCGCTGCGGGTCGCCGGCGCTGTCGGCGACCTTCGCGGCTATCGCCTCGTGAAGCCCGTCGAGGACGCTGAAGATCACGATCATCGCGACGCTCGCGACGATCGCGTCCGCCGCACCCGCCCTCGCCTCTACAGCTCGTGGGCCGGCTAGCGCGGGTTCGAGGTCGCCGCAGAGGCCGCGGACGTCGACGGGGCGCTGCGCGCGGTGCTCGGGTACAAGCCCGACGTGCTGGTGCTCGACCTCAACATGCCCGGCGGGCGCTCCGCGCTGGAGGCCCTGCCAGACGTGGCGCAGCGTTCGCCGGCGACCCGGACGGTGATCCTGACCATGCAGGAGGACCCCGAGTACGCGCGTCGTGCGCTGCGCGCCGGTGCGCTCGGATATGTCCTCAAGGACGCCGCCGACGGCGAGCTCGTCGATGCGGTCCGGCGCGTCGCCGAAGGCGGCACCTACCTCAACCCGGCGCTGGGGCGCGCCTGGCGACGACCCCGGAGCAGCCGTCCGGCCCGCCGGGGGACCTGAGCGGGCGCGAGGCCCAGGTCCGCCGAGATCGCCGAGCAGCTGTTTCTCTCGGTTCGCACGGTGGAGACCCACCGCGCTCACATCCAGCAGAAGCTCGGCCGCTCGACGCGCGCGGAACTCGTCGGCTACGCCCTCGACAACGGGCTGCTCGACCGTTGGCGCGGCGCGGCGCCGCCCGCGCGAGCGAGCGTCACGAGCCCCATCCTCCCTGGCGGCGCGTCGCCGCGATCCAGGCATGATCGGTGTCGGAGTGCGCGAGGCTCGAGGGGTACGGCGGGCGCTTCCAGACGTGATAGCCGATCGTGCCGAAGTGCTGGCGCAGGTAGGCGACGAGATCGCCGCGA
>Ga0136637_1000265_pt1 | contig 11719 bp, 10 predicted proteins | sample AntDrymUQ8572106_2_FD_105497 | JGI IMG/M metagenome (GOLD analysis project Ga0136637, IMG submission 105497) | Polar desert sand microbial communities from Dry Valleys, Antarctica - metaG UQ857 (21.06) | ecosystem: Environmental > Terrestrial > Soil > Desert | place: Antarctica: Dry Valley... | reverse complement strand
GCTCGCCGGCCGGGTGTTCGGGCCCGGCTTCGGCTTTCTGCTGGGCACCACGACGCTGTTCGCCTCCGCGCTCCTGACCGCCGGGGTCGGCCCGTGGCTGCCGTTCCAGATGATCGCCGCCGCGTGGGTCGGCCTCGGTGCCGGCCTGCTCCCGGGGCGCGGCCGGCTGCGCGGCCGGGCCGAGATCGTCGTGCTGTGCGTCTACGGCGCGGTCTCCGCGCAGGTCTACGGGCTACTGATGAACATGTCCGGCTGGCCGTACGGCCTCGCGGGCACCGGCACCGAGCTCTCGTACGTACCCGGTTCGGGTCCGGTCGAGAACTTGCACCGGTTCCTGATCTACTCGGTGACCACGTCGAGCCTCGGCTGGGACCTCGGCCGCGCGATCACCAACGTGGTGCTGATCGCGCTGGTCGGTCCCGCCGTCCTGGCCGCGCTCCGGCGCGCTGCCCGACGGGCCCGGTTCGAGGAGCGACCCGCTCGTTCTCGCTGACCCGACTCCTTCGTTGGTCAGGGCGAGGCGAGCAGCCACCGGGGAGGCCGGGTTGCGCAGCGAGCGGCCCGGGCCAGCGCTCACCGCGGCGCCGGCGATACCGTCTCGACGTGAACGCCGGAGAGGTCCGGGCTGCCGGCCGTTGCCTGTGCGGCCGGGTCACCTACGTCGTACGGGGTCCGTTGCGGGACGTGCTGATCTGCCACTGCGCAGACTGCCGCCACTGGCATGGTCACGCCGCGGCCATGACCTCGGCACGCCGCGAGGATGTCATCATCGGCGCACCCGAGTCGGTGGGTTGGTTCACCGTTCCCGGGGACGGACCCCGCCCACGACGGGGCTTCTGCTCTCGGTGCGGCGCGAGCCTCTTCTGGGACGCGCCGGAGCGAGCGACGATCGGCATCTCCGCCGGGACCCTCGACCAACCCACCGGCCTGCGTTCCGTCGGGCACACCTACGTGTCACAGGCCTCGGACTACGAGCTCCTCCTCGACGACGGCCTGCCGCGCCGCGCCGGTGCCGCCTCGACCGACGCAGCGGAGCCGCCCGCTTGACGCTGGCGGGCAACCGCGAACGCTTGTCGAAGCAGGCTGCGCAGCGCGTCCACCGTCAGCGAGGTGGCGCGACCTGTCGACGAAGCTGCCCGGACGTCGACAACTCGTGCCACCTGAGCGAGCAACGTGCCCGTACAGGTTCAGCCGGCCAGCGCGGCCGACACGACCTCCCGAGCCTCGGCCTGCACCTGAGCGAGGTGCTCAGGTCCCTTGAACGACTCCGCGTAGATCTTGTAGACGTCCTCCGTGCCGGACGGGCGAGCCGCGAACCAGGCCGACTCGGTGGTGACCTTGAGCCCTCCGAGCGGGGCGCCGTTGCCGGGTGCGTCGGTCAGCTTCTCGGTGATCGGCTCGCCGGCGACCTCGGTAGCGCTGACCGCGTCTGGCGCGAGCTTGCCGAGCCGGGCCCTTTCCTCGCGGCTGGCCGGGGCGTCGACCCGCGCGTACGCGGGGGCACCGTACCGCTCGGTCAGCGCGGCGTAGTGCTGGCTCGGGGACCGGCCGGTGACCGCGAGGATCTCCGACGCGAGGAGCGCGAGCAGGATCCCGTCCTTGTCGGTGGTCCAGACCGAGCCGTCGCGGCGCAGGAACGACGCGCCGGCGGACTCCTCGCCGCCGAAGCCGAACGACCCGTCGAGAAGGCCCGGCACGAACCACTTGAAACCCACCGGGACCTCGACCAGGCGCCGCCCGAGGCCCTCGGCGACGCGGTCGATCATGGACGAGGAGACCGCGGTCTTGCCCACGGCGGCGTCGACCGACCAGTCGCCGCGGGCACCGTAGAGGTACTCGATCGCGACTGCGAGGAAGTGGTTCGGGTTCATCAGGCCGCCGTCCGGGGTGACGATGCCGTGCCGGTCGGCGTCCGCGTCGTTGCCGGTGGCGATCTGGTACTCGTCCTTGCGCGCGATCAGCGAGGCCATCGCGGCCGGTGACGAGCAGTCCATCCGGATCTTGCCGTCCCAGTCCAAAGTCATGAACCGCCACGTCGGGTCGACCAGCGGGTTCACGACCGTGAGGTCGAGGCGGTGCCGCTCGGCGATCGCCGCCCAGTAGTCGATGCTGGCGCCGCCGAGGGGGTCAGCGCCGATCCGGACCCCGGCAGCACGAACGGCATCGAGGTCGAGCGCCGATGGCAGGTCGTCCACGTAGGTGCCCATGAAGTCGTACGCCTGGGCGACGCCCCGTGCGCGGGCGTACGGGATCCGGCGGACGCCGGCGAGGTCGGCGGCCAGGAGCTCGTTCGCGCGGACGGCGACCCACCCGGTCGCGTCGGTGTCGGCCGGTCCACCGTGGGGCGGGTTGTACTTGAAGCCGCCGTCGCGCGGCGGGTTGTGCGACGGCGTGACCACGACGCCGTCGGCCAGGCCAGCACCGGTGGTACGGCCACGGTTCGCGCGGAGGATCGCGTGGGACACCGCCGGCGTCGGGGTGAACCCGTCCTCGGTGTCGACGAGCACGGTGACCTCGTTGGCGACGAGCACCTCGATCGCGCTCACCCAGGCCGGCTCGGAGAGCGCGTGCGGGTCACGGCCGAGGAACAACGGGCCGTCGTAGCCCTGCGCGGCGCGGTACTCGCAGATCGCTTGCGTGGTGGCCAGGATGTGCGCCTCGTTGAACGACGCGTCGAGGCTCGAGCCGCGGTGGCCCGAGGTGCCGAACGCGACCTGCTGGCGCGGGTCGGCGGGGTCCGGCCGTACGCCCGCGTACGCGGTCATGAGCTGGTTGACGTCGATCAGGTCCTCAGGGCCGGCCGGCTGGCCCGCACGCGGATGCGTCATGCCGTCGATCCTTGCGTCCGGCCTGTCGGTCGCGCCATCCGGGCCCGGGCCGCGCTCACCGGGCGAGCCTCCGGTGCCGACTAGCCTCTGTCGCATGTGCGGCATCGTGGGGTACGTCGGGAAGAAGCCAGCGCTGGACGTCGTGCTCGAGGGACTGCGCCGCCTCGAGTACCGCGGCTACGACTCCGCCGGCGTCGCGGCGGTGGCCGACGGCTCGATCGTGAGCGAGAAGCGGGCCGGCAAGCTGACCAACCTCGAAAAGGCCCTCGCCGAGCGCGCCTCCGCCAACGACCCGCTCGGGACGGCGACGACCGGGATCGGGCACACGAGGTGGGCGACTCACGGGCCGCCGAACGACGTGAACGCGCACCCGCACCTGTCTGCCGACGGTTCGGTCGCGGTGATCCACAACGGGATCATCGAGAACTTCGCCACGTTGCGCGCCGAGCTCACCGACGCCGGTGTGGAGCTCCGGTCCGACACGGACACCGAGGTGGTCGCACACCTCCTCGCCGGTGCGTACGGGATGCACCACGACCTGGCCGAGGCAATGCGGGCCGTGTGCCGCCGGCTGGAGGGCGCGTTCACGCTGCTCGCCGTGCAGCGTGACCATCCGGAGATGGTCGTCGGGGCCCGGCGCAGCTCGCCGCTGGTCGTCGGTACCGGCGACGGCGAGTACTTCCTCGGCTCCGACGTCGCCGCCTTCATCGCGCACACGCGCGACGCGATCGAGCTCGGCCAGGACCAGGTCGTGACGATCACCCGGGACGGCGTGACGATCACCGACTTCAACGGCGCCCCGGCCGAGGGCAAGAGGTACCACGTCGACTGGGACGCGGCCGCGGCCGAGAAGGGCGGCTACCCGAACTTCATGCTCAAGGAGATCGCCGACCAGCCGCAGGCCGTCGCCGACACGCTGCTCGGCCGCATGGACGCCCGCGGCAACCTGGCGCTCGACGAGCTCAGGATGAACGAGGACGAGCTGCGGGCGATCGACAAGATCGTCATCGTGGCCTGCGGCACGGCCTACTACGCCGGCCTCGTCGCGAAGTACGTCCTCGAGCACTACACCCGGATCCCGTGCGAGGTCGAGCTCGCCAGCGAGTTCCGCTACCGCGACCCGATCCTCACGCACCGCACCCTGGTCGTCGCGATCTCGCAGTCGGGCGAGACGATGGACACGTTGATGGCCGTTCGGCACGCAGGTGAGCAGGGGTCGCGCGTGCTGGCGATCTGCAACACGAACGGCTCGACGATCCCGCGCGAGTCCGACGCCGTGCTCTACACCCACGCGGGGCCGGAGATCGCGGTTGCCTCGACCAAAGCGTTCCTCGCGCAGGTCACCGCCTGCTACCTCCTCGGGCTCTACCTCGGCAAGCTGCGCGGGGACTTCTTCGCCGACGAGGTCCGCGCCATCATGGCGCAGCTCGGCGAGGCTCCGGCCGCGATCCAGCAGGTGCTCGACGACACGAGCCAGGTCGAGGCGCTGGCCCGCGAGCTCGCCGACAACCGCGTGATCCTCTTCCTCGGCCGGCACGTCGGCTTCCCGGTGGCGCTGGAAGGTGCGCTCAAGCTCAAGGAGCTGGCCTACATCCACGCCGAGGGGTTCGCTGCCGGCGAGCTCAAGCACGGGCCGATCGCGCTGATCGAGCCCGGGCTGCCCGTGTTCATCGTCGTGCCGTCACCTCGTGGCCGGGACTCCATCCACGCCAAGCTCGTCTCGAACATCCAGGAGGTCCGGGCGCGTGGCGCCCGGACCGTCGTGATCGCCGAGGCCGGCGACACCTCGGTCGAGCCGTTCGCCGACGTTCTCATCACCGTCCCGGCGCTGCCGACCCTGCTCGCGCCCCTGGTGACCACCGTGCCCCTGCAGGTGTTCGCCTGCCACCTCGCCATGGCCAAGGGCCTCGACGTGGACCAGCCGCGCAACCTGGCCAAGTCGGTCACGGTCGAGTAGCCGCAGATCCGTGTGCCACGCTGACCAGGTGATCATCGGCGTCGGGATCGACGTGGTGGACGTGGCCCGGTTCGGCGAGAGCCTGGCGCGCACCCCGAACCTCGTTGAGCGGCTCTTCACGCCAGCGGAGCGGCTCCGGCCGCTCGCCTCGCTCGCCGCCCGGTTCGCCGCCAAGGAGGCGCTGGCCAAGGCGCTCGGTGCCCCTGGCGGTCTGCACTGGCAGGACGCCGAGGTGATCACCGACGATGACGGCCGGCCGTGGCTCGAGGTGCGCGAGAGCGTGCGGGACCGGTCAGAGCTTCTGGGCGTCCAGCGCATGCACGTGTCCCTGAGCCACGACGCCGGGATCGCCAGCGCCGTGGTCGTCCTGGAGGGTTGACGGTGCGGCTCGCCCACGACGTCAGCGCCGTACGTGCCGCGGAACGCCGCGCGATGGCCCGTCTCGGCGACGGTGTCCTCATGCAGCGCGCCGCCGCCGGACTGGCGGCCGCGAGCGCCACGGCGATCGGGCGCGTGTACGGCGCTCGCGTGGTGGTGCTCGCCGGGGTTGGGGACAACGGCGGCGACGCGCTCTTCGCCGGTGCCCTGCTGGCGCGGCGCGGGGCACGAGTCGACGTCGTCCTGGTCGACCCAGACCGGGTTCACGCAGGTGGCCTCGCCGCCGCGCGGCAGACCGGAGCGCGGGTCGCGACGGACACGCGGGTGATTGCCCGTGCCGATGTGGTCCTCGACGGCCTGGTCGGGATCGGCGGTACCGGTGGGCTGCGACCCGCGGCGGCGGTTCTGGCCCAGCACATCACCGGCGCCGACGCCGGCGGGACAACGCTGGTGGTCGCGGTCGACCTGCCGAGCGGGGTCGACGCCGACACCGGCGAGGTCGCTGGACCAGCCGTCCGGGCCGATCTCACGGTGACGTTCGGCACGTACAAGCCTGGGCTCCTGGTCGACCCGGGCGCCGGGCACGCCGGTGCCGTCGTGCTGGTCGACATCGGGCTCGAGCCGGGAGACTTCCGCGCCCTCGGCGACGAGGGCGACCCGTCCGCCCGAGCCTGGCAGGCCGCCGATCTCAGATCACGACTGCCGAGCGCCACGGCGGAGTCGGACAAGTACGCCCGTGGCGTCGTCGGGGTGCTGGCCGGCTCGGCGACGTACTCCGGCGCGGCCGTGCTGGCGGTCGGCGGCGCGCTGCGCGGTGGCGCCGGCATGGTGCGCGCGGTCAGCGATCCGCAGGTCGCCGCCGCCGTGCGGCACGCCTGGCCGGAGGCGGTCGTCACCGAGCTCGACGGGGACGACAACCCGCTCGACGCCGGCCAGGTCCAGGCCTGGGTTGCCGGCCCCGGCCTCGGCACCGACGCGGTCGCGGGAACTCGCCTGGACGCCGTGCTGAGCAGCGACCTGCCCGTGCTCGTGGACGCCGACGGGCTCACGGTGCTGTCCGACCGGGCCGCCTGGCCCCTCGACCGCTCCGCACCCACCCTCTTCACGCCACACGCCGGCGAGCTCTCTCGCCTGCTCGGTGCCGAGCGCCGCGACGTCGAGGAGCGGCGGGTCGGGTACGTCCGCCGAGCCGCCGACGAGCTCGGCGCAACGGTGCTCCTCAAGGGCTCGACGACGGTCATCTGCGCGCCAGGGGAGCGATGCGTCACCGTGAACACGGTCGGCTCGCCTGCCCTGGCGACCGCCGGCTCGGGCGACGTCCTGTCGGGCTTGGTCGGTGCGCTGCTCGCAGCGGGTGTGCCGGTGGCCGAGGCTGCCGCCGCGGGCGCGTACCTCCACGGGATGGCCGGGCGCCTCGCCGCGAGCACCGCACCGATCTCCGCCGGCCAGGTGCTGGCGGCGCTGCCCGCCGCGTACGAGCGCGTGCTCGACCGGTAGACCCTGATTGTCTCGCGCACAGCTGCGCAGCGGCTGGCGCGAGGACGGGGTCGGGGCCGACCTACGATCGACCGCGTGGACTACACCGGCGCACGCGCTGCCGCGGCGTTGCCGGAGGTGGAGGTCGACCTCGACGCCATCGCCGGAAACGTCGCCACGTTGCGGGCTGGCAGTGGGCGGGCCGAGGTCATGGCGGTGGTCAAGGCTGACGGGTACGGCCACGGGCTGGTGCCGAGCGCCCGGGCAGCGCTCGCCGGCGGCGCGACGTGGCTCGGCGTCGCCACGATCGAGGAGGCCCTGGCGGTGCGCGCGGCTGGCATCACCGCACGAACGCTGGCCTGGCTCGTGCCGCCCGGCGCGGCGTGCCGGGCCGCGGTCGAGGCGGACGTCGACCTGTCCGCGAACGCGTTCTGGGCCGTGGCGGAGATCGCGGCCGCAGCCCGCGCGGCCGGCCACCCGGCCCGGCTCCACCTCAAGATCGACACCGGCCTCGGCCGCGGCGGCGCGACCGCGGAAGACTGGCCAGCGCTGGTCGAGACCGCCCTCGCCGCCCAGGCCGCCGGGGTCATCGAGGTCGTCGGCCTGTGGTCGCACTTCGCGCACGCCGACGCTCCGGGCCATCCCACGGTTGTCGCCCAGATCATCCGGTTCACCGACGGCGTGGCCCTCGCCGAGCAGGCTGGGGTGCGCCCCGAGGTGCGCCACCTCGCCAACTCCGCCGCGACGCTGACCCTGCCGGCGGCGCACTTCGACCTCGTGCGTCCGGGCATCGCCGTCTACGGCATCTCGCCGATCCCGGCAACGGCGACGTCTACCGAGCTCGGGCTGGTGCCGGCGATGACGGTGCGCGCGCCGGTCGCCCACACCAAGCGCGTCCCGGCCGGCCAGGGCGTCTCGTACGGGCACCAGTACACGACCGCGCGCGAGACGTCCCTCGCCGTCGTCCCGCTCGGCTACGCCGACGGGGTGCCGCGCCACGCCTCTGGGACCGGCCCGGTCCTGGTCGGCGGCGTACGGCGGTCGGTCGCCGGCCGGGTCTGCATGGACCAGTTCGTCGTCGACGTCGGTGACGATCCCGTCGAGCCCGGTCACGAGGTGCTGCTGTTCGGACCGGGCCGGCACGGCGAGCCGCTGGCTGAGGACTGGGCGCAGGCGGCGGGCACGATCGCGTACGAGATCGTCGCCCGCATCGGGGGTCGGGCCGTGCGGCGCTACACGGGTGGTACGCCATGACGGAGCTGCAGCCGGACGGCTCGGCACCGCGGACCCGGCGCACTGCCGAGCTCGTGGGCCTGGCGGTCGGTGCCCTCGCGGCCGGGGCGGCGGCAGGCGCTGCGGCCGAGCGGTTCGCGGTGCGCCGGGCCCTCGGCCGGCCCGACCCGATGCGGGACGAGCCGTTCGGCACGCTGCGGGGCGCGCCGTACCCGGTGACTGCCAGCGACGGCGTCGTCCTGCACGTCGAGATCGACGAACCGCAGACCGGTGACGGTGCGGCGGTGCCGGTCACGGTCGTGCTCGTCCATGGTTACGCGCTCAACCTGGACAGCTGGCACTTCCAGCGGCGCGACCTGCGCGACGTCGCCCGGCTCGTCCTGCTGGACCAGCGCAGCCACGGACGCTCGGGGCGGTCGACGGTGGCGCACGCGACGCTCGAGCAGACCGGCCGCGACCTCGGCACCGTGATCGACGAGGTGGCGCCAAAAGGCCCGCTCGTGCTGATCGGCCACTCGATGGGCGGCATGACGATCATGAACCTGGCCGAGCAGCGGCCGGTCCTCTTCCGCGAGCGGGTCCTCGCTGTCGGGCTGCTCGCGACGTCGGCGGCCGGGCTCAACGACCTTCCGTCCGGGCTGCGGGGGATCCCGGGACGCGTCGTGCACCGCGTCCTGCCTGCCGTCGTGTCCGCGCTGGGCCGGCGGGCCGGCGTCGTCGAGCGCGGTCGCCAGCTCGGCAACGACCTCGGGCACGTCCTGACGAGGCGGTACTCCTTCGCCTCCGACGTCCCGCACGCGTACGTCGAGTGGACCTCGGACATGATCGCGGCAACGCCGATCGACGTGGTGGCCGACTTCTTCCCCGACTTCGACAAGCACGACCGGCTGGCGGCGCTGGCCGCGATGCGTGGCGTGGAGACGCTCGTCATGGTCGGCCGGCAGGACAAGGTCACGCCGCTCGGGCTCAGCGAGGCGATCGCCCGCGAGCTGCCGCAGGCCCGCCTCGTCGTGCTCGAGGACTGCGGGCACATGCTCGTGCTCGAGCACCACGAGGCCGTGACCGACGAGCTGCGCCGCCTGGTCGAGCGGGCCGCGACGGCCGACACCGCGACCAGGACCAGCGCCGTACGCAGCCGGCACCGACGCCGGTGATCCCACGCGGCGCGACGTCGAGACTGCAGAACCGCGGCACGTTCGGCCGTCCGAGTGCCGCACTTCTCCCAGCTCGACGTCGGCGATGACCATGGCGACCACCAGGCTCGATGTCGCGACCCCCGAGGCGATGGCCGAGCTCGGTGCCCAGCTCGCGGGGCTGCTCCGGGCCGGCGACCTGGTCCTGCTGTCCGGCCCGCTCGGCGCCGGCAAGACGACCCTCGTACGCGGCATGGGTGCCGCGATGGGCGTCCGGGGCGCGGTGACCTCCCCCACGTACGTGATCGCCCGGGTCCACCCGTCGCTCGTCGGCGGGCCGGCACTCGTCCACGTGGACGCCTATCGGCTGCAAGGGCTCGCCGAGCTGGACGACCTCGACCTCGACGCCGACCTCGACTCCTGCGTCACGGTTGTCGAGTGGGGTACCGGCGTGGCCGAGGCGCTCGCCGAGACCCGGCTCGAGGTGCGGATCACCAGGTCGGGCACCGGCGAGACGCGTGGAGTGGAGCTCATCACGCATGGCGACGCCTGGGCCGACCGGGCAGATGCCCTCGGCGCCGCCGCAGGCGTCGCCACATAGTGTCGGCGGGTGCTGGTCCTGGCGTTCGACACGGCCACGCCGGCGGTGACGGTCGCCGTGTCCGACGGCGCTCAGGTGCTCGCCGAGTGGAGTGCGGTGGACCCGCGGCGCCACGGCGAGCTGCTGGCCCCCGGCATCGAGCGGGTGCTGGCGGAGGCGGCGCTCCGGCCCGCCGACCTCGACTCGATCGCCGTCGGCGTGGGCCCTGGCCCCTACACCAGCCTCCGCGTCGGCGTGGTGACCGCCCGCACGCTCGGCGCGGTGCTGGGCATCCCCGTGCACGGCGTGTGCACCCTCGACGCCATCGCCCTGGATGCCGTCGGTCTCGATCCGGGCCTGGCCGGGACGCCGTTCGTCGTCGCGACCGACGCCCGGCGGCGCGAGGTCTACTGGGCCCGCTACGTGGACGGCGCCCGGGTCGAGGGGCCGGGGGTCGTCAAGCCCGCCGATCTCCACTGGGTCGGTCCCGTCGTCGGCTACGGCGCGACGCTCCACCCCGAGCACCTGCCCCGCGGTCGCGCCCCGGAGCATGCCCGAGCGGCTGCCGTCGCGGCGCACGTCGAGGCCGGGCTCGCAACCCTGGAACCCGTGCCGCTCTACCTCCGCAAGCCCGACGCCACCATGCCGACGGTGCCGCGACGGGTGCTCGCATGACGCCGGCCGACCCGGCCGGCCTGGTGCTCCGCGACATGAGCCGCGAGGACGTACGGGCGGTCGTGCGGATCGAGGTGGACCGGCACCCCGTCGACGCGTGGTCGTCGACCGCGTTCCACGAGGCGCTCGACCGCCCCGATCGCTACGTGTGCCTGGTCACGTCGACGCGTCCCGACGAGTCGCGGGATCCCCATGATCGAGGCGCCGGCGTGGCTGCGTACGGGGTGATCTCGCTCGCCGGTGGCACCGCCGATCTCGACAACCTGACGGTGCGCGAGGACCACCAGCGGCAGGGGATCGGGCGGCGGCTCCTGGCCGGGCTGCTCGAGGCCGCCACCCGTCGTGGGGCGCACGAGGTGCTGCTCGAGGTCCGCCACGACAACGTTGCCGCGATCGCGCTCTACGCAGCCGATCGGTTCGTCGAGATCAGCCGGCGAAACGACTACTACGCCCCCGGGCTCGATGCGATCATCATGCGCCGCAGCCTGGACGCCACGCATGGCTGACCACCCGCTGGTCCTCGGCATCGAGACCTCGTGCGACGAGACCGGGGTCGGCATCGTGCGCGGGAGCACGCTCCTCGCCGACGCACTGGCCAGCAGCGTCGACGAGCACGCACGGTTCGGTGGCGTCGTGCCCGAGGTGGCCAGCCGGGCCCACCTCGAGGCGATGGTGCCGACGATCGAGCGCGCCGCGGCCACGGCCGGCGTCCGGCTCGCCGACCTCGACGCCGTCGCGGTCACGGCCGGACCCGGGCTCGCCGGTGCGCTGCTGGTCGGCGTCGCGGCCGCCAAGGCGATCGCGTACGGGCTGGGCAAGCCGTTGTACGGCGTCAACCACCTGGCCGCGCACGTCGCGGTCGACCGGCTCGAGCACGGCGACCTGCCAGTGCCGTCGATCGCGATGCTCGTCTCCGGCGGGCACTCGTCCCTCCTGCTCGTCGAGGACCTCGCCACCGGTGTCCAGCCACTCGGTGCGACGCTCGACGATGCCGCTGGGGAAGCGTTCGACAAGGTCGCGCGGCTCCTCGGCCTGCCGTTCCCGGGCGGGCCCGAGATCGACCGCACGGCGCGCACGGGTGACCCCGCGTCCGTGACGTTCCCGCGCGGGCTCACCGGGCACCGCGACCTGGCCGAGCACCGGTTCGACTTCTCCTTCGCCGGGCTCAAGACCGCGGTCGCCCGCTGGGTGGAGGCCCGGGAGCTGGACGGCGAGCCCGTGCCGCTCGCCGACGTCGCGGCCAGCTTCCAGGAGGCGGTCGTCGACGTGCTGACCCGGAAGGCGCTCGCTGCCTGCCAGGAGCTCGCTGTCGACACCTTGCTCATCGGCGGTGGAGTTGCGGCGAACTCGCGGCTGCGGGCACTCGCTGCGGAGCGGTGCTCGCGCGCAGGTGTGCACCTCCGGATCCCGAGGCCCGGCCTGTGCACGGACAACGGTGCCATGGTGGCGGCGCTCGGTG
>Ga0136637_1000264_pt1 | contig 11720 bp, 6 predicted proteins | sample AntDrymUQ8572106_2_FD_105497 | JGI IMG/M metagenome (GOLD analysis project Ga0136637, IMG submission 105497) | Polar desert sand microbial communities from Dry Valleys, Antarctica - metaG UQ857 (21.06) | ecosystem: Environmental > Terrestrial > Soil > Desert | place: Antarctica: Dry Valley... | reverse complement strand
CGACGACCACGACACCGACGCCACGTTTGATCCCGAAACCGGGGTCGTCACCGTGTATGAAGGACGCCGCGAGTTCAAAGCGCTCGAGAAGGCCGCCCGCCGCGCCGGCCTCACCAAAGCCCGGATCCGGGAGTACCTGCCCTACCGCATGCTCGAAGTCGAAGTCGCCGCCAACGCCGTCTACGCATGGGCCGCCCAACAACTGCTCGCCGGCCGCCTCGCGGAAGAGCGCCCCGCAGACCCCGTCGACTACGCCGCCGCCGTACACCGCGAAAGCCAAGCGCTGCGCTACCGCGCCCACGACAAGCTGATGCGCGCGTTCCTCGACGACGACGTCTTCGACGGCCACATCCGCAGCACCCCGCCAGCCCAAAGCCAGCGCCAAACCAGCCTGCTCGACACCACCGCCTAGCACCCGCGCCGCGGCGCCAGTGCCGCGCGACGCTGCGGCGCGGCGCACCCAACAGCGTCAGAACCCAACGACAGCGCCGGTTCAGCCCGACCGCGATCACGGTGACGGCGAACTGCCAGCCGACGCTCCGCGATCAGGGCGAGCGCTCGGACACGCGAGCGATCGCGTCGTAGACCGTCTGGCGGGCCAGCTGCGCGGCATCGGCGACATGCGTCACGGGCGCGCCCGCGCGCACCGCTAAGCGCGAGGTTTCGCATGGTGCAAATCACTCATTGGATACCAGCATCGTCGTCCCCATCACGGCCCTCCCCCACGCTACGCTTGCCCCGTCATCTGAGCCTCACCGACCGTGCCGCGAACGTCAAGCGGTCCGTGAAACGCAGCGTCGGGGCGCCCGATGGGCGCGTGCGCGGCGCCGGCTGCGCGAGTCGCCTCGCGTTCGAGCGCGTGATGGCGTGGTTTGCGTGCCGTTTCCCGCATCCGCCGGCCAGCAGCCGTCGGGCATCCGCGGCCGCTTACCGGGGGGACGCGGAGTTCCCCCCGGTATCGGATCAGGGGATGGATCCGTGCTCGTCGCGCATCGCGGACGTGCTCGCCGACTCTCGCTTCCGTCCAGAAGCGGAAGCCTTCGCCAAATTCGGCGATCGTGCCTTGTAGCGGCGAGCGTTGCTTCCGGTAGCGTGGAGCCGAGTGCGCAGGGGGTCTGGGGCTCATCAAGCGCATCGCGCTAACGCTCCTTTCAGTAAGCTACGTTAGATGCTGCAGGCGCGCCCTCTCTACGACACAGACCCCGACGCGGAGCTATTTGTGCTGCCTGCGACGTGGGTGCGCCTACTTGGGGCCGTCCGTCATCGGTTCAATGTCGCCCTGGTAGGTGCCCGGGGAGCCGGCAAGACGTCGGTGCTGCGCTATCTGCAGCGACAGCTCCGGGCAGACGCGGTCGACGCTGTTTTCGTCGATGCAACTGATGCAGCTGATCTTGGGCAACTGGTTGGCGCGATCGAGGCCGAGATGGTGGGGCGTCGTGGCGCGCTCCCTGAGCTCGGCTCGGATCTAGCAGCATTCGCTGGCGCGCTGACGGGAGGGCCACCAGGCTCGACATCGCTTCGGATTGTGCAGCGCGTTCGCGCCCTCGGGCAGCATCCGGCTTCTGTGGTGCTCGTCGATTGCGCTCACGCTGCGCGAGCAGCACATGACCTCTTCGGACGCATGCGCGATGAGCTCTGGCAGATGGACCATCGGTGGGTGGTCGCAGTCGAGGACAGCGAGCGCTCCATCTTGCTGGCGCCACCGGGCGACGCGTTCTTCGACCAGGTCGTTTCGCTCACGATGACTCCTCCAGACTTGCTCGAGGTCCTACGCAAACGTGGCGCTGAGCTTCCCGACTCCGTGCTGCGACGGATCGCCGAGCAGACCTCCACCCCTCGAGCCGCGCTACAAGCCGCGCGTGACGCGCTCCTCAGCCCTCCGTTGGACGATCCTCTCGCAGCCGCCCTGTGGCGACAGGAGCACTCTGCCGCGCTCGGTCGCCCTCACAGCATGGCGATGCACGAGCTTGAGGCACTCGGCGGGGCGAGCGCATCGGATGAGGAGTTCCTACACCGGCTTGGATGGACACGCGCGAGAGCGTCTCAGGTGTTGGGGGATCTCGCCAAGGCGCAGCTGGTGATGGCTTCCGACGAGCAGACGCCTGGGGGAGGAAGGCCGCGCCGCGTCTTCCGGCCAGCCCAGCCGCCAGCCGGCGCCGACAAACCCAGCGGTATGACTGAGCTTGAAGTGCGCGAACGGTGAAGACGCTGCGAGAGATCCGCGCTCGCGGGGCCTTCCGCGAGCCTCAGTTCATGGAGCTTGGACTCGCCCATGTTCCGTTCGACGGACTCGCGGGTCACGACTGTGTAGAACAACCGATCATTGACGCGGTGCGCGCTGGCAGCAGCGCCGCCATCATCGGCGCGCGCGGTGGGGGGAAGTCGAGTGCATTGGCGTGGGTTTGCCGCCAGCTGCCCGAGGACCACGTGGCGATTCGTGTCCCAGTCGTGGGCATGGACGACCCATCGGACCCCGCCGTGCTTGGAAGCGTCGCCTTGGGGGCTGCCCTCGAGGCTGCAAGGGCGCAGAAGGTTGATGTGGGCACGCGCGAGGAGGAGGTGATCGAGCGCGCGCGCGCGGACGACGTTACGAGACGTCCCTCACGCGCAACCGCTGGTGGGAAGATCGGAGGCGGGCCGATCCCGGCCGAAGTCGCCGCACAGCTGCAGTCACTAGACATCGAGTACAGCCGAGGAAAGCAACCAGTTGATCGGCTCTACGGGCTCGATCGGTTGCTTGGCATCTTTACGTACCACCGCCGTGTACCGGTCATGGTCATTGAGGACACCGAAGCTGCGTTAGGTGCCGGTGTCGACGACGCGGCGCGCGATCGATTCTTCGCCAACAGCTTGAAGCTACTCATCCGAGAGATCGAGACGCCGACGATCATCGCTGTGCAAGAGCACTTCACGGCGCTCGACTCGTACGCGGAACTGCGTCCGTTCCTGTTCGAGACCACAATCCCCATCCTGGAGTCGGAAGCCGTGAGCGCCCTACGAGCGATCGTCGCACACCGTCTCGAGTTCTTCGACATCGCCGACGGCGTCGACGAGCTCATCGACGATCAGGCGTGGCCCGCGCTAAAGGCCCTGTACGACGAGACGAACGGGAGCATCCGCCACGTGTTCGCCGCGCTCGAGGTTGCTGCAGCGGCAGCTATCGACAATGGCGCGCCTCGACTCGAAGTCGGTTACGTGCGCCTCGGGGTCGAGGATTGGCGCCATCGCTGAACGAGCATGGCTCGGCCCGTTGAACGTTGCCCGACCAGAGGGACGCCCCCCGCGCTCTGTCTCAGTACTTGATGCGTGGGACGAGATCCGGCAGCCGGTGTGGAATTGCACGCGGCTCCTACTCGCCAGCTGCGACAGCTACGCGCCGGCCGGTGTGATGCCATCCGTGGCCACTTCTACGTGCGTGGCACGATGATCCGCAACGAGAAGAGAACGCCGCTTGATCTGCGTCCCTCCTATGTCTGCTGACGGCGAGACGTGACGATGCTGTTCAGCGGGCTTGCAACAGCACCGTGGCCGTTATGACCGGGGCGTTGAGCACCGTTGCGCTGCTGGTCCTGATCGGGCTCGGCGTTTGGTCGCCGCGGTGTGCGCGTCCTGGCCCCACAGGATCGGGTCGGTCATGGCTCAAGGGTCGGTGGTCGAGCGGATGATGGCTCCTGATCGCGCTCACGTGGCGCGGTCTCGTGCGACACGGACGCCCTCGACGAAGCGGGCTCGCATGTTCCCAAGCGGAAACGGGATCGGCGCGTCGTGAAGCAGCGGAACGCCAGCTTCGCGCAGTGGGGCACGTAGGACCTCAAAGCTCGGGGCGTGGCACACGATGATCCCGTCCGGCCGAAGATTCACAGCAACAGCCACGGTGTCGGCGGCCGCGTCGCGACGAGCGCGTGCGCGTGGACCAGAGCTCAGCCCGTTGACTGGGAACGGGACCAGATCGATGAGGAAGACCCCGTCGCCCTTGAGGCGCTCTAGCCATGGAACCTTGCTGGCGCCGGCGCTACCCGGCGGGAACCGATGGTGGTAGAGAGCCAGCAAGACGCCGCGAAAGAGGTTGTCGGCGCCGGTCAGAGTCGGCGCGTAGAAAAACCGACGGTCCGCCGACCGCGGATCGGGAGCGCTCTCCCCGACTAGCAGCAAATGAACCCGCTCCGGGCGGTAGCGCTCACGCAGTGCGGCGTACCAGGGGGCCTCGGCCACGTTGTTAGGCGTTGCCGTCGTTCCGCTTCTTGAGGTCCTTCAGCTCTTGCCAATGGCCTTCGAGGCCGGCAAGTGTCGCGCTCACGCCGAGCGTGGCCAACGGCTGGGAATGGCCCTCCATGTAGCGGCATGCGAGGTCGAAGACCTCGTTCACTTTGGGGACAATCTCCCCAAACTTGTCGACATTGATCTCGCTGAGCTTCCCCATCACGACGTTCGCCTGGTACCGCTTCGTGACGCCTCGCAGCAACTCCGTCTCCGTGAACACCTCGCACCAGGAACGGAGGAGGCTATAGCCCTGTCGGACGAGCGCGGCGCGTGCCTCGCCCTCTTGGTTGTTGGCGGCCTGGATGGTGCGATTGATCTCGGCCTTGAACCAGCCAACGGTGTCCGAACGCGGTCCGGTCGCGCGAGCGACCTTGCCCTTGCCGTCCTCGTCAGTGATCTGGAAGTACGCGCAGCGCTTGGATTTCTCGAACAGCGCAAGCAGCGTCGTCGCGAAGAAAATGTCGTGCGTAAAGACGATGACTTGGTTGTTCTCGGAGAGGTTGGCGACGCGCTGCGCAACCTCGTTGATCCGTCGGTGGTCAAGGCTGGAGACTGGGTCGTCGAATATCACGGGCGCGGTGATGCCGGCCAACCGCGCTTCGGCCAGGAAGTCGGCGAGCGCGAGCACCTTCTGCTCCCCTTCGGAGAGCACCTTGGACGGCTTGTGGCGTCCGGTCAACACCTTGCGGCGCTGGGCCTTGCCTTCTCGCCCGACGAACTGGACCTTGAGCTTTGGGGCGCGCAGAGCATCACACTCTTCGAGGAACAGGGCGTCGAAGCTCTGGTTAATCAGATGGTCGCTGGCCGCCTTCGATAGATCGGTCACGGCTCGAGAGAGCTTCGGCAGCGCCTTCCTGAGGATCTGGAGTCGATCGGCTTCCTTCGCGTTCTTGACCTGCGCCTCGATCGTTGCCCACGACTTCGCGAGTTCGGCGCTGGCGGTGAGTTCCGCCAACTCGGTCTGCTTCTTGGCCAGCGCCTCGGTGCGGTTTTCCGACTGTTCCTCGAGGGCGGCAATGTCAGTGCCTGCCGCGGTCGCCGCTGCGCTGACGGTAGCGGCGTTCCAGGAGAGGACGGATGCGATATCGAGTTCAACGGGCCGGTTGTTCTCGGTAGCGTTGGCGACTGCCAGCCGAGACACCTCGACGGCCTCCGCTGCTGGGAAAAACTCCGGCTTGTCGTCGCGACCGGAGTATTCGTCGATGAAGCTGTCCACCTCGGAGTTGGCGATCGACGCAACGCTGCGTTTGGCGGTCGTCAGCACCACGTCGGCGACGCTGATGTCCGCGGAGATCTTGTCCTCGAGGTAGGTCGAGTACCTCGCCACAAGCTCACGCGCGGGGTCGGTGAGCGTCTGGCGGCAGTACAGGCACCGCGCGGCGTCGTGCGCCCCGATCTCGACGAGGTGCTGACGGTAGCCATCTCCGGCTTCGATGAAGGCGCTCCAGGTCTCGTCGGGCTCGGACGGAAGGTCGGCGGCGGCGAATAGCTCGCGTCGAAACGCCTTGAGGTCGCCTGCGAGCTGCCCCCGTCGCCCCAGCGTCTCGTTGTACGTGCTGACGTCGAAACCGAGCAACGCGGTGGCGGCTTGGCCAGCCTGCTCCAACACGCGGAGTTCTCGCTTGCGCGCGGTGATCTGCGTCCCAAGGGTGTTGGCCCTCAGGGCAGCGACCGCTTGGGTGAGCGTGTCGAGCTTCTCACCGACCATGGTGTCAGTCGAGGCCTTCTGTTTGAGCCCGTCGAGGTCGGTCGAGGCTCCGAGCGTCTCGATCAGCGGATAGACGGACGAGTCCTTCGGGAAACGGCTCAGCAGGGTTGCGCTGCCGGATCCGAGATCGCTGATCGCGCCATCGATGCGCGATGAGGCCGCCTGGATCGCAGCGATCACGTGCTTGAACAACGCGAGCGCAGCGGGCACATAGACGTAGTCGAGATCTTCGTCGACGTGGGTCGTCACGGACGGACTGTCGAAGATCGACATCCGCGTAAACGGCGCGACAGCACGCTCTCCGACCCAGGCGAGCGACTTCACCTGGTCGCCGACCTTGTAGTCGACCATGGCCGCCTGCGCCTCGTCCGCGTCGGCGTCGATGTTCCCGAGAATCTCGTCTGCGGTCCTGCTGTCCGCGAGCGCCTTGAAGATGCGCGAGTAGCCCGTCTTGCCAGTCCCGTTCTCGCCGTAGAGGATCGTCAACCCCTCATGCGGCTCGATGATCGCACCGGCCACAAGGGCATTGACGCCGCGCACCTCTGACAGCCGGACGACCGACAGCGGCGGCGCGGCTTCATCCTGGCGCGCCTCGGTGCTGAGCTTCGCCACGGCAGGCAGCGTCCGCTTGTCGAGAGCCTTCTCCTGTCGGAACAGCTCATACGCCCGGTCGACCATCGACTCGTCAACCGGACGACCCGACGCGATCACCTCCGCGACCAGCAGTCGCACCCACTCGTCGCTGGAGTTTGCCCACTTGCCGAGGAGCGCGCGCGGGTCGTGCGGATTGGGCGTATCGTCAGCAGGCTCGCGGTCGGCGGTCACGCAGCTACCTCCGACGCCGAGAGCTCGGCGTGCTGGGCCTCCGGCCACTGCTCGTCAGCGAGCGGCGCGTTGTTGAGGTCATCGCGCCGACTCCGCCAGTCAGGCATGAACCCGTCCATCAGCTTGGCGAAGCGCTCGCCGTGGTTGCGCTCCAGCAGATGCGTCATCTCGTGCACGACGATGTACTCAAGGCACAGCGGGTGCTTCTTGACGAGTTCCAGGTTGAACCAGATATGGCCGGTTTCCCGGTTGCAGGAGCCCCACTTCGTCTTCATTCTGCGGATGCTCCAACGAGGCACCTGCCGGCCGAGCGTCGGCTCCCATTTCGCGATGAGGGCTGGGATCTCGGCGCGGAGCTGTCTGCGCTGCCAGTCCTGGAGCAGTTGCAGTCGGGCCTGAACATCGGTGCCCTGGGGGACGTAGAGCAGGAGCCGGTCCCGGTCGGTCTCGACGTGGCCGCGTCCTGGTCGTTCGATCACCTTGAGTCGGTGACGAACTCCCCACAGGTAGTGAGATTCGCCGGTGATCATCTCTCGCGGCGATTGGCGGGTGGCGTCTTGGAGCTGCTGGCGTTGTCGCTTGATCCAGGGCAGCCGCTGAATGACGGCGAGGCGGACGCGTTCGTCGTCGAGTCGGGACGGGGCGGCGACGCGTACGCGACCGAGCGGCGGATAGACGCCGATGTGCAGGTTCTTGATGTCCTTGTAGACCACGTCGATGTTGATCCCGCGGACCGTCAGGTAGCCGTTAGCGGTACTCATCGCGCGCCCTCACAAGATCCAGCAGCTCGTCGAGACGGTCGTAGCCGTCCGGAAGGACGTTCCGCACGGCTCGCTTGACCTTCTTCTCCTTCATCACGTTGCCGATCCAGTGGTCCGGCTTGCTGTTCATCACGGCCTTGTCGACCAGGATCGCGGTGTCCTCGGTCGGAAGGCCGAAGTCGACGAGGGCGCGCTTGGAGGCGGTGTCGGCCCACTCCGGGTAGACCGTGTCGGACTCGCGTTTCCCGAGCCTCGACGCCTGGGCGATCAGCTGCTCGAGGTATTGCTTGTAGTCGATCGCGCCGATTCGTCGCTGATCGATGAGGGCGTCGAGCAGATCCGACATCTTGTCGTAGTACTTCGGGTTCATCGCGCGCTCGTCGATGATGACCTTGCGCATGTTGTTGGTGATGGTCTCCGCCACGGCCTTGGGATCCGCCTTGATGCCCTTTGGCAGCTTGTCGATCGCACCGGCGCCCAGCTGAACGATCAGCTGGATGAGTCCGGTGTTCTCGAAGTCGGCGACGGTCTCGGAGGCGTCGGCCTGGATGTACGTGTCGAGGAGGAAGCGCATCCCGGCCTCGTATTGCTTGAAGTCGATGTCTTCGCCGGCACCGAGCTTGACCTCGTCGCGGACGGCCGCGTAGTGGGCGATCTCCTGCTTGATCGCTGCCGCCTCCGCGTCGCTGTATCCGGCGGCGCTCATCTCGTTGGCGAGGTTCGCGTAGGAGCGCGCCGCTCCCGCGACGGCCTTGTACAGCTCGACGCGCTTGGGCTCGTTGGCCTTGAGCTGTTCCCAATTGCCGTGCTCGCTGGCGCAGAAGTACTGCTGGTACTGCAGCGTGTTCTTCGGCGGCGCGACGGCTTCGCAGATCGCGCGGATCGTTTCGAGGGCTTCGTCGAGGTCGTCGCGAGCCTTCTCGACGCGGTTGGCGAGGAGCCCCTCGATGTCGTTCTTCTCGTAGCCGTCGAGGGCTCCGGACGTGTAGTCGGTGATCGCGGTCTCAAGCGAGTTGAAGAGGTCCTGGTAGTCGACGACGTAGCCGTAGTCCTTGTCGTCGCCATCGAGACGGTTGACGCGGCAGATCGCCTGGAAGAGGCCGTGGTCCCGTATCTTCTTGTCGATGTAGAGGTAGGTGGCGGACGGGGCGTCGAAGCCGGTGAGGAGCTTGTCGACCACGATGAGCAGCCTCATCTGGCCCGGGGTGTTGACGAAGCGTTCCTTGACGTCCTTCTCGAACTGCTCGACCTTGCCCATCGCGATGTCCGCCGGCTCGTTGAAGTGGTCGGCGAGCATCTGGCGGTAGATCTCGTACTGGCGCAGCCGTTCGGGCGCGCCGTGGCCGGAGTCCTCCTTCGAGATATCGCCGGCCTGCGGCTCGTAGCTTGTGACGATCGCGCACTTGCCCTTGAAACCGGCGTTCGAAAACAGCTCGTATAGCTTGCACGCCTGGTAGATGCTGGAGCCGACGAGCATGGCGTTCCCGCGGCCGTCCATGAGACGCGGCTTGGTCTCCATGTCCAGGAGAATGTCGTTGACGATCTGCTTGGCCCGCGGCTCGGAGCTGACGACCTTCTGCATCGTGCCCCAGCGCTTTTTGAGCTCCGCGCGAGAGAGGTCGGTCATACCTTTGGTCTTGACGTCGAACCACTTGTCGACTTGGGCGGGCGACGTCAGGTGCTGATCGATGTTGCGGGCTTCGTAGCGAAGATCGAGGACGACGCCATCCTCGACGGCTTCGTCGAACTTGTAGGTGTGGATGAAGCTGCCGAACGTCTCGATGCTGGTGGTCTTGTCGGCCTTCAGCAGCGGCGTGCCCGTGAAGCCGATGAACATCGCGCCCGGCAGGAGCCGCTTCATGGCCGTGTGCATCTTGCCCGACTGCGTTCGATGCGCCTCGTCAACGAAGACGAAGAGGTTGCCCTTGGCCGAGTAGTTGTCGGGGACCTTGGCGTTCAGTTGGGCGAGGAAGTCCTTGTCGGCCTCGTCCTGGTCGTTGTCGCGGTCCGAGCCGCGGAACTTGTGGATCAGCGAGCAGATCAGCCATTCCGTCGACTTGTTGAGCGTGTCGAGCATGTCGCTGCCGCTCTTCGTGCGGTAGACCGTCTCGTTGACGCCGCTGAAGACCTTCTCGATCTGGTCGTCCAGCTCGCTGCGGTCCGTGATCAACACCACCCGCGCGTCCTTCTGATGCTCGCGGAGCCACTTGGCCAGCCAGACCATCGTCAGCGACTTGCCCGATCCCTGCGTGTGCCAGATGATGCCGCCCTCGCGTGTGGCGATCCTCGCCTGGGACGCCTTGACGCCGAAATACTGGTTGTGTCGACACGTCTTCTTGACGCCAGCGTCGAAGACCATGAAGTCGTGGATGACTTCGAGGAGCCGCTCCTTGGAGCAGAGTTGGCTCAACGCACGATCCAGCGGATCCTCGATCTCCGACGGCTCGCGCCACGACAGCCAGTACTTCTCGGGAGTGTCGATGACCCCGTAGCGCAACCCCTCAACGTCATTGCCGGCCATGACGAGCTGGACGGTCGTGAAGAACTGGCGGATGAACTCCGGCTTCTGATTGCCGATCGTCTGTCGGATGCCCTCGGACACGGCGATCTTCGAGCGCTTGAGCTCGATCGTGGCGATCACGATGCCGTTGACGTAGAGCACAACGTCGGGACGCTTGGTGTGCTGGCCCTGGACCGTCACCTCCTCGACGACCACGAAGTGGTTAGCCTCGGGCTTCTCCCAATCGATAAGCCACACGGTCTCCGTCTGCTCACCGATCCCCGACTTGACCTTCACGCCGTAGCGCAGCAGGTTGTAGACGTCGCGGTTGGCTTCGTAGAGGTCGCGGCCGCCACCGAGCGACGCGTCCTTCTTGAGCCTGTCGACCGCCTTGCCGATCTGGATAGCGCCGTAGCGGCGCGCCTCGAGGTTCATCTCCAGGAGTTGCAGGTCGACGTTTGACGTACCGTCGCGGGCTTCCCAGTTGCCGAGGTACTCGTAGCCCAGCGACTCAGCGAACAGCTTCACGACGCGGTCCTGCGTTTTGCGTTCGATCTGGCCAACGTTGGTCATGCAATCACCTTCGCCCTGGGAAGTCGCACTCGACCTGTGAGCAATTGCTGCATCATGCCGTGCTTGATCGCTTGAGCCTTGACCGCTTGATCACGCAACGCGCGGATTTCCGAATCTGCAGCGTCGAGCGCCTCGCCGATGGCCGTTTGCTCGTCCGGGTCATCAGGCACCAGGAGTGCGAACGCCCGCACCTGGTCCGAGTTCGCGGCTGTGAAGGTGCTCCCCTGCTCAAGAGCAGCCCACTGCGGTTCCGCACGCACTAGCGCGTGGTACAGATAGCGATTGCTGCCGCTCGCGCTCGCGATCGAGCAAACGCCACGTCCGAGACACGATGCGCTAGTCGCGACTGCTGTAAAGCCGACCGGAGCTCGGACGGTCAGCAGCACGTTGCCGGCGGCGCACTTCTTGGCTGGCGCGGTTGTCCAGAAGCTGCCAATCGTTCGTCGATCACGAATGTCGGCGTTGCCCTGTACGAGCGGCAAGCCTCGATGATCTGCGTTGTATGACGCAGACGGTGGCGACTGGCCCATAGTCACGCGGGCTATGTCGCCAAGCGCGCGCTCAGCCCACCGACCGTCAAACCCAGGCAATCGCGCATAGCCGGTCAGAAGGTGTTCCATCAACCCCTGCTTGATCGCCGCTTTCTTCGCGGCGAGCCGGTGGAGCGCAGCGACAAGGTCTGCTACATCAGTCAGGGCGCGGGCAAGCGCACGCTGCTCGTCGCACGGTGGCAGGACCACACGAACCGTCTTCAGATCGCGCTGACCAACGTTTGCTCTGATTCCTCCCTGGCCGCGCGCCACGATTTGCTCGCGTACTGCATGTGCGCGCAGCGCGTACGGGGAGTAGGTGGTCTCAAGACGCTTGGTGCGTAGCCGGCCGCGGAGCACAAAACCACCAAACAGAACTGAAGAGGCGCCAAGGTAGACCGACGCGAGTCCGACCTCTTCCTGCGTCTCGGATGTGCGATTAACCCGGATCGTGCACGGTCCGGCGTGATGTGAGTCGTGGCACTCACCGGGCGGCGTTTGCGGGAGTGGTCGCTGCGATGTGGGGCCGGTTGAGGCCGTCGCGGTCGGTCGGGGGCGGCGGG
>Ga0136637_1000263_pt1 | contig 11732 bp, 25 predicted proteins | sample AntDrymUQ8572106_2_FD_105497 | JGI IMG/M metagenome (GOLD analysis project Ga0136637, IMG submission 105497) | Polar desert sand microbial communities from Dry Valleys, Antarctica - metaG UQ857 (21.06) | ecosystem: Environmental > Terrestrial > Soil > Desert | place: Antarctica: Dry Valley... | reverse complement strand
TGCGCATCACCGTTCTCCGGGGGCATCCGAGCTGCGTCGCTATCTCCGAATCGGATAACGTCGCGGCCAACGTACGGACCATTTCCGTTCGTCCCTGGTTCTGCTTGGCGTCCGACCCGGTTCGATTGACCGAACGGCCCCCGGTCTCCCTCATGTGGCGCCGCTGCCGCTCAGACAACCCACCCCACACCCCGTAATACTCGCGGTGCTCGATGGCGTAGGCCAGGCACTCCGACCGCACCGGACAACGAGCGCAGACCGCCCTACCTTCCTGACTGCTATGACCCGTGCCAGGGTAGAACAGCTCCGGGTCGGAACGCCTGCACAGCGCGTTAGCCATCCACTCAGGCGACGCGACGATGCCCCGGAGGTTCGGCGGGCTCATCGGGTCACCTCACCCGGGTCGATGTCTATCGCTACTACCGGACCATTGTCATTTCTCTTCATGTCCGGCCTCCTTTGGATGCCTTACCGCATTGACTCTGTTTCTTCCATGAGATAGAAAAACTGACTGAGGGTCCATACCATAGCTAGCAGAAGCAATATTACCAAGCAGCCCATCACCACTCGGAAAACAAAGTCACTAAGATGGAACGGGGCGATCACCTTAAGTAGCGGGTCATCATTCTTCATCGACCCATAACCTCCAATGCCTGCTCATAGACGTGGTGCACCAGAATACCCTTTTGCCACGCGCCATACCGTCCCATATGGTGCATGTAGACGTGGCAGTCGCAATTGGCCCACAGTGGCTTAGTCACCCGGACTACACCTTCCACAGGTGGCTTACGCTTGCCTTCGCCTCCCGGCCACTCCACTGTGGTGTGCCCGAACACTCGGGCCAGCCGATACCACCCCGTATCGCTCGTCCCATCGCATATGATGGTATTGTCAAAGCAGTCGATAGGGCATTTTCGCTCCAGGTCTGGAGCGTCTCCCGCAGCCCATATTGTTTGGCTCTCGAACTTGTGCGATGGGTTGCGACAGATCATTTGACGAGGGACAGTAGAGAAGACATGATCGTACTCATTAACCAGAATCGGTTTAATCTCCTCCAGCAATACAGAGTCGGCACAGAAATCAACTACCCGTTCTCCATACTTGTCCCAAAGGTAATCATATTCCCCTCGAATATCCCATGCCGGTTGGATGCCTACGAACTCTTGTGGTGAGACTATCCCTCCCCAGCTGTCCCCATACACCTTGCGCCGATACCCATCAGTCGTCCCTTGAAAATGATGGGAAACGTTGACTGGATGACAGTTACCAACTATTGACTTATGTAGATACTGCGCCCCAAACATCTGGGACTTGGCCCCGGCTTTAGAATAGAGGGTGGAGACATATCCCCGCTGATTAGCTGCATGTGCGATAGCCATGCCTGCTGGGCCAGTTCCAAAGATGGCTACTCTACCGTGCTTCATTTAGCAACCTCCCGCACTTTGTCCAACCTGAATGAATAACCACCATACACCTATCCCTAATGCTGCCAGGACTAGTATCACCACTGCCACCGAAAATATCGCCGCAAGCCAGAATCCAAAATCCTTTCTGTCACTCTTCGTCTCGTTCATTCAGCACCTCCTGCTTGTTTTTGTCGAAGTAAAGCCAATCCGGCAAGACTAGCTCGCCTCGGTTAAGCTTGACTATGTCGCCCTGGGAAAGCCGGAGTCGGTAGCCTCGCGGGTCGTCGATGACATTTTGTGGCCAAAGCGTCGGCATGTCGAGTGGATTGTTCGGCCAGTATGGCCGATATCGCTTCTCATTTAACGCGATCAGTCGGGAGCGATGCGAACGACAGACATCTTCATTTCCGACCCAAGGCGGCTTGTAGAGATTGTTATGCGGTGAGCCTAGCCCGGCTAGCTCTTCGTCACGCTTCGATGCCCACGCAGCCGACACAAAGCCACCAGGCAGTTTGCGTTTCACTCTCCACTCGTGCGCAAACGAGCTGAAATAAATACAAAGGCTGCGCTCATGGCCTCGCCAGCCTAAAAGAACCATGTCGTCCTTGCTGGACGGCTCTCTTTTGTCAGTCGCAAGTGCATCAAGTATTTCCAGAATGGTTCGGGCGTCTACAATCTGCTTCTTAAGCAGTTTGTCGCTCAATCTAACTGCCGAGGCACAATACCCAAACATCGGCAGCCAAGTACGTAGCATCGCATTCTCCTCGCCCCGGGGGAGGAAAGGACCGCACGGCCGGCCCGACCAGTAAGCCGTGCGGTCCTTTCCGGTCTATCAGAACGGAGGTTCGCTCGCCTCCGCTTCGAGAATCGCCTCAATCAGGTCAGGCTTCTTCTTCCCAACCGTCTTGATCTTCAATCTCTTGGCCTCGGTCTTGAGGTCAGCCAGGGTCATTTCATTCAACTCTTCCCGGCGCTCAGCGTCGTCATCGTCGTCTTCGTCGTCGTCTTCGTCGTCTTCCTCTTCCTCGTCTTCCGCTTCGATAATGGCAGCAACCAAGGCGTCCTTCTTCAGCCCCTTGGTTTCAAGCTGGAGTTCCTTGGCCTCCTTGCGGAGATCAGCAAGGCTCATCTCGGCCAGTTCAGCGGCGCGCTCGTCCTCATCTTCCTCGATGTCGTCGTCATCTTCCTCGATGTCGTCCTCGTCCTCGTCCTCGTCTTCGTCTTCGTCCTTGGGCTTGATCTTGGCGAACCGCTGGATCTTCATCTGCGGCTCATACTCGTCATCTCCCTTGTCCTGCTTGAGGATACCATTCACCGGCATCCCCTCTTTGAACTTGATGCCACCGAGGGAGAGGATGGGCACCGACTCGCCGGGCTTCGTGCGCGCCGAGTAGGTTCCAGAGGTAACAACATCGCCACCCCAAACCTTCTTGATGTTCGCACCAATAGCCACCAAAAGAGAGTTGGTGAAACCGGCACTTACCCCGGGGAGCAGGTTGAAGTTGTAGAAACTGCTCCATCCGTTGTACCGGTGGTTTGCCGATCCCTTCGGCTCATCGATGACAGCGATCCCATTGAGCATGGGATGCCCGGTATCTGACTTGGACTTCTTCAGTTCCAGAGTCACGAGTTTCATCCTGTACCCACCCCGAGTGGGCTCCGGTCCGACGTAATCGGACCCGCGCAACTCCTCGTTGGCGCCAGATGAATCTACGTTCCAGTCCTTGACCTTAGCCATTGCTTCGCGCCTTCCTGGCGCCGGTGCGCCGGGTTCGAGTGGTGGTGGTGGGTGCCGAACCTATCAAAGCTGCGCCCATAATGGGGGACAGCTCAGTCAGCCCCTTGTCGTCAGTGTACTTTCCTAGGGCGTCTAGCCAGTCCTTTGCGTAGTATGGGGGCCTACTCTGCCAATAGATCCGCCTGATCTCCTTTCCCTTAGTATTGACGACTCGCATGTATCCGATGCAAGTCATTAGACCGCAGATGTATTGGCTAATGGCTCCCTTCTGTCCCATGATCATAGGCATGACTCGTTCGGCACCCTCCTCTGTTTCAATATTCATCGACTGCGCCGTGAAGAGGGTATTGGCCGGAATATCACACAACTCGCCGACAGTGCGCTTGAAGTAGTTTTGCCACTTCTGGTGAGAGTTCTGGTCGGGAACGTCCAGATCCCTGTTAGAATTATGCGAATGAGCTTTTTCGAGGATCCAACGCAGCATCATTTCTTGCATGCTCGTCAGCGAATCGAAAGTAGTCCATTCGAACTGAGTATGCCCTTCGGCCTCCCACCATGCCTTGACGGCAACGAACTCCTCCCACTTTTTGCAGTGCCTGAGCTTCGCCTTTGAGCCGGCACGTCGGGCGGATATGGCTCCGCCCTTTTCGGTAGAGATGATAAGACCGGCACCGCCCCCAAAGACGGTTTTTCCAGTGCCCGAATCCGAGTGCAGTAGCACATTGAGATTCGTATCGGCTTCATCCAACTCCACCATAGGTGGCAGGTCGGCAGTCGTGCTACGCCGCTTACGGGCAACCATCAATCCACCTTCGTCCGCAGTACCGCGACCACCAGAACATCTGACTTACTTTGTGCACCTTTGATGTCCGGCAACTCCTCCCGATAGAATGTCGACAACGCCCGGTCTGCCGAGGTGGCAAGAATCCCATCCTGTGCCGTTTCTTCGCGAAACTGAGGTTTCTTCTCCATTTCCTCGGGATCGTAGTAAACAATTGTGTAGTCTAGCGATTGATTCGCCATTTTCGCCCCTTTCGCTCCCGGACGACCCGGAAGAACCCTACCCTACCGCTAATCGGCCGATTCCGCTACTCCTCGATCTCTATCCCCCACCCCCTCCCATGAGGGCCACGCTCTATCAACAAACTGCATCGCCTTGCGATGGACGCGAGCGATCATTGTGTCAATAGAGCCTCGGACAATCTCTTCTAAATCTGCGCGCCTACCACCTGCCGCCTTTCCCTCTTCCGTGAATGTGAGGGTATGTCCATCAACTTCAATTATCAGCTTCACCTTCACAGGAAGACTTTCCCACATTGGCATTTTCTACTCCTTGATCTCTTCCCCATCATTGTCAGCATATCGGCGCTGTCGTGTTGCTGGGTGCCGTCGTACCCAGGGCGGCTCTTCGGTCGGGTTAGTTTTCATTTCTGGGTCGTCGGGGTCGAACTCCGACCTGTCGGCCATCTGATCCCCGCCCAAAAAGCCGACCAGGATGGCACGCAGCCGGCCTTCCACCTCTATCTCGTCCTGTAGCTCTCCAATCCTTGTCTCGTGTCGTGCAATCCGCTCCAACATCTCAGATCGGAGACTTCCGACATACTTCTCCGTCTCTGCAATCATTGATTTACTGTCTGAGGCTAATCGGTCCATTCTGTCCTCCTTGTGTCGGGAAATCATAGGGGAATACTAGCAACAACCCCTACGCTGTCAGTAGCGGCAGCGAGCGCGAGGGTGGCGTGTACCTGCGCCTGCGCAAGCGCCAGGGCGCACGGCTCCGGTTTCAGTTTCTGAGCCTTCCTGATCATCGATTCCGCTTCGCGGAAGTGCTCCGATCCTGTCATTTTGTCTTCCTTACCGTTGTGTCTCCGAAATTTGATGCCACCATCGCCCTGATCTTAACTTTCAGATCGTCAAGCATCTTTTCCGTCTCTTTAGCGTGGAAAAGAGGGTTGCCACTCTCCACAGATTCCACCAGATGGACCGAAAACCCATCCACCTCGACTCCTATTCGGACTATTACCTTCGCCACAACTCCTCCTTTACCGATGGTCGGCGTACTTGTCGACTTCCTCGAACATCATGTCTCGATAGCTCTCCCAATCCAATCCCTGTTCGTGCAGCTCGCACATTTCGAAGAACGGACAGCCTCGGCAGGCATCGACCCCACTTTGTCTTGGTGTCTTGAGTATAGGTAGCTGCCCATCCTTGACCGCTTTCATGTGTTCGTACTCGTCGGCTATCCGTCTGATCTGTGTATTTCGCTCCCGGGCACTGCGTCGAACAAAGTGCCGTTCGAACAATGGGGCGCGTTGCGTCTTGGATACGCTCCCATTCTTGTTCAGAGCTTGCCCGTTCTCGTCAATGGGTCTATCATCCGGCAAAGCCTTTCGCAGGAAATTGTATTCAACACCAGCGATCCTTTGTTTCCCCTTAAGAACGCCTTCCTTGCGCAAGATCGTAGACGCTATCGCCCAGTAGGTTCCCGCTTGGTCGTCCAACGTCAGATGCCCGGTATCAATCACCTTGGCTGTCTTTGTTTCTTCAATCTTGATCAAGAGGTCAACTAGATCCCGATACACAATGTCGAAAGTCCCATTACAGATAACAAGAGGGTTGCCGTTACGATCCGGGATTCGGACTGCGAAAGTGTACTCTGGGCCGATGATCTCCCAGCTCTCATCCTTTCCATACAGCTCCAGGTATCCCGTCAACATGGCATGCCCTAGCTCTTCAGCAGTTGTCCATAGATCACCATCTGTTTTTGGCTTTATTGATTTGATGTACCTGACTTCATCTTTACAGTAGTCTCGCCAGGTATCCCTCGGATCAATGCCGCGCCGGGTACCGTCGCCCTTGTACTTGCCTTTCGTAGGCGGGCGGTACCAATTCGCCAACGCGAGGTGGATTCCAGTTCCAAACCAAAGCGCGTCTGGCTCAGCTACTCCGGTGGGCACAAGTCCCTCTACCCATCCCCACCACCATCGACGCATGCATCTTTTGAAATCTCCGCGTTCACTGTTTCGAATACGATCAAGCTGCCCGATCATACCAACCACCCCCAATCTTTCTTGAGATTGATGCGACTGATGGTTACTTGGTGCACACCATAATCGTTAGCAATTAATTGCTGCACTTCACCTGCCTCGATACGTTTGCGAATAGTTCGGACATTATTCTCAGTTAATTTATGCATACCATGATTTTCTCCTCTATGAACAAATCCAAAATTCTCAACCTTACCCAACCCGTCGTATTCAGCGTGGCAAGTTCTGCAACGAGGAACAAAATGCTCCTCTAAATCTAGTCCGTTAGTGTGATGGACTTGTGACCAGTCTTTGGCCTGCTTTTGACAATCTATACATTTGTGTTTGTTGGCACCCCCTCTGGCCATATGTAATCTTTGATGAATTGCCGAGTTTGTGGCTAATTCACCGGTCCAATTGTGGTGCTCGTTCCCAGACTTAACGTATGCTGCATGACCCCTCAAAAATTGTCCTGTGCGCTGGCACCGCTTGAAGTCGCCGCGCTCTGAATTTCGGACACGCTCAATTTGTTTCATGGCATGATACCTGCGACTCGGTCACGGTGCTCGGTGGAGTGCTCGGTGTTGGCTATGCTGCATGGGATGCACCGACACTTATGATTGTCGTAAGTTCCTCTCTTCCCGTGGTCCTCTTCGGGAAGTGGAGCCTTTAGGCAGCCATTCTTGTCAATGTATCGCAGCGCGGCTCGCCGCTTCACTGCCTCCCTGGAGTTTGGCATCTATCCATTCTCCTCTCGTTAAGACGCCCCGCCCGGGGCTATCGGTGCTCCCACCACAGGACACACGATAGCTCACCCGGACGGGGCTGAACTGACGACCTATCATTAGGCCGCCAGGCTAGTCGCCGTATTCTTCATCGGCCAGTTCTCGCAGCTGCTGAATATCGGCCTCGTCTTGAGCCAAAGTCTCTGCATCCACGTCAGTACCTTCGAGATGTTCATCGGGTTGGTCCCCATTACCACTGGTCATCGCCTTTGTCCTTTCATTTCCTTATCGCCCATTCATGGAGGTGGCCGGGGTCTGTCGCTTCACAGTGACCCGGCTACCACCACGAATCCCGGCCTCGCTGACGAAAGGTCGGGCCGTGGTTCCCTGTCTCCAGAGAAGATCAGAAATCCTCGCCAGTGGCTGCCTTTGCACGCCCCTTGACCGGTGGCTTGCGGGCCACCTTCGGAGCCTCCACCTCTTCGGGCTTGGCCTTCGGAGGACGGCCCCGACGCTTCGGAGCGGGAGTCTCGTCCTCTTCGATAGCCTTGGCCTTCGGAGGACGTCCCCGACGCTTCGGAGCGGGAGCCTCGTCCTCTTCGATAGCCTTGGCCTTCGCCGCCTGCGCCTTTATCGCAGACCGCTCTTCGGACGCCGCTCGACGCTCCGCGTTCTCTGGGGATGCCTGGTGAGTCATTCGCAGAGCAACGCAGAGCCGGACTCCCTCTGCGAAGTCGTCCGCATTGTCCGGCTCGTATCCGGTCTTGTCCAAGAGCCACCCCGTGAGGTGGTCCTGGAGATCTGTCGGCTCCTTGTCCAGGTATTCCGCGTACGGAGCCGGTTCCTTGGCCTTCGTCTTGCCTCGTGGTGCCATCGTGCTCGACCTCCTGGGTCGTGTTGGATGGGGCTCCGTGCGCCGATCGCCCGATCGCCCGATCGCCCTGAACTTGCTGATGCCTAGCGTACTCCACTCCATCGAGGTGCGCTACAACTGATCTCGTCGCCGATCGCCAGACCGGAACTTGAGTTTGCGCACCTTCGCCGGACGGCCACTGTTCGGCCGGGCCGGGTAGGTCCGCCCTGCATCGTGGAGCTGGCGCTGTCTCGCAGACAACGCGACCTCCGCAACCTCTTCCGCAATCTGACGTTGCCTGCGCATGCCGTAACTAAACCCGACAGCGAATCCACCTCCAAAACCAAAAGCGAGGATCATTAAAGCTAATGGCATCCAGTGTTGCACGATCATCTCTCGCCTCCTGCGATTAATTGCTTCGCATATTCTACCCCACGTTTACCATCCAAAATGTGTTTCTGTATTTCGTCGGCCTCTTCGGCTCGTTGTGCTATCACTTCCTCAATTGTCCCTTTACTGCGCAGTTGATAGATGGTTACTTGATGAATGCGGGACACTCTGTGGACTCTATCCTCTACTTGCTCCTGATCGTCGGGATTGTATGTTTCATCAATCAACACCAATTCATCAGCGGCATCCAAAGTAATAGATACCCCGCCAGCTAACGAATTCATAAAGAAAACCCTGGGACCGCCCTTACGCTGGAATCTACGTTGGATTCCCACTCTTTTCTTAGTGGAAGTTTTGCCGGTTAGGATGAAACTCTCCACCCCTTTTTCTGCCGCTGCCTCGGCGAAAAGATTGACTACAGCAGTAAACTGGCTGGCCACAACTACTTTCGAATCCCCACCATCCTCCTCTCCAATTCCTCTGTCTTCAAAGAATTGCATCAACCAGTTGAACTTGTTAGACGGGAGAGCTGGTCGAAATGTCTCCCCATCCTCCAGTCTTCCTGCCGAGGTGGCAAATTGCTTCAATCTAATGGTCTCTGCCAGCACCCCATTGGCCATAAGAATACCACCATCAATCTTCGCCAGCGCGTTGCGCACCATACTCTGATAGGCGGTCTTCTGTCTCGGCTCCATAGCTAACAGAATCGGGGCATATTGCTTCTCAGGTAGCTCCTTCACCACCTCCCGTTTCGTACGTCGAATCATCACAGACCGTAGTTCTGCGTAAAACTCCTCTTCCCTGTCCTTGCGCAGCCCAATTATATTTTTGCTTTTGCTAAAGTAGTCCTCTTCAACATTGAAGTAATACTCAGCCCATCTCCAGAAACTGGAATACTGTTCCGGGCGTAACCAGTTGAGCGTCCCCCACAGATTCCAAAGCTTGCCGCGAAATGGGGTGCCAGAGAGAGCCTGCCTAATACCTCCTGGCTTAACTACCAGTAATGACAATCCACAACGTTGTTGTGTCATACCTTTGCGCAGCGAACTATTGCACACTAATGACTTATGGCTCTCGTCTACCGTAATTGAACTCCAGTTGATTCCAAAAAACTCGGGGTAGTCCGCTTCCGCATATCCTTTGTTCTTCCAAGCCACGGCTTTCGCGGCTGGGATCCAGGATGCTCGTACCATTTCGGTATTGGCCAACACCCAATGTCGAATGTTTGGATACTCTCGGCAGTATTCAATAATCATAGCTAGGCCACGTTCTTTTTCCTTCCTACTTTGGCCGGCGAGTACATAGAACGCATCGTCAGTTTCCTCTAGCCAAGTCTCGATCTCCTGGGGCCAGGTGACCAATGCAGCCGTCTTAGGTGCCAACACTAACTGTGGGCCAACGAGCCCGGCCTCGATTATCGCCCCAATCGCCTCTAATGTCTTCCCAAGTCCAGGACTGTCCGCATTGATAGCCGTCCCGGCGCGAGCTACGAAAGCTGCCCCAACTTGCTGATAAGAGCGCCGCTCCATCGCAGCAGCGAGCTTCGGGGCGACCACGGCGAGCCGGTCGAGGTGTACCCCGGGCAGCCCTGATAACCTGCCCAACGCTCTTCTGCGCTGCTTCTCAATCCTCGCCCAGGATTGCAACCCCGGACCGATCTCCAGACTATCCCCGAACACGGCGCGCAGAGCGGTGCAGGTGGCGTAGCTGAGCGGGTAGCTCCAGACCTTGTTGCTAGCCCGCCAGCTAGCACCAGAGATAGATCCGCACTTACTAGGCAGCGAAGGGCTCCACGCTGCCCGCAACCAGATCCGCTTACCCTCGCGCTCCACTCGGACTATCATGCTTGAGGACTAATCCTCGTTCCACTTTCTACGTCAAACAGCCGGACGTTTGCCCCTCCTTCGGATCTGACTGCCTCTTTGGCGAGCGCTATAGCGAACTTTCTGTCTTCGGTGCCTCCCTCATATTTCCAGAGTCGTACTTCATTGGTGCGGACGAACAGTGCATACCTCATGTCATGCTCCTTAGTTCACTGCCGCTGATTCTAGCGCACGCAGGAACACGTACGCCTCACGGATGCCTCTCAGGTAGATATGGTCACCGTTATTGAACACCACGAGTCGCACCGTGCTGCCTTGGGACTGGTGATGCCATTCAGCGATATTTCCAAGACCCGCCTGGTCGGTTAGCTTACGCTCGATCACATCTGCGGTGTAGCTGTCCTCCCGCCAAAGATTACTCATCATGCTCCCTTCACCTGTAGTATTGAGTCGAGCGCTACCGATCGGAATCCCTCACCGCCGCCGTCGCAAAATGTCACAATACGTCGCCCGGTCAGCGTAGTGGACATGCGAGTCTGTCTTGACCCTCGCACCCGCTCGCCTCGAACAGTCTGCTCTAATGGCAGCACCTGGGCTTGCTCAGTAGCTCCAGAAAGATTATTACGCCACACCACCACTCGCCCGTACAACTCTGCCAATATCTCATCATCCCGATCTGCGGCTGGATCGAACGGCACGCTAGCAACAATTACAGCCATCCTATCTTCCTTCGTAATCTTCTTCAAGTCCGGCTGGTCTTCCATCCTTCGGAGGGCGGACCGTGCATTTACCAGTCGCTTACGGTTTGTCTCGCCGAACCTGTACTCACAAGTGTCCGGTACGAATGCTCCCTCGCGCCAGTCGATCGTAATCTCTTCGACTCCCCGGTCTGCTATCACCCGCACCGTCCGCCCCGTCTTGCTAACTTTTGTCGTGGTATCCCAGCCCCGCTCGTGTGCCTCGGCAGCGAACCTGTCCGCCTTAGCGACGCTTACGCGGTGAGGCTTTGGTTTCCTTTCCTTCGCCCTCATTTCGTTGCTCCCATCTTCTTCGGGCTTTCGCCTTTACCGCCTGGACGTCAGGGACGTAGGGGTTGGTCATAATTGATATCGCTAAAGCTATCCCCTGTGCTCGCCCGCGCAACTCAGCCCGATCTCGGACACCAGCCCAGCCCTCAGATTCCGGGATAGGACTACCCGATCGGAGCCGGTCCATGATGGCGTCTAGCTCTTCCCAAATCTGCTCCAGGACGGAACGCCCGGGTTTACCCGGATGACTATCCTCCAGTTTCACTGCAATCCTCGCAGACAATGATATCAACGTCATGAATTGTGACCTTAGCGTTTACAATTTCGATTCGTCTCTCCTCTTGAATGTAGGCCGATGAACCTACTGTCAATTCCTTGTTACAACGGCGACAATACAACAGACTCCTCACGACGCGCCATCCTCCTCATTCTCCTCGTACACCCAATTGCCCACAGTGTTGCCGTTGTGGTCCTGGAGAAAGTCTGCATTGCGCGACGTTTCACAGACCTGATTTGCCACCTGGCATAGCATGTTTGCCAGGGTATCTCGACCCCCTTCCGCTAGGTCTGCGCTATCGCCGTCAATAGTCAGTATAAACTTCATTTTCCGCTCTCTTCCTTGGCATAGGTCCACCAAGTCCATTGGCCTATGACGTTGCCTTGTTTGTCCCGAATGACCCGATGGTCACCCGAGTCACCATGAATTAAATCGGATTCCTTGTGAAGTACTTCGGCCAATTTAT
>Ga0136637_1000262_pt1 | contig 11736 bp, 12 predicted proteins | sample AntDrymUQ8572106_2_FD_105497 | JGI IMG/M metagenome (GOLD analysis project Ga0136637, IMG submission 105497) | Polar desert sand microbial communities from Dry Valleys, Antarctica - metaG UQ857 (21.06) | ecosystem: Environmental > Terrestrial > Soil > Desert | place: Antarctica: Dry Valley... | reverse complement strand
CGACGGATCGGGAGCGGCGCGCGTGGCGAGATGACCGCGCGCCTCTCGGAGCTTTACGCGGAGGCGGTAGTTCGGGCGACGGCGTGATGGCCGGTTGTCTGAAGCTCAGCGTGTGGTCGGGGCCGCGTAACGTCTCGACGGCGCTGATGTACTCGTTCCGGCAGCGTTCCGACACCGTGGTGGTGGACGAGCCGCTCTACGGTCACTACATCGCCTTCGCCGGGCCGGGACATCCGGGAGAGCGGGAGGTGCTTTCGAGCATGGACAGCGACGGCGGGCGCGTCGTCCGGGATGTACTTCTCGGTCCCTGCGAGCGTCCGGTCCACTTCTTCAAGAACATGGCCCATCACCTGACCGGAATGGACCGGGGCTTCCTCGGGAGCGTCACGAATGTGCTTCTGATCCGAGACCCCAAAGAGATGCTTCCCTCTTTGGCGAAACAACTCCCGAACCCCACCCTGCGAGATACTGGACTCGCCGAACAGATCGAAATCCTGGAAATAGTCCTCGAAAGCGGCGAATATCCCATAGTGCTCGACGCGAGGGAACTATTGCGCGACCCGCCAGGCGTCCTGCGACGGGTCTGCCATGCGCTCGGCATGTCCTTCGAGGAGGCGATGCTCTCCTGGCCCGCCGGTCCCAAGCCCGAGGACGGCGCGTGGGCTAAATATTGGTACGAGAACGTCCACGACTCGACGGGCTTCGGTCCCTATGCGCCCAAGACCGCGCCGTTCCCGGAAAAGCTAAAGCCCTTGCTGGAGGAGTGTCGGCCTCTATATGAGCGGCTGCGCGGGTACGCTATCGTTGGCGGGTCCGTTCGCTAGAGTTTCGTTTGCGGCTGGGGAAGTTCGCGGAGGACTTTTTCGCCTCGGGGCTGAGCAGGATCATCAGCGAGAGAAGGACGATCACGACGTTAATCGTCAGGAACTCCGGGGGGCCGAGGCCGGTGCCGAAGCGGACGCCGCCCTGTGAGAGCAGGATCATCACGCTCAAACCAATGCTGCCCACGGCGGCGAGGTTCGTGAAGAGGCCCAGGACCAGTGCTATCCCAAGCGCCAGTTCCCCGACGCGCGCGAGCTGCGCGAACAATTCAGCATCCGGCACGACTGTGTTCAGCATGAAGGATCGGAAGAAAGGCGGCGCCTGAGAGACGAATCCCCCGGCCTCCAGGCTGGCGGCGAACTGCCGGGGGAAGCCGGGGTTGAGGATTTTTTCCAGGGCACCGTTGAGCCAGACCGCCCCGACCACGATACGCACCCACGCCATGCCGTTCATCACAACGCTCCTCTCCGCAGCTTATCGTCATACTATTCTATGTATACGCAGGGGCGAAATGCCAGGATTGCAAAACCGCAACCTGGCGGCTCGCGTATAAAACTGCGTAACATACAGGTCTGCGAGCGATCAACGAGGAGAGCATCTTGAAAGTCTTGAAAGAGAAGATCTCACGCGAGAGATTCATCCGCCTCGGGAGCGCAATCGGCGTGAGCGTCGCCGGAGCCTCCGTGATCTCCGCCTGCGGCGGAGGGTCCGGTAGCAGCGGCAGCGCATCCAGCACCGCCGCATCGAGTAGCGCGTCGAGCAGCGAAAGTCCGTCCAGCGACGCATCTAGCAGCAGCGCGTCCGACACCGCCACGCAGGAGGCTTCCGGAGGGGAGCAAGCGATAGCCCGTGCGTCCGAGGTCGCGCCTGGGTCGGCCACCAAGTTCGAGGATTCGGGGAACCCCGCGATACTGGTCCACCTCGATAGCGGCGATTTCGCGGCCTATTCGGCGATCTGCACCCACCAGCAATGCACCGTCGCATACAGGGGCGGACAGCTCGCCTGCCCGTGTCACGGCTCCATCTTCGACGCGGCGAACGGCGAGGTCGTCAACCCGCCAGCGCAGCGGCCCCTGACGAAGATACCCGTCGAGGTGCGCGGAGGCGAGGTTTTTCGGGCTTAGAAGGTTTCAGGCCGTCTTGCGCGACGCTGCGGAAATTTGCTCACGCTTCATGGTTTCTGGCCGATCTTTTGCTGAAACCTGACGCCTGATACCCGGTGCTTCTTTCAAGTAAAATGTTTTCATGGACACGGGGGAAGAGCGCATCGGGCTCGGGGCTGCCGCGGCCATTCTGAGCCGCCCGCAAGACGTGGTTCGGCGATACATCGAGGAAGGACGCCTGGATGCAGAGCCGACGTCCGGTGGCGCTTACAATTTCGTCCTCTCCGACGTGGAGGGCTTCGCTCGGGAATTGAGCGCCGAAGACGCTGAGGAGGAGGTCTTCGAGGGCGAGGTGATGGGGGATGAGAGTGAGTCTGGCTCGCGGTTGCCGGCGGTTCCCTTCGAGCGTTACGAGCGCCTCTTGCAAACGGGGCAGGATTACAAGACCCGCCTCGAAGAACGCAACCGGCAGGTAGAGGAGATCCGGGCCGAACGCGACGCCGCCCGCGTCGAGATGGACCGCCTCTGGTCCGAGATAGAACGCCTCAATCTCGTAGAATTCCAGCGCGAGTTGCAGGAACGCACCATCTCCACCCTCGAAGAAGAGAAGGTCAGGATACAGTCCGAGCGTGATCGGCTCGACCAGCAACACCAGAAACTCTTCGAAGAGAAATCCTCCCTAGCCGAAGAACGCACCCGACTCGAAGCGGAACTCAAGATCCTCAAGAACCGCGGCTTCTTCGCCCGCCTTTTCGGAGGTTAGCCCAACCGCTTACGCCCGTCCACGCACGCTGCTAAACTCTTATGTAGCATATTGGAGAAGGGTCCTGTGCGAGACGCGGAATGTCCCTACGCAGGGGCCCAGGTTCCCGACGCATCGTGCTGACGGCAGCGTATCCGGGGCCGGGTTCACGGAGATCGAGAGAGTATGTGGCGAGGGAGTCAGCGTACGGAAACACGAGAGAGAAGATCAGTGGCGGAGAAAGAGCCGCTTGATCGGCTGAAGCGGCGGATTTACGTCATCATCTTGCTCGTGGGGTTGGTAGGCATGGTTCTGGCCTTGTTGCTCGGTGAGTTAACCGACACGGCCTCGTCTTTCGGTCGGGGCTCGCTGATGACAGCGACCGTATTCACGACCGCGATGATCTGGCTGATACGCTTCAGAGAGCTTTCGACCAGAGTGGCGGAGGAGTCGCTTTACGCCGTCTTCGGCGTCATCTTCCTATTCGTCCTTTTCTACTCCATGTACCTGCACGAGCCTCCCGCGCTGGTTCACCTGGCCCTGATCATCACCTACCTCTGGATGTCGGTATTCTACGTCCTGGTCTTCATGATGTACGAGAGTCGGAGCACGCTTTTGCGTTCCGCGCTGTTTTTCGTGCTCGTGTTCTTCATCTCTCTGCCTTACGCTCTCTCCACTTTAGGCTCCGACTCGCCGTTCGAAGGCTTCAATTCGCTCGGGCAACTCTACCTCTCGAACGCCGTGTTGATCGTGTTGCTCTTCTTCCTCAGCCGTCTGAAGGACGAGTTGCGCGAGACCTGGGTACTCGCTGAACATATGGCCTCGCTCGCCCACACGGACCCGCTCACGGGCGTCCTTAACCGCCGGGGGCTGGAGGCCGTGCTCGAACAGGAGATGGAGCGGGCCGGGCGCTACGGTGAGCCGCTCTCCCTTATCTTCTTCGACCTGGACAACTTCAAGCAGGTCAACGATTCCTTGGGACACGACTTCGGCGACTCCGTGCTGATCCAGATCTCACGCCTGGTCGAGAGCCGGCTGCGCGCCAGCGACCAACTCGGGCGCTGGGGCGGCGACGAGTGCATCATCGTGGCGCCGGAGACCTCTCAAGCATCCGCCCAGCAATTCGCCAACAGGCTCAGAACCGCCATCGAAGACCGTCATCTCGGACAGGCCGGCCACCTTTCCGCGAGCTTCGGCGTCGCCGCGTTTCGCCCCGGCGATAGCAGCGCAATCCTGATAAAGAGGGCTGACATAGCCCTCTACCGCGCCAAAACTCAGGGCAAAAACCGCGTGGAATCAGGAGCCGAGCCAGTCTGAAACACACTCTCGTCTCGCCCGGCAGACCACGCCTACTGGGAAAAGGAGACGCCGTCCGTCCTGGAACGCTGGGAAAGTGAGGAAGAGTAATGAGCGTGGCTATAGAGACCGAGGAGCTCACCAAGCGGTACGGGCGCAAGGCGCGCGGGATCGAAGACGTGAACCTGGTCGTCGCTCCGGGCGAAGTCTTCGGGTTTCTGGGACCGAACGGCGCGGGGAAAACAACCACCATCCGAACACTGCTGGGGTTCTTGAGGCCCACGGGAGGCCGGGCCAGGGTCTTTGGGCTCGACATTCGCCGACAAAGCGTGGAGATTCGCGCTCGAGCCGGCAACCTGCCGGGCGAGTTCGCCCTGGAGGACAGGATGACCGGGGAAGGTTTATTGAGGTTCTTCGCCCGGCTGCGGGGGGTGAGAGATCTGGGTTATGCTCACGAGTTGGCGGAGAGGCTTGGGGCAGATCTGCGGCGTCCGATGCGGCGGCTCTCGCGGGGGAACAAGCAGAAGATCGGGCTGGTGCAGGCCATGTTTCACCGGCCGCCGCGCCTCATCCTGGACGAGCCGACCGGCGGCCTGGACCCACTGGTTCAGGAAGAGTTCCTCGACATCGTGGAGGAGACGAAGGCCGAGGGCCGCACCGTGTTCTTCTCCTCGCACGTACTCTCCGAGGTCGAGCGAGTGTGCGACCGGGTCGGGATCATCCGCGACGGACGGCTCGTTACCGTCGAGCCAACCCACGCCCTCGTTGACAATGCCTTCCGGCATGTGCGCCTGACCTTCGACGCACCCGTGGACCGCGAGCTCTTCGAGAAGCTGCGGGGCGTGGAAGACCTCAGGGTCGAGGGGCCGAGGGTCTTTCTTACGCTCCACGAAGCGCCGGATGAGATGGTCAAGCTCGCCGCGCGACACAGACTCGTCAGCCTGGAGTACGAAAGGCCGACCTTGGAGGAGATCTTCCTGACCTACTACGACGAGGAAGGAGGACGGTCATGAGCGCGAAAGCGGGACGGCCTCGGGGGACGCTGTACATTTTGATCCTCCACGCCGTCAGGTTGCGTATCCGGAGCGTCGTGGTCTGGGGTTCGGCGCTGGGGTTGCTCGCGCTCGTGTCCGTGGCCTTCTTCCCTTCTATGGAGGATCAGGGACAACAGATCAACGAACTGATCGAAAGCTACCCCCCGGAGATGCGCGAGGCGTTCGGTATCGGCGAGGGCACCGACCTGACGACGATCGAGGGTTACATGGCCTCCCAGGTCTTCAGCTTTATGGCCCCGCTGGCTCTGGCTTTCTTCCCAATTCTTGCCTCCTCCGCCGCAATAGCGGGCGCGGAGGAGCGCGGCACGATAGACGTTCTCCTCGGCAACCCGCTGCCGCGCTGGCAGCTCGTCGCCGGGAACTTCGCCGCCACCGCGATCTCACTTCTCGGCATCCTCTTCATACTGGGACTCTTCACCTGGGTCCCGGCGACGTTCCTGGGTGTCGAAGAACTCTCGGTTAAGGAGACGGCGGAGGCCGTCCTGAACCTGTGGCCTCTGTGCCTGTTCTTCGGCGCTCTGGCGATGCTGTGCTCGGCCCTCTTTCACCGGCGCGTGCTCGCCACGGCTATACCGGGGGCAGTCCTGGTCGCCATGTACTTCGTGAACGCCCTCGGCAACACCATGGATGAACTGAAAGACGCCCAGCCCTTCAGCGTCTTCCACTATTACGGCTCTGCCATCGAGAACGGCATTGAATGGGCCGACTTCACCGGCGTGACGGCGGTCGCGTTCCTCTTTGTCCTGCTGGCGTCGCTCGCCTTCCGGCGCCGGGACATCTATACGTAGCCCGTCAGCAGAGAGTTGAGGACGAGCATCCGTCTTCGACGACGGAGCCTGTCTCAGTCAGAGAGCGGTCACGCCTTTGTATGATGTCATCTTCACGCCACCGGCAAGCCAAAATGCTGACGTGCTTTGATGCTAGAGTTCCGTCCCGTATGGAGAATGGGGCGTCAGGCAGGCTGCTGTTGAGGGCGCGAGGGCTCGCGGTGTTGCGTGGAGTGCTGGAGTCCCCTATGGCGCGGGATCTCCTGTCGCTGCTGGAGATCCTGGACCGGAGACAGCCGGACCCGGCGACGGTGGCGGACGTGTTCGGGCGGTTGTGGGAGGGCCTCGCGCTGGAGCCCGAACGGCTGCTCCCGGATGCCTGGCAGTCGCACCTGGCGGGCAGGCTTCTCGATGATGAGAACCCGCTCTCCCTGAGCGCCGAGCGGAGGACCCTGAGCCCTGCGATCCTGGAGCAGAGCCAGCGTGACCTACGCACGCTGCGGGATCTCTTCGACCTGGACGCTCCGACCCTGCTCGCCGCAGTCGAGGATGCCGTACCAGGGCTCTCAGATCTCTGGGTTCCCTGGACAGACCCGGACTCCGGCGCGGAGTCGCCGCGCCACACCATGGCCCGTAAGCTGGCGGCGGTCGAGGATTGGGGAGATTGCGCGGAGCTTCTGGCAGGATACTATGCCCGGCACGGCGCGGGGATATTCGGGCGCGAGAGAGTTTTTCGCTGGCAGGGAGGGCGTCTTTTGCCGGTGTCACGCCCTGACCCGGCGCGCCTCTCCGGCCTCGTTGGCTACGAGCGGGAGCGGGAACCTTTGATCCGGAACACCGAACGCTTCCTCTCCGGGCTCCCTGCCCATCACGCCCTGCTCTACGGCCTGCCGGGCACAGGCAAGTCCTCCACCGTCAAGGCCATCCTGAACGAGTACGCCGAACAGGGACTCCGTCTCGTCGAAGTGGCGAAACAAGACCTGGCGGAACTTCCTCGCGTGCTGGATGTCCTGAGGCGGCGCGGGCCACGGTTCATCCTATTCGTGGATGACCTCTCGTTCGAGGAGCACGAGATCGAGTACAAAGCCCTCAAGGCGCTCCTGGAAGGCAGCGTATCGGAGCCGCCGGAGAACGTGCGGGTCTACGCCACATCCAACCGGCGCAACATCGTCCGCGAGAGCTTCTCCGACCGCGAAGGAGGGGCAGACGACGACATCCACGCCCGCGACACCATGCAGGAAAAACTCTCGCTTGTCGCCCGCTTCGGGCTTCGGCTCACCTTCCCTCCGCCGGACAGGAGACTATATCTGGAGATCGTCACCGGGCTCGCTCGGGAGCGCGGGCTGGAGATATCCGGATTGGAGTTGGCCGAAAGAGCCGCCCTGTGGGATCAGTGGCACGCCGGACGCTCCGGGCGCACCGCCAGGCAGTTCGTGGACGAACTCGAAGCGGAACTGGCCGGTCCCGGCTGAACGGCTTCTCAGCCTCTTCGTGTCCCTAGTTCACCATCTCCGGCGACTCGTTGAGGAACAGCCAGTAGCTTTTGATCTGCTCGACCGCCTGGACGAATCGGGCGAAGTTCACGGGCTTCTGGACGTAGCTGTTGGCACCGAGACCGTAGCCGTCCAGCATGTCCTGCTGCTCTTTTGATGAGGTGAGTATGACCACGGGCACGAGTCGAGCGCGCTCATCGGCGCGCATCCGGCGAAGTACCTCCAGGCCATCCATGCGTGGCAGCTTGAGGTCGAGGAGCATGAGCTGGGGCATGGCGCGGGGGTCTCGTCCAGCGTGGGAACCCGTGGCGAAGAGATAGTCGAGCGCCTCGATCCCGTCGCGGACCACCACGACCCGGTCGAGAACGTTGCTCTTCCTGAACGCTCGCAGGGTCAGAGCCGCATCGTCGGGGTTGTCCTCCACGAGCAGTATTACCTTGTCCTTTTTCTGGATGCTTGTCTGCATCGCATGTTCCGCCGCCCGCCGGCTCCGGGTGGACCCGGCGGCCGTTCGGGGTGGCTAGACGATCCTCCGCGAGCCGCCGTCTAGTCTGTCGGCGATATACGGGTAGCGGAAGTCCTCGCCCTGGCTGATCTTGTAGGCTCCGTAGCAGCCGTGTGCTATGGGAACCAGCGCGAGCACGGGCAGCAGGAAGAACATGAAGAACCCGATCACCACCAGCGACAACACGGTGCTCAGGATGGTGTAGGCGATGATGATCAGGACCCAAGCTAGCTGATACCAGAGAGCCTGCGCGGCGTGGAAGCGCACCCTGGGAGACTTATCTTTGTAGATCAACCAGACTACCAGCGCCCCGAGCGGCGCGAGGCCGATGAGGGCCACCAGCACGCTCAGGTGCGCCACGATGGACCAGGTCTTCTCGTCTCCGGGGCTCATAGTGCCCGTCGGGGTGTGTCCCCCGCCCAAGTTTTGTCCTTGCATCACTTCTCCCTTCGTTCGATGTTCTCCCCTGCCGCTTATCAGCAGGCGGCGACACCAGCATAACTCTTGGGGCGTGCTGGCCGCATCCCCCAAATGAGTGATTTTTCGAGAGTTTCTTGGGGGAGGCTGTACCGGTATAATCCAGAGCGGTCACGTTGCCCGGCTCGAAGCGCTTGCGCGGGAGGGAGGTCCAGGTGGGCGTGCCGCTCAAAGTATTGGTGGTCGAGGACTCCGAGGACGATGCGCTGCTGCTCTTGAGAGCGCTCCGTCGCGGGGGTTATGAGCCGTCCCACGAGCGGGTGGATACCGCTGCGGGCATGGAGGCCGCACTGGACGGACGGGAGTGGGACCTGGTGATCTCCGACCATTCCATGCCGGTCTTCAACTCCTCGGCGGCGCTTGCGATGCTCAGGGGCAAGGGCTTCGTGGACCTGCCGTTCATCATCGTGAGCGGCAAGATCGGGGAGGACACCGCCGTCGTGTCCATGAAGGCAGGGGCCAACGACTACATCATGAAGGACAACCTGGCCCGGCTGAACACGGCCATCGAGCGGGAGTTGCGCGACGCGGAGGTGCGGCGGCAGCGGCGGCGGGTGGAGCAGGACCTCGCCGTCTCCGAGAACCGCTTTCGGTTGATGATCGAACAGTCTCCCTTGAGCGTGCAGATCTTCTCGCACGATGGGCGGACGCTCAGGGTCAACCGGGCCTGGGAAGAACTATGGGGCGTGAGGATGGAGGAGATCCCGGACTATAACGTGTTGCGGGACGAACAACTGGCCGAGCAGAGCGTGATGCCCTATATCGAGCAGGGCTTCGGCGGGCAAGCGGCCTCGATACCTCCGATCCGGTACGTGCCGGAGAGGACTATCCCTGGCGTGAGCGAGGTCTCCGAACGCTGGGTGCAGTCCTACATCTACCCGGTGAAGAGCGAGACCGGGGAGATACTGGAGGTGGTCCTCACCCATGAGGACATCACCGATCGCATGAGGGCCGAAGAGAATTATCGTTCGATCTTCGAGAATGCCGTCGAGGGGATCTTTCAGACTACGCCAGATGGCCGGTTTCTGACGGCGAACCCGGCCATGGCCCGCATGCTCGGATACGAGTCCCCGGAAGAGCTTCTGGCGATGGTCGGCGACATCGGGAATCAGCTCTACGTGGAGCCCGAGCGCCGGGTGGAGATCCAGCGCCTGCTCGAAAGCCAGGACGCCGTTTCGGGGTTCGAGATCTCAATGCGCCGCAAGGATGGGGGCGTGGTGTGGGTGTCCGTGACGGCCCGGGTGGTCAGGGACGCTGATGGCGAGCCTACGGGATACGAAGGGACCGTGGAAGACATTACGGAGCGCAAGAACGCTGAAAGGGCTTTGCGTGAGATCCGGGAGGCCGAGCGGCGCAGGATCTCGCGCGACCTCCACGACGGTGTCCTTCAGGATCTCACTTACGCTCTGCAATCCATGCAACTCGCCCGTCACCTGTCCGGGGAGGGCGAGTGGGACGAGGAGCGCGACCGGGAGGTGGAAGCCTTGCGCCGGGCGGTCGGAGGTTTGCGCGACGCTATCTACGACCTTCGCGTGGACGACGTAAGGGAGCGACCGTTCGTCCGCTCTCTGGAGGCATTGGTGGAGCTAAACCGCCAGATGTCCCCGGAGCGCGAGGTGGAGTTGATCGTGGATGAGGGCTATGCCGAAGAGCCATCGGGGGCCGCCGGAGTCGAGGTTCTGCGCATCGTGCAGGAGGCTCTGGCGAACGTGCGGCGTCACTCCAGAGCCAGCGGCGCCACGGTGAAGCTCGGGGTGGAGGATGGCGAGGCTTGGGTGGAGGTCCGTGACGATGGACGAGGCTTCGAGCCCGGCATCGCTCCCGGCGTGGGCCTCGAAGGGATGAGAGAACGCGCCGTCGCGCTCGGTGGGGAGCTGGAGGTCGAGAGCGAGCCGGGCGAGGGCACGCTGGTGCGGCTCCGGTTCGCCGCGAGCGTCCTGGCGGGAAGCGGATCGAGGCCCGCGTAGCGTAAAGCGGGCGCGAGTTGCTATATTGAGGTGCTTGGAGGACTGCTGGCAAGGCGTGAAGGAGACGCATGCAGAGAATCTTGCTCGTGGAGGATCACGCATCGTTCCGGCAGACCCTTGCCATTCTTTTCGAGCGTGAGCCGGAGTTCGAGGTGGTCGGGCAGGCCGGGACGCTCGCCGAGGCCCGCCGGGTCCTCCGGCGCGTGGAGGTGGACATGGCGGTCGTTGATCTCTCGCTCCCTGACGGTCAGGGAACGGAGTTGATCGAAGAGCTTGGGGAGGAGGCGGGTCCGAACCTCGCGGTGCTCGTCCTCACGGCCAGCGTGGACCGCGCGGTCCACGCCAGGGCCGTCGAAGCTGGGGCGGCGGGCGTGCTGCACAAGTCGGCCGAGGTGGACGAGATCATTGACGCCGCGCGGGGGCTGGCGGCTGGGGACTCATTGCTGTCTCACGGCGAGATCACGGACCTGCTCCGCCTCGCCGTGCGAGATCGGGAGCATGAGCTCCAGATCAAAGAGGCCGTGGAACGGCTGACCAAGCGCGAGATGGAGGTCCTCCAGGCGCTCTCCGAAGGCTTGAGCAACAAGGAGATCGCCGACCGCATGCACATCTCCGTCGAGACTGAGCGCAGCCACATGGTGAACATCCTCACCAAGCTCAGCGCCCGCTCGCGCCTACAGGCGCTCGTGATCGCCGCCCGCCACGGCATCGTCGAGTTCCACTGACTGAAGGAGAAGCTCTCCCTCGCACACATACTCCGCCGAGCCTCTCATGTACACTGACTCACCCTCACCGGACCACTCTAACTCGACCACCCCGCCATCAAGATACACTCGTATCGGGCTCTTAGCGAGACCCTGCCCTATGGCAGCGACGGCCACGGCGCACGAGCCGGAGCCTGAGGCCAGCGTCTCGCCCGCGCCACGCTCCCAGATCCTCATCCGCGCCTCATGCTCGTTCCGCGCGAAGACGAACTCCACGTTCGTCTTTTCGGGGAAGAGGGCATCCTTCTCGATCCTCGGGCCGATCCTCTGAAGGTCCAAAGCCTCCACATCTTCCTCGGAACCGAGGAATGTGACGGCGTGAGGGTTGCCCATCGAGATCCGCGCGAATGAGTAGCCGTGAAGCTCGACCCCGGAGTCGAAATCGGGCGGCCCCATGTCCACCCGCGAGGAGCCATTCTCATACAGGATGACCTTCTTCACCCCGGCTCCAGTCTTTACGGTGAGAGCGTCGCCTTCGATGATCTTGAAGTCTCTGGCGTATCGGGCGAGGCAGCGGATGCCGTTGCCGCACATCTCGGATGCAGAGCCGTCTGAGTTGAAGTAGACCATCTCCAGGTCCGCGATTTCGGATGGAGCCGGGATCAAGATGCCATCCGCCCCGACGCCGAAGTGCCGGTCGCAGGCCCGCCGTGCGAGATCAGGCAAATCCGCGTCCTCCACCTCTCCGAGGTCGAAGATCAGGAAGTCGTTGCCTGCGCCGTGCATCTTGGTGAACCTCATGGTG
>Ga0136637_1000260_pt1 | contig 11756 bp, 7 predicted proteins | sample AntDrymUQ8572106_2_FD_105497 | JGI IMG/M metagenome (GOLD analysis project Ga0136637, IMG submission 105497) | Polar desert sand microbial communities from Dry Valleys, Antarctica - metaG UQ857 (21.06) | ecosystem: Environmental > Terrestrial > Soil > Desert | place: Antarctica: Dry Valley... | reverse complement strand
GCTGAAGCCGCCGCGCGCCGGCGGCCGCTCCGCGTAGGCCTCCGCGACGCGGTCAAGCGAGCCGGCGAGCGACAGGCGCGCCGCGTTGCGGGCAAACCACGCGGCGGTGCGCTCGCGCAGCTCGGGCCCCGCGGCACGCACGCGCAGGATTGCCTCGGCGAGATCCGCGGGCGACGCGGATGCGGCGATGTAGCCGTTCTCGCCCTCGTCGATCAGCTCGGTCGCGGCGTTGTCGGGATCGGCGACGACGATGCTCGGCACGCCACGCGCCACGGCCTCGACGACGACGAGTCCGTAGCCCTCGCGCCGCGAAGGCAGCACCATGCACAGCGCCCGCGACAGGCTCTCGGCGACCTCGTCGGCATCGACGAAGCCCGGCGCCCGCGAGACCTCGCCGAGGCCATGGGTTTCGATCGCGGCCAGCACGTCGGCGCGCTGCGGCCCATCGCCGTAGATCACGAGGCGCAACTCGGGCGCGCGCTCGCGCAGCGCCGCGAAGGCGTCGACGAGCGCCGGCACGCGCTTCTCGGGGATGTGACGCCCGGCGAAGACGACGAGCGGTGCCGCCTCACGCGGCGCCGCGGGCGTGAGCGATCCCGCGTACTCGCCCGGCAGCACGACGACCTCGCCGCGCACGCCCTCCGCGCGCAGGCGTCCTGCTGTCAGCTCCGCGAAGCAGAACGCGCGCTGACGCAGCCGCAGGCCGGCACGCTGAACGCCCCAGCCAATCCTGCCGCCGAGCGGGCCGAGGTACTCACGCCAGTACTCGCGCGACCACAGCTCATGCCAGTCGACGACGAGCCGGTAGCCCTGGGCGCGGCGCAGCAGCCCGGCGGCGAGCAGCGAGAAGTACGGAAACGAGGCGGTGTGCACGACGTCGTAGGAGCGCCCATGGCGCAGCAGATGGGCAAGCACGCCGGCGCCGAAGATGAGCGGCGGCGCGATCGCTCGGCGGCCACCGCTGTAGAGCTCCAGCCGCGGGCCCGCCGTGCGCACGCGCACGCCCGCCACGTCGGGCCGCTCGCCGGGGTCCCACTGGCGCAGCGTCAGGTACGTGACGTCGTGGCCCTCCGCCGCTAGCCGCTCGGCGAGGTTGCGATACCAGCGCTCCGCACCCCCGACGGTGTGCGGAAACAGGCAGTCGTAGACGATCAGGATCCTCACGCTGGCGCCAGCGTGTCAGACCCGATGGATAATCTAGGCTGAAAGCTTCTGCGCGACCTTTGTCACGCTCCCGCGTCACGACGTCCGTGAAGCGCGAACAGCGGCTTCACCGCAAACCGCCATGGCCTCGCTCGACAGCAAACCGGCAGCGCTCGATGCGGCCGCTGCATCTGCAGCAGCCGTCGAGGTATCGGTGGTCATTCCCTGCCTCAACGAAGCCGAGAACATCGCCGAATGCGTGGAGCGCTCGCTTGCGGCGCTGCGCGACGCGGGCATCGGCGGCGAGGTCGTCGTCGCCGACAACGGCTCGGAGGACGGCAGCGGCGAGCTCGCGGCGGCCGCCGGCGCGCGCGTCGTCAGCGAGCCGCGGCGCGGTTACGGCTCCGCCTATCTGGCCGGCTTCGGCGCCGCTCGTGGCGACTACGTCGTGATGCTCGACGCCGACATGACCTACCCCTTCGACGAGATCCCGCGCTTCGTCTCAGAGCTGCGTGACGGCGCCGACCTCGTGATGGGCGACCGGATGGACAACATCGAGCCCGGTGCGATGCACTGGATGCACCGCTACATCGGCAACCCGCTGCTGAGCGGGACGCTCAACCTCTTCTTCCGCACCGGCATCCGCGACGCGCACTGCGGCATGCGCGGCCTGCGGCGCAGCATCCTGCCGCGGCTGGATCTGCGCACGACCGGCATGGAGTTCGCCTCGGAGATGGTCATTCGGGCGTCCAAGGAGAAGCTCGAGATCCGCGAGTTTCCGATCGCCTACTCCCCGCGCGCCGGCGAGTCCAAGCTGTCGCGCTTTCGCGACGGCTGGCGCCACCTACGCTTCCTGCTCGTCCACAGTCCGACGCACCTGTTCATCGTGCCGGGCGTCGTGATGCTCGCCATCGGGCTGCTGATCAGCTTCATCTCACTGAGCCAGATCGCCGTCCTCGGGCGTCAATGGAACCTGCACTCGACGGTCGGCGGGATGCTGCTGTGCATCGTCGGCACGCAGGTCGTCGCGCTTGGCCTGTGCGCGCACGCGTATGGCACCTACTTCATGGGCGAGAAGGACCCGTGGTTCGATCGCATGCGCGCCCGCTTCCGGCTCGAGCACGGGCTGATGCTCGGCATCGCGATCCTCGGTGCGGGGATCGTCGCGGGTGCGGTCATCCTCGGAATCTGGATCGACCGGGGCTTCGGCGCGCTGTCCGAGGAGCGTCTGGCGGTCGCTGCCGCGGCGCTCGTGATCATCGGCCTGCAGATCATCTTCTCGGCCTTCTTGTTGTCCATTCTCGGTCTGCGCCGACGCGGCTGAGAGCAGAAGTTCGGTGGACCTGCTCGCGGCTTGGCTGCTGTACCCGCTTGCCGTGGGCGCGATCTGCCTCGGCCTCGGGCTGCTCGTCGAGCGCCTGGCCGACTGGCGGATGCCGGGTCCCCTGCTGTTCGGGGTCGGTCTCGGAACGCTGCTGGCGCTCGCGCGCCTGATCACCTTCAAGCCGCAGACGGCCGAGCTCGCGCTGCCGATCGTCGGCGTGCTCGTCATCGCAGGCCTCGTCCTGGGACGGGCGCGCCTGCGCGCTCTGCGCCCCGACCCGTGGATCGCCGGCGCGGCACTCGGCGTCTTCGTGATCTACGCCGCGCCGATCGTCCTGTCGGGCGAGCCGTCGTTCGCCGGCTACCTCGCGCTGCCGGACACCGCCCACCAGCTGTCGCTGGCGAACCTGTTCGCCAACCACGGGCCCGACTACGCGGCGCTGCCCGACAGCGCCAACCGCCTGTCGATGCTCGCCTACGTGATCACCCACTATCCCGTCTCCGGGCAGGCCGCGCTGGGCATCACGGGACCGCTCGGCGTGCTGGACATCGCATGGCTCTACCAGCCGTTTCTGACGATGATGGCGGTGGCGCTGTGCCTGGGGATCGCGGCGCTCGTCGACCCGCTGTTGCCCCATCGCTGGCAGGTGGCCATCACGGCCTTCGTCGCGGCGCAGTCGGCGCTCGTGCTGGGGTTCGCACTGCAGGGCTCGATCAAGGAGATCGCGGTCGTCGCGATGCTCGTCGTGGCGGCCGCGGTGACGGCGGCCGCGGTTCGCCAGCAGCGACCCGCCCGCTCGCTGCTGGCGCTCGCGCCCGTCGTCGCGGCGGCGCTCGGGGCGCTTGGTCCTGCGGCGCTGCCGTATCTCGCGGTCGTCGCGCTGGCGGTGCTCGTGCTGTGGGGAGCGAAGGTCGTCCGCGAGCGCGAGCGCCGGCGCAGCGAGTTGTTGTGGCTCGGCGCCACGGCCGCGCTCGCCGCGGTGCTGGCGTTCCCGGTGCTGGAGTCGCTGCGCGAGGCGATCTCGATCAACAGCGACACGCTCGACGCGACCTCGGGGGCCGCCGGCGGCGGCGACGCGAGCGCCGCGCTCGGCCATCTCGCGGGCCCGCTTGAGATGAGGCAGGCGCTCGGGATCTGGCTCGCCGGCGACTTTCGCTACGGGATCTCGCAGAACCACTCGCTGCAGGACGCGCTCTCGATCGTGGCGCTGATCGCGGCCGTGCTGGGGCTGGTCTGGGCAGCGCGCCGCCGCGCCTGGGGTCCGCTGCTGCTGCTGACGATCGTCGGGCCGCCGTCGATCTACCTGCTGTCGCGCGGCAACGCCTACGCGGACGCAAAGGTCCTGATGATCGTCTCGCCGGTGCTGCTGGCGCTCTCGATGCTCGGTGCGGTCTCACTGTGGACGGGGCGCTGGCGCGCTGTCAGCCTGGCGGTCACGGGCTTTCTCGTGCTCGGCGTGCTCGGGTCCAGCGCCTACGCCTACCGCGACGTGTCGCTCGCTCCGCACGATCGCTTCGACGAGCTTCTGAGCCTCAACGAGCGGCTCGACGGCAACGGCCCCGTCGTGGTCACCGAGTACGACGAGTTCACGAAGTACTTCCTGCGCGACGCGACGCCCTATGCGCAGCCCGAATCGCCGCATGGCTATCGGCTCGAAGGACCCGGCAAGCAGCCGACGCTGTTCAACCTCGAGCGCCGTCCGAGCCTCAAGACGCCGCTGGATCTCGACGATCTGACGCTCGAGTACCTCGAGTCCGTGCCCTATCTGATCGTGCGCCGCTCGCCGGTCGCAAGCCGTCCGCCGAGCAGCTTCCGCGTGGCCAAGCGGGGCGAGTACTACGACCTCTGGCAACGCAGACCGGGGCCGCGCATCCTGCGCCACAAGCCGCTTGGACCCGACATCCTGCATCCGGCACAACGCGTCGACCGCGCGACCGCGCGCTCGTGGGGTCGTCAGGCGCAGCGTCTGGGCGGGCGCATCGCGTTCGCGCCGCGCAGTCGAGCGTCGCTGCTGCTGCCGTCGAAGGTGCCGCACCAATGGCCGGACTACTCGCTCTATCCGGGCGCGGTCGTGACCGCGTTCCCCTCGCGGGTGGCCAACACGATGCGGGTCGAGCGCAGCGGCCGCTACCACCTCTGGCTGGAGGGCTCGTTCGGACGCAGCCTGGACGTCGCGGTCGACGGCAGACGCGTCGCGCGGACGCAGCCGGGGCTCAATAACCCGGGTGCCTACCAGGCCCTCGCCACGCTGACGCTGACCCGCGGCGTGCACCAGGTGGAGATCTCGCAGGGCGTCGGCGACCGCACGGAGCCCGGCAACGGCGGCTACCGCTCGAGCCTGCGTCACATCGGCCCGATCGTCCTGCACCCGGTCGCCGACGAGCGCGGCACGGTGAACGAGATCGAGCCGCGCCAGTGGCGCTCGCTCGTGGGCCGGGAAATCGACTGGCTTGAGATCGTCTCACGCTAGAGCTCTTCGGCCGCCCGAGGGGCCATCCGGTCAAAGACCGAGAAGCCGAGGACGGTCATCCCGATCCCGATCGCGAGCGGGGCCGCCACGAGCACGGTTGAGCCGAGCGCTTCGGTCAGCGACGGCGCGCCGACGAGCAGATGGCGCGACTCCTGGATGAGCGCGGCGACGGGGTTCATCAGTGCGATCTTCGCGAGCGTCGGCGAGTGCGCCGCGAGCAGCTCGATCGGATAGAGGATCGGCGTCGCGTAGAAGAGCGCCTGCAGCACGACCTCCCAGATCGGGCGCACGTCGCGGTAGGGGACGTAGAGCGCGCTCAGCAGCATCGCCAGGCCGGTCGAGAAGGCGAGCAGCAGCGCCAGCGGGATCGGCAGCAACAGCCACTCCCAGCGTGCCGACACGCCGGACCCGACGACGAAGACCGCCAGCACGACGAGGTTCAGCACGAGGTTCATCGCCGCCACGAGCGCCACCGACAGCGGCACGACCGCGCGCGGGAAGCCGACCTTGCGCAGCAGCGACTCGCGATCGACCATCGACGTCACGCCGCCGGCGGTGACCTCCGCGAAGAAGAAGTGAAAGATCATCCCAAGCAGCAGCATCACGCCGTAGAACTCGACGCCGGCGCCCGCCTTGACCACGTAGGTGAAGACGAAGTAGACGATTCCGAATAGCAGCAGCGGCCGCAGCAGCGTCCACACGTAGCCCAGGACGGAGTCGTAGAAACGCACCTTCCAGTCGGTCGCCGCGAGCGTGCGGGCGAGATTCCAGAAGCGGCGCGGGTTGTCGCCGCCGGCCGACGGCCCGCGCACGCGGTATGCGAGGGCGGGGGGTGGAGTGGGGACGGTGCTCACCCGGCGGCCGGCTCGACGGCCTGCGCAGCGGGGTGCTTGGAATCCAGCTTCTGGACGAAGAACGCGTGCGGGAGGTCGACGATGCCGCCGCCGGGTCGGGTGCCGGTGACGATCATCGAGCCGGCATCCTCGGCCAGCGCCATGATGCGGTCACCCGTCCCGCGGTAGCTGACCTGGGCGGTCACGGCGTAGCGGCCGGGCGCGAGCCAGTTGTCGAAGCTCGCTCCGGCGATGACCTGCTCGCCCGGCTTGAAGACGCCGCTCGGCCCGACGTCGTGCTCGGATGTCACAGCCAGGACGCGGCGGTGCTTCTCGTCGCTGAGCCAGAAGGAGAAGACCGGGTCGCGCGCGCCACGCCGGAAGAACACGCGCATCATGAGCGCGTTGGAAGCCCCCTGGATGATCGCCGCGCCGCGCTGTCCGACGCCATCCTGAGCCCAGACCTCGACGACCTGTGCGTCCTCACCCTCCTCACCCTCCTCACCCTCCTCGATCTCGGCCTCGCCGTCCTCGCCGGTGTACTCGGGCACGGCAAAGTTCACCTGCTTGTAGCGGCGGCTGACCGTGTCGCAGTCACCGATCGCCTGCAGCTCGCCGCGCTCGAGCAGCAGCGCGCGATCGCAGAAGCGCTGAACCTGAGACATGTCGTGCGTGACGAGCAGGATCGTCTTGCCCTCGTCGCGCAGGCGGTTGAGCACGTCGTAGCACTTCTGCTGAAAGGCGGCATCGCCGACCGCGAGTACCTCGTCGATCAGCAGCAGGTCGGCGTCGACGTGGACCATGACGCTGAAAGCCAGCCGCACCTGCATGCCCGACGAGTAGTTCTTCAGCTTCAGCTCGGCGAAGTCGTGCAGCTCGGCGAAGTCGAGGATCGAGCTGTAGCGCTTGCGCGCCTCATCCGGGCTCAGCCCGAGCATGACGGCGTTGATGAGGACGTTGTCGTGCGCGGTGAGGTCGGGGTTGAAGCCGACGCCGAGCTCGATGAACGGAGCCATCCGGCCGCGCAGCCACATCTCGCCGCCGTCGGACTGGTAGATCCCGGCCAGGCACTTCATCAGCGTGCTCTTGCCCGACCCGTTGCGCCCGACGATCCCGAAGACCTCCCCGGCGCGCACCTCGAAGCTCACGTCGCGCAGTGCGTGCAACGTCTCGAAGCGCTGGCGGCGCAGCGGGTGCAGGACGCGCTCCTTGAGCGTGTGCACCTGCTCTTTTGGCAGGCGAAACGCTTTGTGGACGCCGTCGACCTTCACGGCCACGTCGCCGGCGGGCTGACCGGTCACACGCGGAAGGGTAGCCTCGCGGCATGTCCGAGCCGCCGCTGACGCTCGCGTTGCCGTTGGGCGTGAACCTGGCCGGTTACCTCGATGCGACGGTTGGGATCGGCGAGGCGGCGCGGAACGTCGGCGTGGCGCTGCGTGCCGCGGGTGTAGCGGTCGCGCCGCTCGTGCTCGATTGCGATGCGCCGCGCGAGCCGGGGCTCGTCGTCTCCGAGGAGGCGGTCCACCCGATCACGATCGTATGCGTCAATCCCGAGGGCATGACGGGCGCGCGCGATCAGGTGCCGGAAGCCTTCGAGGATCGTCACGTGATCGGCCTGTGGTGGTGGGAGGTCCCAAGCCTGCCGCAGCGCTGGCTGCGCGCGTTCGATCTCCTCGACGAGGTGTGGGCCGGCTCGCGCTTCGTCGCCGACGCGCTGGCCGCGATCTCGCCCGTGCCGGTCGTCCATATGCCGCTGGCCGTGCCCGAGCCGTTGACGGCGCAGGTGCGACGCGAACAGCTCGGTCTGCCCGACGGGTTTCTCTTCGGCTTCGTCTATGACTACGCGAGCGTCGCCGGGCGCAAGAACCCGCTCGGCCTGATCGACGCATTCCGGCGTGCCTTCCCGAGCGCGAGCGACGTGGTCGATGTGAGACTCGTGCTGAAGACGCTCGGTGGCGGCGACGAGGACGAGCATCGCGAGCTGCTTGCCGCCGCCGCGGGCGACGCGCGCATCAGCGTGGTCGATCGCAACATGCCGGCGGCCGAGAAGAACGCGTTGATCGGCGAGCTGGACTGCTACGTCTCGCTGCATCGCTCGGAGGGATTCGGCCTGACGCTCGCCGAGGCGATGCTGATCGGCACGCCGCTGATTGCCACCGACTACGGCGGTTCGCGCGACTTCGTCAGCGCCTTCAACGCGCTCCTCGTCGATCACCGGCCGGTGGCGATCGGACCCGGCCACGAGCCCTACCCCGCCGACGCCGAGTGGGCCGAGCCCGACCTCGACCACGCCGCCGGGCTCATGCGCGAGGCCTACGAGCAGCGTGACGCGCTGCGCGCCCGCGCCACCCGCGCCCGCGCCGACGTGCTCGCACGCCACGCCCCGGACGTCGCCGGACGCGCGATGGCCGACCGCCTGGGGCGCGTGCTGACGGCGCCGGCCGATGGCGTCGGCCGCGTGGACGCGCTCGACCTCGCAGGCGTGCGCGAGCGCATGCAGCGCGCGCCCGGCGCGGGGGATGGCACCGGGCCGCGTGCAGCGGTGCGCGACGCGGCGCTTCGCGCGATGCGGCCCCACACGGTGCACCAGCGCCTCGTCGACGAGGAGATCCTGCGCGCGCTGCAGACGCTCGACGAGCGTGTGCGCGGCCTGGCGGCTGGACAGCAGGTGCTCGCCGCGGAGATCGCGCGGCTGCGGCGCGAGGGCGGGGGGTTGGGTCCAGAACGTCCCGCATAGTCCCGTTCTGGACCCAACCCCCCACGCTGCTTCGAACCGCCCCGCGGACCAGAGGACGCCACGGCCTTCCCTACTTCCTCAGTGACGCTGTTCACGCGTCGCTGACCGCGCCCAACCGAGCCAAAGCCCGCTGTGGCACCATCGCCCCGTGCCGCCACCGTCATCGCAGCTCGCCTCGCTGGGCGTCAACGTCGTCGGCTACCTGCGCGGCGGCCTGGGCCTCGGTCAGGCCGCGCGGTTGTACGTCGCTGCGCTGAACGCGGCGGGGGTGCCGGTTCGCACGACGACGGTCGAGGTGCCGCTGCCCGACGTCGTCGGTCCCGACGGGCGCCGCGCTGAGATCAAGACGACCGACTTCGCCGACCTCCATGTCGACGGTGAGCTGCCGTTCAACCTGATCTGCGTCAACGCGCCCGAGCTGCCCGCGTTCCACGCGCAGCTGGGGCCAGAGTTCTTCAAGGACCGCTACACGATCGGGGTGTGGGCGTGGGAGGTCGACGCGGTACCGCGAAGCTGGGACGCGGCGTTCGCGCTCGTCGACGAGATCTGGGTGTACTCGCACTACGTCCAGGAGATCCTGAGCCGCGTCTCGCCGGTGCCCGTCGTGTGCGTCCCGCTGCCGATCGTGGCGCCGAAGCCGGGCGCTGACCTCGAGGCGCTCGCGCTCTCCGACGGCTACACCTTCCTGTTCCTGTTCGACTTCTACTCGACGCTCGCGCGCAAGAACCCGCTCGGGCTCGTGCGAGCCTTCACGGAGGCCTTCGAGCCCGGCGAGGGTCCGCAGCTCGTGCTCAAGAGCCACAACGGCGACTTCAAGCCCGAGCGGCTGGCGCAGCTGCGCGAGGCGATCGGTGACCGGCCCGACATCCAGATCGTCGATCGCTTCCTCAGCGAGGCCGAGATGGCCGCCCTCATGCGCCGCGCCGACTGCTACGTCTCGCTGCATCGCGCCGAGGGATTCGGCCTGACGCTCGGCGAGACGATGGCGCTCGGCAAGCCGGTGATCGCCACCGGCTTCAGCGCCAACCTCGACTTCATGACGCCCGAGAACTCCTACCTCGTGCGCTATGACGAGACCGAGGTAGGCTCCGAGGGCGAGAACTACCCGGCGCGCGGCATCTGGGCCGAACCCGACGTCGAGCACGCAGCGCAGCTCATGCGCGAGGTGTGGGAGCACCAGCCCGAGGCCCGCGCCCGCGGTGAGCGTGGCCGCAGCGACATCGCCCAGGCGTTCTCGCTCGAGGTCGTCGGCGAGATCGCGCGGCTGCGCCTCAAGCGGCTGGCCGCCATACGTCGCCACAGCGCCGACGCCAACCGCGCGCTGGACAGACAGCGCGCCGAGATCGAGGGTCTGCCGTCCGACACGTTCCTGCATCGCAGCGAGATGAAGGTCACCTACGACCCGCTCAGCGACGCCGCCGAGGAAGGTGGCGCAAAGGGCAAGTTCCGCCGAGCGGCGCTCGGGGCGATGCGCCCCTACACCTACCACCAGGATGAGCTCAACGGGCTCATGACGAAGGCCTTGCGCGAGCTGCACGACCAGCTCGAGGAGCTCGCGATCGACACGGAGCGCCTGCGCATCCAGTGGCGCAAGCTGACCGGTGCGGTCGGTGAGAAGGGGATCTCGCTGCTGCTGGAGAGCTTCAGCGCACGCCCCGGAGCGTCGCATCCCGCGATCTCGCAGCGCGACGAGGACGGCCGCCGCGTCCTGCGCTTCAGCGGCGCGTCAAGCGACAGCGCGAGCTACCGCGGCTTCGAGGACATCTTCCGCGGCGACGAGGGGCTCATCCGCGAGCGCCAGGAGGCCTACGCCGAGGCCTTCGCGGGGGCCACCTGGGTGCTCGACCTGGGCTGCGGGCGCGGTGAGTTTCTCGACGTTTTCAGCGAGCGCGGGGTGCACGCGCGTGGCGCCGACCTGGACTCGAGCATGGTCGCGCGCTGCGTCGAGAAGGGCCACGAGGTGGAGCTCGCCGACGCCGCGGGCTACCTGCTCAGCCTCCAGGACGGCTCGGTGCCCGCGATCTTCGCCGCGCAGCTCGTCGAGCACCTCGGCGCCGACGAGCTCGGCGAGCTGTTGGAGCTTGCGCGCCGCAAGCTCGTTCCCGGCGGCCTGGCGATCCTCGAGACCGTCAACCCCCACAACCCGACGGCGATGAAGGCCTTCTGGACCGACAGGACACATCACCACCCGCTCTTTCCCGAGGTCCTGCTCGCGCTCTGCCGGCTGGCAGGCTTCGAGAGCGGCGAGGTGCGCTTCCCGCAGGACAGCGGGAACTTCGATGCCGACATCTACTCAAACCGCGACTACGCTGTCTACGTGCGCAGCGCGCCCCCCGCTACCACTCGACGATGAGCCGCGTGTCCGAGGTCATTCGGAACACCAGGCCATGCTCGCGCGTCCCGACCGACTCGACCGGCGCATCGGACAGGTCAAAGCGCGCGTCGCCGACGCGATAGAGGCCGAACAGGTCGAGGTGCTCGGTCGTGGGGGGCTCGAGCAGCGAGCTCTCCTCTTCGACGGCGGGCGGTGGATGTCCCGACTCGAGTGTCCCCGCGGCGATAAGCAACGGCTTGTCGTGATCGACCTCCATCCATGCCGTGACCTCCTGGCCGAGGCGGTCGTTGAGTATGAGCAGGGCCTCGTCGAGTGTCATCGCCGCGAAACCTAACCGGCAAACCAACTTCGCGCCCAGTGGTGCACGAGATAGGCGTCAGGGAACCGCTCGATCGCGCGCTCGGGCTCGTCGCGGCGATCCGACCCGCGGGCTCGTTGGTCAGCAAGCAGATCGACAGAGACATCGCGTGCGCAGCGTGGCTAGAAGGGCAGTTCGTGCTTGATCTGGTGGAGCTTCGGTGCGTCGTGGTCGCGTGGGCTGATGATCGGCTCGAGGTCGGTGGGCCATTCGATGCCGATGTCGGGGTCGTGCAGGTGAAAGCCGCGTTCGACCTCAGGGTCGTAGTAGGTGGAGCATTTGTAGGTGACGTCGGCGACGTCTGAGGTCACGCAGAAGCCGTGTGCGAAGCCGATCGGGATGTAGAGCTGGTGGGCTTCGGCGTCATTGAGCTCGAAGCTCTCCCACTCACCGTAGGTCGGTGAGCCAGACCGGATGTCGACGATCACGTCGAGGATCGCGCCGCGTGCGCAGCGCACGAGCTTGGCTTGGCCTTCGCCGATCGAGAGGTGCATGCCGCGCATGACGCCTCGTGCGGAGCGGGAGTGGTTGTCTTGAACGAACGTCTCGCTGACGC
>Ga0136637_1000259_pt1 | contig 11759 bp, 8 predicted proteins | sample AntDrymUQ8572106_2_FD_105497 | JGI IMG/M metagenome (GOLD analysis project Ga0136637, IMG submission 105497) | Polar desert sand microbial communities from Dry Valleys, Antarctica - metaG UQ857 (21.06) | ecosystem: Environmental > Terrestrial > Soil > Desert | place: Antarctica: Dry Valley... | reverse complement strand
CGAGGCGGCGGAGCGCGGCGAGCGCGACCTCGCGGTCGGTGGTGCGCCACATGGGGGGCAGCGAGCGGAGCAGGAAGTCCCGGTAGCGCGCGGTCGCCAGCCGCGGGTCGAGCACCGCCACCACGCCCCGGTCGACCAACGTCCGGATCAGCCGGCCCGAGCCCTGCGCGAGCAGCAGCCCCGCGTGGGTAGCCGACACCGCCATGAACCCGTTCCCGCCCGCTTCGTCGACGGCGCGCTGGCGGGCCGAGGCGAGCGGGTCGTCCGGTCGCGGGAACGGGATCCGGTCGATCACGACCAGCTGGCACGTCGTACCCGGCACGTCGATCCCCTGCCACAGCGACAGCGTGCCGACCAGCGACGTCGTCGGGTCCTCGTGGAATCGGCGGCCCAGCTCGGCCAGCCCGTCGTCGCCCTGGCAGAGCACGGGCGTGCCGACATGCTCACGCAGGTACGCCGCGGCTACCTCGGCCGCGCGCCGCGAGGAGAACAGGCCGAGCGTCCGCCCGCCGGCCGCACCGACCAGGTCGGCGAGCTCGGCGAGCAGCTCCGGGCTCGGTCCCTCGCGCCCCGGAGCCGGGAGCCGGCGGGCGACGTAGAGCATCGCCTGCCTGCGGTAGTCGAACGGCGAGCCCACGTCCAGACCGGTCCACGCACCGTCTCGACCCGCCGGTCCGTCCAGACCGATCGAGCGGGCCACCGGCTCGAACGTCCCGCCGATGGCGAGCGTGGCCGACGTGAGCACGACCGTCCGGTCGGCGAGCACCTTCTCGCGCAGCAGCGCGGCGACCGAGAGCGGCGCGACCTTGAGCATGCGCCCGCTGCGCTCCCGGTCCTCGAGCCACGCCACGTCGTCGTCGCTCCCGATCACCAGCCGCTCCGCGGTGTCGAAGACCTGGCCGACCAGCGCCTGGACCCGGCGGAGGAACGCCGCTCCCCCGCCCGGCTCCGCGTCCCCGGCCTGGCCGTCGAGCGTCTCCGACGTGCCCTCACCGCCCTCGCGCGCGACGAGCCTCACCATGGCGCTGAGCACGGCTCGCGCGGTGTCCCGTACGGCGGCGAGCGCCCCGACCAGCGCCGCCGGCAGCTCGTCGAGCCGACCGACCGCGACATCGGCGAGCGCCAGCCCGAGACCGATGCCGGCGTCGTCGAGCGGGTCGGCGAGCTCGGGGCTAGCCGGCGCCCGGGCGAACCTGGCAGCGCGCTCGACCATCGACGCGGTCAGCTCGGCACTCGCCGCGCCGGTCACCCGCGCCACGAGCTCGTGCGCCTCGTCGACCACGAGCACGTCGTGGTCGGGCAGCACGGTGCGGTTGTGCAACGCGTCGATCGCGAGCAGGGCGTGGTTGGTCACCACGACGTCGGACCGCCGGGCCGTCCAGCGGGCGCGCTCGGCGAAGCAGGCCGCGCCCTCCGGGCAGCGGTCAGCACCCAGGCACTCCCGGGCGGATACCGACGTCTGCCACCAGGCCCGGTCCGAGACGCCCGGGACGAGCTCGTCGCGATCGCCCGTGCCGGTCTGGTCCACCCAGCGCCGGATCCGCAGCACCTCCTGGCCCAGCGTCGAGGACGGCGCGATCTCGACCAGCGTGCCCTGCTCGTCGGGCACCCCTCCGCGGACCCGGTTCAGGCAGGCGTAGTTCGCCCGTCCCTTCACCAGCGCGTACGAGGGGGTCCGACCGAGCAGCGGAGCGACCGATCGGACCACGCGGGGGAGGTCACGGTCCACGAGCTGGGACTGCAGCGCCAGCGTGGCGGTCGCGATCACGACCCGCTCGCCGTGGAGCAGCGCCGGGACGAGGTACGCGAGGGACTTCCCCGTGCCCGTACCGGCCTGGACGAGCAGGTGCCGCTCGGACGCCATCGCCTCGGACACCGCCTCGGCCATCTGCACCTGGCCAGACCGCTCGCTCCCACCCACGCCCTCGACCGCCGCCTGGAGCAGGGCAAGGAGCGACGGCTCGTCGTCCTCCGGTGCGGTCGGCGCTGCCACTGCGCCACCGTACGACCGGCTCGCCCGCTCGCCGGAACCACGGGCCGTGGAGGTGGATATCGTCGCGCGCATGGTGAACGAGTCGGGTCTCGCCCCGTTGATCCCGCGCGACGTGCTGTTCGGCAACCCCGACAAGGTGACGCCGGCGCTGTCGCCCGACGGGACCAAGATCGCCTACGTCGCACCGCACGAGGGCGTCCTCAACGTCTGGGTCGGGCCGGCGGACGGCAGCGCCGAGGCGGAACCGGTCACCGACGACACCGACCGCGGCATCCGCAGCTTCCTGTTCCTCCACGACGACCGGCACCTCGTCTACGCGCAGGACAGCGGCGGGGACGAGAACTGGCGGCTCTACCTGCTCGACCTCACCTCCGGCGACGCCGAGCTTCTGTCGCCCGGCGAGGACGTGCAGGCGCAGATCCTCGGGCACAACCGCTGGCAGCCGGGCACCATGCTCATCGGGCTCAACGCCGACGACGCCCAGCTGCACGACGTCTACCGGGTCGACCTGGCCACGCGCGAGGTCGTCAAGGACGTCGCGAACCCGGGCTTCGCGGCCTGGTTGATCGACACCGACCTCGTCGTGCGCGGCGGCTACCGGATGCAGCCCGACGGCTCGATCACCCTGCTGCGACGCGACCTCGATGCGATCGACACGGACCAGGAATGGCTGCCGCTGCTGGAGATCCCCGCCGAGGACGCCCTCGGCACGGGGGTGATCAGCTTCGCCCGGGGTGGCCGGTCGATGCTCATGGTGACCTCGATCGGGTCGAACGCCTCGCGACTCGTACGGGTGGACCTCGAGACCGGCGCGCAGAGCGAGATCATCTCCGACGACCAGTACGACGTCGCCGGCGTCTGGCTCCAGCCGGAGACGCTCGAGCCGCAGGCGGCCGTGTTCGCCAAGGACCGCAACGAGATCGTGCTGCTCGACGACGACCTCGCAACGGACCTCGAGCGCCTGAACGCGCTCGGCGACGGCGAGCTCAGCGTCGGCCGATCCGAACGGACCGACCGACGCTGGCTGGTCAGCGTCGCCCCGTCCGACGGCCCCGTCGCGTACTACACGTACGACCGCGGCTCCGGCGACACGACGTTCCTGTTCCATCACCGCGAGGCCCTGACCTCGTACGAGCTGGCGCCGATGGAGCCGTTCGTCTTCACCGCCCGCGACGGCCTCGAGGTGCACGGCTACGTCACGTTCCCGCCCGGCCTGCCGCGCACCGGGCTGCCGGCCGTCCTCGACGTCCACGGCGGGCCGTGGGTCCGCGACCAGTGGGGCTACGTGCCGGAGGCGCAGTGGTTCGCGAACCGCGGCTATCTCTGCGTCCAGGTGAACTACCGCGGCTCGACCGGCTACGGCAAGGCGTTCACCAATGCCGGGAACAGGGAGTGGGGCGCGGCCATGCACGACGACCTGATCGACGCGGTCGAGCACGCCGTCGGTCAGGGCTGGGCCGACCGCGAGCGGGTCGGGATCTACGGCGGCTCGTACGGCGGCTACGCCGCGCTGGTCGGGGCCACGTTCACCCCTGACGTGTTCCGGTGTGCCGTCGACATCGTCGGGCCGAGCAACCTGATCACCCTGCTCGAGACCATCCCGGCGTACTGGCAGCCCCAGATCGCGCTGTTCCACCAGCGGGTCGGCAACCCGGCGACCGAGCGCGAGTTCCTCTGGTCCCGCTCACCGCTCTCCCGGGTCGACGACATCACGATCCCGGTGCTGATCGCCCAGGGCGCGAACGACCCGCGCGTGAAGCAGGCCGAGGCGGAACAGATCGTCGCCGCGCTCGAGACGAAGGGACTCCCGCACGAGTACCTGCTGTTCGCCGACGAGGGCCACGGCTTCGCCAAGCCGGCCAGCCGCGAGCGGTTCTACGCCGCCGCGGAGCGGTTCCTCGCCGAGCACCTCGGCGGTCGCTCCCAGGACTGACGCCGGAAGGCGCCGCGTCCGCCGTGATCTCGCTCTCGCCGAATCGCTGCCTGCGCGACGTCCGCACGAAGCCCGCGAGGGAATCTATGCCGAGCCGTTGCTCCGGGCTCGCGCGTACGGCTCCAGCGCGCCGGCGAGGTCGGCCGGGACCCGACCGGTGATCTTGGTGCCCTCGGCGACGTGCTCGAGCTGGTCGATGTCGCCGGCGTCGTGCATGCGTGACACGAGGTCACCGCGCGCGTACGGGACGAGGACGTCGACGGCGACGGCAGGGCGCGGCAGCCGCAGCGACACCTGCTCGCGCAGCGTGTCGATGCCTTCGCCGGTCCGCGCCGAGACGACCACCGCATGGGGCTCGCGGAGGCGCAGCCGGGCCAGCACCACGGGGTCTGCCAGGTCGGCCTTGTTGATCACGACGAGCTCGGGCACGTCGAACGCGTCGAGCTCGGCGAAGACCTCTCGTACGCTGACCAGCTGCTGCTCCGGGTCTGGCTGGGAGCCGTCCACGACGTGGAGCACGAGGTCGGCCTGGGCGACCTCCTCGAGCGAGGAGCGGAACGCCTCGACCAGCTGGTGCGGAAGGTGGCGGACGAAGCCGACGGTGTCGGTCATCGTGAACATCCGGCCGTCAGGTGTCTCGGTGCGGCGGACCTTCGGGTCGAGGGTCGCGAACAGCGAGTCGTCGACCAGCACGCCGGCCCCGGTGAGGCGGTTGAGCAACGAGGACTTGCCGGCGTTCGTGTAGCCGGCGATGGCGACCGACGGCACGGCGTTGCTGCGGCGGGACTCGCGCTGGGTGACGCGTGCCTTCTTCATCTCGCGCAGCTCGCGGCGCAGCCGGGCCATCCGTTCGCGGATCCGTTGCCGGTCGGTCTCGATCTTGGTCTCGCCGGGCCCGCGCGTACCGATGCCGCCGCCACCGGCCACCCGGCCACCGGCCTGCCGGGACATCGACTGACCCCAGCCACGCAGCCGAGGAAGCATGTACTCCATCTGGGCGAGCGACACCTGCGCCTTACCCTCCCTGCTCTTCGCGTGCTGCGCGAAGATGTCGAGGATCAGTGCCGTCCGGTCGATCACCTTGACCTTGACGACGTCCTCGAGCTGGATCAGCTGGCCGGGGCTGAGCTCGCCGTCGCAGACCACCGTGTCGGCACCGGTCGCGAGCACGGTGTCGCGCAGCTCGGCGGCCTTGCCGGACCCGATGTAGGTCGCGGCGTCAGGCTTGTCCCGACGCTGGTAGAGCGCCTCGAGCACCTCAGAACCCGCTGTCTGCGCCAGCTGCGCGAGCTCGCGCATGGACGACTCGGCATCGGCCACCGTGCCGTCGGTCCAGACGCCGACCAGGACCACGCGCTCGAGGCGGAGCTGGCGGTACTCGACCTCGGTGACGTCGGCGAGCTCGGTCGAGAGCCCGGCCACCCGCCGGAGCGCCTGCCGATCGGCCCGCTCGAGCTGATCACCGTCGTACGCGTGGAAGTCCTGGTCGTCGGAGGCGGGACCGTCAAGATGGATGTCAGCGGGGCTCGCGCCGTCCGGCAGCGGGTACGGGTTCAGGGTCATCGTCGTTCGATCTTGACACGCAGCGCCTCGAGGCGCACCTGCGTATCGGCTCGACAACCGAAGGGACCCGACCGATGTCAGAGAGCGGATCGACCGAATCGATCGAACCGATCGGGTCCAAGGACGAGGACCGCGGGATCGACACCGAGCAGGACGTCCCGGTCGACGAGCGCACCGCGGCCAGCCGGGCGACCGGCGGCGACACCGACGAGACCGGTGGGGACAGCGAGAGCACCACCGGCACCGGCGAGAGCGGTGAGTTCGTCGGACGGGTGAGCGGGCAGGACGAGGGCTACGCCGGGCTCACGGGCGCGGAGGCCCGGGCGCTGCCCGAGAGCGACGACTGACCGGCCAGGTCCGGAGCGTGGCGCTCGACCCAGTCCCCGCCGAGCGTGCCGGTGGCGACCAGCACTGCCGGCCCGGTGAGGTCGACGGTGCCGGCTGGGTGCACGGTCACGACCAGTGAGCCCCCGGGCACGTCGACGCGGATGTCCACCGGGGTCTGGGACGGCAGCTCGCCGGCGACGTGACCGGCCGCGATCGCCGCTGCAGCCGCGCCCGTCCCGCACGACCGGGTCTCGCCGACCCCTCGCTCGAAGACCCGCATGGCGACGTGGCGCGGCCCGCGGTGCACCACGAGCTCGAAGTTGGCGCCGTCGGGGGCGGCGGTGCGCGGCTCGACGCCCGGCGCGACGCGGAGGTCCCCGGCATCGTCGAGGTGCTCGACGAACGCGACCAGGTGAGGGTTGGGCATCCGGATCGCGGTGGCGTCCCACGCGCGCGCACCGACGCGGATCTGGACCTGCCCGAGGTCAGGTCGCTCGTACGCGCCGAGCTCGACCGTCACGTCACCGCTCTCGGCCAGCCGAGCCAGCCGGACGCCGGACCGGGTCTCGATCGCGACCTGGCCGGGGTCGGCCAGGCCGGCCGAGACCAGGTATCGCGCGAGGACGCGCAGGCCGTTGCCGCACATCTCGGCGACCGAGCCGTCCGCGTTCCGGTAGTCCATGAGCCACGGTGCGGCCGAGCCGGCTCGGTTGCGGACGACGCGGAGCACCCCGTCGGCGCCGATCCCGGCCCGCCGGTCGCAGATCGCGGCGACGAGCCCCGGGGTGAGCTCGAGCCGGTCGGCCAGGTCGGGCAGCAGGACGAAGTCGTTCTCGGTGCCGTGCCCCTTGACGAACGCCACGTCCACCCGGTGATCGTACGAGCGCGGTCTCATGAAGGCTCGCCGATGATCGTCAAGGCCTGCTCGCGCAGGTCCGGCGCGTCGTACGCGAGCCACCTGACGCGCGGATCGGCCCGGAACCAGCTGGCTTGACGGCGCGCGAACTGCTGGGTCGCTCGGACCGTCGCGGCCCGGGCGTCGGCGTCGTCCCGGAGGCCGTCGAAGAGCTCGAGCACCTGCCGGTAGCCGAGCGCGCGCGACGCGGTCACGCCCGACCGCAACCCGCGCCGCTCGAGCCTCCGGACCTCGTCGACCAGGCCGTCTGCCCACATGCGGTCGACCCGGCTGGCGATGCGCTCGCGGCGGGCGCCGGGTTCGACGGCCAGGCCGATGATCTTGGCGCTGAGCACCGGCTCGGTCTCGTGCACCGGCAGGCGCGCGATGAAGGGGGTGCCGGTCACCTCGACGACCTCGAGCGCGCGAACGATCCGGCGACCGTTCGTGGCGAGGATCCGCTCGGCCGACGTGCGGTCCACCGCGACGAGGCGCTCGTGCATCGCCTGCGGGCCGAGCTCGGCGAGCTCTGCCTCGAGCCGCTGCCGAACCACGGGATCAGTGCCCGGGAAGTCCAGCCGGTCGAGCACCGCCCGGACGTAGAGGCCGGACCCCCCCACCAGGACGGGGACCGCACCACGCGCCTGGCACTCGCGGGCCTGGGCTCGGGCGGCCCGCTGGTAGGCCGCTACCGAGGCGCGCTCGCTGACGTCGAGCACGTCGAGCAGGTGGTGGGGCACCCCCCGCCGCTCGTCGAGACCGAGCTTGGCTGTCCCGATGTCCATGCCGCGGTAGAGCTGCATCGAGTCGGCGTTGATCACCTCGCCGCCGACGGCGAGAGCGAGCTCCACCGCGAGGTCGCTCTTGCCCGCGGCGGTCTGCCCCACCACCGCCACTGCACTCGGCGTTCTCACCCCCCGAGTCTCGCCCACCTGGCGGGCTCGCCCTCGAACCGAGACCGCCGGTTGCATAGAGTCGAGGGCCAGGGACACGGGTCGATGAACGACTCCGTCACGGAGAAGGGGCGCGACATGAGCTTCCTCGACAAAGCCAAGACTGCACTGAACCAGGCCAAGGACAAGGCTGCCGATCTCGCCGAGCAGCACGGCGACAAGATCGACCAGGCGATCGACAAGGGCGGCAACTTCGTCGACCAGAAGACCAAGGGCAAGTACTCCGACAAGATCGACAAGGCCCAGGGTGCGGCAAAGGGTGCGGCCGACAAGCTGGCTGCGCAGGGCGTCGACGACGCACCGGCTCCACCGGCCGCGGTGCCCGACCCGGCGGCACCCCCGCCCACCGCGCCCACCGCGACGCGGATCCACCCGACCGACCAGGGCGGCCCCACCCACGTCTGACCCGCCGCCCGCGGGGACGATCATTCCGTGCGGTAGCGCCAGGTCGCGACGACGTAGCCGACGCCGTAGGGCGCGCGATCGAAGAGCACCCGCGCGTCGATCACGGGGGTCGGCCCGCTGGCCGGCTTGGCGGCGCCGGCCAGCACCTGCCACGCCGCGCGCCCCTCGACCATGAGCGCGCTCGCGAGGGCTGGGTCGAGCGCCACCAGCGCTGCGACGTCGCCGGAGGACAGGGCGGCGACCACGGACGCGTCGAACGGCTCGCCCCGCTCGTCGTAGCGACCCGGCGAGCGCGCGGTCCGACGCGCCGAGCCGTCCGCCATCACCAGCAGCGCGACCCGGTCGGTGGCCGCGGCCAGCGCGCGGCCGAGCGCGCGGCACCGGCTCGTCGGTGCGTCGGGCGCGATCCCGGCGAACGAAACCGGCGAGGACAGGTCGGCCCGGTCGAGGAGCCACGCACCGATGGCGAGCGCGAGCGGCAGCTCACCCTCCGGTCCGCCGACTCGCAGGTCCACCCCGTACGGCTGCATCGATGCTCCCGCGGCCGCCGGGTAGTTGCCGCCCTCGGGGTCGGCGCCGACAACCACGATCTCGTCTGGGCGCTCGGCCAGGAGCCCGGCGACCGCGGCGTCGCAGGCCGCTCGAACCTCGTCGAGATCGGGTGCGGCGCCGGCCGCGAGCTGGGGGACCAGGAGCGGCGGGTGCGGGCAGACCGCGGCGGCGACGAGCACGTGGCGACCATACGGTCCGGTCGGTGGTCCCTCCTCCGCTGGAGCCATGCATCGCAGCCGGATCGGGGTCGTGCACGTCGACCACTCCATTGCGGAGCAGACCGACGGCGTCGACGAGTCCGCTGTCAGCTGGCCGCGCTGACCCCGGGCCGGAGCGCACGGACGGTCTCGATCGTGTCCGCCTCGGCGGGCGTCTTGTCCTCGCGGTAGCGAACGACCCGGGCGAACCGCAGGGCGACGCCGCCGGGGTAGCGCGGCGACACCTGGGCGCCGTCGAGCGCGATCTCGACCACGAGGGCCGGGCGCACCCAGACCGTGCCGGCGGTCTGTCGCTGCTCGAGCTGTCTCAGCGCCTTGGTCTGCCAGGTGAGCAGCGCGTCGGTGAGCCCCTTGAACGTCTTGCCGACCATGACCAGGCCACCCGGCTCACCGTAGGTCCCGTCCGCGTCGCGCGCCCCGAGGTGGAGGTTGGACAGCCATCCCGTCCGACGCCCGTGACCCCACTCGGCGGCGAGCACGACCAGGTCGAGGGTCTGGACCGGCTTCACCTTCTGCCACGCGCTGCCGCGCCGGCCGGCGGCGTACGGGCTGGTGATGCTCTTGATCATCACGCCCTCGTGGCCGGCGGCGAGCGCGTCGGCGAGCACCTGCTCCCCCACCGTCGGGTCGTCCGTGACCGTGCCCGGGATCCGGCCCGCCGCGGCGACGCGCTGGAGCGCGGCCAGCCGCTCGGCCAACGGTCGGTCGAGCAGGTCGGCGCCGTCGAGCTCGAGGATGTCGAAGAAGTACGGTCGCAGAACCTGGTCCCGCGGAGCGTCCGCGCCGAAGCGGCGCATCGTGTCCTGGAAGGCCCGCGGCCGGGCGTCGGCATCGAGGGTCAGCGACTCCCCGTCCAGCACGAACGACCGGGCCGGGAACCCACGCACCAGATCGGCGACGTCGGCCAGCCGGTGCGTGACGTCGGCGAGGTTGCGCGTGAACACCCGGACCTCGTCGCCCGTGCGGTGCACCTGGATCCGGGCGCCATCGAGCTTGTGCTCGACCGAGGCCAGCCCGGTCGCGGCCAGCGCTTCCCGCACCGACGTCGCGGTCGACGCGAGCATCGGCCGGACCGGACGGAGCACCTCGAGCCGCACCGCGGCCAGCGCCGCACTCCCACCGGCCAGCGCCAGCCGGGCGGTCTGGCCGAGATCACCGGTGAGCATGTACGCGCGGCGGGCGAGATCACCCGGCACGTCGGCGGCCACCGCGATCGCTTCGGCCAGCACCCCGTCCAGCGCTCCCTGGCGCAGCTCACCCATGAGCACGCTGCGGATCAGCAGCTGCTCGTCAGCGGTGGCCCGTGCCAGCAGGCTGCCGAGGATCGCCGTACGGCGTGCGATCGAGCCGACACCCGTCGTGGCCGCGACGACGTCAAGCGCGGCGTCCAGCTCGCCCACGGTGATCGACGGCTGCTCGGCGGGAGACGGATCGATGGTCCGGAGCGTCGACCAACCCACACCGACCCTCCCCTGCCGAGGTGCGGCCATCAGGTAGCCGACGGCGAGTGCGACCTCGGCGGGCTCGAGCCGGCGGACGAGCTCGGCCAGCGCCGCGACCTTGGCCAACCGCGAACGGGTGCTCGCCACCGCCTGCGAGGTGGCAGCGACGTCGGCGAGCAGCACCCCAGCAGTCTGCCGCCCTCGAACGACATCTCCGGTTGAAGCCGTCCGACGCGGACGACGTGGTTGAGTCGGGCGAGCCTGACCGCAGGCCGCCGACAGGAGTCGCCACGCGCCGGATCGCTCCGGGGCGTCGCCGTTTCCCGCGTCCAGGGTCATCTCTGCCGGTCCGGCTGCCGTCGCGCCGGTACCGGTCGACCTCCGTGTTCCGTACCAGTACGGGCTGGCAGGCTCGCGCGCCAGAGCGGCGTCGCCGACTTCACCGGTGCCGGGAACCACGTCGCCGTGTCGCGTTCATCGCTGAGTGCCGTCGATCCCCGGGCGGACAGGACCGCGACTCCAACGCTTGGCGCTCATGCGGCGTGCGCCCTGGAGGAGACGAAGTGCTCGCGCCAGGTCGGGTCAGGGTCGGTCGGCAGTCCGGGGTGCCCGGCCTTGGCGAGGGCACCACGGATCCGGCGCAGTGTGCGCTCCGGACGCACGAACATGTCTTCTGAGGTCAGCACGATCACGATCCAGCCGAGCTGTGCCAGCAGCTCGGCCTTCGCGATGTCGCGTCGCCACTTGCCGGGCGAGCTCCGGTGGACGTCGCCGTGGTACTCGATCGCGATCCGATCTGCGGGGTAGGCCAGGTCCACCTCGCCGATCCAGCCACCGATCGCGTCGCGAACGGTGTGACCGGGTGCGGGCTCGGGCAGTCCGGCGAGCACGATGAGCAGCCGGACCCGGGTCTCCATGGGTGAGTCGACCCGGGGCCGGACCATCACGGCTGCCGCCCGGGCCAGCCGGACTCCGCGGCGCCGCCTGGTCGAGGCCGTCGAGGCGACCAGGTCCGCGCAGGTGACCAGCTCCCTCCGCACCATCGCGTCGCCGAGGATCACCAGATCCACCAACGACAACGTCTCCGCGAGCTCGACGAAGTTCTCCGCCGGCGCGGACAACCGCCGGCCGTCGCGGACCATGGCCGGCGTCGAGCCCTGGTGGGTGCACACACCGGTCCGTCTCGCTCCGCGGACCCCGGGCTGGATCGTCACATGAATCAGATCGGTGGGCGGGACGGGGAGCCCGCGCAGCTGCGCGGCGGTGTGGTGGCTGAACACCGCGCCCGCTGGGACCACGAGTCGGACGGCATCGACGCGGGTCGTCAAGCAGTCGGGCACCTCGGACGCGACGTACACGCTGCGGAAGATTCGACGGAAGCGGCTACCCCGCAACATCTCCGCCGAGATCCCAGCCCGCCGCGCCTCATCAACGAGAAAGGGCCGGTTGAGCAACGTTGCGGGCGCCGGAGTCTGCGG
>Ga0136637_1000258_pt1 | contig 11779 bp, 11 predicted proteins | sample AntDrymUQ8572106_2_FD_105497 | JGI IMG/M metagenome (GOLD analysis project Ga0136637, IMG submission 105497) | Polar desert sand microbial communities from Dry Valleys, Antarctica - metaG UQ857 (21.06) | ecosystem: Environmental > Terrestrial > Soil > Desert | place: Antarctica: Dry Valley... | reverse complement strand
GCGCTTCTTCTTCTGGTCCTTCGGCGCCGCTCGCAGGGCGGTCGTGGCGTCGCGCAGCGCGTCGGCGGAGCGCTTCATTTCCTTGTGAAGCTTCTTGTCGTCCAGGATCGCCTTGGTCGGCGTCTTGCCGTTGTTCAGCCGCGAGTAAGCGTTACGCGCGGCCTCCACGGCGACGACCATGTTGTCGCGCAGCTCGGCATCCTGCACGATGCGCTGAAGGTACGGGCTCTTGCCCGCACTGTAAGCAGCGGCCGCAGCAGCACCGGCCTTGTCCTTTGCTCCCATCTCACTCACCTCAGGTCGGTTTGTCTCGGCGTTCTTGAGCATATACCCGCTCTTGCAGGCGATCAGCCGTCTTCTCCCGCCGCCGGCGCGCCGGCGGCGCCCCGTCGAGCGGCTCCAGGGCGATGTCGAGCACCGCGCCGATCTGCCCGACGAAGCGAAAGTCGAGCCGGTTGCGCAGGTGCTCGGGGATCTCCTCGATGTCGGCCTCGTTGAGCTCCGGCGCGATGATCGTGGAGATGCCGTTGCGCTGAGCGGCGAGCGCCTTGTCCTTCAGGCCGCCGATCGGCAGCACCTGGCCGGTGAGCGTGATCTCCCCCGTCATCGCAACGTCGTCGCGCACGTGGCGTCCCGACAGCAGTGACACGAGCGTGGTCGCCATCGTGATCCCGGCGCTCGGCCCATCCTTCGGGATCGCGCCGGCGGGCACGTGGATATGGATGTCGTGTGTCGCGAACCAGTCCGACGCGAGACCAGGCGAGAGCTCGGGCACGTGGCCGCGCACATAGGACAGCGCCGCCTGGGCTGACTCCTTCATGACATCGCCGAGCTGGCCGGTGATCAGCAGTTTGCCGTCGCCGTCGAAGGCGGTCGCCTCGACGAACAGCACGTCGCCACCCACGGGCGTCCACGCGAGGCCGGTGGCAACGCCGGGCTGGCGAGTGCGCCGCTTGGCCTCGGAGTGGTAGGGCTGGCGGCCGAGCAGCTCGCGCACGCGCTCCTGCGAGATCGAGCCCTTCGGCGTTTTGCCCTCGGCGACCTCGCGCGCGATCTTGCGCGCGACGGCACCGATCTGGCGCTCGAGCTCGCGCACGCCGGCCTCGCGCGTGTAGTCGGCAATGATCGCCCGCAGCGCCGCGTCGGTGATCCGCAGCTGGCCGCGCTTGAGGCCGCTGCGGTCGGCCTGGCGCGGCAGCAGGTAGCGCTTGGCGATCTGGAGCTTCTCGTGCGCGGTATAGCCGGCGATCTGGATGATCTCCATGCGGTCGCGCAGGGGCCCGGGGATCGTGTCGAGCGTGTTCGCCGTCGTGATGAACATGACCTTCGACAGGTCGAACGCCAGATCGAGGTAGTGATCGCGGAAGTTCTCGTTCTGCTCGGGATCGAGCACCTCGAGCATCGCGCTGGCCGGATCGCCGCGGAAGTCAGCACCCATCTTGTCGATCTCGTCGATCATGAACAGTGGGTTGTTGGAGTGAGCATCGCGCAGCGCACGGATGATCGTGCCGGGCATCGCGCCGATGTACGTCCGGCGGTGGCCGCGGATCTCCGCCTCGTCGCGCACGCCGCCGGCGCTGATGCGCTCGAACTCGCGCCCCAGCGCGCGGGCGATCGACTTGCCCAGCGACGTCTTGCCGACGCCGGGTGGGCCGACGAAGCACAGCACCGCGCCGCGCGAGACCGAGTCGCGCGTCCCCACGAGCTTGCGCACGGCGAGGAACTCGAGGATCCGCTCCTTGACCTGCTCGAGGCCGTAGTGGTCCTCGTCGAGGACCGCGCGGGCGTGCTCGAGCTCGAGATCGTCCTGCGTGGACTTGTCCCACGGCAACGAGGCGATCCATTCCAGGTAGGTGCGGATGACGCCGTGCTCGGCGGCCGCGGTCGGCAGGTTCACCAACCGGCCGAGCTCGCGGTCTACCTGCTTGCGAGCGTCCTCGGGCAGGTCGATCGCCGCCAGCTGCTCGCGCAGCTCGTTGGCCTCGGCGGCTGACTCGTCGAACTCCCCCAGCTCCTCCTGGATCGCCTTGAGCTGCTGGCGCAGGACGAACTCGCGCTGCGTGCGGTCCATCTCGTTCTGCACCTGGCTCTGGATCTCGCTGCCGATCGAGATGACCTCGAGCTCGCGGGCCAACAACTCGGTCAGTCGCCGCAGCCGCCGGGCGACGTTCGGTTCCTCCAGCAGCTCTTGCTTCTGCTCGGTCGGCAGTCGCAGCGAGCCGCTGATGAGGTGGCTGAGCGCGTTGGGCTCGTCGACGTTGGCGACCGCCACCTGAAGCTCCTCGGGCAGGTAGGGCACGGCCTCGACGATCTGCGAGAACGTCTGCTGGACGCTGCGCATCAGCGCGGTCAGCTCGGTGCTCTCCTCGACGACGTCGGGTAGCTCGGAGATCTCGGCGACGAGGTAGGGCCTGTCGCTCGCCCAGCTCTCGATGCGCACGCGCTGGGCGCCCTGGACGAGCAGCCGCAAGGTCCCGTCGGGGACGCGCATCATGCGCGCGATGACGCCCACGACGCCGACCTCATAGAGCTGATCGGCGCCTGGCTCCTCGACGTCGGGCTCGCGGCTGGCGGCCATCACGATCATGCGATCGCCGGCGAGCGCATCGTTGACGAGCTTGATCGAGCGCTCCTGCCCGATCGCCAGCGGCGTCAGCGTGTCGGGGAACGGCACCGTCTCGCGCAGCGGCAGGACGGGCAGCGTCTTGGGCAGGTCCTGGCGCACGCCGACCTCGATCTCGCGCGCGGCATCGCCGTCGTTGATGACGTCGATCACGATTCGATGATCCCGGGTGGGGGCGTGCTGCCGCGCGCGCGTTCGATCGGCACCGAACGCGTCTGCGACTCGACGTCGGCGAGCGGTAGCTCGACGCGCAGGATCCCGTCCTCATAGGTGGCGCGCGCCTGCTCGGCGATGACCTCGGCGCCGAGCGCGATCGTGCGCTGAAACGGCCCGTGCTCGATCTCGAGCTGCTGGTAGACGCGACCCTCGGCGTCGGAGGCGCCGCGTCGGTGGCCCGTCAGCGTCAGCTCGCGGCCCTGGATCTCGAGCCCGAGGTCGCCCGAGTCGATGCCGGCCAGCTCGGCATGGACTATCGCGCGCGGCGGATCGTCGGCGTAGAAGACGTCGACCGCGGGTGAGAAGCCGCTGCGGCGCGAGGTCAGCCCGACAGTGCCGAAGACGTCGCCGAAGAGCTCATCCATCTCGCGGCGCATGCGCTCGAAGTTGGCGAAGAGGTCGCGGTCTTGGGGCATCAGTGGAGATGGACAGTACCCCCTCCCTGCCGCGGGCTCACACCTCGTATACAGTGCCCTCGCGCGCGACCTCGAGCGGGCCTTCGAAGGCGCTGCGCGCCTGCGCCAGCGCCCAGTCGGCATCGAGCTCGTCGGACAGGTGTGTCAGCACAAGCCGTCGTGCGTCGCAGCGGGCCGCGAGCGCCCCCGCCTGCACGGGGGTCATGTGCCCGCGCGATGCCTGCGGATCGGCCTCGGGCTGCGCGAGCGTAGCCTCGAGCAGCAGCAGGTCGGTGGTGGCGGCGAAGTCATCCAGCGCGTCGGTGTCGCGATGGTCCGCGCCGTAGGTGAAGCGCCGCTCGGGGTGGCGCTCCGACGTCAGCTCGACCGCGTAGGTAGGGATGAAATGGGGCACCGGCTGGAAGCGAAGGCGCAGGCTGCCGATCGCCAGCGCGCTCGCGGGGTCGTACTCCTGCAGATCGAACGCGCCCGCAATGAGGTCGGCGCCGTGGCCGGCGCCGCGCGCGAGCGTCTGCAGCTGCTCGCCACCGCCGGGCGGGAGGTGAAGCTGCGGGCGACTGGGCACATCGCGCGGCGCGTAGCTCAGGCCGCAGGCGAACGGGATGAGGTCGATGCAGTGGTCGCCGTGCATGTGCGAGACGACGACCGCGTCGATGGCGGCGTAGTCAAAAACCGTGCGCAGCTTTGAGAAGACACCGCTGCCGCAGTCGATCAGCGCGCACGTCTGGCCGTCCTGCACGAGGTAGCCGCTGCACGCGCCACCGGCATCCGGCCACGACGGAGACTTCCCCAGGACGGTGACGCGCACGCCGCCGACTGTAAAGACGTCAGCGCGTCAGCGCTTCATGCATCGTCGCCTGCTCCTGGGCTGTGGGGAATGCCCAGGCTGCTTGTGCGCGGCGCTCCTGACGGAAGCTGAAGCGCAGTTGCTGGGGCGGCTTGAGGCCCTCGGCGCTGTAGGGGCGAAATGTTGCGCAGGGCTCATCGAGCCCGAGCGCGCACAGCCCATTGCGACGAAAGAAACAGTCCTCGCACGTCACCTTCTTCCTCGTCGCCCGCGTCCTCGCCATGCCGTCGGTCACCCACTTTGTCGCTGGTCCGTTGCGACAGCATTCGACCATGCACGAGGGCCTCGCTCAAGGGCTCGTCGAGCGCGTTTTCCGCTCCCACGGGGTTTTGCATTTCGGCAGCCCGCAAATCGGGAACGAAACAGTCTCCCTGCCCGTCAGAGGTTGCTCACATGCAAATTTCGCCCCCACCTGCGGCGCCCGTTTCGCTCTTTGCGAGGAAAGCATTTTAGTGGCTGGCGAGATGACCGGGCGAGACGTCGCCGAGCGACGGGCAGCCGGCCAGCGCGAGCACCCGGCTGACGTCCTGCGCGAACGCGTCGATGACACGGCGAACGCCAGCCTCGCCTTCGGCCGCCAGGCCCCAGGCGTAGGGCCGGCCGATCAGCACGGCGTCAGCGCCGAGCGCGATCGCGCGCAGCACGTCGGCGCCGTCGCGGATGCCGCCGTCGACGAGCACCGGGGCGCGACCGGCGACAGCGGCGGCGATCTCGGGCAGCGCGACCGCCGTCGGGATCGCGCCATCGAGCTGACGGCCTCCGTGGTTGGAGACGACGATCCCCGCCGCGCCGGCCTGCAGCGCGAGCTGCGCATCCTCGGCCGTCAGCACGCCTTTGACGAGCACGGGCAGCCCGCAGGCGTCGCGGATCCAGGCGATGTCGGCCCACGTCAGCGAGGCGTTCCAGCCGCCGACCGGCTTGTTGTCGGCAAGCAACGGCTTGCCGAGGTGCGAGGCGAGCACGACGCCGGGCGGCAGCCGCATGTCGTCGTGGCGCAGCTCGCGCTCGCGACGCCCGGCGACTGGCAGGTCGACCGTCAGCAGCACCGCCTTGTAGCCGTGCTCGGCGGCGCGCGCCAGCACGCGTTCGCAGTGCGCTCGATCGCGGTCGGCGTAGAGCTGAAACCACAGCGGGCCGGTGGCGACCGACGCGACCTCGGCGAGGTCGGTCGTCGCGCGCGTCGACAGGCAGTAGACGGTTCCCGCGTCGCCGGCCGCGCGAGCGGCGGCGACCTCGCCGTCGGCGTGCAGCAGCCGCTGTGCCGCTAGCGGTGCGAGCAGGACCGGGTGTGTCAGCCGCTCGCCGAACAGCGTGCAGGTCGTGTCGACCGTGCCGACATCGACCATGACGCGCGGTCTGATCCACAGCCTGCGCCACGCGGCGACGTTCTCAACGAGCGTCTGCTCATCTCCGGCTCCGCCTGCGTAGTAGTCGGCATATGCCTCGTCCAGCCGCTCGCGTGCCGTCGCCTCAAGACAGCGCAGTAGCTCCATCGGCCACGATGGTACCTCCGATGCGCGTTCTGCTCACAGGAATCAGTGGTTCGATCGGCGCCGCGCTGGCGCCCGTGCTGCTGCGCGCCGGCCACGATCTGCGCGGCTTCGCGCGGCCGACCGCGCGCGTGCGCCTCGACCTGCCGGTCGTGCGCGGCGATGCGGTCACCGGCGCCGGCCTGGACGAGGCGCTCGACGGGATCGACGTCGCCTACTTCCTGATTCACTCGATGGAGGGCGAGGCCAGCTTTGAGCAACGCGAGCGCCGCGCGGTTGAGAACTTCACCGCCGCCGCGCAGCGCGCCGGACTGAGACGCGCCGTCTATCTCGGCGGCATCGTTCCCGAGCAACGGTTGCTGTCGCGTCACCTGCGCAGCCGTCTCGAGGTCGAGCGCATCCTGCTCGACGCGCTGCCCGAGGCCGTGGCGCTGCGCGCATCGATCGTCATCGGGGCGCGCTCGCGGTCTTTTCGATTTCTCGTACACCTTGTCGAGCGGATGAGCGTCCTGGCGCTGCCGGCATGGCGCGTGCACCGGACGCGGCCGATCGATGTCCGCGATGTCGCCGCGTACCTGGCCGCGTCGGCGACCACGAAGCACGCCCGCGGCGGACTGTCACTGGACATCGCCGGACCCGACATGCTCACCTACGAGCAGATCATCGGCCGGATCGCCGACCTCATGCTCGTGCGACGCCCGGCCGTGCGCCTGGGCCGCGACGCCACGCCGCTCGTCGCGCCGGTCGCCGCGCGTATCGCAGGTGAGGACACGGGCTTCATCGGCCCGCTGATGGAGAGCCTGACCAGCGACCTTCTGCCCCGCGACGAGCGCGCGCCCGCGTTGCTCGGCGTTCGCGCGCACAGCTTCGACCGCGCAGTCGAGCGCGCTATGCGCGAATGGGAGTCCGTCGAACCGCTGCGAGCGCGGTAGAGCGAACCATCTAGGGTCACCCACCGTGTCCGTCGTCAAAGCCAGCATCGAGATCGCCGCCTCCCAGCAGGACGTCTGGGATGCCGTCATGGATCCTGCGCGGATCGGTGATTGGGCGACGATCGTTCAGCGCACCGACCACGCCGACAGCGGACCGCTGCAACCGGGCTACCGGATGGACCAGACGCTGTGCATCCGCGGCATCAGCTTCAAGGTGCGCTGGACGCTGAAGTACATCGACGCGCCACGCCACGCGCGCTGGGAGGGTCGCGGACCCGCGCGCTCCAAGGCGGTCACCGAGAACCGACTAACCATGCGCGACGGCGTAACGCGTTTTGACTATCACAATGAGTTCCGCACGCCGCTCGGTCCACTCGGCGCGGTTGCGTCGCGAGCGTTCGTCGGAGCAATCCCCGAGAAAGAGGCGAAAGCCTCGCTGCGACGCCTCAAGGACTTGCTCGAGCGCCCTGATTAGCCGGCCAAAGCCGACTGGTACGCTTTATGATGGTAATTGTTGCTTAGCTGAATCGGGGACAACTTGATGGCAGACTTCCTGGACGAGAAACGTACTGAGATAGCCGCACGACTGAAGGAGCTAAAGCCACTCGTCGACGAGTACACGCGGCTCGAAGCCGCCGCCGCGGCCCTGGACGGCGTGCCGGCCATCGCAACGCCTGCGAGCACAACACGCAGCGCTCCGCGCAAGGCCGCTGCTCGCCCACGGCGGCGCAGCGCAGCCAGCAGCAACGGCGCCGCCAGCAAGCGACGCGGCCGGCCCAAGGGCAGCGGCACGCGCGGTAACGAGGCCCTGCAACTCGTCACAGCCAACCCGGGAATCACCATCCCGGAGCTTGCCGAGAAGATGGGCATCAAGCAGAACTATCTGTACCGCGTGCTGCCCGGACTGGCGCAGGACGGCCTCGTGGCGAAGGATGGCCGCGGCTGGCATCCCAAGCAAGCGGCCTGACAAAGTCAGACAAAGGGCCTATCCCTCCGGGGAACGGGATAGGTCCTTTTTACGTCGTTTTGGAAGGGTCTAGCAAGCGCTCTTGTTTTGAGCGCTCTTGTTTTGATTACTCGGCGTGCTAGACGAGGCCGAGTTCTTGCACTGCAGCGCGCTCGCCCTCAAGTTCCTTGACGGTCGCGTCGATCTTGCCCTGCGCGAATTCGCCGACCTCCAGGTCCTGGACGATCTCGTACTCGCCGCCGCTGACTGAGACCGGGAAGCTCGAGATGATGCCCTCGCCCACCCCATAAGAGCCGTCTGAGGAAACGGCCATCGAGCGCCGGCCGTCGGCACCCTGCACCCAGTCGCGCACATGGTCGATCGCAGCGTTGGCGGCTGACGCGGCTGATGAGGCGCCGCGTGCTTCGATGACCTCTGCGCCGCGCTTGCCGACGCGCGGGATGTACTCCTTTTCGTACCACTCCTCGTCGACCAGGTCGGCGGCCCGTTCGCCATTCACCGTCGCGTTGAAGAGGTCCGGGAACATCGAGGGAGAGTGGTTGCCCCATACGACGAGGTCCTGCACCTCGTCGACGCCGACGCCGAGCTTCTGGGCGAGCAGCGCGACGGCGCGGTTCTGATCCAGCCGCGTCATCGCGGTGATCCGCTCAGCCGGAATGTCCGGCGCGTTGGACGCGAGGATCAGCGCGTTGGTGTTCGCCGGATTGCCGACGACGAGCACCTTGACGTCATCGGCCGCGCCGGCATTGAGCGCCTCGCCCTGAGGCTTGAAGATCGCGCCGTTGGCCTCGAGCAGGTCGGCGCGCTCCATCCCCTTCGTGCGCGGCCGTGCGCCGACGAGCATCGCGATGTTCACGCCGTCGAACGCCTGCACCGGATCGTCGTAGATGTCGACCGACGCCAGCAGAGGGAACGCGCAGTCCGTCAGCTCGAGCGTCGTGCCCTCGGCCGCCTTGACCCCCTGCGGGATCTCCAGCAGCCGTAGCGCGACAGGGGTGTCGGGACCGAGCAGTTGACCGGACGCGATCCGGAACAACAGCGCGTATCCAATCTGTCCGGCGGCGCCGGTGACGGCCACCTTCACGGGCGAAGCACTACTCATGCATTCATCTCCTCGATGACCGCGTCGGCGAACTCACTTGTGCCGACAGCGGTCGGGTCGTCGCGGCTGGGCTTGAGATCGTAGGTGACCTTCTCGCCTTTGAAGATTACCGCGGCGATCGCGTTCTCCAGCGCGCGGGCGGCCTCGGACTCCTCCAGGTGGTCGAGCATGTAGACGCCCGACAGCATGAGCGCGGTCGGGTTCACGCGGTTGCGCCCCTTGTACTTCGGCGCCGACGCGTGCGTCGCCTCGAAGACGGCCGCCTCGGTTCCGATGTTCGCGCCACCGGCGAACCCGAGTCCGCCGATCATTCCGGCGCCGAGGTCCGACACGATGTCGCCGTAGAGGTTCGGCAGCACGATGACGTCGAACTCTTCGGGGCGAGAGACGAGCTGGTTGCAGAGGTTGTCGATGATCATGTCCCAGAACTCGATCTGCGGGTAATCCTCGGCGACCTTGCGCGCGACCTCCAGAAAGAGGCCGTCGGAGAACTTCATGATGTTTGCCTTGTGCCCGGCCGTCACCTTCTTGCGACCGTGCGCGATCGCGTAGTCAAACGCCGCGCGGACGATGCGTTCGGTGCCGAAGACACTGATCGGCTTGATCGAGATACCGGCGTCCTCGCGCACGTGAGCACCGAGCTCGGCGAGCTTCTCGCGCAGGGCGGCGTTGTCGGCCGAGCCACGCTCGAACTCGATGCCGGCGTACAGGTCCTCGGTGTTCTCACGCACGATCACGATGTCCATCTCCGGAAAGCGCGTGCGCACACCTTCGAACGCCTTACACGGACGGATGCAGGCGTACAGGTCGAGTTCTTTGCGCAGCAACACGTTGACTGACCGGAAGCCCGATCCGACGGGCGTCGTCGTCGGACCCTTGATCCCGACCCCTGTGCGCTTGAGCGAGTCGAGCGTCGCCTCGGGAAACGGGTTGCCGTGGGCTTCGAACGCGTCGATCCCGGCCTCATGGCGATCCCAGTTGAACTGGACGCCGGTGGCCTCGAGCGCGCGCCGCGTTGCTTGCGCAAGCTCGGGCCCGGTGCCATCACCGGGGATGAACGTCACGTCATGAGCCATGTGGGATTTGGTCCTTCCGAGCAGGTCTGGGAAGCGGTCGATGCTACCGGCGAACGGGCTTGCAGCGGGCGACGGCGGACTGCAGTACGGACGCTGCCCGCGGGGGTCGACTGCGAGTCGATCATCGCGCGCCATGCGCCTGCGACCATGTGAGGGCGATGTTCGCCAGCGGCTCCTCGATCCAGCTCGCACGGATCTTCGGAATTCGGATCGGCGCCAGCCCGAGCTGGTTCGTCGTCCTGTTCGTCTTCATCTACCTGATGTCGGACACGTTCCAGCGCGTGCTCGACGGATCGAGCACGCAGGCCTACCTCGTGGCCGTCGCCGCGGTGATGCTGTTCTTCACCTCGATCGTGTTGCACGAGCTGGGCCACGCGATCGTCGCGCAGCGCCTTGGCATCACGATCAGCGGTATCGACCTGTGGTTCTTCGGCGGCGTCGCGAAGATGAGCGCGGACTCCGACTCGCCGGGAACAGAGCTCAAGATCGCGATCGCGGGGCCGCTCGTCACGCTCGCCGTGGTCGGCATCTGCAGCGCGCTGGTCGCCGCGATCAGCAACGACCCGGTGCTCGACGTGCTGCTGTTCAGCGACTCGGTGGACATCTCGCCCGCGCTGGCGCTGCTGGGCTTCCTCGCGTTCATCAACGCGGTGGTCTTCGTCTTCAACATGGTCCCGGCCTATCCGCTTGATGGCGGGCGGATCGCGCGCGCGATCGTCTGGCGGCTGACCGGCAACCGCAATCGGGCGACGCGCGTCGCGGGGCGCATCGGCGAGGGCTTCGCCTACCTGCTGATCGGCTTCGGCGTCTTCCTCGCGGTTCGCGGCGAGCTCATCAACGGGCTGTGGCTCGCGGTGCTCGGTTGGTTCATCGCGCAGTCGGCCCGCAGCGCGGTCGCCTCGACGGCGTTCACCGAGCGCATCGACGGGATCACGGCTGCCGACATCATGGACGCAGAGCCCGTGACGATGCCCGCCCACCTGCCGCTGTCGCGCGCCGAGGATGAGTACTTCCTGCGGTACGGGTGGACATGGTTCCCCGCGGTCGACGAGCAGGGGCGCTTCATGGGCGTCGTGCGCAAGGACGCGGTCGACGAGCAGATCGCCGCCGGCCGGCCCGCCCTCGAGGTCGCGGAGGTCGTCGAGATCGGCGATGCCGACGACTGGCGCGTGACCGCCGACCGGCCGCTCGAGACGCTGCTTGGCGACGAGCGCCTACGCGACCGCCGCGCGCTGATGGTCGTCGATCCGGAGGGCATCCTGCGCGGAGTTGTAACCATCGAGCAGGTCAGCCGCGCGGTCACGGCGGCGCTTCCCCGCTCCGCGTAGAGTCCTGCCCGATGCCTGCCCACGACGTGCTCATCATCGGCGCAGGCCTCGCCGGCCAGCGCGCAGCCCTGGCCGCCGCCGAGGCGCAGTCGTCGGTCGCGATCATGAGCAAGGTCCACCCCGTGCGCTCGCACTCGGTCGCCGCTGCCGGCGGGATCAACGCCGCGATCGCGATCGATGACGACTGGACCGAGCACGCCTACGACACGGTCAAGGGCTCGGACTTTCTCGGCGACCAGGATGCGATCGAGATCATGTGCTCCGAGGCGCCCGAGGAGGCGATGCACCTCGAGCACATCGGCGTCACGTTTCACCGAAACGACAACGGCGAACTCGACCTGCGCGCCTTCGGCGGCGCCTCGAAGAAGCGCACCGCCTACGTCGCCGACATCACCGGCCAGGCGATCCTGCACGTGCTCTACGAGCAGCTCATGCGCTTTCACGACACGGTCGATCGCTACGAGGAGTGGTTCGCGACCTCACTGATCCTCGACGACGACGGCAACTGCGCGGGCGCTGTCGCGCGCGACATCCGCACCGGCACGATGGAGATCTTCCGCGCGAAGTCGGTGATCCTCGCCTCCGGCGGCAACGGCCAGTGCTACAAGCCGACGACCAACGCGCTGATCTGCACCGGCGACGGGATGGCGCAGGCCTACGAGATCGGCGCGCCGCTGATGGACATGGAGATGGTCCAGTACCACCCGACGACGCTGGCCGAGAACGGCTTTCTGATCACGGAGGGGGCGCGCGGCGAGGGCGCCCACCTGCTCAACTCCGAG
>Ga0136637_1000255_pt1 | contig 11797 bp, 14 predicted proteins | sample AntDrymUQ8572106_2_FD_105497 | JGI IMG/M metagenome (GOLD analysis project Ga0136637, IMG submission 105497) | Polar desert sand microbial communities from Dry Valleys, Antarctica - metaG UQ857 (21.06) | ecosystem: Environmental > Terrestrial > Soil > Desert | place: Antarctica: Dry Valley... | reverse complement strand
GCGCCAAACGTCCTAAGGGGGCGCAGAACTTCCTCCCCGTCCTCTACCGCTCCCGCATAGCAGCACGCGACCACCACGACGAGCTCCCCGCGGAGCTCCTGGGGTACGAACTCGACTGCGGGCGCTCGGCGCTGGATCAGAATCGTCATCAGCTCGTCCGGCGCCTCGGCGATCCACTCGCGGTAGAAGCGCAGGAGAGCCGGCGCCTGCTCCATCGGCCAGAAGATCGGCCCGGCAAGGACGGTCGGACCGACGGGATGGAGACGAAACTCGAACTCGGTGGCGATCCCGAAGTTGCCGCCGCCCCCGCGCAGGCCCCAGAAGAGTTCGGGGTTCTCCGCCTGGCTCGCCTTAACGAACTCGCCTCCGGCGGTGATCAGATCGACGGAGAGGAGCTGATCGATGGTCAGCCCATGCTTTCGATGAAGCCAGCCGATGCCGCCGCCGAGCGTCAGACCAGCGACGCCGGTGTGGCTGACAAACCCGCCCGTGGTCGCAAGCCCAAACGCCTGCGCCTCGCGGTCGAGCTCCCCCCAGAGCACGCCGGCCTGGACCCTCGCCGTGCGCGCCTCCGGGTCGACTCGGATCCCCTTCATCGGCGCGAGATCGATGACGAGGCCGCCGTCGCAGGTTGAGTGGCCCGGATAGCTGTGCCCTCCGCCTCGGACGGCGACTGGAAGGCCGGCGCTCCTTGCGAACTTGACTGCCGCCATCACGTCCGCCACGCCGCGACAGCGCGCGATCAGCGCCGGGAACCGATCGATCGACCCGTTCCAGACCTTACGGCGTTCGTCGTAAGTCAGATCGCCGGGCCGGGCGAGTTCGCCCCTGAACGACGCGCTGAGCTCGGCCAGCGCAGCCTCATCGACCCGGACTTCAGCAGCGGCTGTGTTCACAGCCACTCCTGCTTTCTAACCCGGGTAGCCTGGGCGTGGTCGCGCCCCTCGGAGGCCGACATCTGTTCCTCTCTTCTGCGCGGTCACGGTCGAGTATCTGCCGGTGGAGAGTCAGTGTCAACGCCTAATCCTGATCGAGCCAATGCTCGCGTGCGCGGACTCACCTTCCCCCGATGGCTCGCCGTGGATGACTTGGGCTTCGACCAGCGCCGGGTGTGGCTCAACCGCCGCGGAAAGCTCTTCTGCGTGACATCGATGGCCAGACCCGCGGCCGACACCCGAATCGCGCGGCGGTTCGGAGGAGTGCGTCCCCAGAAGGTCGACCGCATCGCCGCAAACCCCGAGGATCGCGTTCGGAAAACGGGCGCTGAAGGACACTCTGGGCCTTCAGCCAGCTGCTCCTCGGGCGTCGGCAGGCGCCGGGCCTCCTGACCGTCAGCGTCGAACTCCTCTGACCCCACGAGCCTCTGGCGCGAGCGCCTGAGTGCCTTGGCCTCGCGCTTGACCACGGTGTGCAGCCAGGCACCCGCGCGGCCCGGGTCCAGGTTTCGCTGCTCGTCGTATATCGCTTGGTCGTCGCGCGCGTCGGTCCATTGTGCCTGCGGGAACACATAGCCCCGGCAGCTTCCCTCTCGAACGGGGATGTGGCTCGAGTCGCGGCAGTTCGCGATCGCATACACCGACATGAGCCCTGCGGCGACGACAACAGCGCCGAACAAGACCGGGGTGCTGGTGATCTCGCTCCTCGCGACAACGATGATCACGATCGCAGCGACAACGAAGAACGCGACTCCGAGCGCGAAGGGCATTGGGCGACCATACCGTTGGGCGTGGCAGCAGTCGGGACTACGATTGGGGCGTGCCCATCGGGATCGACCTGCTTGAGATCGAGCGGATGGAGCAGGCGCTGGAGCGCAGGCCTAACCTCGCTCTGCGGCTGTTCACCGAGGGCGAGCGCGCGTACGCCGCTTCGCGCGCGCGGCCCGGACAGCACCTGGCGGCACGCTTCTGTGCCAAGGAGGCGGTCGCGAAGGCGCTGCGGCTGGAGGTCTGGAGCCATCACGACATCGAGGTCGTGGGGGAGGGAGCGCAGACGCAGGTCGCGCTGCATGGGCGTCTTGCGGCGCTGGGCGTCGAGGTCGACATCTCGCTGACGCACTCCAAGCTCACCGCCGGCGCAGTCGCTCTCGTGCGGTGAGCCATGGCTGATTGCAGCCTGCCCGATTGGCTCGCCCCGCTCTACGACGCCGAGCAGATGCGCGCGATCGATCGCTGGGCGATCGAGCAGCGCGGGGTCGCGGGAAGAACCCTGATGGAACGCGCCGGGTCCGGCTTGGCGGTGATCGCCGACAGGACGGTCCCGCGGGGACAGATCGTCATCGTCTGCGGGAAGGGCAACAACGGCGGGGACGGGTTCGTCGCCGGTCGCCTGTTGCGGGCGATGGGCCGTTCCGCCCGCGTGCTGCTGCTCGCCGCGTCCGAGGAGTACCAGGGCGATGCTGCGGAGAACCTGCTGCTGCTCGATGGCGTGCACGAGCCGTTCACGCCGGACGCGCTCGCCGATGCGGCCGTAATCGTCGACGCCATCTTCGGCACAGGCTTCGACGGTAAGCCGCGTGGCCTGGCGAAGGAGGCGCTCGAGGCGCTCGCGCCGCTGCAAACGCCGGTCGTCGCCGCGGACATCGCAAGCGGCGTCAACGCCTCCAATGGCGCGGCGGCGGGCTGCTCCGTGCGGGCGACCGTCACGGCGACGTTCGGCGCGGCGAAGCTCGGGCACTGGATCTCGCCGGGCAAGCAGCACACCGGCGAGCTGCACGTGATCGACATCGGCATCCCCGCCGATGCGCCCGTGACGCCCGCTGCCGGCCTGCTCACGCCGCGGGTCCACGGCGGCGTTCCGGGGCGCGAGTCGGCCGGCACGAAGTTCAGCTCCGGCCACGTCGTCGTCGCCGGCGGATCGCGGGGACTGACGGGCGCACCGTGCCTGGCTGCGGAGGCGGCAATGCGCGCGGGCGCGGGCTACGTCACGGCCGCAGTGCCACGGTCGCTGGAGATCGTCTTCGAGACGCGCCTGCTCGAGGTGATGACGCGCGGCCTGCCCGACGAGGACGGCGCCCTGTCGCCGTCGGCAGCCGACGAGTTGCTCGAGGCGGCTCAGCGCGCGGGATCGCTCGTGCTCGGCCCCGGCGCCGGGCGCAGCGAGCAGGCCTTCGCATTCGTGCGTGACGTCGCCGTGCGGGCGCCGCTGGCGTTGCTACTCGACGCGGACGGGCTCAACGCCCATGCGGGCGCGCTGGCAAGCCTCGCGGGACGCCAGGCGCCGACGATCCTGACGCCGCACGTCGGCGAGCTTGCGCGCCTGCTCGCCACGACGAGCGACGACGTCGGCGCGCACAGGCTGAGCAGTGCTCGCGCCGCCGCGGTCGAGGCACAGGCGATCGTCGTGCTCAAGGGCGATGACACGATCGTCGTCGCGCCCGACGGCGCGGTCGCTATCAACGATCTCGGCTCGCCCGCACTCGCGACGGCGGGCACCGGCGACGTGCTCAGCGGGGTGATCGGCGCGCTGCTCGCCAAGGGCCTTGATCCCTTCGCGGCCGCGTGTGCCGGGGTGCGCCGCCACGCAGCGGCGGGGCGCGTCGCAGCCGACGCGATCGGCGCGGACGGCGTGATCGCGCGCGACGTCATCGCGGCGCTGCCGCGCGCGCTCGACGGCGAGCTCGCGGAGTAGCCTGCCGCGCATGAAGCCGGAGGCGATGCGCGCGCTCGCGCGGGTGAACGTGGCGGCGATCGAGCGCAACGTCGCGCGCATGCGCGGCGAGCTCGCCGACGCCGTTGCGCTGTGCGCGGTCGTCAAGGCCGACGGCTACGGGCACGGGGCCCTACCGGCCGCCCGCGCCGCGCTGGCCGGCGGGGCCACGTGGCTCGCGGTGGCCGCGGCGCACGAGGCGCAGACGCTGCGCGACGGCGGGATCGACGTCGCGCTGCTCGTGATGGGAGCGCTGACCCCCGGCGAGCTCGCGGTAGCTCTGGACGCGCGCGCAGATGTGGTTGCCTGGGACGAGGCGTTCGTCGACGCGGTCGCCGCGCACGGAGGCGGCGCGGTCCACGTCAAGTTCGACAGCGGCATGGGGCGTCTCGGGACCCGCGATCCGGCCCTGGCGACGCGGGTCGCGGACGCCGCCGCGGCCGCGGACAATGTTCGCCTGGCCGGCGCTATGACGCACTTCGCGACCGCCGACGAGCGCGGCGACGCGTTCTTCGGCGAGCAGCTTGAGCGCTTCAACGCGTGGGCCGAGCCGCTGCGCAGGGGGCATCCGCAGATCGTGCTGCATGCGGCCAACAGTGCCGCCACGCTGCGCGACGCGGCCAGCCATTTCGACATGGTGCGCCTGGGCGTGGCGATCTACGGCCTCGACCCGTTCGGCGAAGATCCGCGCGAGCACGAGCTCGAGCCGGCGCTCGAGCTGCACTCCTACGTCGCTGCGGTGAAGTCCGTCGCGCCGGGGCAGAGCGCCGGCTACGGGCGGCGCTTCATCGCCGAGCGCGCGACGCACACGGCGACGCTTCCGATCGGCTACGGCGACGGAGTGCGGCGTGGGCTGACCAACAACGCCGACGTGCTGATCGGCGGCGCGCGGCTGCCGCTCGTCGGCACGGTCAGCATGGACAACGTGACGGTCGATGCGGGAACTCCGCCGGTGGCTGCGAGCGGTGACGAGGCGGTGCTGATCGGCGCCCAGGGAGACGAGCGGATCACCGCCGAGGAGATCGCGCGCTGGCTGGGGACAATCAACTACGAGGTGACGTGCGGCCTGCTGCCGCGCGTGCCGCGCATCCATCACCGCGACGGGGAGCCCGCATGACGGCCGGTCACGACACGCCGCCGGCGCTGAGCGACGACGCACTGGCGACCGTGCGCGCGTCGCTTTCGGGCTGCTCGGCGTGGCTCGTCGGGGGCGTCGTTCGCGACCGGCTGCTCGAACGTCCGACGAGCGACATCGACCTCGTGGTCGAGGGTGACGTCGGAGAGGCCGCCCGCGCGCTTGCACGGGGGGCACGCGGGCCGTCGTTTCAGCTCTCCGACGAGTTCGGCGCGTGGCGCGTGCTGGCCTCCGACCGCTCCTGGCAGGCCGATCTCAGCCCGCTGCGCGGTGGCAGCATCGAGGCCGACCTCGCGCTGCGCGACTTCACGGTCAACGCGATCGCCGAGCCGCTGGCAGGCGGCGAGCGCATCGACCCGCACGGCGGCGCGCAGGACCTCGCTGCGCGGCGCCTACGCGCAGTTGGTTCGCGCTCCTTCGCCCAGGACCCCCTGCGCGCTCTGCGCCTCGTGCGCCTCGCCGGCGAGCTCGGGCTGGAGCCCGACAGCGTCACCGGCCGCTTGGCTCGCGAGCACGCGCCTGCGGTGGCAGGCGTCGCGCAGGAGCGCGTCTTCGCCGAGCTCAAGCGGATTCTCGCCAACGACGGCGCGCTGATCTGGTGCCTGCGGCTGATGGAGGGGCTCGGGCTGACGGGCGCGATCCTGCCGGAGCTCGATGCGCTGCACGGCGTGCAGCAGAACCGCTACCACCACGTCGACGTGCACGGGCACACGATCGAGGTCCTCGAGCAGACGCTGGCGCTGCAGGCCGACGGGGCGGCAGTCATCGGAGAGCAGCATCGTGACGAGATCCACGGACTGCTCGCCGAACCGCTCGCCGACGAGCTGGACCGGGCCGTCGCGATGCGCATCGGCGCGCTCCTGCACGACGCCGCCAAGCCGGCGACGCTCGGTCACCGCGAGGACGGCTCGCCGACCTTCTTCGGCCACGACCGCGCGGGCGCGCAGCTCGCGCGCGACGTGCTGACCCGCCTGCACGCCAGCGAGAAGCTCAAGGCGCACGTCGCCGCGCTCGTGCGCCAGCATCTGCGCCTCGGGTTCCTCGTCCACGCGCAGCCACTGGCCCGCCGCGACCTGTACGGCTACCTGCTCGCCTGTCAGCCCGTCGAGGTTGATGTCTCGCTGCTGTCCGTCGCCGACCGGCTCGCCACGCGCGGTCGCAAGGCCGAGGAATCGATCGCCAAGCACCTCGATCTCGCACGCGAGGTGCTGCCGGCGGCGTTGCGCTGGCGTGCAGATGGTCCACGCCGGCCGCTCATCCCCGGCGACCAGCTCGCCGCCGAGCTCGGAGTCGAGCCCGGCCCGCAGCTCGGGCGGCTGCTCGGTGAGATCGACGCGGCCCGCTACGCCGGCGAGATCGCCACGCGCGGTGCGGCGGTTGCGCTTGCTGCCCGGCTGCATCGCGCCGCCGGCGAACAGCATCAATAAGGAAGGTGGGCGGGGAGTGCGGGCGGGGTCGGCGGTCCCCGGCGCACGGAAAGGCCGGACCGCGCCACGCGCACAGTCCTTCTCAGTCGTTGCTGCAGTTCGACGGCCAGGCGGCTTCGACGCCAGCCCCGTCGCGTAGGCTCCCGCCCTGATGGCCGACGAATGCATCTTCTGCAAGATCGTCGCGGGTGAGCTGCCGGCGACGGTCGTCGACGAGGACGAGCGCACCCTTGCGTTCATGGACCTCAGCCCGGCGACACGCGGTCATGCGCTGGTCATTCCGCGCGCCCATGTCAGCGATCTGCACGAGATCGACACGGAGGATCTGGAGGCCGTCGCGGCGACCGCTCAGCGGGTAGCCGCCAGAGCGCGCGACAAGCTCGGCGCCGACGGCGTCAACCTGCTGCAGTCCAGCGGCTCCGCCGCCTGGCAGACGGTCTTTCACTTCCACGTGCATGTCATCCCCCGCTATACGGGCGACCCGCTGAGGCTCCCGTGGGTCCCGGCGCCGGGGGACATGGACGACATCGCTGCTGCCGGTGCGCAGCTTGCAAGCTGACCCACCATTCGATTCCGGACGCCAAACTCGTCATGCTCCACGCATGGGGTCACGGATGCGCCTACTCGCTCTCACCATGCTTACCGCGGCTGCGCTGTCGCTCGTGGCGCCCGCCGTGCTCGCCGCGCCCTCCAAGCCGGCCATCGTGCGTGATGCCAAGCAGGACGTCACCGGCAAGCTCGACGTGCAGCGCCTGAAGCTCAGCGTCGGGTCAGACGACCGCCTGCGAGCCGTCGTGACGTTCGTCGGCAAGGTCACGGCCGCCGACATCCGCACGACCTCGGGACCGCCAGGATCGGTCTGCCTGCGGGTGTGGACCGCCAAGGATGCCGACCCCAAGGCGATGCGTCCCGATCGGCTCGTGTGCGTGACGGCGCGCACGACCAGGGCCCTGCGCGCGACGGTCCTGCGCCAGGAAGGCACCGGGCTGCCCCAGCGCGTCGGCTCCGCCACGATCGCCGCATCCAAGACCGACCGCAGCTTCGTCATCAGCATCGCGCCGGGCGATCTCGGTGGTCCTGAGTCGATCAGCTACGCGCTCGAGTCGACGCGACCCGGCTGCGATCGCACGAGCTGCATCGACACCGTCCCGGCCGCACCCGCAACGCGCCGCTTCCGTCTGCGCTGAGCGCCGGCGCGAGGAGCGCCAGGGCGGGCAAGCGCAACTAATCGCCGCGCTCTCGTGTTGAATCTGACACATGGAATGCCATAGAGCCTCTCTGACCTCAGCCCTGCTGGCGCTCGCCGCAGCGCTTGTCCTGCCCGCCATCGCGCAGGCCAAGATCACCGAGCTGGGGGCCTTGCCCTCCGGTGTCACCGGCAGCTGCCCGGGCAGCTGCCAGGCCGTCAGCCGCACGACGGGCTACCAGGCGAAGGTCGGTCCGGATCGCACGCTGTACCGTGCCCCGGCCGACGGCCGCATCGTCGCGTGGTCGATCGGGCTGGGCAAGCCGGGCCCGAAGCAGACATCGTTCTTCCAGGACCGCCTCGGCGGCCAGGCGCAGGCCGCGCTGGTCGTGCTCGCGCCGGGCAAGAAGCTCGTCCAGACCGTCGTCGCGAAGGGACCGCTCGAGACGCTGACGGACTACTTCGGCACGACCGTCCAGTTTGCGCTGATCAGGACGCTGCCGATCAAGAAGGGTCAGTTTGTCGGGATCACGGTGCCGACCTGGGCGCCCGCACTGCAGGTCGCGCTCGGCAACGACACGTCATGGCGCTCGAGCCGCGGCGCCGATGCGTGCGGCGACACGGGAACGCAGTCGGCGATGGTCGGCAACAAGACCCGGGCCTCGTTCCGGTGTCTCTACAGGACAGCGCGCCTGACCTACAGCGCCACGTTCATCCCCACGCCGCAGAAGGGCTGAGGCGGGGCTCCAGTCGCCGGCTGCAGGAGGGCTTCAGCGCGTCAGCACGTGGCTCCGCGCCTGCTCCTCTGTCATCGATGCTGTTCGTCTGGCGCGGCGCTCCTCAGACCGGCCGGCGCTTCAGCAGGCGCCGGGGTTCTGCGAGCAGAAGCTCTCGAACTCGCCGCCGTTGGCAGCGGCGCCGCCGGTCGTCGACTGACCTGACGGCGCGCCGCCGGTCGTCGCGCCGCCGGTCGGCGCAGCGGGCGGGGCGGCGGCCGGGGGAGCTGCAGCTGCGGGCGGTGCGGCGCCGGTCGTCGAGGTGGATGTCGTCGACGTCGTGGACGTGGTCGCCGTGGTGTCGGCGCCGGCCGGAGCGTCGCTTGTGGCGGTCGGGATCGTGAGGTCCGGCGTCGTGCGCGGAATCGAGCCGGAGACCTCGTCGTCCGATCCGCAGGCGCCAAGTCCGGCGGACAGGGCGACAGCGGCGATCAGGGCTACGGGTCGCGGGCGGATGCCTGCTCCCCGCTCAGCCGATTGGCGCCATGCGCCGCCCGCAGTGCGGGCAATCGTTGAGATCGCGCTGCGCAAGCTGGTCGCACCACGAGCAGAAGCGCAGGTTCTCGACCGCCCATGGCAGGCGGGACTGCGACGGCGCGAGCGGCAGCACCTTGCCGACGATCTCGAGTTCCTCACCCGTCTCGCGATCGACGTAGACCCGGCCGGGTTCGGCCTCGCGGATGATCTCGCGGCCCGTGGCAAGCGAGCGCATCCGGTAACGCTGGGCGTCGTCCACGGCGCAACCCTAGCAAGCGCTCCAGCGCGAACCGCGCACCGCCTCACGCGTCGTCGGGCTCGGATAGAGTCCCGCGCGCTCATGACCCGCAGCCGCCTCATCTCACGACTCGCGCTGCTTGCCACGTGCGTCGCTGCCACCGCCCTGACCGCTTGCAACGACGAGGCGGCGCCGGAGAAGGCCGACCTCGTCGCCGGCAAGAAGGCGTTCGCGCAGAAGTGCAGCTCCTGCCACGTGCTCGCGCGCGCCAACGCGAAGGGCACGCAGGGCCCGAACCTCGACGAGGCCTTCCGCCAGGCGCTCAGCGACGGCTTCGGTCGCGGCATGGTTCGCGGCGTCGTACACAGCCAGATCGTCCACCCGGCAGTCGTTCCAGCGAAGAGCCCGGCGTATATGCCGGCCAACCTCGTCAAGGGCAAGCTCGCCGAGGACGTCGCCGCCTACGTGGCGAGCGTCGTCTCGATGTCGGGCAAGGACGAGGGGCTGCTGGCGGTCGCGGTTCCCGCGGCCGGCGCCGGCAAGCCCGTCGCCGCCAAGGGCGGCAAGCTGTCGATCCCGGCCGATCCCAACGGCCAGCTGGCGTACATCACCGAGAAGGCGACCGCCCCCACCGGCAAGCTCCAGATCGAATCCAAGAACGACGCCACGATCCCGCATGACATCGCAATCGAGGGCAACGGCGCCAGCGGTAAGGGCAAGACGGTCAAGGGCGGCGCCGTCTCCTCGTTCAGCGTCGATCTGAAGGCCGGCAAGTACCAGTACTACTGCACCGTCTCCGGCCACCGCGAGGGTGGCATGGAAGGCACGCTGACGGTCAAGTAGCGCCGCGGGCCGGCAGGACCAGCTCCGCGATGATCGCGCGGTGGTCGCTGCCGGGGATCTCATGGACGCTGAGCCTGCGGACCCGCACGGTGGCGGGCACCAGCACGTGATCGATCGTGATCGGCGGGCGCGCGCTGCCGACAGGCCACGTGCTCCGAAGGCCGTCGCCGGTGACGTCGGCGGCGTCGTGGAATCCGCGGGCCAGCAGTCGTCGAAACTCGCCGTGGTCGAGCGTGGCGTTGAAGTCGCCGACGAGCAGGCGCGCGACGCCGCCGACGCCGCCGGTGGCGGGGCCCGGCAGGCCCCGCAGCTCGCGACGCCAGGTCGAGGCGCTCGCTCCTGACAGCGGCGGGATCGGGTGCACGACCTTGACGCGCAGTTGGCCCCCACCGCCGAGTGCCAGCGCCGCCTCCGGTTGAGCGTGGTGGGCCGAGTCGTCGCCGCCGATCTGTCGCAACGCGCGCCGCGCCATCAGCCCAGAGCCCGAGGCGCCCGCCCGTGGGTCGAGAACCCGGCCAGGCAGCAGCCCGTGGATGCCCGCGCCGTCCAGGCGCTTCACCGCCTCGGGTGTCAGCTCCTGCAAGCTCAGCACGTCGACGCGGTGGCTCCGAGCGAGGCGCACGATCGCCGCTGCGTCCGCGCTGCCGACCAGCATGTTCGAGCTCATCACGACGAGCGTCCGGCCTCCCGCGGCCGCGGCCGGTTGAGGCCCTTCAAGCGCCCGCGGCAGAATCGCCGCCCCGAGTAGCAGCGCCGCGCCGAGCGCCACCGCGCTGACGATCGGGCTGCGCAGTGCGAGCGCTGCGATGAGGGGCAGCGGTGCTGTCGCGGCGACGTAGGGCGTGAAGGCCATCGCTCCGGTCAGCGGATGGACGCCATCGAGGCCGAAGGTGCGCACCACGGCCCACGCGATCCAGGGCACGGCCAGGAGTGCGGCGACGACCGTACGGCGCGAGAGGCGAGGCTGCTGTGTCAGAAGATCGCGCGCAGCGCCAGTACGAGCACGATGATCACCGCGCAGATCGCCAGCACCCGCAACAGGAAGCCAAAGGCGGCCTTCTCGGATTCCCACGGGGCGCGCACAGCGTGACCGCTCAGATGATGTAGATCGCCGTGTACACGACGACCCACATGGCGTCGACGAAGTGCCAGTAGATGCCCGGCACCTCGACGCCGTGGTGGTGGTCGGGCGTGAAATGACCGCGGAACGAGCGCACCGTGACCATGATGAGCAGCGTCAGGCCGATGAAGACGTGCGCGCCGTGCAGGCCGGTGAGCCCGTAGAAGATCGTCCCCTGCGCGTGATCCTGCGGCGAGAAGCCGATGTTCACGTACTCGTTGATCTGGATGAAGAGAAACGTCGCGCCGAGCAGCGACGTCAGCATCATCCCGGCCTTGAGGCCGAAGCGGTTGCCGTTCTTGATCGACATCTGCGCCCAGTGCAGGCTCAGCGACGAGGACAGCAGGATCGCGGTGTTGACGCCGGCGACGGCGACCGGCAGCTCCTGGCCGTCGAACGGGAACCAGCGATGGCCCTCGGCGACGAGCCGGATGAAGAAGTAGGCCGTGAAGAAGGCCCCGAAGACCATGATCTCCGAGATGATGAAAAGCAGCATCCCGAGCATCTCGGAGGAGATCCGGGAGCTGCGGTTCGCCGCTGGCGGGCCGTGGTGCTCGTGGTCGTCGTCGTGATGCTCGAGCGCGACGCCCGCACTGATGCCCGCGGCCTCCATCAGGTCTTGGCCTCGGCCTCGGCCTGCGCTTCGGCGACGACATGCTCGACCTCGATGTTCGAGGCCTTGCGCAGCCGTGCGATCAGATCCGCGCGCAGCCAGCCTGAGCGCGTGACCGGCAGCGTCGAGACGATGATCCGCGACACGCGGTAGAACTGCAGCGCGTTCATCGCCGCGGTGTACGGGTCGGGGTCGCCGATCATCCCGGCGACGAGCAGCCCCTCGCGGCGCATGCGATCAAGCGTGTTTCCCAACCGCGCCCGTGCGACCGCGGCCGCGCGGCCGTCGCCGGCACCCTGCGGGACGAGCACGATGAACAGCATGTCGTCCTCCTCGG
>Ga0136637_1000254_pt1 | contig 11808 bp, 10 predicted proteins | sample AntDrymUQ8572106_2_FD_105497 | JGI IMG/M metagenome (GOLD analysis project Ga0136637, IMG submission 105497) | Polar desert sand microbial communities from Dry Valleys, Antarctica - metaG UQ857 (21.06) | ecosystem: Environmental > Terrestrial > Soil > Desert | place: Antarctica: Dry Valley... | reverse complement strand
TTCCTGTACAACGCTTCCTCTTCCTCATCCTCGTAATAATCGTCTTCCACGCCAAACCCGAACCACGCTGCCATGCGATCCAACCGATCTCTAACTGCCATCCTGCCTCCTCACGGGCCGTCCCCCCCAATGATGGTCCGCCCTATCCTGACCAAAGTGGCCCCTTGTTCAACCGCCACGATGTAGTCGTTACTCATGCCCATCGAAAGCTCCGAAAGCTCGAAATGGGGACCCCAGCATCCGCGTAGCCTATCACGGATCGCCCGGAGTTTCGTGAAAACATAACGTACATCTTCCACCCGTTCAACCGCTGGCGCAATCGTCATGAAACCCCGCGCCCGTACCCGGCCTTCCGTCCCAGCGGCGGCCTCCAGGATGCGCTCGACGTCTCCCTCCGAAACGCCGTATTTTGACTCCTCGCCGCTGACGTTGACCTGGACGAGTATCTCCACCCCCTCCTCGGGCGCCCGCTTGCCAAGCTCCTCGACGAGCGCCACGGAATCCACGGAATGTATGAGCCCGACCCGGCCCACGACATCCTTTGCCTTCCTCCGCTGGAGATGGCCGATGAAGTGCCACTCGAAGGCGTCCCCGAAAGTCTCCTGCTTGGCCGCGAGATCCTGCGCGCGGTTCTCCCCGAGCAAGTCCACGCCCGCGGCGGCGAGGGCGCGCATCTGCTCCGGCGCGTAGTATTTGCTCGCCACGAGGATGCGCGCCTCATCCGGCCCGCGCCCGCTTCTCTCCAGTGCCGCCGCCACGTTCTCCCGCACGATGGCGAGACGACGCCAAACCCGAGTCTCCAGCGCTTCCTCGCTCTCTCTCATGCCGACGTCCTCGTCACGGCCGCCAGGGTCCTGCCCGTCAGCGGACCCTGTTTGCGGTGCGAGTAGAAGAGATCGGGGCGGCATCCGCTGCACAGCCCGAGGTCATGGACGTGCTCAACTCCGGCCTCCTGGAGATTCATCCGGATTGCCGCCGGCAACGACAGATATCGTCCGGAGACCACATCTTCGCCGAACCTCCCGGCGAACGTCCGCGCAAGCTCCTCGGATACTTCATAGCAGCAACCCCGGATACATGGCCCGATATACGCCCGCGTCCCCGCAGCTCCCATCTCCCACACTGCGTTCGCGGCAACCCCGGCGAGCGTCCCGCGCCATCCAGAGTGGACCATTCCCACGCCGCGCTCTCCGACGAGCGCGACCGGCGCGCAGTCAGCGATGGCAACCACGAGCGAGAAACCCGTCTTACTCGTGACGAGCGCGTCGGCCTCCCCGGCGAACCCGGCCGTAGATACCCTGATGAAGCCATCACCAGCGACCTGTTTGACCCAGGCAGAGTTTCTACCGGCCATCGCCTCCTGTATGAGCCTCAAGTTTCCGGTTACGGCGGCCTCGCCATCACCGACCTTCACCGAGACGTTGAGGCTGTCGTATGGCTGTTCGGAGACGCCGCCGAGGCGGGTGAAGAACCAGACCTTCGCGCCAGATGGTTCGGGCTGGGGAGAGACGAAGACGGCGCCCCCGGTCGCGGTTTGAATCGCGGCTGGGGCGCCATCGGTGCTGGGGAGTTCCTGGCGCACGCCTTCTGTCAGGAGCTACCGGCGACGGAGGAAGGCTGGGATGTCGAGTACGTCGCCTTCCTGGGGAGACGGCGAAGGAGGAGCATAGGAAGAAGAGACGGCGTCATCTTCTCGGGGATCCAACGTCCGCTCCGCCCGGCGCTGGTTGGCGAGGCGTTGATCGAAGCCCGTGGCGATCACGGTGACGCTCACGCTATCTCCGTAGCTCTCATCCACCACGGCGCCGAAGATCAGGTTCGCGTCCTGATGGGCGGCGTTGTGGACGATCTCGGCTGCCTCGTTGACCTCGAAGAGCCCGAGGTCCGTGCCGCCGGTGATGTTCAGAATGATCCCGGTCGCCCCCTCGATGCTCGCTTCGAGGAGCGGACTGGAGATCGCCTGCTTGGCGGCCTCCGCCCCGCGGCTCTCGCTGCTCGACTCGCCAATGCCCATGAGCGCCGAGCCGGACTCGCGCATGATCGTGCGCACGTCCGCGAAGTCCAAGTTGATGAGGCCGGGCACCGTGATGAGGTCCGTGATCCCCTGCACGCCTTTCCTGAGAACGTCGTCGGCCATCTTGAATGCGTCCATCATCGAGGTTCGCTTCTCTGCCACCTGCAAGAGGCGGTCATTCGGGATGATGATGAGAGCGTCCACGTTTTCCTTGAGGCGCTTGATGCCCTCCTCGGCGTACGTCGAGCGGCGCCGGCCCTCGAACGCGAACGGGCGGGTCACGACGCCCACCGTGAGCGCGCCTGCCTCGCGGGCGATCTTGGCTACCACCGGAGCGGCCCCCGTGCCCGTGCCGCCACCCTTGCCGGCGGTGACGAACACCATGTCCGCGCCCCGGATAGCCTCTTCGATCTCCGCCTTGTTCTCCTCGGCGGCCTCCATCCCGATCTTCGGGTCCGCCCCAGCCCCGAGGCCGCGCGTGAGCTTGTCGCCAATGTGTATCTTCTGGTCAGCGTCTGTCATCTGCAACGCCTGGGCATCAGTGTTCACCGCGATGAACTCGACCCCCTGCAAACCGGAGTTGATCATGCGGTTCACGGCGTTGGTTCCCCCGCCGCCTATCCCCACAACCTTGATGACCGCCAGATAGTTCGTTCCCGCATCCAACATAGCTCCATAGCCCCCCGTCGCCCGTTCTCTTCTCACGACCCGGTTTAACCTCCCCGGAACCAACTTTTAACCGCCGACACTATGCTACCAAAACTGGTGGCCTTCGCACCTTTACCTTTTGATCGAAGGTTATTCTGTCTAGCTGAAAAGTATAGCAGGCCTACAGCCGTGGAATACTGAGGCTTTTGTACAGGTTTACCGTTGTCTCTGACATGGCGAGGGCTCGCGGTGCGAGCTTGCATCCCGAGAACTTCCTCGGCGAGGTCTGTCATGCCGCTGAGAAGGGAGCCTCCGCCGGTGAGGACGACGCCGCCGGGGAGCGCGTCGCGGACGCGCGCGTGATCCAGTGACTCGCGAGCGTACTCGAGCGCTTCGCGGGCGCGGTACTCCAGGATCTCGCTCATGAAATGCGCGTTGTAGAAGCGGTCGCCGAGCTTGACGGCGGCTACCGAGTCCACCTCCCCAGAGAGCGCGCTGCCGTAGCGAATCTTGAGCTCTTCAGCAGAATCGAAGCGCAACTTGAGGCCGTAGGCGACATCGGAGGTGAAGCTCTGTCCACCAATGGGTATCACGGAGGTGTGCGTCAGAGCACCGTTCATGAAGGCCGCGATGTCGGTGGTGCCGCCGCCGATGTCCAGCAACGCGACGCCGGAGGCGCGATCCGACTCGCTCAGACACGCCTCGGCGGAGGCCAGGGGCTCGAGTACCACCCGCGAGACCTTCACCCCGCAATCCTCGACCGCGAACAGCAGGTTCTGGATACTTGAGAGAGCACCGCTCACCACATGCGCCCGCATCATCACCTTGCGCGCGGCAAGGCCAACCGGCTGACGCACACCCTCGGCACCGTCCAGGACGTAGCCGCGGGGAACAACGTGAATTACCCACTCATCCTCATCAAGGTGGATCTGACGCGCTTCCTCATCCAACTTCTTCACGAACCGGTCGGTGACCGTTAGATCCCTGGCGCGGTTGAGGAGCGTGACCTCGGTATTGAACGATGAGATATGACTCCCCGCTATGCCCACGCTGACCGGCCCGCCCCGAATATCGCAGGCTTCCAGGGCTTCGGCGATGGACTCGGCAGCCAGTTCCCGATCCACCACGACGCCCCGCCTGAGCCCGTGGCTCGGGGCCTCGCCCATCGAGACTATCTCCGCCCTCTCCCGCCGCTCATCCACCCGGCCAGCGATAGCCACGATCTTCGTGGTGCCAACGTCTATGCCATAAACCAGTGAATCCGCCATAACCTACCCGCTCCGTCTGCCTTCTGAAGTGCCCGGCCTGGAACTGCGCGCAGCCGCTTGCTCGCTGGCCCCGATCACAACCCTCTCCGGCGACCGGAGGTCGAAGCGTGGCGCCTTGGGGTTACCGGACATGATGCCGGGCAGTGCCTTCGCCTGAGCCTCGCTGATAGAGTCGGCAAAGATCACCAACCGGCCCTCGACCGTGGCCTCGATTCCACCCGCGCCGACGCCGTCCACCGACTCCAGCGCGACCCCATTGCTCTCAAGGACCCTCCCAGCCCTCAAAATTCCCTCCAAACGATCCTCGCTCATCTCCACCCGCTCCAGGTCCACTCCTCCGAGCCCCGGAAGCTCCGTGCCGTCCGCCGCGAAGACCGCCGCGAAGACCGCCCCGCGGCCCTCGGTACCGGCATTCAATACGGCATCCCGTTCCTCAACCTCGACTGTAACTATACCCGAGTCCCAATTCTTCCGCACCTCGACACTCTCAACCCATGCATTAGACTTCACTTTGCTCTTCAGTAGCGCCGGGTTTAGGGTGAGCAGGCTGGCGCGGTCTGGCACAGCTTCCCAGGCCAGCGTCTCCGGGAACATGCGGGCTCCCTGGACCTGTATCCCCGTAACTGGGTAGGCTAGATAGGAGACCATGTAGATCGTGGCGGCGGTAAGGGCAGCGACGGCCACGGCGATGGAGAGTGAGCGGAGGACTTCTTTGATGCGAGCAGGCACGTTTACAGGAGGGCCAGCAACTCGTCGCCTATGCCGGAGATGTCTCCCGCTCCCATCGTCAGCACGGTATCGTTCGGGGCGGATATGGCCTGGAGCACGCGGGGTATCGAGTTTTGCTCGGGGACGTAGTAGACGTCTGGGTGTCCTCGGGTCTCGCAGATGGCGTCCACGATCAGCTTCCCGTTCACGCCTGGCTGGGGCAGCTCTCCGGCACCGTATACGTCGGTGATGAGAACTGCGTCAGCAGCCGAGAATGCGCCGCCGAACTCCCGATACATCCTCCGGGTGCGCGTGTAGCGATGCGGCTGGAACACGGCTATGACCCGTCCGTCCGAAGTTGCCCTGGCCGCGCCCAGCGTAGCCGATAATTCCGTCGGATGATGAGCGTAGTCGTCAACGACGCGGATGCCGGATTTCTCGCCCTTGAGTTGGAAGCGCCGGCGCACGCCACCGAAGTTCTTCAGCGTTCTTGCGGCCTCCAGCGGGTCACGACCGAGCCAGCGGGCGACGGCGGCGGCGGCGAGGGAGTTCAGCGCATTGTGTCTGCCGTGGACCCCGATCTCCACCGCGCCCCGCTCCTGGCCGTCCTCGAAGAGCGTGTAGGCGTCGGAGCCCGTGATCTCCGCCCGCAGGTCTCCGGCGTGGATACCGTAGGTTGTCACCGGACAGGGTGACTGCTCCGCGAGGCGCAGGCAGTTCTGGTCGTCGGCGCAGACGATGAGATGGCCGGAGGGCGGCAGGGCGGCGACGAACTTGGAGAAGGTCTCCATCACGTCGTCCAGGGAGGAGTAGAAATCCGGGTGATCGAACTCCACGTTCGTGATGACGGCAACCAGAGGACGGAGTTTCAGTAGCGAGCGGTCGCTCTCGTCGGCTTCGGCCAGGATCAGATCCCCCCCGCCCTCGACCACGTTGCTCCCGATGTCGTTGAGCTCGCCCCCGATCAGGGCCGTCAAGTCTTCTCCGAGAGCTTTCAGAGCGTGGCTCGTCATGCTCGTGGTCGTGGTCTTGCCGTGGGTCCCGGCGATGGCTACGCCGCGTTTGCCCTCCAGAATCGAAGCCAGTGCTTCGGCGCGTTGAATCACCGGCATGGACCGGCGATGAGCCTCGAGCACCTCGGGGTTTGTCTTCGGGATGGCCGTCGAAACCACGACGCGCTGTGCATCCCCGACCTGCCCGGTCGCGTGCCCAATGTACACCTCGATGCCGAGATTCCGGAGCCGGCGCGTGTACGGCGATTCCTTGAGGTCGGAGCCGGTCACCGCATGGCCTTGCTTTTTCAAGACCTCCGCGATGCCGCTCATCCCCGCCCCGCCAATGCCTATCATGTGAATCCTCATCGCCCATCCTCCCGATCTTCGTCCTCCGCGTTCAACAATTTCTCCGCCACCGCGTCCGCCGCTCCCGGCGTCGCCAACTCCCCCATGCGTCCCGCGAGCCGCTCTCGCCGCTCATCGTCTCCCAGCAGGGCTTCGACACGCTGCCGTAGGTTCCAGGCATTAACCTCGGAGTTCGGGAGCAGTTCCGCAGCGTCCCTTTCCGTGAAGTACCTGGCGTTGTGGAGCTGATGGTCTCCGGCAGCGTATGGAAAGGGGATGACGACCGCAGCCCGTCCCGCCGCCGCCACATCGAATAGCGACCCGGCGCCGGCCCGTATCACCACGACCTCAGCCGCCGCCACGTACCGCCAGATGTCGTCCACGTACTCCAGGATCACATGCCGCGGGTTCTCCGTGGAAAGACGCAGGAAATCCCGGCGTCCCGCTATCTGGACGACCGTATACGGCGTCGTCTCCCGAAAAGCTTCCGCGGCGGCCATGTTTATCTTCAATGCGCCGCCGCTGCCACCGAAGATCAGGACTACCGGCGGCTCCAGGCCGAGTTCGCGCAGCGCATCTTCCCTTGACGCCCCGAAGAACTCCGGGCGGGTGGGCATCCCGGCCCATGCGGCGCGTGGGAGATGTTCCGCTGCGCCGGGGAAGGTCACGAGCACCTGCTTCGTGAAGCGGCTCGCGAAACGGTTCACGCGGCCTGGGACGGAGTTCTGTTCGTGCAGGAAAGTCGGCACGCCGAGCGTCCGGGCGGCCACGACGGCGGGGGCGCTCGCGTATCCGCCGACCCCGAGGACGGCGTCGGGCTCGAAATCCCGCACGATTTTCCGGCAACGCGAGATGGCGCGCAGAAAGAGAGACGCCGCCCAGACGCGGGCTACGGGGCCGCCGGACATCGCTTTCAGGGGAAGGGAGTGGAGTTTGTAGCCTCTCTTTGGGACGAGGTTTGCTTCGATGCCCGACGTTGCGCCGACGAACTCCACGCGAGTTCCCTTCGCTCTCAGGCTGTCAGCCACGCAGAGCGCGGGGATCGCGTGTCCCCCGGTCCCGCCGCCGGCGATCAGGACTCGCGGTGACTCGTGGTTTGACCTCTCTCGCACGTTCACTGTCCTCCGATACCCTGTACAGAATGCCGATGGCGGCGAAGCAGACCAACATGCTCGACCCACCGTAGCTGACGAACGGCAAGGTCATGCCGGCCAGCGGGAGCATCCCCATCGCCGCCCCGATGTTGAAGATCGCCTGTACCACGATAGTAGTGGTCAATCCGGCCGCCAGGCAGCGTCCCAGGACTGACGGAGCCCGAAGCGAGATCCTCAGCCCCGCAATCGCCAGGAAGACGAAGGCGGATATTACCAGCACCATGCCAAGCAGCCCGAGTTCTTCGCCGATCAGCGCGAAGATCATATCCGTCTGCAACTCCGGGACATAGGTCACTCCGGCCCCTGCTCCCGCGCCAACGCCCAAGAAATCGCCGGACTGTATGGCGGTCATGGACTGCACGACCTGGTAGCCGGAGCCCTGCGAGTCTGCCCACGGGTCGAGGAACGTCATGAACCTCTCTCTCCGGTACGGGGCGAGGAGCATCACCCCGATGAGGCAGGCCAGACCCGCGCTGGCGGCGAGGATCAAGTCCCTCGTCCGCACCTCCGAGGCCCAAAGTACCCCGGCAACCCCGGCAAGAAGCATGACGGATGTGCCGAAGTCCGGCTCCAAAACCACAAGCCCGAAGAGCAGCCCGATCACGGCCAGCAGCCCCATCGGCAGCCCGGAGCCCGGTCGCAGACGAGCGACCCACAGGCTCGCCACGACAACAGCGGCGATCTTGGCGAACTCCGCTGGCTGGGCCATGAAGAAGCCCAGATCGAACCACCTCCGACCGCCACCGATCTCCACCCCGATCCCGGGAACTAGCACCAGCACGAGGCTCGCGAGCACGACCACGAAAAAGACCGGCCCGAACTTGCGCCAGGCCGTGTACCGGATGCGGCTCGCCAGAAAGAACGCCATCACTCCGAGCGTCACATGAGCAGCCTTCACGATCAGGAGTTGCGCTCCAAAATCCCGGTACGTCGCCGAATACACCATGACCAGCCCCAGCAACGAGAGCCCGAGGGCTACCAGAAACAGGTTTGTTCGCAGGTTCGTCAACCCGTATCACCCACGCCCCTCGAAGACGTGCCCGGCAGCATACTCCCCGGCCACCAGACGGGCGAACGCCCGGCCTCGTTCTTCGTAGCCAGCGAACTGGTCGAAGCTGGCGCATCCTGGCGAGAGCAAAACCACGTCACCGGGTCGCGCAAGGCTCTCCGCCTCCTCCACGGCCTCCGCGAGGTCCCGGACGACGCTCACTAGCCCGTGCCACATCTTTCGTGCGTAGTCGGAGATCCGGAGTCCCGCCTCGCCCTGGCAGACCACGGCCCGGCAGCGGTCGAGCAAAGGGATGATCTCCGCAAAGTCCGTGTGTTTCTCGGAGCCGCCCAGGATCAGGACGATCGGCCGCTCGAAGCTCGCCACGGCAGCCGCGACCGCCGCCGGGTTGGTGGCCTTCGAGTCGTCCACGTACAACACGCCGCCACGCTCCGCCACGACCGCCATCCGGTGCGGCTTTAGACGATAGCCGAGCAGCCCGGCCCGGATCCGTCCGAGGTCCGCGCCCACCCTCTCCGAAGCCGCCGCCGCGAAGAGCGCGTTTTCGAGGTTGTGCGTCCCAGCGAAGCGCAACTCGTCCTCGCCCGCAATCTCCTTTCCCCGGAGGAACAACCGCCCGTCCCGGACAACTGTGTCATCTTCCCCGACCGCGAGAGTTTCAGCGGAGAACCCCATCGCCGCCTCACGGCCCACGGGATCCACCGCGCTCACGAGCGCCAGACTTTCCGGCCCCTGTCCCTCGAAGACTCGCAGTTTATCCTCGACGTATTCCTCGAAAGAAGCGTGCCAGTTCAGGTGATCCGGACGCACGTTCAGAAGCGCCGCGACCTCGAAGCCGGGATCTTGCATGTAATGGAGCTGAAAGGATGAGACTTCGAGGACCAGCAACCCGGCCCGACCAACCTCATCGAGGCATCCCATCAACGCGCACCAGGAGTTTCCGGCGACGGCGTGGGGCATCGCCGCTTCTTGGAGGATATTCCGGATCATATCCACCACCGTCGTCTTGCCATTGGTCCCAGTGACAGCGATGGTCCTCACTTCCGGTCCCAGCAACTCCAGCCCGAGTTCAACCTCAGACAGAACCGGGATCCTCCGGGCCTCGGCAGCGCATAGAACGGCGTCTCGTGGACTGATGCCGGGACTTACGACCACGCGCTCGACGCCATTCAGGATCTCCGGCCCGGCTCCGAGACGGCCTTCGACGCCCAGGTCCGAGAGCGTATCGCGCAGCATCTCGGAGTCGTTGGCATCGGCGGCTATCACTTGCTCGTGGCGGTCAAGGAGGGCGCGGGTGGCCGAGATCCCGGATTCTCCCAGCCCGTAAATTAGAGTAGTCATCGAAAGCCTCAAACCGCGTTGTAGAGTAGGAGATAATAGAGGAAGAAGCCCGCCGCCGAGAAGCCCGCCTGCACGATCCAGAACCGCACCACGATCTTGTTTTCCTCCCAACCGGAGAGTTCGAAATGGTGGTGGATCGGGGCCATCTTGAAGACCCGGCGCCGCGTCGCCTTGAAGAACCCATACTGAATGATTACCGAGAGGGCTTCGATCACGAACAGCCCCCCGATGACCGGGAGCAGCATCTCCGTCTTCGTCAAAACCGCCGCCGCGCCGAGCACGCCCCCGATAGCCAGCGAACCCGTGTCGCCCATGAATACCTGAGCCGGATGGGCGTTGAACCACAGAAAACCGATGATCGCCCCGACCATCCCACCGCAGATGATCGCCACGTCATACTGACGCTCCAGAAACGCTATGGCCGTATACGCCGTGAGCGCGATGGCGCCTGTTCCCGCCGCCAGGCCGTCCAACCCATCGGTGAGGTTGACGGCGTTTGTGACGCCAGCGATCACGAGTAAAAGAAAGATGCTAAAAAGCGCGATCCCGATCACCCCCGGCCCAAGCACCAGATTCCGGTCCAACCCAGGCACGATGACGTTCTGCGTCACCCCCACATAACGCAACGCCAACACATCGGCCAGCACGACCGTTACGGCAAGCAGCATAAACTTGTACTTGACGCTCAACCCTTCGCTCCGCTGGCGGGAGATCTTCTGCCAATCGTCGTAGAGTCCGATGCCGGCGGTCACCATCACGATCAGCAACACCGCGACGGTCGGCCAGTTGAACCGCGCGACGACCAGCAAAGCCGCCAAGAGACCAATCAGCATCACGACCCCGCCCATCGTCGGAGTTCCGGCCTTGATCAGGTGCGTCTGCGGCCCCTCCTCCCGCACGAACTGCCCAAACTTGCGCGTCTGCAAGAACTCTATGAACTTCGACCCAAGCGTTACCGTTACCAGAAACGCCACCGCCGCCGCCAATACCACGCTAAACAAGAGCCAGACTCTCCCTTAACTTTCGGGTTAGGTTATCGAGTCCCACGCCCCTCGAACCCTTGGCCACAACGTAATCCCCGGCCCGCAACGCCTCGCCGAGTTGTTCGGCGGCGGTTTCCGCGTCCGGGAAGAGGATCTTCTGTTCTGGGAATGTTTCGGCGTACCAGCGAGCCTCGTCCCCGACGCACACGAGCAGGTCTACCCTCAGTTCCGCGGCGAGTCGTCCGGCCTCTCGATGGTATTCGCGGGCGCACGGGCCGAGCTCGAACATTCCGCCCAGCACGGCAACGAATCGGCTCCCGCGGCGCGAAGCCTGCTCCGCGCCGTAGCGAAGGACGGCGGCTATGGCAGCGGGCGATGCGTTATAGGAATCATCGTAGACGGTGATGCCGCCCCGCAGATGATGGACCTCGCCGCGAAGCCCCGTGCGCCGCAAACGGGAGAGGCCCCGTGCGCCCGTCTCCAGGTCGAGGCCGAGCGCGAGCGCGCCGCCGAGCGCCGCCAGGAGCGGTTGGACCAGGTGAGTACCGAAGACCGGGCATCGCACTTCGGAGCTTTGATCCCCAAAATGCGCGACGAAGCGAAGTCCCTCCTCGCTGTCCTCCAGCCCGGAAGCCCAGAGGTCGGTGCCTTCCGCATCCTCGCGGTTGAAGACGATACGCCGTGCCAGCTTCTTTCCCGGACCGGTAGCCACCTCCGGCACGCTCAGCGGAGACACGAAACTTCCGGTATCGGGGAGGGCAAGCGAAAGCTCGCCCTTCGTGGCGGCGAGTCCTTCCAGGGTTCCGAAAGATTCGAGGTGCTTCGGGGCGATGGCGGTCAGGATGCCGACTTCGGGTGGCGCGATGTGGCAGAGGCGTTCGATGTCCCCCGAGTGGGTCGCGCACATCTCCAGGACCAGGACCTCCGTGCGCTCATCCGCCGCCAGAACCGTGAGCGGGAGCCCGATCTCGTTGTTGAAATTACCCTCCGTCGCCGAGACTTTCTTTCCTGCCGCCCGGAGGATGGCCGCAAGGGCATCTTTGGTCGTGGTCTTGCCGACGCTGCCCGTGATGCCGACTATTGTGACCACCGAACCATTGTGCTCGCGTCCCCGCGACAGGCTCCAACGAGCCAGCAACTGTAGCGTGCCCAGGGGATCGTCGACGACGAGCGTGGGGACATCCAGCGGACGGTCGGCCACCGTTGCGGCCGCTCCGCAGGAGTGTGCTTCTGGCGCGAAAGCCGCGCCGTCAACGCCTCCGCGAAGGGCGAAGAAGAGGTCTCCCTCGCGCACGCGCCGCGAATCAACGGCGGCGCCGCGCACGAGCGTCGCTCCGTCGGCG
>Ga0136637_1000246_pt1 | contig 11927 bp, 10 predicted proteins | sample AntDrymUQ8572106_2_FD_105497 | JGI IMG/M metagenome (GOLD analysis project Ga0136637, IMG submission 105497) | Polar desert sand microbial communities from Dry Valleys, Antarctica - metaG UQ857 (21.06) | ecosystem: Environmental > Terrestrial > Soil > Desert | place: Antarctica: Dry Valley... | reverse complement strand
TCAGGTCCGCCTCGCCGGAGAGCCGGTGACCCTGGCGGCCAAGGAGTTCGCCCTGCTCCAGGCCCTCGCGGCGAACCCGACGCGGGTCTACCTCAAGAACGACCTTCTGCGCGACGTCTGGGGGGATAGGAGATACGGACTTGTCTCGCCAACTTTGTGATGTTGACCTCCGAAAGCAACGTCAAGATTCTCAGTCGCCCGCCTTCGGTCTACCTCGGTTGGGTCGAGGAAGCGGCTGGCGACCAACTCGACGATTGGTTGGCGTCGAATCTCTTGACGCACGACGCATTCGATGCGGCAAAGCGCGACGACTACGACGCTTATCTCGAGCTGCGGGCCCGCGCTCTGCACGACGCTTTGCTGCCCTATGCAGGCTGGGACATTGACAGGATCGCGCCGACGGCGGCTGAGGAGGTCGACGCAGAACGGCGCCAGCCGCGCCGACGCTTAGTCCATACTCGTTGACCTATGGCCGTCCGCAGATGGTGGCAGGAGAGCCCGCTAGAGCGATACTGGCTCGAGATCACGCAACGGCCCGACGTCGGAGCCGATCTCACTGCGCCCCAGTTCGACTACCGAGGCAACGAGTATTGGAGCTATGCGCTGGTCACCGCCGTCGAGGACGGCGATCTCGTCTTCCACTACGAGATGGGCTCGCACCTGATCCGCTACTGGTCCCGCGCGTCAGGCGGCTGGTGGCCGGACGATGTCCACTGGGGTGCGCGAGGCACCGTAGGCGCTCGTAGGGACGCGTACGACAGACCCGGCTGGCGCCACGGGCTAGACGGGCCGTTTGAGCTCGAGTCGCCGGTCACGCTCGACGACTTGCGAGCGAACGAGGACTCGTTACAGGCGGTCCGCGACGAGCTTCTCGACAGCCACGGGAGCCCGCTGTATTACCCGTTTGAGCTCTCGAGTAAGAGACCCCTCCGTACGGCTCAGGGATACCTGTTCAAGCTGCCCGCCCAAGCCGTCAGCGCTTTTCCTACCCTTCTGGGGGCCGCGCACGCCGAGGGAACAAGCTTCTCGTCGACGAGTCAGGACCCTTCGCAAGTCGGCACGAGTTATCGGTCGGAGGATGAGAACTCGGCGACGTCGGAGCGCGACCCTTTCTCAGTCGACCCCGCAGTGGTCGAGCGTGGTCTCCGAGGCCACGCGAAGACACAGAACCAGCTAGCGAAGTTCCTTAGAGCGAAGGGACTGAGCCCGCGTTCGCACCGTCCCGACGAACCGGCCTTCGACATCGCGTGGGAGGACGGCGACACGATCTACGTCTGCGAGGTCAAGAGCATCACGAGCCGAAACGAAGAGAGGCAGTTGAGGCTCGGATTGGGACAGCTCCTTCGTTACCGCCACCTCTTGCGCGGAGACTTTGACGTAGAAGCGGTGTTGCTGGCGGAGCGCCAGCCGAGCGACCCGACCTGGCAAGACCTTTGCGACGCTCTTGGCGTTCGACTTGTGTGGCCGCAGGTCTTGCCGGAGCGGCTCTAGCTGAAGGCCGACCCTAGCTCTCGGGCTCTTCAAGACGCTCCGCGAGGGCAGCAAGTTCGGACACTCGCGTTTCTAGCGCCTCGGCGATCCGTCCGATGGTGCCCCAAGCCGGGTTCGTTCGGCCGCTTTCGAGATGCGAGATCGGGTGTATGTCAGCACGGTGACCAAGCTCTTCTTGGCTAAAGCCGCGCTCTTCCCTCGTCTGCCGAATGGCGCGACCGAGGGCGGCTTGGGGCTCGACTCGACGAGACACGGCCGCGACCGTGCCGGGTGGCGCCCTCTTACTCCATAGAGTTCAACTCAAGCTAGGCTCGCGGGCGTGAAGGCCTGCCCCGAGTGCGCGGAGGAGGTTCGCGAGGCCGCGCGGCTCTGTCGCTTCTGCGGTTACCGCTTCGAGGGCGGAAAGCCGGTCGAGCGAGGCCGCGGGGCCGCGCTTCAACGCCGCCGCCGCTTGATCGCCGTAGTAGCCGTTGGAACGGTTGCTCTTCTGGGTGGTCTGCTCATCGGGGGCGGTCAGTCCGGCGAAGGCTCCGAGGGTACGGACGAGGCCTCCGCTCCGGGTGCGACCGCTCTCGCGTCAGCGAAGCCGCCTCGGTGTTCGCAGGGTTCGGTAGCAATCGAGCTTGAGCGACGCAAGTTGCTCGAGCCGTCGACCTATTCCGGGGTCGAACAAGTCGCCTGTCGAGACCTCACGGGCGACGGAGCGAAGGACGCGATCTTCGTGCGGGGCTCGACGGGAAGCGCCGGCACAAAGGGATGGGGCGTGCTCGTCGGCCAGAAGGGCGGGCGGTGGGACCCCTCCCTTTTCCGCCAAGCAGAGAGCGGAGTACAGGTCAACGCCGAAGGCAAGAGGGTGGTCCGTCGACAGCCCATCTATCAGCCGGAGGACCCGAACTGCTGCCCAACCGGAGGAACTGCGATCGACGTCTACGTGTACCGGAGCGGCAGGTTCGAGGCGATCGAGCAGTATTCCGAGCCACCGAACGAAAGCCAAAGCGCGACGAGCGAGAACTCGGCTACGGACTCGTCAAGCTCCACGTCCGAAACGAAAGGCGAAAGCGACGAGAGCGACGAGAGCGACGCTGGTAAGGACTGCCAGTACAACGCGCCGTACTTCGACCCGAGCTACTGCGCCACCGACGAGGAGATCCAGCAAGAGAACGAGACGGAGGCCGAGTGCGGTGCGTATGACCCGAGCCGCGAGACTGCCGACGGCGACTACGTCCCTAAGCCCGGCTGCTAGACGCCTGAGCTGGCCGGAGGGTGAAGCCTCGCTTCCTCCCCTTCCCGGCCTCAGCCCGGCTCCGCCTCCTTCCCGGCGCAGCAACCGGCTTGGCTTGCTCTCCGAGCAGCGTCTTCGCGAGCTGGGCGGCATGCGGTGTAAGCACCTCCCGCATGCGCGGGGCTTGCTGAGCAAGGCCGCGAGCGAGGTCCGGGCCGAGCCGACAAACTCCCTCGCGTGTTTCGTAGACATCGCCGCGGCGTAACTCACTCCGGTCGAGTAGCTCGAGCACTGTCTCATCCGCCGTCGGGCGTCCCGCCTCCATGAGGTCCGCCGCCATTGATCCGCGGTAACGCTTATCGCTATGGAGGATGCCGAGGCTCGGATCGAAGCCGAAGGCTTGAAGGACGATCGTCGCCTCGGTCTCGAGGATCGCGTACGCGTAGTTGGCTAGCGCGTGCAGAGGCGTCGCGGCCTTGCGCGAGCTTTTCATCCCGCTGAGCGCGGAGGTCCGCGGCCCGCCGATGCGCCAGTGCTCGGGCACGCGACCGGCCCACTCTCGATGGAACCGCACCGGAACGTGCCCGAAGGCGTGCCAGTACCACCTACCCGCTACAGCCTCTCGAGCGCGGAGATCGTCGAGGGACTTGCCCTGCCTGAGTGCTTCGAGCTGGCGGGCGATCACCACGGGTACCGGAGCGGTCGGCGCTTGGCCGAAGAGGGGTCCGCGCGCGGCGTTTTCAGAGATACGCGAGGCGATCTCGATCTGACGCTCGAGCTTCGCGACGAGCAGCTCGCGCATCGCCTCGATCCCGATGTTCGTCTCGGCCGCGAGTACCTGAGCCCGACGAAGCCTCGTGTTGTGAAAGCGTTCGGCACCCGACATCGCGACCAGCTCACCGTCCGGTCCGATCTGCACAAAGGCGGCGTCGATCCCCTTGAGCCACTGAAGGGCGTCGAGTGTGATGAAACCCGTTCGGCCGACGACGACCAAACGCTTAAGGCCAGAGGTGGCGCGATTGAAGTAGCGAGTCTGGCGCCGCTTCCCCACGCCCTCGTGGACGACCAGATGTCCTCTGTTGACGAAGACTTTAAGGCCGAAGCCGGAGGCGACGTGTACGCCGTCGGCTAGCTGGCTAGCCTCAGCTTGCATGCGGAAGACCCCTTCCGTTTGCCATGCCCCCGGACCGTTCCCGCGGTCGCGGGGGCGAATGAATTAGGGTCGGATTCTACCGGTCGCCGGAGGATCGAGGGGCGGTAAGACGTCAGCCCGTGCCCCAACTCGCCCATCTCTCGCGGGCCTTATAGAACAGATGCTGGCTCCTCGCCATCTCACCTGGGAAGCGGTTCTCGAGCCTCGCTACCAGAGGAGCAGCTAGCGCTACTGATAGGGGGGAAACCGTCAATAGAGCCGCGAATCCGAAGGCGTCGGGAAAGACGGTTCGGATCGGGGGAACCGCCTGGCGGGCGAAGTTGACGAGCCCATTCAGATAGTCGCGCGCAGCTTCCAAATCCTCTAACGGCGTCTTGCAAACGACCCGCCCCAGCGCGGGTACGGACATTGCCTCTAAGTCCTCAGTGAGATCGGGAAGCGACGTAACGAGTGAAGGTTGGCCCGCGGTCCGCTCACTTACCAGAGCACCTAATCCCGTCGCTCTGAGGAGCTCGGCGAGCGCGAAACCGGAGGTCGGCCTTCCGGTTAGAACGATTAAGGCGACCTGTTTGTAAGAACGCTCGAGCAGTCCGGCAAGCGGCTCGAATCGCCCTTCGTCTCTTCGCTTCCTAAAGCGATCGCGCATCGCGGCGTGGTCAGGACGACGCGAGGCCTTAGCGCCAACTCGGCGACCGATTTCGGCAGACGCGCCATACGCATCGCCCGTCGGGGACGCAGACAAGAACTTCGCCCCGAGCCCGCCAAACGATGCCGCGTACGCTCGCTCGAGCTCCGGCTTCTCGACTCTGAAGCGACCTTCGCCGAACATCACGAGCACCGCAACGCCGAGGCTTCGATTGTCTCGGACTAGCCGAGCGGCGTCTGTCGCCCGATCGATCGCATCTTCGCCGAGCTCGACCGTCGACCCCCGTCCTCGCCCTGCCCCGCGCTGACGAACCGGGCCGAGCAGACCGGCTTGGCGCCATCGCTCAAGCTGACGCGGTGAGACCCGCTCTCCGCGGGCTTCGAGCTGGGCGCTGAGCTGTACAGCGGTCTCGCTAGTCGAGCGGCCCATGAGCCCCCGGATTAGAGCTACCCGCCCAGACGGACCATGTAGCGCGCGGAGGCCCACAGGCTTCCGGGTCATGACCGTTCGACAGATGCTGATCGTGGATACGGAGCGCGGGCTGGTCGAGGCGAAGGTCGCCTCAGACAGCGTCGCTTCGGCGATCGGAGAGCACCACGCCGCGATTGGCCTGTACCTGGAAACCGGAGACGAGTCGCGCCTCGCCGCTCTTCGCGGCAGGAAGGTCGACTTGGAAGGAGAGAGCTATGCGCTCGAGACAGACCCCGAGACAATCGAGAACCTCGCGCTCGCAGGGGACCTCGGCTACGACGACATCTACGCCCTCGAGTAGGAAAGCGGCGAGCGTCGTGCTGCGACGGGCGCTACGCGACCAACGGAGGCGAAACCGCTTTGGCGACGACGCGACCTGCGAGACGTGCGGCGACTCGACGCTCATTCATCTTGCGAGGGTCGATGAGTGCGTCGTCTGCGCCTCTTGCCTAGCGCTCGCCCGCGGGCGGGAGATACTCGAAGGGCATCACCTCGCCGGGCGAAGCGAAGGCCCGACCGTCAGGGTGTGCGGGAACTGTCACGCCGAGCTCTCGGAGCGTCAGCGCGATTGGCCTCGCGATCTCGCGTTCGCCGATCGACTCGCCCGCGGCAGGACTGACCTAGCGGAGCTGCGCTCAGGAAAGGCGGCGCAAGATGTCTAGTCGGCCGCCGAAGGTAAGCGTTCGCGTTTGGCAGGGAGGAACACGCTCGAAGCCTCTTCGTCGCTGGCGACAGCGACGCACGGGCTACATGTTTGTCTTCGACACGGAGACGACCGTCGATGCCGGACAGGTTCTCCGGGTCGGAAGCTTTCGAATAGTGCGGCGTGGCGAGCTTCTCCAGGAAGGGCTCTTCTATGAGCGTCTGACCCCGGACGAGGTCGACCTACTCGAGCAGTACGCCGACGATCACGAGCTGCTCTGCATGCCGATCACTGGGTTCCGAGACTTCTTCTTCCACCACGTCTACCGACTCGGCGCCACCGTCGTCGGGCACAACCTCCCGTTTGACCTTTCGCGGCTCGCGGTCGCGTGGGCACCGGGCAGGGGCGCCTTCAAAGGCGGATGGTCGCTGACTCTCTGGCCCCGCAAAGATGGACGGGGGGAGAACCGCTTTCGCCCTCGGTTGCGGCTCAAGTCGCTCAATAACCGAGCGGCGATCATCGAGTTCGCTTCGGTCCGGCGCGACGAGCGCGATGCCCCGCGAGGAAGACGCGGCCGGTTCATCGACACCAAGACGCTCGCGGCGGCCCTTACGGACCGGTCCCACAGTCTCGACCACGCGGCGGAGACCTTCGCAACCGAGCATCGAAAGATCGGCGTCGATCACGGTAAGCCGCTAACGCGTGACTACCTCGACTATCTCCGGCGCGATGTGCTCGTGACGCAAGAGCTCTGCGAGCGCCTGCTCGCGGAGTTCCATCGCCACCCAATCGGGCTCGATGCGAGCCAGGCCTACTCGAGTGCGTCGATCGGTAAGGCCTACATCGACGCCTTTGGGATCACGCCCATGCTCGGGCGGACAACGCTCTCAGACGAAGAGCTCGGCTTATGGATGAGCGCCTTCTTCGGCGGCCGGGCGGAGTGCCGCATCCGCGGCGAGCTCGCGCCAGTCACCTACCTCGATGTTCTGTCGATGTATCCCACGGTCTTCACCCTCATGGGGCTGACGCGTTTTCTCATCGCGGAAGAGATCGGCTCCGAAGATGTCACCGACGAAGTCCGGGCCTTCCTCGACCGGATCACGCTCGACGACTTGTTCGATCCCGAGACTTGGCTCGAGCTAGCGGTGGCCGTCGAGGTCGAGCCCGACGACGACATCCTGCCGGTTCGGATGCAGTACGGAGGTGCCGATAGGTCGATCGGCGTCAACCGCTTCTCGAGCAACGAGACGTGGTGGTACTCGAAGGCCGATGTTGTGGCATCGAAGCTCCTTACCGGGAAAGCTCCGAAGATCCGCCGGGCCTTGCGACTCGTTGCGCGCGCGCAGCTTGACGGGCTGAAAGCGGTCAAGCTTCGCGGCGACGTCGAGATCGATCCTCGGAAAGGCGAGCTCTTCAAGCGGGTTATTGAGGAGCGCCAACGCATCCGCCGCGACGACACTCTGAGCGAGCCGGAGCGGGAGGCCCTGCAAAAGTTCCTGAAGACGTTCGCGAGCGCATCGTCCTACGGAATCACCGCCGAGCTAAACCGCCAAGAGCCGGGCAAGGCGGTGAAGACGATGGTCTACTCGCGCCGAGCGTTCGAGGTGCCGATCGACACCGTCGAGCGACCGGGTCGCTACTGCTTCCCACCTCTCGCCGCGGTCATCACCGGTGGGGCTCGGCTGGTACTCGCGATGCTCGAACGCTGTGTGCTCGACGCGGGCGGCGCGTATGTCCTCATGGACACGGACAGCATCGCCGTCGTAACGGACTATCGCGCGTGGGAAGAGGGCGGGCGACGCACCGGTCTAAGCGACCGCGACGATGCCATGTCGATCGCCGGCATCGAGGGTATGGCCGAGAGGTTCGCTTCGCTGAACCCTTTCGCCTTCGGCGGGAGCATCCTCAAGATCGAAGACGAGAACTACGGGCCGCCGACTGGAGCCCGAGAACCGCTCTACGCGCGAGCGATCTCATCGAAGCGCTACGCGCTGGTCAACTTCGACGATCAAGGCGAGCTCGTTGTCCGGAAGTTCTCGGAACACGGGCTTGGCACCTATCGAGGCCCCACGGACAAAGACTCCGACAGTGTCGTGGATTGAGGATCTCTGGCGAAGCGTGATCGAGGAGACGATCGACCAAGCGTTCCGCGAGCCCGAGTGGGCGGATTATCCGGCGCTAGGACGCCTGACGATCACGCGACCGGAACTCTTGAAGCCGTTCAATGAGCATAATCGCCTCTTCCCGGATCAAGCCGTTCGACCTCATAGCTTCGTTTCAGTCGCCTATCAGAAGCCGTTCGCCCGCGCGGAGAAGCTCCGCCTGTTCGCACCCTTCGTATCTCCGGCTGACGCTCTTGAGGTGCCGTGGTACGAGCTCCGGTCCGGTCGCCGCGTCCGGATCGCGACCGTTCACCTCTACGGGACCATTGACGCCCACAGCGTGCCGGTAAAGACGTACGGCGAAATCGCACGAGCCTATGCTGATCGGCCGGAGAGCAAGTTCCTCGCCCCTGAGGGGTCACCTTGCATCAGCGCTTCGACCGGAGCCTTGCAGCGTCGGCATATCGAAGCTGACCAACCCGAATACCTTGGGAAAGAATCGAACTTGATCGATCGGCGCGTCCAAGGTGCGGGAGTTAGAACGGAAGTCCAGCAGCTGTATGTCGACCCTCGGGACTTCGAACGTTACTCGATCCCAATACTCCGCAGGCGGCCGCGCCGTGGGACGGCTCGCGCGGCAGGAATTAGCGAGCGGGCGCTAGGTTCCATCCTCTCCGGACGCGCCGAGCCACGAGACAAGACTCGAGCCCGACTCACCTGGCTGGCCCAAACTGACGGCGACTAGGCTGTGGGACTAACACCCCCGACCGGAAAGGACTTGCAGGAGAGATGCGCTTCCAAGCCCACGAGCGCCTACTGGATCTCTTGGTCGGCTCGAATCTTTACCCCGAGCCCGCGGTCTGTGTCCGGGAGCTTGTTCAGAATGCCTGGGATGCGATCAGATGGCGCGCCGAGACTCAAGGGTCAGAGCTGGAGCCCGAGATACTTGTGCGCTACAGCCAGAGTGGCCGCTGGTTCGAAGTCGCTGACAACGGCGTAGGGATGGATGAGCACGCGATTCAAGAAAGCTTGCTGCAGATAGGACAGAGCAAGCTCAACGCGCTCGCGCCCGACCGGCCACCTGATGAACAGGTGGCTTTCTTCGGGATTGGCATTCTAAGCGTTTTCCTCGTCAGCGAGTCCGTAGAGATTTCTACTCGCACAGAGAATGGACCGCCGCTCGCCTTAACTATCACTGACCTCCACGGAGAGATCGCCTCACGGGAAGGCGAGCGAGAGGATGTTGGAACGAGCGTCCGCGTCGCGGTCAAGCCGGAGATTAGCTTCGAGCCCGCAGCCGTGCCGGGCGCCGTAGCAAACTACGCGCGACATGTAGAAGGAATCACCATTGTTGATGTCGATCAGGCGGAGTCGTCCACCGTTACGGACTGCTGGGCGACAGATGGTCTGATCAGCGTCGAGTCGGTCCAGCCCACGGAAACGATTCGGGGAGGTCGGCTCGGCTTCGCTGAAGGGCTCATGGCCGAGGGACAGATTCTGACGAATCGTCTGACGCTGGCCAACGCCGGGTTTCTCGCCGAGTCAGGCACTCACGACTTGTTGCCTCTTCCGCCGGTCGGCTTCTCGGGCGAGCTCGACCTTCGCCCCGGAGCACTAAACATCGTCATGGCGCGGGAGCGTTTCCAGCGGGACGAACTGTGGCAGCAGCTCGGCGCCACCCTTGTCGGCGAGTTCGAGCGCCGAGCGCTCAGGGAGCTCGAAAGCGGCATACTTGCTTCAGGGAACGGGCTCGACGAGTCGAGGGTGCGACGAGCACTCATCCTTTGGTCTTGGACGCTCGCTCAGGTTGAAGGGCTCGATGAGCTAAAAGCTCGCGTCACCGAGAGGCTGGTCACGACCGTGCCTTTTGCACTTGCGGAGCAGCGGTCCGCTTCTCTGGAGGAGATCCTTCGTCGCTCTGTCGAGCCCCGTTTATACGTTCGCCGACTCGGCGTTCCGGCTCAGCAGACGCGCCATATCGACGACGAGGGTATGCCTGTCCAGTTCGTCGAGGAGGTTAGAGACAGCATCCGGGTTGGCGCCCTGCGAGCAAAGGGCTTTCTAGTGGTCGAGGTAGAGCAGATCGCAGTTACACAGGAGACCGCCGGGGGTGCCGTTTCTCAGCGGATCGAAGAGTATGCCGTTCTCGCACACGTGCTCGCTTCGCGCGCGGTCGAACTGCTCGAAGTTCAACACGCCCCCGAGGAAGATATGGATCTCGAAGGTATCGAGCGTCTCACGGCGCTGCGTCACTTGATCGATGTTGGCGGGGAGATGCGGTTCGCACGCGTGCCCGACTCTCATCGCCGGCTCGTGACCGATCCATCTGGCAAGCGGTATCTGAACGTGAACAGCGCAGCGATGCGTGAACTTCTCGCAGTGGTTCCGGCAGCCGTCTCTAATCCGCTTCGCCGTCGTCTCCTTGAGGTCTATCTACACGTCGAGAGCTTCCAACTCCGCGAGGCGCGGGAAGACCTGCTCGACTTGCTGAAGGAGCGACACCTTTCCGAGCTCGCAACCGCTGAAACGGCCGTGCTTAGCGAAGCAGCACTGCAAACGGCGGTAGACAATCTTCTGGCGGAGACGACTGGTGACTGATCCGCGTTGTGTCGTCCTCATCGGCGCGGGGTTCTCAACGCCGTTCGGCGTGCCCACTATGCGGCCTTTCTTTGACGACTTCACTAGCTTTGCCCGGCGTCGGTACCCGCGACTAGCTGAATCGCTTGACCAGCTAGTCGATCGCATAGGCGACCACGGGGACCTCGAAGATCTCCTGACGGTACTGAACCAAGCGATCGGCGTTGAGGAGGGGCTTCCCGCGGGGGTAGATAGTGAGCGGATACGGGCATGGGTGGACGATGCGAGAAGACTCCGCGCTTATCTCCTCTCGTTCATAGTCGACCGCTGTGAGCGTTTCAATCCCGAGAAGGTGGCAGGGCTGTGTGGTCCACTGTTTGTGGGCATTGGTGATCTACCCGTTTCAGTCTTCTCGAGCAACTACGATCGGGTGGTTGAGCACGCATGCGACGAGGCGTCAGTCGAGCTGGCGGACGGTTTCGCGCGGGGCGCCGACCAGGTCGCTAATCAGTGGACAGGTGACTTTGACAGCGCGCTCACTTTTTGCAAGTTGCATGGATCGGTCACTTGGTATGTCGATCGGCACTCGGATCAGACTCCCGTCTACTTGCGACTGGACCGGGGCTACCCCTTGCCTGACCCGGACTTCCGTCTTTCGCGAGGGGGCTCGGACCTTGAGCCGTTGATGATCATTCCAACGCTCGAGAAAGAGGCCTTGTCCGCTCCTTATAATCAGCTTAGCCTTCGGTTCAGCGATGATCTTGGTCGCTCACGACTGGTCGTCGTACTCGGGTCCTCTCTCCGCGACGAACACCTAGTGGGCACAATCACTTACCGGGCTGACCGAGTAGTCGCTCTGGTGGTAAGCCCACGAGCGCGGGACGTAGCAACCCGGCTCGTTGGCGTCCCCACGGTGCCTCTAGCCGTTGGGACCGAGCAGTTTCTAACAGTTTCGGTTCCGGCCCTTCTCGAACTTATCCGCAACGCGACTTCGCATGATTCCTCGCCCGAAGATTTAGAGCCGCTTGTTGAGGCCTTTGCCCGGACCGAGGACGCCAGGATCGCCGAGCACTACGCGTTGACGAGCGAGGAGCGAGAAGCCCTCGAAACGCTGAGCAGCTCAGAGAAGGAGCGCCTTCTCCCGGCGCTTCGGATGCTTGCCGGCTCCCGGCACCCCCAGGTACTCACGGCGGTGCAAGCACTCCTCGAGCACGAGGCTGCCGAGGTTCGGTCAACCTCCGCGGGTGTCCTCGCAGTCCCAGGAGACGAAGGGACGGTGCCGCGCCTCAGTGGTCTGGCGCTGAACGACCCCGCGCCACTTGTTCGCCTAGAGGCTGCGCTGGCGCTTCGGCGAATCGGCGGGGAAGCCGCCGAAGAGGCGTTGCGACGGCGGGCAGAGGAGCGAGCGGATGATGACTTCGAGGACCTATTAGACGCGTCCGTAGTCATCCCGACTGAGTAGGACCAGCGGAAGTTCGAAGCGCCTTATCTACTATCCCGCGCGACGTCTGGGGTTACGCCTCGATCGGGACCACGCGCACGCTCGACGCCCACGCCTGTCGCCTGCGACGCAAGCTGAGCGGCGCGGGCCGGCCGTTCGTGCTCAACGTGCGCGGCGTCGG
>Ga0136637_1000243_pt1 | contig 11986 bp, 12 predicted proteins | sample AntDrymUQ8572106_2_FD_105497 | JGI IMG/M metagenome (GOLD analysis project Ga0136637, IMG submission 105497) | Polar desert sand microbial communities from Dry Valleys, Antarctica - metaG UQ857 (21.06) | ecosystem: Environmental > Terrestrial > Soil > Desert | place: Antarctica: Dry Valley... | reverse complement strand
TCGGAACTTCTTCAAATTCCGGTTGTCGAAGTAAAAGCCACACAAAAGCTAGGAATTGATGAGCTTGCCGCAAAGGTTCTGGAAACTATTCGCAATAAATCGCTTTCAAATAATAATTCGTCCTTCAATACAAATTCGGCTGATGACTTAGATTTTATTCACTTGAGTCTTCAAGACAACGGCGAAATAAATAAAAAAATCTTTGCTCGCTACAATTTTATTTCCGACATTTATCAAGAATCGGTCAAGCCAAAGCAGACTAATGAGAGAAGTTTTTCGGAAAAAATTGACCGCGTTTTAACCCATAAATTTTTCGGTTTGTTGATTTTGCTTGTAATTCTCTTGTTTGTTTTCCAGACAATTTTTTCGTGGGCGAATTTGCCGATGGATTTACTCGAAAAAGGTTTTGGTGCGTTGGGCGATTTTGTTCGCACCAATTTATCAGAAGGCATTTTGACGGATTTGCTGGTTGACGGCGTAATTGCCGGAGTCGGCGGCGTGGTGGTTTTTCTGCCGCAGATTCTGCTCCTTTTCCTTTTTCTTTCGATTCTCGAAGACACCGGTTATATGGCTCGCGCCGCATTTCTCCTTGATAAATTAATGAGCCGCGTCGGGCTTCACGGCAAAGCCTTTGTTCCCTTGCTGTCGAGTTTCGCCTGCGCGATTCCGGGAATTATGGCGACGCGGACGATTGAGAGTCCGAAAGATAGATTGGCGACGATTATGATTGCGCCGTTTATGAGTTGTTCGGCGCGTCTGCCGGTTTACACGCTGATGATCGGGACGTTTTTCGCCGGGCAAACCGTCTTCGGCTTTCTCTCGCTCGGCGCGGTTTTGATTTTGGCGATGTATGCTTTGGGAGTTGTTGTCGCCGTCGCCGTCGCCTGGATTTTAAAACGCACACTTTTGAAATCTCCGCCGCCACCGTTTGTGATGGAACTTCCGCCATACCGTCTACCGAATGTGCAGAATGTTCTGCTGAATATGTTCAACAACGGCTGGCAGTTTCTTAAACGGGCGGGAACGGTAATTCTGGCGATTTCAATTATTCTCTGGGCGTTGACGGCGTTTCCGCGCTCGACTGATTTAGAAACGCCTTCGCAAGCCATCAGTCAAAATCAAATTGCGCCCGGCAATCAAGAACCGGCAGTCGTCGGTTCAACGGAAGAAAGTTGCGGCTGTTCGCTCGAAGACGCAAAGAAAATCGAGGAAGAGAAGCAAGGTTTGGCTTTGCGAAACAGTTACGCGGGACAACTCGGACATTTAATCGAACCGGTGATTGCGCCGCTCGGATTCGATTGGAAAATCGGCGTGGCGTTGATTGCTTCGTTCGCTGCAAGGGAAGTTCTCGTTTCAACTTTAAGCATTATTTACAATGTCGGCAAAGACAGCAATGAAGAATCGGAAGGTTTAATTGACGCGGTGCGGAATGCGAAAAAAGACGACGGCAGCCCGGCCTGGACACCTTTAACGGCTTTAACTTTGATGGTCTTTTTTGTTTTAGCAATCCAATGTATGTCAACGGTGGCGGTCGTTCGGCGCGAAACGAATTCGTGGTCGTGGATGATTTTTATGGTTTTTTATATGACGGCATTGGCTTACGCGGCGGCTTTTTTAACGTATCAGGGCGGCAAATTGTTAGGTTTCGGATAGACAGAATAAAAGCAGGCACTAGCAGCTAGCAGCGGGCTGGAAACGAATCACTGCGAATTTAATTTTATGGATTGGCAAACTGTAATGGTTGGAATAATTGTTCTGCTCGCCCTCGTCTACGTCGGCGTCAATGTTCGGCGTAAGGTCAAATCTTTCTCGTCAAATTCTGCGTGCGGAACAGATTGCGGGTGCGAAGGAAAACGCAAAAATAAAATTACTCAAGTTACAACGAAGTTGACGTAGGGTGAAACCGAAAACACACAACGCCAAAAGAAAGTCGCTGTTTCGCCCTCACGTCCAATGACTTCCTATGCAAAGTCAATCGTCAACTAAAAATACCTCGCCGTGCCGTCTTCCGCTATTGCTTTGACCGCTTCAACGAAGTATCGGGTTTTTCTTCGCTGCTAAAAACGAGAACAAGAAATTGCCCGGTGTCTTTCTACACTCCTCTTCGGAATCTTTCGTTCCAACTCGTGATACGGATGAAGCTGAAAAACAGATCACACTGCTCAGACGGGATCAAAAGTCCCAAAGTCATTGCCGACCTTCATCGCTTCTTGTCCACGCTTTTGCTGACGTGAACATTAGACACCGAACATCTTTGTTTGTATCACGACCTGTTCGGCACGGCGTTATTTTCAAAACAAGATTACAAAACCTTCCTGCTCAAAGTGATGGTCGTTCGTCAAAACTTCTTGAATTCCGCGCTCCCGACAAACAATCATCGAAATACAATCGGTCAGACTGTAGCCTTTATCTTCTCTTTGACGATACAACTCAAAACCTTGCGAAAAAGATTCGTGCGGTTGCGAAACGACTGTGATATTCGGGTGAAGCAAAACCTGTTCGCACATTGCGCCGACGATTCTGCGACGGTAGCTTTCAGCTTCGGCGTAAAAATTCAGAAATTCGGTTAAAACCTCTTCTGTCGTAGCCAATAAAACGTCAGGATTGTCTTCGTCATATTGCTTTGCCGCATCGTGCCATTGGTCTGCCGGATTAGCCAGCGCAATCCAATAAAATGCGTCTGCGAAAACTTCCATAAGAGCTATTTTGTTTTCTTCGGCGCGCCGTAAAGATAATGGTCGTGGTTTTCCGCTCCGTCAGAAGGCAATTCACGCCATTCGTCAAGCGGTATTTCGCTGCTTAAATCTTCAAATATCGCCGAAATCAATTTTGCCCGAGAAGCCTTTTTTTCTTTCTGCAAACCATTCACGAAGTTCAAAACCTGACGCATTTCTTCTTCCGACAGAACGCGCATTTGCTCTTGAATAGTGCGTTGTAAATTAGCTGACATAAATTTCTCTCCAACAACAAAACTATTTTACAACGAGCCTTAAAAAATTGCATTTCAAAGAACGAAGATTGGGGAGACCCGAAAGTGCCGAACGATTGAGATGACGTGGGGCAAAACCGAATACGCGCAACGTGGAATTTACCACACAAGATTTTAAAGAGTGGCTGTTTTGCGCTCACGTCCAATGACTTCCTATGCAAAGTCAACCGCTCAAACTGCATTCAGCAGCCGTAGCTTGCGATTATACAAACGCTCTTCCAGATACCAATAGTCGAACTCCTTCTTTAGCATCACAAAGATTATCGTCAAAAGTTTTCTAGCCGTCGCGCAAATCGCTTTGCCAGAGCCTTTCTCTCGTTTCTTCCGGCAGTAAAAGTCCATCAACGGCGAAGTTGTTCGACCCGCCATCGCCAGAACGGCGCCGATTGCCACCGTCCGAAGGCGTTTTCTACCTTGCTTGGTGGAAAGCTATTTGCTCAAAGTTCTCAAAATTTAAGATGCGTTAGCCCTATCAAGCCAACACTCTGACAGCCGCGTGTTTGCTGCTTCGGGATATAACACGGCGCAGATTGTTTTGAAAGATGTGAAAGGCAGTTGGTTTTGAAAATAACTAAATTAACCAGAAAGTTTTCTATTTTCAAGTTCGATAAAAAATTCGTCTTTCTTAATTTCAGTTGCTACATACGGAATAAGTGCGTGAAGGCTTAACCACGCAGTTTTCATAAACTCTTCAAGGGTTATTAAATTGTCAACGGTAACATTCTGACCGGGATGTATAAAAGAGGAGCGAAGACCGTAGGTGTCTTTCACATTTTTTACAATTGTTCGTCTTTCCTCAACTGTAACAGGTTGCATATAAGCCATACGAAGACTTATAGCATCTTGTATGTATTCGCCAGTATCTTTCAAAAAAATAGTTTCAAGAGCGACAAGCGTATATATTAATCTGTCGGAAATCTGTTTGTTTAATGAACTTCTTGAATAGATAGAAATTGCTTCAAGAAATTTCTCTTGAAAATCCGTCAGTTTTTCTTTGTTCAATAAAAAGTGAAATACCTCTAAACCCGGAGACCGATAAATTTCAAATTCTTCATTACTTAAATTCCAATAAGGTCTAGATTTGTCACTAAAGCCGTTTGTGTGAAAAACAATTTTTCCATCTTGGACTAACAGATAGCGACGACTATCTTGATGTTGTTTGCCCCAAGACGCACAGTAACAAATTTTTGTCGGAGAAAAGTTTGCAGGCGAGAAAAAACGTAATGCGCTCATTGACCTTTCAGTTTCTTCAAAAGCTATTTCGTAAGCGCGTATCGGTTCAGCCTCAACTCTAATGGTAGCGGTAGCAAATCCCTGAATCTCTTTGCGAATTCTCTCAAAATATATTTTTATAGAATCAATTTCCTTTTGTTCTTTAACCTTTGACAAAGTTCGATTTTCCCAATCATCAACCATTGATTTTGTGATTGCCTTAAACGTGATTTTGCCTAAAATAAAAGGCGATTGAATATATAAAAGAGAAATCGGAATCCAAACGTCATATTCCTTTATCTGCTTTTCACATTCGCTCAGAACAAATTCCGACATATTTAAGTCAGTTTCATTTCTGCTTTTCAACTGTATCCAATCAAATAATAATTCTTCTAAAAGTTCGATACTTACAGCACCCTTAGGATTTATACTCTTTTGAAATCCTTCTGCAACACGGATTAAATTTTTATAGTCATCATCAAAAAGACCTACAAGCCCTTCTTCTTTCACAAAGGCTCTAGCGGCTTTTTTGCCAGAGCTATCCGTCCAGCCATATTTTATTTCACCAATAATATTTGTTTCGTTGAAATGAAAGGAAGTATGAAGGTTAGGATTAGAGGAAGTGGGCTGTCTCATCTTTTCTATTAAAGGATGTTCTGGAGTCAACTTCGTAATTAGCTCCTTGATTTTAGAGTTATAACTTTCGCTTGCTTGCGGATGAATATTAAGTTTCATAGCGTTTCCATAATTGAATTATGAATTACTAACCATTTTCACAAAAGCCGAACTGTTCATTTTCGCGCTACTGGCAACAAATTCTAAAAACTAATGATTTTGCGGGTCGTCGGTTTGTAAGCTTTCACTGTTTGCCGCCGTCAAAAGACGCGCGTCGGAAGCAAGGAAAGTCAGCGCGGGAAGATTGGCGGATTGCAGCTCGGTGTTGGCGAGCAGAGCTGAAGCGAGTTGAATCGCATCGCCCGCCCGAAGCGGATGAGTTTCAAGCAGTCTTTGCGCTTCGAGCAAAACCGCGTCGGACAGTTCGACCATTTCATAATCGGTTTCGACGAATGAGAGAAAATCGCCGGAAAATTTGGCGTATTCCGTCGCCGTGATGTTTGCTTCGCGCCGTCGGCGATTCATTGCGCTTAAAACTTCGGCGACGCTTAATTTCGCGGTGATAATTCTGTTTCCGTTTGCCGCATCAAACTGCTGTTCAATCCACACGCTTCCGGCTTCGGAAATATGACGTTTGACTAACGCGCTGCTGTCGGCATAGCAAGTTTCGCTCATCCGCGTGCTTCCCGGTCTTCGTCAATGTATTCGCCCAAAGATTTCTCGCCGGAGAAAAGTTTGCCCAGTCTTTTTCTTTCTTCGTCGGAAAGTTTTTTCGCATTCGGAAACTTCATCTGACTTGTTAATCCCGCTTCGCGCAGAACTCTGGAAACTTTATCTCGGTGCGTTTCTTCGTGGCTTGATGCTTCATCAGTCAGATTAACTTTAAAAATCTTTTTTTCGGGCAAATTAAGTGGCTGCAGAGGACGCAAAATTCCGTTTTCGTAAATTACTTCGATATTTTGACTCATAATGTGGAAGTTTAGCAGAATCCAAAAGTTTCATTCGGCTGCGGCATGACTTCATCTTCAAAAACAGTTACGCGCACACGCCGACCTTTTAATTTGTCCGCGTGTTTTGCAACTTCTTCCCAAATACCTTCAAGTGTTTGCGTTATCATATTTGCGATTTTAGCAGAATCTTAAAGTTTCACAAAAATAATTTTACCAAACTGTTTTCACAAAAGCCGAATTATTCATTTTTGCATCTTGGATTTTTCGCCGGAAGACGGGTGTTTTATAACTTATTCGTCATAATCTTCCCAACTTGGATATTGTTCGGGCGATTCGCCGTGTTTTTCCAGAATTTTCGCTTTTTTGAATTTCGGATTCTGCGGTTGAATTTCTTCGAGTTCGACGGTGAATTGCCAATTATCGCCAAAATCGAAGACGTATTCCATCTTTTCGCCGATTCGCAGAGGCAAATTTTCAATCTTGAATTCATCGGTGGAAAACTCTTCTTCGCATATCGGGTGAACGACTCTTTGCGTCATTCCGAAACGATTGCGAAACGAGAACTCGTATAAATGGTCGTTATCGAATTCAAAGGCATCTTGAATAGCGTCATGTAAATCGTCTAAAACATCGTTCGCGGAAATAGCCATTCTCCGCCAGATTTTTTTGTCGAGCGAAACTTTGAAAACAAAAATTCCGTCTTTAGTTTCTGTCATCGGCAAACGATAAATGTTTCGCCAGTTCGGGAAATAAGGCTGAAATGTTGACTGTAAAAGATTAAAAGCATTTTCGTCAAACTCCGCGTCTGCGATTACGGCGGCATTTTTCCAATCAAAATCGAGAGTTTTGAAATTGTCCTGCAGCAGGGCGACGCTTGCCGCGCCAAAATCTGTATATTTGATTTGTTCGATAATCCAGCTTTTGCCTTTTTCGCCCGCGCCATGTTTTATTTCCAACCAACCGAACATTTCCGCTAGGGCAATATTGTGCGAACCATAGAGCAGAAAACCGCTGTCTTGAAAAAATTTATTTTCTTTTACATTCGAACCTTTGGTAGTAAGGTCTTCAAATAACCGCACAAGACAATACATCGGACTATTGAACATTCCCTGATGATGTTCGCCAATCAATTCAACCGAACCGCGAACAATCCAGGTTTCAACCAGAGTAAAATAACGCTCAGTCGGATTCAGACTTTGCCAAATTTTTAACGCTTCCCGGTCAATAGCAAATTCTGCGGTTTTATCGTCTTTTTGCAAAATCAACAAACCGCTTGCTCGGGCGAGCAGAAACAAACCGTTGATATTCGCAAAAGATTTTTGCACGGGTCTTTGCAAAGCAATCTCAAACGGCTTGGTCAAAAGCGCGTTCAATTCGCGCAAAGATTTGAGCGGCAATAATTCGTTTTTCCCACTTGCTTCTAAATTATTCGCAGCGACAAAATTCAGAAACGTCTCGAAATCGCGCAGAATAGTTGCATGCTGATTTTCGTCAATCGTTTGTTCGAGAAAGATTTTTTTGATGTTTAGACTTTTCACTTTTATCTGTCGAGAATTTACCAATTGTTCATTTTCGCGCCGCCCGAAATTCTAAATATCTTTCGGCTCGACGGCTTTGATGTTGGTGTAGCGTTTAAAATCTTTGGCATTGAAGGTTAGCAGATTTTGAATGTTGTGCGCTTTCATCGCGGCAACGATTTTCGCGTCGTGGACTTTCACGCCCGAAACCGAATGGTTGACGATTAACTCGCGCCAGTTTCGATAAATTTCTTTCATGTCGGGCAAAATGTCGAAAACTAATTCGATTTTTGAGAGTTCGGCATCAGTTTGAGCAATCGAAAAGCCAAAGCCGTTTTTATCAAGCGGGCGCGTGCAGACATTCCAAAACTCCGAAACATTTTGCAGCAGAATACAAAGCGTAAAACCTTGCACCAACAATTTATCAACGGCATTTTTGGCTTCGGAATGCTGACTGCTGCTTATCTGCGCTAACCGCAAAATAATGTTCGTATCAATCAGCCAAATCATATTTGCCGCAAAATTTGTTCTTCGTAAATGCTTTCGCGGCTGATTTGCTCGTCGGTTAAAACAGGCGTGTTCGGGTCGAGACTATTCATCCATTCGTCGAAGGCTTTTATTTTCTCCGCGTTGGTTAATTCTTTTTCTTTACTATCCGTTATATCGCGCACGTCAATTTCAACGACACTGTTTTCAGGCAAATCAAGCGGCGCAAGAGGACGCAAAATACCATTTTCGTAAATAGCTTGAATATGTTCACTCATAATATGAAATTTTAACAGAACTTTAATTTTTCACAAAAATAATTTCACCAAACCGTTTTCACAAAAATCGAATTCTTTATTTTCGCCTCATTTTTAATCAATTCTAAAATTCAAATATTTTGCGGTTAGGAAAATGAATTTGTCGTTGAGTTCGGGTATATCGGGAATTAACCTTTTTAGATTCACCTTCGGTTATTTCAAACTCGCGTTTATCTTCTGAATAAATTCGTCAATTTTGCCGTTCTCAATCCAGCGCAGAACTATCACCAAATCATTTTCCGGGTCAACGTAAATCAGATTCGTGCCGTTGCCGACGTGGGCAAACGCAGAAGCGGGCGCGTTCGGGTAAAGTTTTTTGTCCGTGTTGAGAAACCAATTCATAAAACCGTAGGTTGGCTGCGCGGCGGTCGGCGTTTTGGCTTGTTTGATAAATGCTTCGGAAAGAATCTGCCGATTGCGCCATTTGCCGTTCCTCGCTGTCAGCAATCCGAAACGTGCCATATCGCGGGCGTTGATGAACATTCCGCCGCCCCAATGTCCGCCGCCGCTGACCGACTGAACGGGCATTCCATCCAAAACAATCCACGAATTTTCGTAGCCGAACCAACGCCAAGTGTTCGACGCGCCGATTTCGTCCATCACATTTTCCTTCAAAACCTGCGGCAGTGGTTTGCGCCAGACGTTGAGCGCGGCGAGCGCGAGAACATTGACGCGCACGTCGTTATATTCGTAAACAGTGCCAGGCGCGTTTCTCTTCCGATTCAGCCAATTGTTCGCGTCTTTGTCGGGTCGGTCAGCCCAATCGGGTTTGCCCCACAGCGTTCCTTCCCAATCGCTCGTTTGCCTGAGAAGTTGTTCCCAAGTGATTTGGCGATTGTGTTCGGTGTCGAAAAGATTGATGAAGCGCGAATTGCCGAATCGTTCCGCCGTGTCGAATTTTTCGCCCGTGTTATAAACGGAAATCGGCGCGGAATAATCGCGCACGGGTTCTTGCAGACTTTTGATTAGCTTGCGGTCAAACGCCAAACCGACAACGGTTGAAATAAAACTTTTCGTCACGCTGAAAGTCATATCAACTCTTTGCGGGTCGCCCCATTCGGAGACGATGTAACCGTTTCGCAAAATTATTCCCGCCTGGTCGCCGCGCTCTTTGAATGCGCCGACGGCTTCGCCGAAAGGTTCGCGTCCGAAGGTTTGATAATGCGCGAGTTCGAGATTGCGCGGTGCTTTCGATTCGTTTTGCACGGCGAAGTCAACCGCTTCTTTAAGTTTCCCCGCGTCCATCTTCGCCTGCTGCGCCGTGCGCCGCTCCCAATCGCCACCCGACGGCGGAAAATAATTTGATTGAGAAAAACTCGCTTCGGCAAACGCGAAAATCAAGCACAGTCCAAGCATCAAATGACCGAGAAACATTTGCGTGAAAAATTTATTGTTCATAGTTTTATGAGTATCGAAACGGACGTAGAAATTTGCAGTTTGATTGCTGGTTTAATTCGCTTCGATGGTTTTTGTCGAGTTTGAACTTAGCACGACGCGGGTTGTTTTGAAAGATGTGAAAGGCGGTTGGTTTTACTTACATTCTTAACTATACTTTTGCAGAAACCTTTCGGCTTTACTCAACCACTTTATCTTTTCATTTAATACTGCTCTGTCTGAATTTAAACTGAGAAATTGAGATGATTCTGAAATATCCTTGAATTTTAGGTTATTAAACAAATGAAAACTTAGTAACATTTCTACATACCCTTTTAATTGATATAAAAGAGTTTCCATTCCTTCTGAAATGGAATCCCCCGTATGCACCGTTTTGTTTCTATAACTTCTTAAATGCTCAAGAATTAATTTGTGAAATTCTCTGTCTTTATAAAGAAAAAGCGTTCGACTAACAACATCTGCGTGACTTGAACCACTCACTGTAAGATTTTCAAGCAAACTCCACAAAGCTAAAAATGAGTTATTAAAATTTTTCTCATCCAACGCTCGCGTATATTTTAAGATTGAATCTTCAATTTCTGAACCGTAATTACTTTTTTGAATTTTACTCCTAATTACCTTCTCGTATTTTTTAAGTTTTTCATATTCATTTGTTATAGGGAAAGAAAATGATGGCTTAACGAAATTGGGTTCATACCAAAAATCTTCAGTCGCTAGTTTTCCATTGGATTTATGAAGCGTATGAATTGGTCCTAAAATAATTTTGTTTACAAGGTTTTGACCTCCAATTGACCTCCTTCTTCCGACTCTGAAATTGAGATACAAATTCCAAATACCTCTTATTAAATCTAATGTGTCAATAGCTTTATGATACGCCTCAACTTCTGTCCGGGCTACTACATTAACTCTAACGTAAATAAAGTTATTGGGTATTTCATCTTCACTAACGACTTTCCCCTGTTTTGCGCTTTCTATAATTGATCTTCTGTTAAATTTCTTTGGAAGAAATCTATTAAAAATTATCGTCGTCTTGTCTGGCAATTTAATTTTGTTCAGCTCACTAAAAGAGTTAACCGAAATACTTGTAGCAAGCACAAACTTTTGTGGCTTCAAATTTTTATATGAGTTTTCCTCTCTACATATTTCACCCAAAATTTTTTCAGTTATTTCACCTTTTCCAACTGTTGCAGATATACCTTTCCAAACGATATTTCTTTTTTCAATTTCAGGTATTTTGTTATCAAATTCTAAAGATGAATGAATTACGGTAAGAATATCTGCTATAACACTATCGTAATGATTAAAATTACCAGAGAGAGTTTTAATTCTTTGATTGAGTTTGTTAGCTAAGGTTTTTAAGTCAATTTTATTATTGTTCCATTTTGCACACATATAAAAATTAACAGTTGATGCTTTTGTCTTTTAGTTTCAATTAAAATTGAATTTTCACCAAACCGTTTTCACAAAAGCCGAGTTATTCATTTTCAAGTCGTTTGAAAATCATATTCAATGATTCTGCGGGTCGTCGGTAAGCAAACCCTCGCCGTTTGCCGCCGTCAAAAGACGCGCGTCGGAGCCAAGAAAAACCAGCGCGGGAAGATTGGCGGATTGAAGCCCGGCGTTGGCGAGCGTTGCCGATGCCAATTGAACCGCATCGCCCGCCCGAAGCGGATAGGTTTCGAGAAGCCTTTGCGCTTCGAGTAGAACAGTGTCGGTCATATCCAGAATTTGGTATTCGCTTTCCACTGCTTTGAGAAACTCGGTAGAGATTTGCGCGTAATCGGTTGCCGTTAGCGTCTTATCGCGCTGGCGGCGGTTGAACGCACTTAAAACTTCGACGACACTTAGTTTACCGGTGATGATTTTGTTAAGACTGGCGGGCGCAAATTCACTTTGCACCCAAGAACTGCCCAGTTCCGCAACGTGGCGTTTGACCAATGCGCTACTGTCCGCATAATAGTTTTCGCTCATCCGCGCCCCTCGCGGTCTTCGTCAATGTAATCGCCTAAAGGCTTTTCGGCGGAAAAGATTTCAGCAAGTTCTCTGCGTCGTTCGTCCGAGATTTTCGTTTTCGGCAAATTAAATTTCGGCTCGCTCAGTAAACCCGCCTTTCGTAACGCTTCGCGCACGTGCTCACGCGAAGCGTTGGAACTTTCTGATGTCTTTCCGTTTTCCTTCACGTGGCGCACATCAACTTCAAGAACGCTTTTTTCAGGATAATCGAGCGGCGAGAGTGGTCGGAGCAGACCGTTTTCATAAATTACTTGGAAATGTTGACTCATAAATTTCAGCCTCCAAAATTACCTCAATTCTAACATACGATTTTTAATAACTCATCGCTTTTCCCATTTCAAAATTGTATCAACCGAAGCGACAGTAATCGGATGATAGCCGGGACGCGCTTTCGTGTAGATGGCGGCAGCAAGTTCTTTGCCGGCAGGCGTTTTGACGAGTTCTTCAAAAAGCGGGCGGACGAATTTGCGCCGTCCGATGGTGGTTAAAAAT
>Ga0136637_1000242_pt1 | contig 12004 bp, 9 predicted proteins | sample AntDrymUQ8572106_2_FD_105497 | JGI IMG/M metagenome (GOLD analysis project Ga0136637, IMG submission 105497) | Polar desert sand microbial communities from Dry Valleys, Antarctica - metaG UQ857 (21.06) | ecosystem: Environmental > Terrestrial > Soil > Desert | place: Antarctica: Dry Valley... | reverse complement strand
GGCCTCGGACTGGCCGGCATCGAGCTCGACCGCAAGGTGCTCGCCGACATCGCCGTGCGCGATCCCGAGACGTTCTCCCGATTCGTCGACGCCGCCCGCGAGGCGTCGGCTGCCTGACTCACCTGCCGACAGCAATCCACCTCACGGGCGCCGCTTCCTCTTCAGGACGGCGCCCTTTTTCATTTCATGATCATCACCAGCAACCACAACGAAAAGCTCAAGGAGATCCGCAGGCTCGCGCGCCGTCGCGAGCGTGACGAGAGCGGGCGCTTCGTCGCGGAGGGCGAGGATCTCGTGTCGGCCGCGCGCGACGCCGGCTGGGCGCCGGTGCACCTGCTCGCGTCCGCCGGCAGCGGCCTGGACGGCGAGCAGGTCGAGCCGCAGCTGCTGGACGGCGTCAGCGGCCTTGCCTCGGGCGCGCGCACGATCGGGATCTACTCCGCGCGCTGGGGCGCGCCGGCCGGGCCGCTGTGCGTCGCGTTGTGGGGCGTCGGAGACCCCGGCAACGTCGGCGCGATCGTGCGCTCCGCGCTGGCCTTCCGGGCGTCGTCGGTCGTCATCGGCCCCGGCTGTGCCGACCCCTTCGGCCCGAAGGCGGTGCGCGCGTCGATGGGCGCGATCTTCGCCGTGGCGGTCGCTCAGGCGGCGAGCGTCGCGGACCTGCCGGGCGAGCGCGTGGCGCTCGTGGCGCGCGGCGGCGACGCGCTGGCCGGCCCGGCCGGTGGCGAGACGACGCTGCTGATCGGCGCCGAGCGCGAGGGGCTCGCGCCCGACGTCGTCGCCGCATGCGACCGCGTGGCGCACATCCCGATCGCGACCGAGTCGCTGAACGCCGCGATGGCGGCGACGGTCGCGCTGTACGAGCTCAGCCGGGGGGGTGTGTCGGGTTGGTGAACTTGAGGCTCACGGACATGACCCACCCCCGCCTCTCAGGCTGCGCGAGGATGGCGCGCGCATGATCGATCGCATCGCAGAGCTGCGCGCCGAGGCCGAGTCGGCGATCGCCTGCGTGAGCTCCAGCGGCGAGCTCGAGGAGTTGCGCGTGCGCTACCTCGGGCGCAAGGCCGAGCTGCCCAACGTGCTGCGCGGGATCGCGGCGCTGCCGCCTGCCGAGCGCGGGCCGACCGGCAAGGCGGCCAACCAGGCGCGCCAGGCGCTCGAGGCGCTGATCGCTCAGCGCGGCGAGCAGCTCGCCGGCGGCGAGCTCGAGCAGCGGCTGGTCAGCGACGCCGTCGACGTCACGCTGCCCGGCACGCCTGCGCAAGCGGTCGGCGGGCTGCACCTGCTGTCGGCGACGCGGCGCGAGATCGAGGACGTCTTCCTCGGCCTCGGCTTCCGCATCGAGGAGGGGCCCGAGGTCGAGACGGTCTACTACAACTTCGACGCGCTCAACCACGCCGCCACGCATCCGGCGCGCGGGCGCGCGGACACGTTCTACGTGGGCCGCGACGTGGTCCTGCGGACGCACACGTCGCCGATGCAGATCCGTGCGATGGAGGCCCAGCCGCCGCCGCTGTACGTCATCGTCCCCGGCCGCGTCTACCGCCCGGACTCAGATGCCACGCACACGCCGCAGTTTCATCAGATCGAGGGGCTCGCGGTCGACGAGGACATCACGCTCGCCGACCTCAAGGGCACGCTGCTGGCCTTCGCCCGCGCGATCTTCGGGCCCGATCGCGACGTGCGCCTGCGCCCGCACTTCTTCCCCTTCACCGAGCCGTCCGTCGAGGTCGACGTGTCGTGCTTCAACTGCAGGCGCGGCCACCTGCGCGACGGCTCGCGCTGCCCGGTCTGCAAGGGGACCGAGTGGCTGGAGATCCTCGGCTCGGGGATGGTCGATCCGAACGTCTTCGCCCACGTGGCCGAGCACGGCTATGACCCCGAGCGCGTGCAGGGCTTCGCCTTCGGCATGGGCATCGAGCGGATCGCGATGCTCAAGCACGCCGTCCCCGACCTGCGCCTGTTCTACGACAACGACGTGCGCTTCCTGGAGCAGTTCGCATGAGGATCGGCCTGGAGTGGCTACGCGAGCTCTGCGATCCCGGCCTTGACGCGCGCGGGCTCGGCGAGCGCCTGGCGATGACCGGGACCGAGGTCGATCGCATCCACCAGCACGGCGTCGGCAACCTCGACGCCTTCGTCGTCGGGCGCGTGATCGCGGCCGAAGCCCATCCCGACGCCGATCGCCTGACCGTCTGCCGCGTGCAGATCGGCGACGACATGCAGACGCAGATCGTCTGCGGGGCGCCCAACGTGGCAACCGGTCAGACGGTCGCCATCGCGCGCCCCGGTGCGATCATGCCCGATGGCACGAAGCTGAAGAAGGCCAAGCTGCGTGGCGTCTGCTCCGACGGGATGATCCTGGCCGAGGACGAGCTCGCGATCAGCACCGAGCACGACGAGACGATCGTGCTCGGCGACGGGAGCCTCGAGCCCGGTCAACCGCTGGACGGCGTGCTGCCGATCGCGACCGAGGTGCTCGAGCTCGAGATCACGCCCAACCGGCCCGACTGCCTCGGAGCCTACGGCGTCGCGCGCGAGATCCATGCGGCCACGGGGGCCTCGCTGGCACCCGCGCCGTGGGAGCAGGACCCGGGGTCCTTTGGCGGCGATGTCGGCGTAGCGGTCGTCGTGCAAGCGCCCGACCTGTGCCCGCGCTTCACCGCGCGCGCCTTCGAGAACGTCTCGATAGGACCCTCGCCGCTGTGGCTGAAGGCGCGCCTGTCGGCCGCCGGGCAGCGCCCGATCAACAACGTCGTCGACATCACGAACTACGCGATGCTGCTGACCGGCCAGCCGCTGCATGCCTTCGACCGCGACCGCATCGCCGGCGACCGGCTCGTCGTGCGCCGCGCGCGCGACGGCGAGCGGATCGTCACGCTCGACGGCCAGACGCGCGTGCTCGACACCGGCGTCTGCCTGATCGCCGACGCCGACGGGCCGACCTCGATCGCCGGCGTCATGGGCGGCACGCGCTCGGAGGTGCAGGCCGACACGACGCGCGTGCTGATGGAGGTCGCAAGCTGGGACGGGCCGAACATCCACGACACGTCGCTGAAGCTCGGCCTGCGCAGCGAGGCAAGCGGGCGCTTCGAGAAGGGCCTGTCGCCCGAGGCGGCACTCGAGGCCCAGATCGTCGCAACCAGGCTGATGCTCGAGCTGACCGGCGCGAGCCTCGTGCCGGCAACGATCGACGTCGGCGGGCGTGGACTCGTACACGCGAAGCATCCGGTGATCCGCCTGCGCGACCAGCGCGTCGGCGGGCTGCTCGGGGTGAGCATCACCCGCTCGCAGAGCGCGCTGCACCTCGGGCGCCTCGGCTTCGAGACAGCCGAGCGTCCCGACGGACTCGACGTGACCGTCCCGCACTGGCGCCGCAACGACGTGACGCGCGAGGCGGACCTGATCGAGGAGGTCGCGCGGCTGCACGGCATGGACGACCAGCTTCCGGCGACGCTGCCCAGCCGCCGCGGCGCCGTCGGCGTGCTGACCGCAGCCCAGCGCCTGCGCCGCCGCGCCGAGGACGTGCTCGCGGGCCGCGGCCTGCTGGAGGTCGTCGGCTGGAGCTTTCAGGCACCCGAGCGCGACGAGCGGCTGCGCCTGCCCGCGGACGACCCGCGCCGTCGCCACGTCGTGATCGAGAACCCGATGAGCACCGAGCAGTCCGTGCTGCGCACGACGCTGCTCGGCTCGCTGCTGGACGCCGCGGCTCACAACGCCGCGCGCGGGCAGGGCGTTCCCGCGATCTTCGAGTCCGGCGCGGTCTACCTCGCGACGGGCGAGCGACTGCCCGACGAGCACCGCGCGCTCGGCGCCCTCGTGCCCGGCGACGTCTTCGCGGCGAAGGGCTACCTCGAGGCGCTGCTGCGCGCGCTGCACGCGACGGGCGCCTCGTTCGCGTCCGCGCCCCAGCCGTTCCTGCACCCCGCCCGCAGCGCGCAGCTGCGGCTGGGGGAGACGGTCGTCGGCTGGGTGGGCGACGTGCACCCGCTCGTCGCCGGCGCCTGGGACCTGGCGAGCGTCGCCGCCTTCGAGATCGATCTCGATGCGGTGATCGCAGGCGTCGGCGCCATCGCGCGCTACGAGGACCTGACGTCGTTTCCCGAGCTGCGCGAGGACGTCGCGATCGTCGTCGATGCCGGCGTGCCGGCGGCGGCGGTGCTCGAGACCGTTCGAGCAGCCGGGGGCAAGCTGCTCGCGCGCGCCGAGGTCTTCGACGTCTACCGCGGCGCGCAGATCGCCGCCGGCCGCACGTCGCTGGCGATCGCGCTGACGTTCCGCGCACGCGACCGCACGCTGACAGACGCCGACGTCGCGCCCGTGCGCGAGAAGATCGTCGCGCGCCTGGCGAAGGACCTCGGAGGTGAGCTACGTGGCTGACACGCGCGTGCTCGTCGCAGGCGGGTCGGGCTACGCGGGAGCGCTCGCGGCGCGGCTCGTCGATCGCCACCCCGCCTTCGAGCTGTCGGCCGTGACGAGCCGCAGCGACGTCGGCCGGCCGCTGAGCGAGCTCTATCCCCAGCATCGCGTCGACGCGGTCCTCGAGCAGCTCGACCTGCACCGCCACGGCGACGCCGGCGCCGCGATCGTCGCCTACCCGCACGGCGCCGCCGCGCCGGTCGTCGCGGCGCTGCGCGGCTGCGGCGCGCGCGTCGTGGACCTCAGCGCCGACTTCCGCCTGCGCGACCGGCCGACGTACGAGCGCTGGTACGGCGAGCACGGCGCGCCCGAGCTCTTCGGCTTCGGCGTCTACGGGCTGCCCGAGGTCTACGGCGACGAGATCGCAGCGGCCGATCTCGTCGCGAACCCGGGCTGCTATCCGACGGCGACGCTGCTCGCGCTCGCGCCGCTCGCACGTTCGGGCACCGTCGTCGACGTCGTCGTCGACGCGAAGTCCGGCGTGTCGGGCGCGGGTCGCACGCCGAGCGCGCTTACGCACTTCGTTTCGATCGACGAGAACGTCGTGCCCTACGGCGTCGGCATGCACCGTCACATGCCCGAGATCGACCAGGAGCTCGCGGCCTTCGGCGCGCCCGTCACGACGACCTTCACCGCGCACCTCATGCCGCTTGACCAGGGCGAGCTGGTCTCCTGCTACGTCACGACGAGCGAGCCGTGGAGCCAGGATCGCGTCGACGAGGCGTACGCCGAGTGGGCCGCCGGACGGCCGTTCGTCGAGGTCGTCGCGCGGCCGCCGGGCGTGCGCGACGTGCGCGACAGCAACGTCTGCTCGATCTGCGCCCGTGCCGACGCACGCACGGGCAAGGTGCTCGTCTTCGCGGCGATCGACAACCTCTGGAAGGGCGCCGCGTCACAGGCCGTGCAGAACCTCAACCTCATGCACGGCCTGCCCGAGACGCTGGGAATCGAGCCATGAGCTTCTTCGCGTCGCGCTGGGTGCCGTGCCCCGAGCATGTGCATGACGCCGGCGAGGGCCTGCCGGCGGGCTTTCGCGCCGGCGCCGCCGCCGCCGCGATCAAGACCCCGGGCGTGCTCGACGTCGGCCTGCTCGTGTGCGACGCCGAGGACGGCGTCAGCGCCGCGCGCTTCACACGCTCCGGCGTGCTCGCCGCACCGGTGCTCGCGACCCGCGACCGCACCCGCCTGCACGCGCTGCGCGTCGTCGCCGCGAACTCGGGCAACGCCAACGCGGCCACGGGGGACGCGGGCCTGGAGGTCGCGATCGCGATGCAGCAGGCGGCCGGCGCCGCGGCGGGCGTGGACGCCGACCGCGTGGCCGTCGCCTCGACGGGCGTCATCGGCGTGGCGCTCGACGCAGAGCGCGTGACGGCCGGCATCGAGCAGGCCGCTGCGGCACTGCACCGCGGCGGCGACGTCGAGCTGACGGAGGCGATCATGACGACCGACGCGTTCGCAAAGCGCGCGTCGCTGAGCGTCGACCTGCCGTCGGGCAGCGTGCGACTCAGCGCGCAGGCCAAGGGCGCGGGCATGATCGAGCCGGCCTTCGCGACGATGCTGTGCTTCGTGCAGACCGATGCCGCGCTCGCCCCCGAGACGGCCGACCTGCTGCTCGGCGTCTGCGTCAAGCGCTCGTTCGACCGCATCTCCGTCGACGGTCAGCTGTCGACGAACGACACGGCGATCCTCATGTGCTCGGGAGCAAGCGGCGTCGAGGTGGCCCCCGAGTCCGCCGACGAGCTGCGGCTCGGCGAGGCGCTCGACGCGCTGTTGCGGATGCTCGCGCTGATGATCGTGCGCGACGGCGAGGGCGCCGGGCGGACCGGCCGCGTCGTCGTGCGCGGCGGCGACCAGCCGACCGCCGAGCGCTGCGCGCGCGAGGTCGCCAACTCGCCGCTGGTGAAGGCGGCGCTGCACGGGGCCGATCCGAACTGGGGGCGCATCGCGCAGTCCGTCGGCAAGGCCGTGCCGTACGGCGCGCCGCTCGCGCTCGACATCACGATCGAGGGGATCGCCGTCTGCCGCGACGGCGCCGCCGTGGCATACGACGAGCAGGCGCTGCAGGCGGCCGCCACGGGAGCCGAGATCGAGTACGAGGTCGGCCTTGCAGGCGATGGAGCCGAGGCGGAGGTCTTCTTCTCGGACCTGTCGCACGAGTACGTGACGATCAACGCGGAGTACACGACATGAGAGACGTCGGCACCCTTCTCGAAGCGCTTCCCTACATCCGGGAGTTCCATGGCCGTACCGTCGTCATCAAGTACGGCGGCGCGGCGATGACCGACCCCGGCCTCGTCGACGACTTCGCACGCGACATCGTGCTGCTGAAGTACGTCGGGATGAACCCCGTCGTCGTCCACGGCGGCGGCCCGGACATCACCGCCTACATGAAGCGCCTGCAGATGCCGGTCGAGTTCGTCTCGGGCCTGCGCGTCTCCGACGAGGCCACCGTCGAGGTCGCGAAGATGGTGCTCGTCGGCAAGGTCAACAAGGACATCGTGCTGCGCCTCAACCGCCACGGCCAGCCCGCGGTCGGGCTCTGCGGCGACGACGGCTCGCTGTTTCGCGTGCGCCGCCAGGCCGCCCCCTCAGGCCAGGACATCGGCTTCGTCGGTCACATCGAGAAGGTCGACGTCGGCGTGCTGGAGCACATCGCGCTGGACTACATCCCTGTGATCGCGTCGGTTGGCGCCGACCGCGAGGGCAACTCCTACAACGTCAACGCCGACGAGGCCGCCGGCGCGATCGCACGCGAGCTGAACGCCTACAAGGTCATGTTCCTGACCGATGTCGCGGGCTGGCTGCGCGATCCCGCCGACCCGGCGTCGGTCATCACCGCGGCGCGCGCCAACGAGGTCGAGGAGGCGCTGGCCACGATCGACGGCGGCATGCGGCCCAAGCTCAAGGCCTGCGTCGACTCGATCCACGGCGGCGTGCGGGCCGCGCACATCGTCGACGGGCGCGTCGCGCACTCGCTGCTGCTCGAGCTGTTCACAGACGCCGGCTCGGGCACGAAGATCACGCCGGCGGCATGATGGCGGTCGCTGACACGGGCGGCGCGCCATGAGCCTCGAGCAGCTGCAGGCGCTCGAGCGCGAGCACGTGGTGCCCGCCTACGCGCGTGCCCCGGTGCAGTTCGTGCGCGGCGAGGGCGCGCGGCTGTGGGACGCCGACGGCGTGGAGTACCTGGACTTCCAGTCGGGGCTCGCCGTGACGTCACTCGGACACGGCCATCCGGCGGTGGTCGCGGCGATCAGCGCGCAGGCCGCGCGGCTGATCCACGTCGGCAACCTCTTCTACACGCAGCCGGGCATGCGGCTCGCCCAGCGGCTGGCGGCAAGCTCGCTCGGCGGCAAGGTGCACTTCGCCAACTCCGGCACAGAGGCAAACGAGGCGGCGCTGAAGGTCGCGCGCAAGGCCAAGCAGGGCGGCACGATCATCTCCGTGCACCGCGGCTTCCACGGCCGCACCTACGGCTCGCTGTCGGCGACGCCGCAGGAGTCCAAGCAGGCGCCGTTCGCACCGCTCGTGCCGGGCTTTCATGCCGTTGCGCCGACCGCCGCTGCGATCGACGCCGCGGTCGACGACCGCACGGCGGCCGTGATCCTCGAGCCGATCCAGGGCGAGAGCGGCGTCTGGGTGCTCGACGACGAGCTGCTGCACGCCGCGCGCGCCGCATGCGACGAGCACGAGGCGGCGCTGATCTACGACGAGGTGCAGTGCGGCCTCGGGCGCACCGGCACGCTGTGGGCCTACGAGGACGCCGGCGTCGTGCCGGACATGCTCACCTCCGCGAAGGCGCTCGGCGGCGGCCTGCCGATCGGCGCGCTGATCTGCGGCCCGCGCTACGCCGACGTGCTCGAGCCCGGCGACCACGGCTCGACGTTCGCCGGCGGCCCGGTCGCGTGCGCCGCCGCGCTGGCGGTGCTCGACGTCGTCGAGGATCGCGATCTGCTCGCTCGCGTGCGCGCGCTCGGCGAACGGCTGCTCGACGAGCTCGCCCGGCTGCCCGGCGTCAGCGCGGTCCGCGGCCGCGGGCTGATGCTCGCGTGCGACCTCGCGGCGGGGGGAGCGCCCGAGCTCGTGCGGCGCGCGCTGCTGGCGCAGCGGCTCGTCCTCAACGCGACCGGCCCGGCGACGTTTCGCCTGCTGCCGCCGCTGACGATCACCGGCGACGACGCCGACGAGGCGCTCGCGCGGCTGAGCACGGCGCTCGCGTCGGCGGGCTCGTAGGCTTGCATCGCATATGGCCGAGACGACCAACCAGACACCACACACCCGCACCGCCTCCTACGAGGCCGATCCGAGCGAGGTCGGGCGCGTGCTGCTGCTGTACTCCGGCGGCCTGGACACGAGCGTCATGCTGAAGTGGATCGCCGACGAGTACGAGGCCGACGTCGTCACGTTGACCGTCAACCTCGGCCAGCCCGGCGAGGACTACGAGGCCGTCGAGCGCAAGGCTCGTCAGATCGGGGCCGTCGAGTGCCACACGATCGACGCGCGCGAGGAGTTCGCCCGCGACTTCGTCCTGCCCGCGATCAAGGCCAACGCGCTCTACGGCGGCGGCTATCCGCTGTTCACAGCCCTCGGCCGGCCGCTGATCGCCAAGCTCGCGGTCGACGTCGCGCGCAGGACGGGTTGCGACACGATCGCGCACGGCTGCACCGGCAAGGGCAACGACCAGGTTCGCATCGAGGCCACGATCGCGACGCTCGCGCCCGACCTCAAGGTGATCGCGCCTGTCCGCGGCTGGCAGATGGGCCGCGAGGAGGAGATCGAGTACGCCCGCACGCACGGGATCCCGCTGAAGGGCGGCACCGAGGTCACGCCCTACTCGATCGACGACAACCTCTGGGGGCGCTCCTCGGAGGGCCGCTGGATCGAGGACCTCGACCACGCGCCCGACGACGACGTCTTCCAGCTCGTCACGCCGCCCGAGCAGGCGCCCGACGAGCCGCAGGTCGTCCAGGTGGGCTTCGAGCAGGGCGTGCCCATCGCGCTCGACGGCGAGCAGCTCGGGCTCGTCGACCTTCTCACCCGCGTCGCCGAGATCGGCTGTCGTCACGGCGTCGGGATCGTCGACCACATCGAGGACCGCATCGTCGGCCTGAAGGTGCGCGACATCTACGAGGTGCCCGCGGCGGCGATCGTGCTGCTCGCCCACCAGGAGCTCGAGAAGCTCGTCGGCACGATCCACCAGAACCAGTTCAAGCCCGGCCTCGAGAGGCAATGGGCGTATCTCGTCTACGCCGGCCTGTGGTGGGAGCCGCTGCGCGGCGACCTCGACGCGTTCATGGAGCGCGTCAACCAGCAGGTGACCGGGACGATCGGCGTCAAGCTCTACAAGGGCTCGGCGCGCGTTGTCACGCGCAACTCGCCCAACGCCGTCTACGACCAGGCGCTGGCATCTTTCACCGAATCCGGCGGCCTGTTCTCCCAGCAGGCCTCGCCCGGCTTCATCGAGCTGTGGTCGCTGCAGTCGCGCATGGCCCATCAGCTGCGCGCTCGCAATGCGCAGTGATCGCCGCTCGCTGCGTGCCGCGTGCCGCGTGCCGCGGCCGGGTAGCATCGCCGGCATGCGATACAAGCTCCTCGGCTTCGCCGTCTGGAAGGGTGCCCGCTGGTACCTCAACCGCCGCATCAGCAGCCTGATGCCCTCGCGCAAGGTCACGTCGATGCTGATCGTGGCGGGTGCGGTGGGCGTCCTCGCGGTCGTCGCGAACCGCACCGATCACGACTAGCGGCGCGCCCGGAAGGGTGCTGGGCGGCGGGCCCCGCAACGTGCGGCAACGTCGCCGCGCGGCGGCGAGCTTCCGCCGCCCCGCCACCTATTGTCAGGGCCCGTGACCGTTTCCGCCTGCGCTCATCTGCACGTCCATTCGGAGTACTCGCTGCTCGACGGGGCATGCAAGATCGAAGCCCTCGCCAAGCGCGCGGCGCAGTTCGGCCAGCCGGCGCTCGGGCTGACCGACCACGGGGTCATGAACGGCGCGGTCGAGCACTACCTCGCCGCCCGCAAGCACGGCGTCACGCCGATCATGGGCTGCGAGATCTACTTCGCCGACGACCACACCGCGCGCGGGCGCCACGAGCACAACCACCTCACGCTGCTGGCGGCGTCGAACACCGGCTACCGCAACCTCGTCAAGCTCTCCAGCGCCGGCTTTCTGACGGGCCTGAACCGTGGCAAGCCGACCGTCGACCTGGGCGTGCTGGACCGCTACAGCGAGGGCATCATCGCGCTCACGGGCTGCCTCGCGTCGCGCTTCTGCCAGCGCCTCGTCGACGACCGCGACGACGAGGCGCGCGCGCACCTCGACGACCTGCTGCAGGTCTTCGGGCCCGACGACGTCTACCTCGAGATCCAGCGCAACGGCCTCGCGCCGCAGGACAAGGCCAACGAGAAGATCGTGCGGATCGCGCGCGAGCTCGGGCGGCCGCTCGTCGGGACCGCCGACGTGCACTACCTGCGCAAGGAGGACTACCACCACCACACGGCGCTGCTGTGCGTGCAGACGAAGTCGACGCTGAAGGCGCCGAAGCTCACGTTCGACACGAACGAGTTCTTCCTGAAGTCCAACGAGGAGATGGCGCAGGCATTCGAGCAGTGGCCCGAGGCGATCGCCTCGACGCTCGAGATCGCGCAGCGCTGCGACGTCCAGATCGAGCTCGGCCGGCAGCTGATCCCCTCCTACCCGACGCCCACCGGCGAGCCCGAGGACGCGTACCTGCGGGCACGCGTCCTCGAGGGGCTCGCGCGCCGCTACGGCGACCCGCCGCCGGCGGAGGCGCTGGAGCGCATGGAGATGGAGCTCGGCGTCATCACCCGCATGGGGTTCGACGCCTACTTCTTGATCGTCTGGGACTTCATCCGCTACGCCAAGGAGCACGGCATCGCGGTCGGCCCGGGGCGCGGCTCGGCGGCCGGGTCGATCGTCGCCTACTGCCTGTCGATCACCGACGTCGACCCGCTGCGCTACGACCTGCTCTTCGAGCGCTTCCTGAACCCCGAGCGCGTGTCGATGCCGGACATCGACATCGACTTCTCCGTGCGCGGGCGCGAGCAGGTCATGCGCTACGTCGTCGAGAAGTACGGCCGCGAGTCGGTTGCCCAGATCGTGACCTTCGGCAAGATGTTCCCGCGTGCCGCGACGCGCGATGCCGCGCGGGTGCTCGAGCACGACTACGGCGTCGGCGACCGCCTCGCGAAGCTCATCCCCGACCCGATCATGGGCCGCTCGCCGTCCTTCGAGGACTGCCTGAAGGCGGGCGAGCCGCTTCGCCTGGCCTATGACTCCGACCCGATCGCCAAGCAGATCGTCGACGTCGCGCAGGGCCTCGAGGGGATCGTGCGCAACTCCTCGATCCACGCCGCCGCCGTCGTCATCGCCGAGGGCCCGCTGACCGACATCGTGCCGCTGCAGCTCGCCGACTCCAACCAGGTCGACGCCGACGGCAACCGGATCTTCAAGATCGTCACGCAGTTCTCGATGAAGCCCGTCGAGAAGCTCGGCCTGCTGAAGATGGACTTCCTCGGCCTGCGCAACCTCGACGTCATCGAGGACGCACTGGACATCATCGAGCG
>Ga0136637_1000240_pt1 | contig 12055 bp, 10 predicted proteins | sample AntDrymUQ8572106_2_FD_105497 | JGI IMG/M metagenome (GOLD analysis project Ga0136637, IMG submission 105497) | Polar desert sand microbial communities from Dry Valleys, Antarctica - metaG UQ857 (21.06) | ecosystem: Environmental > Terrestrial > Soil > Desert | place: Antarctica: Dry Valley... | reverse complement strand
CGCCAAACTAGCCTCGGGCTCACACGCGCCAAGAACAGAACGGCGTCAAGGACGACCCGCGAAGCATCCCGCATTTTCATCCGCCCGAGACCGTTCGCGAAGCGGACAGCCCAACTAGCCGGGCACCCGTAAGCCGGTCCCCGACCGGACGTGCATCCGTGGCCCAGCACTACCTCCGATTCATCCGAGCCGCCACCAGATCGTGGACGTCCCGCAGACGGACCGGCTTGCGGGCCTTCGCCACGAGCTCGACGCGGCTGCCGAGTTCAGGCGGGAGTAGCAGTCAGGGGTAGGGGCCGCGCTGGAGGTACACCCAATCGCCGACCGTAGGTAGCTGCTGGGAGCGGTCGGTGACCGCGTTGAACCGCTCGTCGATCTGGAGGTGGTCGGTGAAATCCGCCGTTCCCCGGGCGGGACGAGCCGCAGCATCGGGCCACGCGCGTTGCGGGTGCGTTGCTGCCCCGCTGAGGAACCGGCGCGCGGGCTGGCGTGACCTGCATCGCTGCTGCATCCAGGGGCGAAAGCGAAGTCAGCGAGTTTCGCCGTCGGGACGGCCCCGTGGATCTCGATGCCGTCGTAGGTCGGGGTGTCGATTAGGCTCAGCGCATGACGCTTCGGTCGGCCACCGGCAGCGACCGCGACGCCGTGCTGGCCCTCGGCGTGGCCGAGGAGGCCGCGTGGTTCGGGCAGGCGGAGATCAGCGCCGAGGAGGTCGGCGAATGGATCGACGAGGAGGGCGGCGTCGCCTGCGGCGTCGTGGCCGTTGACGACGACGGTGGCGTTCGCGGGTTCGCCTCGCCCGGTCGGAGCGCGACGGTCTTCCTGGCCGATCCCGCCTTGACGGACGCGCTCGCCGACGAGTTGCTGCCGTGGCTGCACGAGCAGCGCATCGTCGTGCAGGTCATGACCCTCGCCCGGCGACACCGCGCGCGTGACGGCGTTCGAGCGACACGGGCTGCGGCATAGCCGGTCGTCGTTCACGCTGGCGCGTTCTGACAGCGCCGGATCGCTGCCGGCGGCGGCGTTCCCCGACGGAGTCCGCGTCGCGCCGTACCGCCTCGGAGTCGCCGACGACGCCGTCCACCGACTGATCTACGTCGATGCCGCGTGGGCATCCGTCGAGGGGCATGCAGAGCGCGACCTCGATGGATGGCGGAAGACCGTGCTGGCCTGCCGGTCGCGGTTTGTGGCGCACCGTGACCGCCGGCCGGTCGGCTGGGTCGCCGGGCGCCTGTTGGAAAGCGGCCGAGGGTACGTTAGCTCGCTCGCGGTCGCGACGGCCGAGCGCGGCCGCGGCCTCGGCCGCGCCCTCCTGCTGCACGCGTTCCGCGACCTCCAGCTGGCAGGCGCCCGCGGCCTCACACTCGAGGTCGAGGCGCAAAATGACACCGCGCTCGGGCTCTACCGCTCCATCGGCATGGAGATCGAGCGTGAGTGGCAGACCTACACGACAGCCTCCTGAACACCCTCACGCCACCGATCACCGCGTGAGCAGCTCACTTCCGCATTCAAATCCATGGCGCCAGCCCGGCCGGCACAACGACGGCGTCCCGGTTGCCATTCGATTCGCAGACGGGCTGCGAACGACGCGAAGGTGGCCCAGTGCTACGCGCTGTCTCGGCCTTCGACGCTCAGGTGATTATCGCAGCATCACTGCTCGTGGGGGTCGACTCGCGCGCGCCGGCCGCCCCGGCGGCCGCGATTCGCACGCGGTACGCGGCGATGTCGACGTCGCCGAACGCGGCGGCGCTGCCGTTGCGGCTCACCCGCGCGATCGCCAGGCGCTTGAACGCGCCGCAGCCGGCGGCCCGGCCGAGCAGTTCGACGCTGCGCGGGCGGCGCCCGACCGTGCGGCCGCTGAGCACGACCCGGCTGCCGCTGACGCTGAGGCGAACGCCGGCGAGGCGCCGTTGCACGGCGAGCGTCTGTGAGCGACTGGCGCCGAGCCGGGCGTGGTAGCGGGCCGATGCCGCGGAGCGCCGCGGCGCGGCCACGGTCGCGCCGAACGATCCGTTGGCGCGCACCGGCGCGGTGCCCACTCGCCGTGCGTCGGCGTAGAGGCCGACCCGCTTGCCGGCCTGGCTGGGGTTGGCCACGCCGCGCAGTCGGATCCGCCGGCCCCGGCTGGTGCGCTCGGCGCTGACGAGCGTCAGCCCGCCGGAGCGGCAGACGAGCGTGGGATCGTCGACGGGCGCCTCACTCGGCCCCTGCGGCTGGAAGCTGGTGGCGTTGCGTGGATTGGCGTCGGCATGACAGCGCGGGTCGGCGCCGTCGGCGAAGCCGTCGCGGTCGTCGTCGCGGCCGTTGGAGCAGGCCGCCGGCCTCGGTGGGGGCGGCTGGACCGGCACGGCCGCGGTCGTGAACGTGCGGTCGGCGCTCTGCGCGCTGCCGCCGCCGCCCGCCGCGACGAGCCGGAAGTGGTACGTCGTGCTCGGCTGCAGGTTCGTCAGCGCGGCAATGACCGGCTTCACGACGGCGTCGGCAACGAATTGCGCCTCGGTCTGCGCGCCGTAGGCAGTCGTCGGCCCGTACTCGAATCGCGCGAGCGTCTCGACGCCGCCTGCGTCGACGGTCCCGTTGAGCGTTGCGGACGTCGTGGTGACCGCGGTGGGATCGGCAGCGGCGACGACGGGCGGCAGGATCGACGGCGTGATGTCGGTGAACCACAGGTTGCCGTCGGGCCCCGCCGTGATCCGAATGGCGAGATCTCCTCGGGCAGCGTGAACGTGCCCGTCAGGACGCCGGCGCTCGTGAAGCGACGGATCGGTCCGAATTACTGGGTCACCCACAGGTTCCCGTCGGGTCCGGCGGCGATCCCCAGCACATCGCCGTAGCTGCCCGTGACGCGCGTGTACGTGCCGGCCGGGGTCATCCGCCCGCCCGATGCCGCCCGGCTCGGTCCACCAGACGTTGCCGTCGGGACCGTGCGTGATCGCATTCTGCCCACCACCGAGACCGGTGTCGATCGAGAACTCCGTGACCACGCCGGCCGGCGTGATGCGGCTGATCCGGCGGCCGTTTGTGTCGGTGTACCAGAGGTTGCCGTCGGCTCCCGTGACGATCGAGCGAGGGCTGCTGCCAGAGCTGATGCCCGCCGAGAACTCCGTGACCACGCCGGCTGGCGTGATGCGGCCGATCCGGCCCGCATCGTACTCGGTGAACCACAGGTTGCCGTCGGGACCGGGCGTGATACCGAGCGGGCCGCTACCGACGCTGATGCCCTCGAGAAACTCCGTGACAACCCCGCGCGGCGTGATCCGGCCGATCGCGTCGCCGTCGTGCTCCGTGAACCACAGGCTGCCGTCGGGAGCGGCCGCGATCTCCACCGGGGAGGCGGGGAGGGTGATGCCCAGAATTCCGTCACGGTCGCCGCCTGCGCCGGCGCGGCGCTGCAGAGCAGTGTTGTGAGCGCCAAGAGCACTCCGCGCAACGTCGCTGCGATCTCCGCGGATTACTCCGCGGCCGCGACGGGTCGACGGCCCGGGGGCGCGGTACCCGGAAACTCTCCCTCCGATCCTCTGCTGAATCCAGGGCGGACGCCCACGAGTCGGCCGAGCTACCGACTCCCAGCAATCCCAGCAATCTCGGAGACCTCGAGCCGAGTTCCTGAAGATGTTCGGCAGCGGGACGAGCTCGGGGTGGGGAAATGCGTCGGGGTGTTGTTGAGCTGCCGCCGGACGGCTCAGGTCCAGTCGTTGGCGGGCGGCCGGATCGCACACTCCGACGCGCCCGCGTGGGCCAAGCTGTCCGTGTTATGGCCCACGTCATCTGCAGTGAGCTCGCCTACGCCCATCCGGGCGGCGACCTGCTGTTCGCGAACGTCTCGTTTCGGATCTCGCCGGGCCACAAGGTCGGCGTCGTCGGCGCCAACGGTGTCGGCAAGAGCACGCTCTTTCGTATCCTGACCGGCGCGCTGAAGCCCGAGGAGGGCGAGGTGGCGGTCCGTGGCCGCGTTGCGTATATGCCCCAGGACGTCGGTGTTGCGGGCGACGGACGGACGGTGCGCGAGTTGCTGCTGTCGCTGGCGCCCTCGGCGCTGCACGCGGCGGGAAAGCGCATGGCAGGCGCGGAGCGCCGCTTGGACGCGGGCGACGACGCCGCCGGCATCGACCTTGCGACGGCGATCGGCGACTGGTCGGAGCTCGGCGGCTATGAGCTTCAGGGCCAGTGGGACACGGCGTGCCGGCGGATCGTGCGCAGCGGCTTTCTCGAGCTGGCCGAGCGGCCCGCGGTCACGCTATCGGGCGGCGAGCGCAAGCGCCTGGTGCTCGACTTGCTGTTCGCCTCCGATGCCGACGTGCTGCTGCTCGACGAGCCCGACAACGCGCTCGACGTCGCCTCCAAGCGCGCGCTCGAGCAGCAGATCGTGGGCTCGAAGAAGACCGTCGTCGTGATCTCGCACGATCGCGAGCTCTTGGCCGGCGCCGTGCGTTGGATCCTCACCGTCGAGGGCGACGGCGCCTGGATGCACCCGGGCTCCTATGCCGACTATCTCGCGGCGCGCGAGCAGCGTCAGCGCAGGCTTGGCGACGCGGTCAAGCGCTGGAAGGAGGAGGAGCGGCGACTGTTCTCGATCATGAAGACCTTCAAGGAGCGCGCTCGCTACTCCTCCGACTGGGCGAAGAAGGCCGACGCGGCCGAGAGCCGCTGGCGGCGCTTCGCAGACGGCGGGCCGCCGCCCGCACCGGTCGTCGACCAACAGATCAGGGTGCGGATGCGCGGCGGGGACTCGGCGCGCAAGGCGCTCGTGCTTGACCGCGTCGGCGTCGACGGCCTCGTGCGCGCGTTCTCCGACGAGGTGCACCTCGGTGAGCGCGTCGGCCTCGTCGGGCCCAACGGCGGCGGCAAGACGCACCTCATGCGCGCGTTCGCCGGCGACCGCGGCGCGCACAGCGGCGAGGTCCGGATCGGCAACCGCGTCTCGATCGGCAGCTTCACCCAGCTGAACATCCGCGGCGACTTCGCCGACCGCCGCGTGCTCGAGGTCGCGATCGAGCGGGTGGGAGCGGTCGAACGGGCGATGAGCGCGCTCGCCCGCTACGGGCTGGCCGACGCCGCGCAGCGCTCCTACGATGTCCTCAGCGGCGGCCAGAAGGCGCGCCTGGAGATCCTCTGCCTCGAGCTCGAGGGCCACAACCTGCTGCTGCTCGACGAGCCGACCGACAACCTCGACATCGACTCCTCGGAGGCGCTCGAGGCCGCGCTGGAGGGCTTCGAGGGCACGGTCGTCGCCGTCTCGCACGATCGGGCGTTCCTGCGGCGCATGGATCGCTACCTGATGGTGTGCCACGACGGCGCCGTGCTCGCGCTGGGGGACTACGACAGCGCCGCGGAGGCGCTGCTCGAACCTGACGCGGCCGCGGGGATCCGGCTGGCGAAGACGCTCACGAGCTAGCGGTCGTGCCCGTAAAGGTGCGGTTCATGCTGCACGGGTCGCTCGAGGTCGGCCTCGCGCCGCGCGTGCACGGCACCGCTCACGCCTCGAGCCATTCGCGCTCGAGCGTCGCGTAGACAAGCAGCGTCGTCCACGCGTCTTGGAACCAGTCGGCTTCGACGAACCGCGCCTCACAGCGAAAGCCCAGACGCTGCAGCAGGCGTTGAACGGCCGCATTACGATCGTCAGCGTTGGCAACCACGCGGTGAACGCCGTACACAGGTCGAGAATCTCTTTCTGCCCGTGCCGATCGTGGCACTCGAGGAGTACGGCCTGCCGCGCATCGTCGGGATGAAGCTGCTCGCGCAACTGCAGCCCGACGGTAATCTTGACGCCACCCTCGCGCGCCTCGCCGCAGTCGACCCCGAAGCCGTCCTGCTCGATCCCTTCGAGCACGAGCTACTCGAAGATGTCCGCGCGTCGTTACCTAGGCAATCGTAAGGTAGCGGTGGTCCTGTGGCGCGCCACGTCGTCCGGCGAGGCACAGCTGCCTGGCCTGGCTGGCTCATCTCCCGGTCAGACCTTCGCACCCGGGGTTCGACGCCACGCGCTTGTCGCAGAGAGAGCGCGGGGGGCACAAGTTCCGTATGTTGCTGCGTCTGATGGGACTGCAGCCCCCTATCTTCATCAGCTACGCCGGGGGCGATCGGGAATGGGCGGAGTGGATCGGCTGGGTCCTTGAAGAACAGGGAGTCGACGTCGTCGTCCAGGCCTGGGACTTTGTTCCAGAGGCCCAACTTTGTCCTGGAGATGCACGACGCCGCGTCGCACGCGGACCACGCGATCATTGTCCTGTCCGATGAGTACCTCGGAAGCCCGTATTGCGCGTCCGAATGGGCAGCCGCCTTCGCGCGCACCCGATGGCAACTAATCGTCGCCTGATCCCGATACGCGTGAAGCCGTGCCGGCCGGGCGGTCTACTTGCGAGCGTCGTCTACGTGGATCTCGTCGCATCCGACGAATCGACCGCACGCGCACGCGTCACGGGAGCCGTTGCTTCGCGACGAGCCAAGCCCACCGTCGGGCCAAGTTATCCGCGTCACGCGAAGCGTCAGTCCCGCGAGACCGCGTTCCCAGGCATCGCCGCTGGCGAGGATGAGCGCGATCCCTTGGGGGCAGCACTCGCCTGGTACGTCCTTGGCGGACCCATGGCGGTGGAACTCACGCAGACGCTCGGGATCGACGCTGACGCTGATGCGATCAGGGAGCGCTGGGACGCACACGCCGACGCGCCGATCTCAGTGCCGATTGGCGTAGACCACATCGGTGACACAGTCCATCTGCAACTCGCGCGTGACGGCCCCTGCGGGGCCGTGCTTGGAACCACCGGCTCTGGGTTTCCGAGCTGATGCGCACGCTTCTCCTGCGACAGCGCTCCACTTTTCGCCGCGCAGGATCCGAGCAGCCTACACGTGAATGATCTCGGGGATCTCGACCTCCACGGGAGGGAGTTCCTCATCCGCATCAGACAGATCGCCGTCGGGTGCTCGCATTCGCAGGCACGCGATCACTCCATGCGTTCGCGGCAGCCGTCGCCGCTCAAAATCCCTGCGCAAACGGTACTTCCAGAGCCAGTGCTCGCCGACGCGCCCGTCCTTGGCAAGCCGCTGGTAAATCTCCTCGACGGCGGGGATGTGCGCATCGCGGGCAACGAGGTACACGGCATCGTAATCACCCGAGTAGATCAAGCTCTTCGCACGCTTGCGGTAAGGCTCGATGCCATCCTCCAACAGCCGTTGCCGGTTTGCGACGAGCACAACCACGACTCGAATCATCGACCCGAGATGGGCGAGTGGCACGCTGTCGTCGCCTGGAGGACGCCGAGCCAGGTCGCCAAGCCAGCGCGCAAACTTCATCGTGTCCGCCGCCACACGAGCGTCAGGATGGCTGGGATGCAGCTGGCGACCCAGCTCGTGAAGCTCAGGCAGCAGGATTCGCAGCAGCCAACCGTTGAGATCGATCTCGTCCATGTCTCCGAGACGCTGCTCCATCTCGGGCTCAGCGGCTATCTCGGGATCCACGTGCTGCTCGTAGAAGGAGTCCAGGGCCGAGCGACGTCCACCGGCGGTCAGCAAAGCCTTTGCAAGGATGAGGTCTGCCGCGCGCATCGTCGGCTTGTCCGTGTATCGTCGGCCGACCTCGATGACAGCTCTCGGAACGTATGCGACAAGCGCGTGGGCGATGTTGTCGTCGTTGTGGGTGGACCGCCGCATGAACACGACCACCTTGTCGTCCTCCAACACAGCCTTAACTTCGTCCGCCGTCGTCCACTTCAGCTCCAGCCGTCCCGCCACGATCTCCGGGAATCCCTCCGGGGCACGTTTGAGGATCCTGGATCGAGCGTCGTTGACGGTGCCCTCCACGGTTTTCGAAACCGCTTCTTTCTCCGCGCTTTCCTTGACGAGGGCGACTCCACGCCACAGCCAGCCCGCCACCTTCTGCACCTTCTCCGGCCATAGGAGAACGTAAACGATCAGCCCCAAGGGAATCCCCACGGCCGCGATCGGACCTAGCAGCGCATCACCGACCATGTGGTTGCTTCCGCGTCACAGTCGTCGGATGCACTCGACACGACCGCAGGCAAACACGATCCCAACTCGCGAGTCGCGCACAGCTCCTATCGAGTCCTCGTCGACTGGGAGGTGACAGACGGCACACGCGATGCGGCCGGCGGCAAGTTCGTCGCTCGCACCGAGGCGCTTGAGGACGGCATCCGCATCGACCTCGTGAATGGCATTTATCTCGGTCCTCTTCTGCGGAGCGAGCGCCCGTCGTGCCGCCCTGAACAGCACGTTTCCCCAACCGCCCGGCATGCGATCGACAGCCGTTGGCCGCTTGCGCGGCAACCCCATCTGCTTCCTGGTGATGCGGTTTCGCTCCCGGTTCATCGCCACATGCTACGCGATGTTTCGGCTTACAAGACGACCTTTGAAGGTCTATGGGCTGTCCGGCGCAGAGCCGCCTTGGCGGGCCTGCCGGACGACGGCGATTGGTGTCATGAGAACGATCTCACAGTCGCGCCACAGCGACCACCCTCGCAGATACACGAGATCATGAAGCACCATCTCGTCGTAACTCACCCACGTGCGCCCCCGGGATATCTGCCAGCCTCCTGTTAGACCGGGTCGCACGACGTACCGAAGGCGGTGCCACGCCTCCATCCGGTCATAGTGCTCGATGCCGAGCGGGCGAGGACCGACCAAGGACATGTCCCCGCGTACGACGTTGACCAACTGGGGCAGCTCGTCAAGCCCGTACCGGCGCATGATTTCTCCGAGCCTCGTCGCCTCGGCTCCCGCACCGAACCCGCCCGACGCCCCACCTCTGGGCGGACCGCCGGTCTCCCCAGTAGCGGTCGTCCGGAACTTCAGGAGTCCGAATGTCTCGTGCCCGCGCCCTGGTACGTACGCCCGTACCAGCACTGGCTTGCCGTCACGCGCGAGCAGCAGCAGCGAAATGGCAGCCATCAACGGCGAGGCCCCTACGAGAACGGCGCTGCCTACGACGATGTCGAACGCTCGCTTCAGAGCGACGCTCCACGGGCCGAGCGCCAGAGGCTGCAGCTGTTGGAGGGCGATCGTTTCACCGATCGGGATGCGCTTGTCATACACCCGCATCTCGTCGATCGACAGCATCTTGTCGACGCGAACCTCATGAAGCTGGCAGCGTTGAAACAGCGCCAGCACATCCACCAGCGGCATCGTCGGATCCGCCACTACGACCTGGTGAATCCGGTACTGTTCCAGCACGTGCTCGAGGTCGCCGATAGCGCCGAGGCATGACGCGTCCGCCTGCTCTTCGTCGGACACGTACCCAACGAGCGTCGTCGGGCGCCCCCGGGTGTGACGTACACGAAACGCGGCTTGGCGGACGTTCGAACCGGGTCCTACGAACAGCATTCTCGTATGCAACCCGTGGTCTCGTACCCACCAGCGACTGGCCGCGTCGTACAGGGCGCGAGCAAAGTAGCACAGCGGCAACACCACCGCAAACGACGCCCATATGGTGATCGACTCCACAAGATCCTCGCCATGCGCCGCGCCGACCAGCGTCGAGAGGATCGCCGCCACGCTCAGCGCCAACGTCAGCCGATCGAGCCTGGCGCAGCGCGTGTCGTGTCGGTATCCGCCTGCTACCGCGATGGCCGGAATCGTGAGGCTCAAGGCAAACCACGTCGCAGGGGCAAGCCCGCTGACGTCGGCGCCGTCGAGCAACGCCTGCACGGCGAGCGCCACCGAGACACCGGCACAGATGGCCAGGATGTCGAGCAAGAGCAGTACGATGACACGCAACCCAAATCGCAGCGTCCGATAGCGGTACAACGTCGCGTAGTACCCGTCGAAGCGTGTGCGGTCCGATGCCGGTTGCCGTGGATCGAACAAGCCTTCGCCGCGCTCGCCTTCAAGGCGCACCGCTGGTGGGCTCTGCAACGTCAGCGCTTCGCGAACCCCGCGCGTCGCCGTTCGCTCAAGCAATCGCGGGATCACCGAGCGCCCGTGCAGCGTCGCCTCCTGGTCGACGACGGCGCGCCGCCGCGCGGACGCGGTTCTCGCGTCGGAATCGGTGCCCCATTCTTCCACGAACGTCCACAGATTCCTCGCGATCTCGGTCTCGTCCGCAGCGTGCGCGGCGTCGCCGACAGCAATCAGCTCGCCGGGACGGTCCGCCGTAGCAACCCGTATGAGCTCCCACACCTCGATCGGCAACTGCACCGCCCCTCTCCAACCACGGTTCACGAGGACGGGAGCCGGCTCCCACTCACCTTCGTCCACGCCTCGCGTTAGCAGCGCGCGGCCGGGAAGAAAGGACTCCGCCGCCCAGCGGATGCCCCGTTCGAAGTCGTGGTCGCTGACGGGCGCCCGCGTATCAGGCATGTAGTACGAGCAGGCCGCGCGGAGGAAGCGCTCAGGTGCGCCACGCGCGCTACCGCAGTGCTTCCAATCGATCGCGGCGCTCACGATCGCAGCTCCCGCGATGTTCGGGAGCCTAAGTCGACGCACGTGCTCGTCATAGCTCGTCAGATACTCCGGCAGAAACCGGCGCCGGTTCTCGGGGACCCTCGCATACAATCGCGCCGCCTCGGCCAGCTCGTCGCCGACCAGCTCGCGACGTACGAGGAAGTTGCGGGGCGCCGCGGTTGCCAGCGCTTCGAAAGGTCCGTGCGGGCGCCCACCCGGGTTGGGTGTTGGGGAACCCGCGACCAGTTCAAGCTCGAAGACGATCGTCAGGTTGGGGTGCCGTGCCAGGAAGCGCTCAACCGTGGAGATGTCCAGTTCATCGCGAATGAAGCGGTCGTCGAGCGTCGTGAGCCATAAGACGACCTCGCCGCGACGGGCCTTTGAGGGCAGGTCCACGGCGAACAGATCTAACGGGGCGCCCGGCTTTGCGGCCGCCGCCATCAGCGGCAGAAGCAGGCTCTCGAGTGGTGGGGACGCGGCGCGCACCGCCTCAAGGATGGTGCGAGACACGCCGGCGCCCCGCTCACCTCGAACCACCACCCAACGATCCTGCGAGAGGCCGCGAGTCAGATCGTCGTGCACACTCCGACGGACGTACGGTGACGCCGGCTCACGCTGACCGCTGCGGCTACGCGGCAGCGCCGGCGCATGTCCCGCATCAATGGTGACTGCATCGATCGGGATTGGTGGATACGCGATCACCTCAAGCCAATGTGCGCGTCGGCGTGCATCCTCGCGAGCGTTGCTGATCAGCAACGCTGCGACGAACAAGCCCATCGCGCCCAATGACATCGCGGAGATCAGCTCAGACGGTACCTGCGCGGGTAGATGGAGCCAGCGCGCGCAGAGCGCAATTGCCGTCAGACAGACAGCGCCCGCCGCGAGCGCGACACGCCAGGAACCTCTGACCCGAGCACATATGTCGTTGAGCATCCTGGCAGTTGTCTCGCGGCAGTCTTGATCCCTCGTCCACCGGGAGGCAGAAGATGCGCACTCTAGACCTGATGCCAGAGCGTTGCCCTCACATGCGTGAGTCGAGCCATATCTCCCCCGCGAGAATGGGCGCATGGTCTGGCGGTCGAGGCCGTGGCGGAAGCGTCAGGACTCGCTGCCGGTGTCGATGACGTGCGCGTGGCGCGTGAGCCTGTCGACGGCCGCTTTCCCTAGACGCGCACTTCATGGCGCACGCTGGATTGGATTTGAGCCGCAGTCGTCTGGACTACGGCCTGCTTGATGAGCAGGCGACCGTGAGCTGCTCGAGGAATGGCTGCAGGCCAACGGCTACCTGCGCACGATGGCCGCCGTCACACCGACGGTCGGCGCGGCGAATCGCCGCCACCTGAACCAGCACCATCGCCGCAGCCGGCGACGTACGCCAACGGGGGAGCGCGGGCCTACGTGGAAACATCGGGTCGCGCGTCGACCGGCCGGCCGAGCTCACCGAGCGTGACACCGAGCGCGTCGGCGATGCGGCGCACCGTCGTCCAAGTCGGGTTCGCGGACCCCCGCTCGATCCGGGCGTAGGCGGTGACGGTCAGCCCGTAACCGTTCACGGGGTGCGGGTCAGGGCGGCAGCGGCGTCGGGATCGGCTGACCGTGCAGGTCGGCGGTGATCGCGGCGGTCAGGTAGTCGTGCAGGCGCTGGCCTTGTAGGCGGCAGGTT
>Ga0136637_1000239_pt1 | contig 12083 bp, 8 predicted proteins | sample AntDrymUQ8572106_2_FD_105497 | JGI IMG/M metagenome (GOLD analysis project Ga0136637, IMG submission 105497) | Polar desert sand microbial communities from Dry Valleys, Antarctica - metaG UQ857 (21.06) | ecosystem: Environmental > Terrestrial > Soil > Desert | place: Antarctica: Dry Valley... | reverse complement strand
CAAATCTTCACGACTGATGACCGTCGCCGTCGCCTGCGAACGGCGGCGCATTATGGCGAGCGGCGGCAGGTCGCGCGTCGTGATTATCAAATGCAGCATATCGGACGAATACTGCAAAAGCCGGTCAACCAGCCGATGGACAATCGTTTCGCGTCCGATGTGATGATAATCATCAAGAATTAAAATGAAAGGTTGTTCGATGAATTCGAGAATTTCGTTAAGCAGTAAATCAACGGCGCGTTCCGGATGAGTGAGCAGATCGTCGGTCGCTTCACTTAAATAGGGAAGCAAAGTTTCGCCGAAATCCGGCGCAAACCGTTTAATGCCGTGACAGATATAGCCGAGGAAAACAAACGGGTCGGCGTCGGTGTGGTCGAGTTGATACCAGACGGTTTGGCGCGGCTGCTGGCGCAGGAATTCAGCGACGAGCGTGGTTTTTCCGCAACCGGCGTCCGCTGTCACGAGCGTTACCGGCGCGTTGACGTTTGCTTGTAGAATACTGGTCAAACGCGGTCGCGCAAGGATTTCCGGCACATGGCGCGGCGGAAGCAGTTTTGTCCGCAGAAAAAAGTTAGGTCTTTCCATTTAGCTCGTCTTATAACGAAATCATCGGGTTCAATTGATTATAGCTAATTGGTTAGAGCGAACAAATGAAACTTTACAAAAACGCCTTTTTTTCCGCGATTTCCTTAAGTTTGCTGATTCTTCCGTAAGTTCGTTTGTAAGCTGAACGGGCAACTGCCGGCGAGAGTTCATATTTACTGAAAAGTTCAATTGCTTCATTCAAAGTAAATGTCAATAATTTTTCGTCCATCACGCCCAAAACCTGTTTTGAACGAAGTCGCCAAAGCGGAAGCGGCGGCGCGGTGCGGGCAATCAAAAGCAGATGAACATTCGGCGCGAGTGACGGAACAAAACTGTGAAAAAATTCGGTAAACCAATTGGCGTCAAATACCGAATGCAAATCGTCCAGCACAATCAGCAGCGGTTTTTCCTTTGCCGCAACAGCAAACTGCGCGGCGAGAAATTCGCTTGCTGAAGAAACTTCCATCGCTTCGGAATCAAATTCTAACAGTTCAACACCGGAATTAAATTGATTAACGCTTCCCGAAAGATAACTTGAAAAAACATTCCAATCACTGTCGGCAGTATCGACTTTATACCACGCAAGCTGATAATGGCTCTGCTTTGCAAACTCCGCCGCCAAGGTGGTTTTGCCCATTCCGGTGCGTCCGGTGATTAAGGTTGCGGAAAACTGCGCAGAAGATTTTTGCAGATGTTCAATCAATCGCGGACGGTTGACTTGCGCCTCGGTTGAAGGAATGCAAAGTTTATCGGTAAAAAGTTTGCCCATATCAATTCTGGATTTGAGTTTTGTTTCCGAAGTTGCGGACGAAAACTCAAAATAGTTATTCGACTCGCGCCAATCGTTTAACTCCTGTGAAGCAAAGTTCATCATAGATTTTACTTTAACTTGGCATACTTGAGTAAAACTTGAAAAATATAAATGAAAATGTTGCTTGTCTTTTGGCAGTGTGATATTAACTTGTAAATTATCGGTAGATGGCTAAATAGATTACAATGCGAATCAGCAGTTGAAAGCGAATTTTCCAGCCCGTTGAAGCGGGCTGTCTCAACTACGGATTCACGTTAGAGTTTATATAAAAGAAGAAAAAACAAAATAAATTATTCTTTGATTTTTATTCTTGATGATTTGCCTGTAAATTTTGGGGTTTTTAAGACTAAGCTATGCAGCTAAATAAATCACGGCAATCGCGTAAAACCATTCGATATATCTTTCTCGTAATATTTTTAGGACACTTTGTCTTTCTATTTGCCTGTTGGATCCCGGGCGAAAATGAAAAGTATTTCGGCAAAACCGTTCCGCCGCCGACTGCCATTGTAAGATATGTTTCCGGTCCCGAGCCGGAATCGCTCGACCCGCAAATCGGCACCGGACAAGTGGAACAAAGAATTTATCTTGCGCTTTTTGAAGGTTTGGTTGAATATGACCCGCAAACGCTTGAGCCGATACCGGCAATCGCCGAGCGTTGGGAATCGAACGCCGATTCAACCGAATTTACTTTCTATTTGCGGCGAAACGCTCGTTGGTCGAACGGCGAACCAATAATTGCCAAAGATTTTGTTTATACAATGCGGCGCGGACTCGACCCGAAATTTGCTTCGCGGGCGGCGGGGCAAGCCTATTATATTAAAAATGCCAAGGCTTTTAACGAAGGTGCGGCTTTTGTTCAAGATGCGGCGACAGGCGAATTCTTAAAGGACACGGAATCAAGTGTTCCGACGCGCTTGACTTTACCGCAGGGAGAAAAACAAAAAATTGCATTGCTTAAAGCAAACCCGAAACTTGAACAAACAGTTGCGGGAAAAACTCTAGTTCCAGTACGCGGCGAAGATGTCGGCGTGGAAGCGATTGACGATTACACGGTACGAATTTTCCTGACCCAGCCCGTTCCTTTCTTTGTCAAAATTTTACCGTACAATTTTTTTCGACTGGTGCCGGAAAAAATCATCGCCCAATTTGGAGTCAAATGGACTTCGCCCGAAAACATCATAACAAGCGGAGCTTTTACGTTAAAAGAATGGTCGCCGTATGATGAAATCGTCGTTGAAAGAAATCGAAATTATTGGGACGCGGCAAATGTTCGGCTCGAGCAGATAAAATTCTATCCGGTTGAAGACCAAGCGACGGTGATGAATCTTTATAAAACGGGTGAAATTGACGCAACTTATAATCGCTCAGTTCCGCGCTCCTGGCTTTATGTGATGCAGAAAAAACTCGACCATCAAGACGCGCTCGAAGCCTCGATTGAATACTATATTATTAACATAGCGAAACCGCCGATGAATGATGTGCGCGTGCGACGCGCGTTTGCGTTAGCCGTTAACAAAAATTTGATAACTGCCACGCGCCGCAATATGAAACCTTTATCAACTTTGATTCCGACTGATATTTTTAAGGGCTACCCGTCAGTGCAGGCAGTTGAATTCAATCCTGAACTCGCCAAAAAACTGCTTGCCGAAGCAGGCTATCGTGATGCGGAAGGGAATTATGAGGCTGGTAAATTTCCGATTGAAGAAGTCGCCATCACTTTTAACACCAGCGACGGCAATCGGTATGTCGCTGAGATTGTTCAATCGCAATGGAAGCAAAATTTGGGTTTGACCGTGCCGCTTAAAAATATGGAAACCAAAACATTCATCAGCCTCACTGCCAAACTCGAATACAAAGGTTTCGCTCGTTACGGATATGCTGCCGATTATATTGACCCGTATAGTTTTTTAAGTATTTTTGCGACGAGCGGTGGCGACAACGGAACAGGCTGGAATGATGAGCGTTATGTGAAACTGCTCAATGTCGCCAATCAAACGCTCGATGCGGAACGGCGTAATCAATTGCTCGCCGAAGCTGAACAGTTGTTCTTAAATGAACAGCCGATAATTCCGCTGACGACGACCTCGACCAACTGGCTAAAAAAACCTTATATCAAAGGAATGTTTCCAAATGCGCTGACACTTCATCCTTGGAAATTCGTGTATGTGGAACGCGATTCTGAGAAGTGGTAAAAATAAAAACCTCTGCTTATCCAAGGAAACCACAGACTTTTTACATTCTGTGGCTTTCTAATTCTGGTTGCTAATTTTATTTATTCAATTGAAATTTTGCTTAACCCAATCAACGCTTGAGCAAGCTCAATGCGCGTCAAAGCTCTGTTCGGCGCAAAACTATTTCCATCAAGCGACAGCAAACCTTTCTGCAAAGCTACGGCAACATATCCGCGCCATTCAGTCGGGATTTGCGCCGCATCGGTTACTGTTACGGGCAAGGTCGCAGTATTAGTAAGACTTTGCAGATTTGCGGCTTTAACGAGCGCAATCGCCGCGACGAGTTTTGTTGCCGAATTATGCGGACGAAACTCGCTGTTATTTGAAACGTCAACAAACAGCTTTCCGCTCGGGAAATTTTGGACGCTTTCGACTGCACCGCGTGTTGTCAAATCGCTGACATCGGAGAAAAGCGGATTTGCCGCGAGATATTGCGGAACACGCCCACCGCGTATCAAAGCCGCCGCTAATTCCCCTCGCGATACAGACGACAGCGGACGAAAACGATTTCCGTCAGCCAGCATCAGGAATGAGCGGATGCTGTCCTGAATTGTAGTTTGCATTTGCGGCGAAAGATTTTGAACATCGCTTAAGGGCGCAAATTGTACCCTCGAAACCTGAACAGTTCCGAAAAAATCTTGATTTGTGCCGATGCCGGCAGTGTGATTAACAACTGCTCGCATTGTTTGGGTTGACGGCGTGTTGATAGAAATTCGTTCGCGCTTACCGGTAAATTCCACGACATTCAAATTATTCGACGCGCCGCGCACGTTGTCGTTCGCGTCAACTAACTTTAACGCCAAATCATTCGGGCTGAAGATGTTTCCCCAACCGATGCCGACGCTGGCTTGAACCGTGTCGCTCGGAAATTGAATGTTTGTTACAGCATTTAAACCCGGATAAGCAGTTCCGTTAAAATTTTGCAAGGTTGAAGTGGTAAACCGAACCGATTGTCTGTCCAAGATTGAGCGAAAGATGCCCATTTTTCTTACGGGAAAAGCCGACTCCAAAACCGCTGCGTGAACATTGAGCATTCCCGCGCCGACTTCGTGGCGATAATACGGCGGCAGAGGCGTTGCCGAACGTTGCAGAATATCTTTTATTTGTGATGAATTTAACGACGGATTTGTTTCGAGCATTAAGGCGATTGCTCCGGCAACTTGCGGAGCAGAAAACGAAGTGCCGCTCGCGGTTGTATAAAATGGAAGTTCACCCGGTGTTAAGCGACTTGAATCTAAGCCGAATGCAACGCCTAAAATTCCGGTCTGCGAAGTCGTTGCCCGCAAGCTGGCGATATTCACGGCGGGCGCAACCAACGTCGGGCTGAATTGAGCATTGCCGAAAACACCGCGAGAAGAAAAACCGGCGAGTTTTCCGCGTTCATCAGTCGCCCCGACGCTAATGACCCACGGCGCCGCGGCATACGGATTCAAAGTTGCGTTGCCCGCGCCGGCGTTTCCGGCTGAAAAAACGACGCTAATGCCGTTTTGCGTCAGCAATTTAGTGGCGATATTAACCGGGTCGTTGTAGTCGAAAACAGTGTTCGCCGAGAAACTACAATTAACCACGCGGACGTTATAACCCGCTCCGCGCTCAAGCAAATAATCAAAGCCCGACAAAACATAAGTCAAATTCAAATCGCCCGCGCTCAAACCTAAAATCCGCGCGCCCGGCGCCACGCCGTTATATTTTCCGCCGGAAGCCGAACCGCTGCCCGCAACCACACCGGCGACGAAAGTGCCGTGACCGCTAACCGGGTCGGTGTTCGGAACATTTTCCACCGGCACCGGATAAACGAAACCCGCGCCGGCGCTTTGCGTATCGGTGAGACGGACGTTCTGCGCGACTCTGCCTGATAAATCCGAATGCTGGGAATTAACGCCCGTGTCCAAAACCGCCACCGTTACATTGCGTCCCGAAACCGGCACGCCTTGATTTTTAATTTGTAAATCGCTGTCAGGCGCGACGCGCGACAATCCGGTTTGAGCTAAGAAAGGATCGGCGTTGAAATTCAAAGTTCGATTGCCGTAAATTGAACGCACTTGCGACAAACGCGAAACGGCAATTAAACGGCTGCGGGTGGTAGTAATTGCAACAAATGGCAAACGGCGAAATTTGGTTCCGCCCGTAATTCCAATTTGCTGCAGTTGCGTTAAATCCGCTTCCGTCGGATAGCGATGAAAAGCAACAATTGCGTTGACGGTGCTATCATCAGTGAGTTCGTTCAGACGCACTGCAAATTCCGGGTCAAGACTCTGCAAACCATTCGTTCGGTTTTGCTGTCCATCCGCACCAGTTAATGTAATGCCGTTTGCGCCAGTCAGCGTAACGCCGTCAGCACCAGTTAATGTAATTCCGTCTGCGCCCGTCAAAGTAATTCCGGTTGGAGAGGTCAAATTTGAAATCACGCCGTCGGCGCCGGTAAGTGTAATTCCGTCCGCGCCCGTCAAAGTGATGCCATCGGCGCCGGTCAAAGTAATTCCGTCCGCTCCGGTCAATGTAATGCCGTTTTCGCCGACGCGCTGAAAACCGTCCGCACCGGTTAGTGTAATTCCGTCTGCTCCGGTCAACGTAATTCCATTTGGTTGCCGAACCATAACCGAGTCGGCTTGCCGAGTAACACCGTCCGCGCCGGTCAAAGTAATTCCGTCCGCGCCGGTTAAAGTGATTCCGTCGGCACCCGTCAGAGTAATTCCGTCGGCACCCGTCAAAGTAATTCCGTTGGTTCCCGTGTAAGTCGAACTGTCCGCGCCGGTCAGAGTAATTCCGTCGGCACCGGTCAGAGTAATTCCGTCGGCACCGGTCAGAGTAATTCCGTTTGCCCTGTAATTGAGAAAATTATCCGCACCTGTCAGGGTTATTCCGTCTGCGCCGGTGAGGGTGATGCCGTTCGCGCCGGTCAATGTTATGCCGTTTGATTCCGATACGAAAATGCCCGCTTGCACAGTATTAAATCCATACACGATGAGTAATAAAATACAGGTGATAAATCGAAAAGTCATATAAAATTAAAAATTTCTAAGTCGGAGTTTTATTTAACGAATGAAAGGGTATTAACTAAATTAAAATATCTGATTTTTTAACCGACTAACCCCAATTACTCTAATACTTTCAAGAGAACTTTTGCAAATGGTCTAAGCAAAATTCATTCCTTAAATTTAGTAATTTTATATAGTAAAATGAGAAACACAATTAAAATAATGATTTTCGCCGTTGTAATATCGGCGTTTGGTGCTAATACTTTTGCCCAAAAAACTATGAATGAAGATTTTCGCAAAACCCCGCCCGCGCCGCTTGCGCCGAAACCGTTTGATATTCCGAAACCGTTTGAAACCGTTCTGCCGAATGGTTTGAGAGTTGTCGTTTTTGAAGATAAACGTCTGCCGCTGGTCAGCTATCGCCTGGCTTTTAAGACCGGCGAGATTAACCCAATCTGTTGTTACAATTGATTGGTCAATTCTTTGTTCGCTTCCGCCGAAGGCTGTTTTGAATTATCAAAAATCCGCGGCAGCAATTCAAGAAACTGTTTCCTCCATTTAGAAATCTGATTCGGATGGACTCCGAATTGTTTGGAAACCTGGTTAATCGTCAATCTGCCCCGAACCGCTTCCAAAGCAACTTTAGCTTTGAATTCCGGCTTATAGACATTTCGTTTTTTGGTGATTGCCATAGTTTTATTTTCAACGGCAATTTTATCATCGTTTTCCACCTTAACTACCTGTCCGAATTTTGGGGTTCATTATAAACTTAGTTTTTGAAATCCGAGAATTGAAAACTTCTTATAATTGCTTCCTGACAGAATTTTCTTCCCCTGTTTAACTTTTTTCTGTTTCTACAATCAACCGAATACCGCAATAGCCTTTTGTTTAAGTTTTCAAGTTCCTTGTTCTCAATTAAACCTCAAGATTTTCTCAAATCTCTTCTATTAGGGTTAGTTTAGGGAAATAAATCGGGTTTATAGGCAACGCCCGAAAAAGAATATGTCAATTTTGATCGGCGCGATATTGACAAGAAAAATTCGCCGTTTCATGCATAGGAGGAATGACGAGATGAAATCAGAAACATTTAAAAACGCGAGAATAAATAAACAAATTTTTCCAGCTCTTTTCAGTGCATTTGTTGCATTGTTTTTGTTATCGGTTCTTTTAGCGCCGCTGACATTGGTGCAAGCGGCAGCGCCGGCGTCAGGTTCGGTTAATCCGACAGTTGGTTCAGCAGCAAACTGGAACGGTACCGCGACGGGCGGTGTTTCGCCGGAAGGCGAAACGACTTGCTTGGATGGTGTCAACTGCGACACGTATACGCTAAACGTTGCGGGTGCGCCGGCTGATTGGGCAGGCAAGCTAATCAAAGTAAAAATCAGTTGGGCACTGCCAACGAGTGACTACGATTTTTACATTCATAAAGACTCGGTGACCGGACCGCTGACCGACAGTTCGGGCGAATCGCCGCCGGTAATCAGCGAATCAGCGGAAATCGATCCGAGCGTGACCGGAACAGGTGTTTACGTTGTGCGCGTCGTTTATTTTGCGGCGTCCGGAACTGCCGACCAGTATCGCGGCGCGGCGACGGTTGAAAATAAGCCGGTCGTCAACAATGAAACACCGCCCACGATGTCAACGGCGGCTCCGCCCTCTTATAATAATTTCGCGCCACCTGCGAACTTAGGGCAACGCGCGGGCGAACCGACCATCGGGTTGAACTTCGCCACGGGCAGAGCGATGTTTATTGCCAGTCTGCAAACCTTGCGCGTTACTTTTGACGATTCGGTAACGCCGGCGACCGCGACGTGGGAGAACAAGTCCGCGCCGAACACTTCTGTTACGAGTTTTGACCCAATTCTGTTTACCGATTCAAAAACGAATCGCACTTTCGTTTCACAACTGTTGCCGTCAAAATTAAGCCTGATGTCTTTTACCGATGATGACGGTGCAAACTGGACACCAAGCCAGGGTTCGGGTCTTAATTCTGGCGTTGACCACCAAACTGTTGGCGGCGGACCGTATGCGCGTAATGCCGATGGCAGTTTGAAAGGCGCGGTCGTCAGAAATCCGTTAATTACTTATCCGAACGCGGTTTATTACGCTTCGCAAGACATCGGGGTGGCGGAAATTGCACGTAGCGACGACGGAGGATTAACCTTTGGTGTTGCCGTTCCGATGTACGACATCACGCAGTGTGGCGGTTTGCACGGTCATATTAAAGTCGCGCCGGACGGCACGGTTTACGTTCCGAACAAATCGTGCGGCGGCGAGCAGGGAGTCGCAGTTTCCGAAGACAACGGTTTAACGTGGCAGATTCGCACGGTTCCGGGCAGCAGGTCGGGACGCACCGACCCATCGCTCGGCATCGGCACGGACGGCACGATTTATCTCGGCTACGCTAACGGCGACGGAACTCCGCGCATTGCGGTTTCACGCGACCGAGGCGTGACCTGGACGGACGATCAAAATATCGGCTTTTTCGCCGGCATCAAAAACACCGTTTTTCCGGCAGTCACAGCAGGCGACGGCGACCGCGCGGCATTCTTTTTCCTCGGCTCAACGACACCGGGCGCTGCCGGAACCGGAACCGACCAGACTTCGCCTTATTTTAATGGTGTCTGGTACGGCTATATCGCGACAACTTACGATCGTGGCAAAACATGGGTTACAGTTAACGCTACACCGAATGATCCTATCCAACGCGGTGTTGTTTGCACAAATGGAACAACTTGCCCAACAGGCACGCGCAATCTGCTTGACTTTAATGATTTGGAAGTTGACAAACAGGGTCGCGCTGTAGCGGCTGTTGCCGATGGTTGTATTACTGACAGATGCGTGCGGGGTGATGACTTTAACAATGATGGTCAGCTTAATACGCGTTTTGATAACGATGGTGCTCGTCGTGCTCTTATCCTTCGCCAGTCAAGTGGTCTCGGATTGTTCAGCGCCTTTGACCCGCCGCCGGCAGCGACTGTAATTGATATTGAAGACGACGATAGAAGAGTTGCTTACTCAAACGGTTGGCACAAAATCAGCGACCCGAATGCCAGTGCTGGACATTACCGCCTTAACAATGGCAAATCACCTAATCAATTTGCTCGGTTAGTATTTGACGTTACCGGACAAAATGGTTCGATAACCTACCATTACCGAAAGACATCAAAAGGCGGAAGTGCCGAGGTTTTCCTTGATGGAGTTTCACAAGGCGTTGTCAATTCTAATGGTACCGGGGGTGGTAGTACTCCTGCATATGTTGTATCAGCAGGACAACACACGCTTGAGATACGGAATCTTAACGGAGCGACTTATGTTGATAAATTCACGCTGACCAGCGGTAGCTCGAGTGCTAACCCAACGTCGGGACCGGGAGCTACAAGCAGTAATAGCAGCACCATCAATCTGGGCGGAGACCTTACACGATCCATCACGGTAGATTCGGGAACGTCCGAAATAGCTATTATGGCGGAAACAATTGGCAACGCACCGATTCGTTTGGTATTAATTGACCCGTCAGGTTCAGTGCTTAGTGCTGTCGAGGCGACAAACGGAGTTGCGGTAATTGAAAGGAGTGTTTCGCAAGGTGGAACTTATCTTTTTAAGGTGGTAAATCTTAGCGCTGGTCCGGTACAGGTCTTTAGCGCGGCAACACCGTTAGTTCAGAGATAGAGTAAAAATGTCCAGACTTGCGGTTTTATCTAAGCCGAGGACAGTTGCCAAACTACAAGTCAAATAAGAAAGCGATGCAGCAATTATCTCGTCTTGCTGTGTCGCTTTCTTATGTAAAAAACAGTATTCTTGACCGAACTTTTTAGATAACTTTTTAATGCGAATCAAGGGTTGAAATCTGATTTGAAAACTGAACATCTTGCGAGCTTAATTTTTGCCGAGGTAGCAATGCCAGAGGCATAAATCTTTTGTTTTCAAGATGAACTTTTTCTACCCTTGATTCGCATTTTTAGTGTAAAAACATTGAGAGGTATTTTTATGATAAAAAAATTTTTGATTTACACATTTTTGTTTTGGATTGTTTTATTAAATTCTCATTTTGCCGAAGCTAAAACAAAACACGAAATTCTCGGACTTCGAGTAGGAATGAGCAAAGAAGAAGCACTAAATCGCCTGCAAGAAATCGGCAGCAAAGAAAGAGATGAACGTAAACAACAGGAAATTTGGAATTTAACCAATGATAAGCATTACTCATACATAATCATTGCGTTTGACAAAGATAACACTAAAGTGCGTTTTATCACTGCAAAGGCTCGCGAAGGCGGAAAGCGCGTGCGTTATAGGGATGTAATAGATATTAAAAAAGCACGGCAAGAAGGCGTGACCAATAATTATAAATATGTGCTCGAAGTGCCCGCCCGCAGTAAAGAATTAGGTTATAAGGTAGTGGCACGCGGACGGGACAAGGAATATCTTACTTATTTTTCAATTGAAGAGTTAGAGATAATCGCTCCAAAATAATTCATTTTCTTATTCCGAATTTTATTGTATTTAACCGATAAAAGATAAAAAGGAGTTTGTCATATAAAATTTGTACATATTCAAATCACAAAAAAAATGTTATCTGACGACTACTATGCAACAAACTAAAATAATTTAGTGAAAAAATTATCAATCAGTTTTCTAGTTGCAGCCTTTTTCGCAGGCTTAACTTTCAACACCCAGAGTGCTTTTGCCCAGCAATCCGACAACCACTCGTTTCAGGCAGAATCAAAAGCTCAATCTTATCTTGCAAAAAAAGGTATCGGCGCGGATCGATTACAATCAAAAGATATAATTTCCGACGAAACCGGCAATCACGTCCGCTTCTCACAATCCATTGACGGCATTCGCGTCTATGGAGGCGATGTCATCACACACGAAAAAAACAACGGCAAATTCGACCGGACAACCGGTGAATTATTTGCCGGAGACGTTCCGGCAGCGGTTCCGAGCTTCGGAAAATCTGAAGCTGTCAATTTTGCCCAGCGGGATTTCTGGGATGCGACAGACGCTATACGGACTGGCGGGAGGGAACGTGCGATAAACCCTCATAAGAAACTTTTCACACATGTAATTGTTGAAATAGAAAGAGATTGGTTTTGCCTTTGAATTCCGGTTCGTTCTGATGTTCTTTCTCAATTAGTCTGAAGCTAAAAGTTTTTCGGAAAGTTTCCGAAAATGGCGGGAAACGGAAATAATTTGCTCGAAACAAACTAAAAACAAAGTGATTAACCGGCAATGTAGCACAATAGTGCCGTATCTAAAAACAAAAACGGAAATAACTAAACAAAAAAAATAGCCTAACGATTTCTTGTTAGGTCTTATCGCTCATTCCCTCCCGTCTGTCCAGTGCGGCTTCGCCGTGGCTCGAATTGACCGTAGCACCCAAGTTATGCGGCGCGCCCCAAGCCGAAGTAAGCGTGGCGCGTTGCGAAACATAAACGTCCGTTCCACCGAGTCCGCCCGGACGATTACTTGAAAAAT
>Ga0136637_1000238_pt1 | contig 12100 bp, 13 predicted proteins | sample AntDrymUQ8572106_2_FD_105497 | JGI IMG/M metagenome (GOLD analysis project Ga0136637, IMG submission 105497) | Polar desert sand microbial communities from Dry Valleys, Antarctica - metaG UQ857 (21.06) | ecosystem: Environmental > Terrestrial > Soil > Desert | place: Antarctica: Dry Valley... | reverse complement strand
GAAGCTTAGAGGACTCCCCCGCATGATGGACGATCCGTGCCCGCCCTTCACGTCCCCGTGCTATTCACGCCTACTGGCGCAAGCTCTAAGGCGGCGTAATGCCCGAGTTCGGTGCATCGGAAGAAGAGGCTGGCACGGTGGCGCATGCTCTGATTGTCTATGCGGAACTGCTGCCGACCGGCCTGGATCGGCCAGGCGCGAATAGTTCCAGCACGTCGCTTGCCACATCCACGACGCTGGGTTTGCTCACTCTCATTTCGACGACGCTGATTGAGCTTTTCGGAGTCCGGCGAGAGTGACGAGCCCGATGGCCGCCAGCGCCGCCGCGACGAGTTGGATGGTCCAGATGACGTCAGGGAGGCGGGCTTCGAGGAGCATTCCGGCTACGATGGGGCTCGCGCCGTATGAAGCGCCGAAGCAGGCTCCGAAGAGCGCCAGGTAGGTGCCCCGGAGGCGAACGGGGGCGAGGCTGGCAGCGAGGGCGGGGCCGGCGACCTCCAGGATCATCTCCGCCAGCGTGAAGAAACCGGCGAACGCCACGAGTATCCCGAGGAACGAATCGGTGAAGAGTAACGTTGCGGAAGAGGCCGCGAAGAGCCCCGCCCCCGCGAGCAACGCCCCGATCTTCGAGGTGCGGTCAATGAGATACGACACAGGGAGTTGGAAGAGGATCACCATGAGCCCGTTCGCCCCGAGGAAGAGCCCGATCCGTCCGTCCAGGACGCCGACGAAGTTACTGGCGTAGATCGGGAGCGTCTGCCAGTCCTGGGTGAATACGTAGTACAGAAGCACCCCAGCCCCGAGCAGCGCCAGCAACCGAGTATCCGAGAGTGCCTCCCGCAACCCGGAGACCTGTCTCTTCTCGTCCGCTGTTCCCGGCGCGGGCATTGACTCCCTGACCTTGAGCGCGAGCGCGAGCATGACGAGCGCCGCCAGAACGGCGGTCCCCACGAAGAGCGCGCGGTAGACCGCGCCGGAGCCTCCGGCGGCGGCCGAGACGAGGCCAGCCGTCATCGGGCCGAGAGCCCATCCGACGTTGCCGCCGACCCGGACCAGGCCATAGGCACGGGAGCGCATCCCCGGCGGCGTCACGTCGGCGACCATCGCGTTGCGAGCGGCGTCGAACATGGCCGATCCAAGCAGCCCGGCGGCCACGGAGACCGCCAGGAATCCGGCGAAACCGTCCACGACGGCGAAGAGAGAGAACGTCGCCGCGCTGCCACCGAGGGCGAGCAACATCGGCGGCTTGCGCCCGAGACGGTCGGCCAGCGGACCCGAGATCAGGCCGGATATCACGCTCGCCACCGCTAGAGAACCCAATCCCACCCCCACCAGCGAGAGCGGTATCCCGAGTACATTGTGGAAGTAGATCGTGGAGAATGGGAAATACAACCCCTGCCCGAACCGGAACACGAGCATGGCGAGAAGCAGCAGCCACACCCGCCGGTCAAATCCACCGACAACCTTGTCCAACCGCCTCAGCACCCGGCAATGATATCGGGAACACGCCCCGGAAAGCTGTAAGATACTTCCAGAGGTCATACCAGAGAGGGACAGCATGGACGGCATGGGAAAGTCGGGGTTGCCAGAATCTCTGGCGGCCCTCGCTCGGGCGATTCGGGAGCGGAGCATCTCCCCCGTCGAGGCCGTGGAAACATGCCTGGAACGCATCGAGGCCGACGAGACGAACGCATTCATCACGGTGACATCCGAGAGAGCGATGGAGCAGGCGAAAGAGGTGGAGCGGGAGATACTAGCCGGAGAGCATCGCGGCCCGCTGCACGGCGTTCCCGTCGCATTGAAGGACCTCATCTATACCGAGGGCGTCCGTACCACCATGGCCTCTGCGTTCTTCGAGGATCACGTCCCAGACGAGAGCGCCACGGTCGCAAGAAAGCTCGAAGAGGCTGGCGCCGTGCTCGTCGGCAAGACCAACACCCACGAGTTTGCATACGGCCCGACGGGTGACCGATCGTTCTTCGGGCCGACCAGAAACCCGCATGACCACGCCAGGATCACGGGCGGCTCCAGCGGCGGCTCAGGCGCGGCTGTCGCAACAAACCTGTGCTACGCAGCCGTCGGCTCGGACACGGGCGGCTCCATCCGCATCCCCGCCGCCCTCTGTGGCATCGTCGGCATGAAGCCGACCTTCGGGCGCGTGAGCAAGCACGGCGTCTTCCCACTCTCTTGGACCCTCGACCACGTCGGACCCATCACCCGCCACGTCGAGGACAACGCTCTCATCCTGAACGCCCTCGCCGGCCACGATCCGAGAGATTTTTACTCCGTGGATCTTCCCTCCGAAGATTTCACCCGTGACCTGCGGCTTGGAGTCCGGGGCACCGTCATCGGCATCCCACGAGATTTCTACTTCGAGCATGTCGAGGAAGGGATCGAGGCTCGGGTGCGTGAGGTAGCGGAGGTCTTTCGCTCCCTCGGCGCGGAGGTGCGCGAGGTGGCGATACCGAACGCATGGGAGACTCTGAAAGCGCAGCGGCTCACCCTCGCTTCGGAAGCCTACGCCGTCCACGAAGAGCGACTCAAGACCGAGCCGGAGAGGTTCGACGATCAAGGACTCGAACGCCTGCTCAACGGCGAGAAACTGGAAGCGTACCGGTACGCGAACGCGCAGCAGAGGAAGCTCCGTTCACGGGAGGAATTCGCGGACGTCCTGGAATCGGTGGACGTGATCCTCACCCCAACCGTCCCCATCCCAGCAACGGAGATCGGCCAGCGGCAGACGAACATCCACGGTTACGAAGAAGCCGTGTACTCTGCCCTCACCCGCCTCACCGGCCCCACGAACATGAACGGTCTCCCAAGCCTCTCCATCCCGTGCGGCGTCACCACCACCGGCCTGCCAGCAGGCGCGCAACTCATCGGTCGGCCCCTTGACGAAGCCACCCTCTACCGTTTCGGCCACGCTTACGAGGAGGCCGCTCCCTAAAAACCAAGTCTCCTTTCACCTCCGGTGCGCTTTTCTAATCCTCCTGACCAGCTAATACGCGCCGTTCCCGAATTTATCTCCGCTCTTCCGATAAAAGTGAATATGTTCATAAATCGCTCTTGACACCTCGTTCCCGAGCACGCATACTCCTTCTAATGAACGCGTTCAGTTAAGAAAGTAGTGATGGATGTGATGGTGTTGACCTACGTGGCTTATCTGGTGATAAGCGTGGGGCTGACGGTATGGGTGGCGAGGACTTTGTCGAGTAATGGGCGGGCGTTTCTGGTTGATGTATTCGAGGGAGATGGGGGGTTGGCGGATTCGGTCAACCGTTTGCTGGTGGTTGGGTTCTATCTGATCAACCTCGGATACGTCAGTCTGGCGCTCAAGATCGGGGGCGACGTAACGACGTTGCAAGCGGCGTTCGAGGTTCTTTCACGGAAGGTTGGACTAGTGCTCCTGGTCCTGGGATTCATGCACCTGTTCAACCTCTTTGTTTTCAGCTGCGTCTGGCGCTCGGCCTCGAAGTCGAGAGAGGCCAGAAACGCGCCAGACACCGGAACCCCGCAGCCCGTGGACGGCTGAAAATCGGGGCGCGACAAGTAGCCGAAGCGACGCTCGCGGGAAATCGGAGGGGAGAGGCTCGGGTCTCTCCCCTCCACCGTTCACATTCCGGCGGAGCTCGATGCTAGCGGTCCGAAGCACGCCCGGCGTTGGCGTGGATCGCATCCCGGATGAACTCCGAAAGACCGGGAGCGAGCGCATCGTAGTTGGCCCGGAACCTCTCATCGCTGACGTACATCTCGCCCAGACCGTGGTGGATCCCATAGCCGCAATCGTAATACCAGCGGCTGATGTGCTGACGATGCGCTTCCACGGCGGCCATCGCCTCCCCGCTATTCGGTGCTGCCCCTGACCTGAACAGCGCCGCCAGGTTGGCCTCCACTTCATCTTGCTCGGCTTTGATCTTCAGCCAGTCTTCCTTCGTATAGTTCGAGACGCGACGCTGAGATTGACGGTAGGCGTCTGTATCGTCCCAGCGCTGCTCGGCCTCTTCAGCGTATTCTTCTGGCTCGAAGTCGCCGAAGACCTCCAGCCTCTCCTCAGGCGTCAGCTTAATGTCCATTTCTGTTGCCTCCATTTCGTGATCTATAGCCGCGACCATCTTCTGTAACCGTTCGATCCTCTCGGTCAGTAGCCCGCGCTGGCGGCGCAAGTGAGCGGTCGCGCCGGTGCGAGGGTCGTCCACGATGGTCGAGATCCCTTCCAGGGTGAAACCGAGTTCCCGGTAGAAAAGTATCCGTTGTAGCCGCTCCAGGTCGGGCTCTTCGTAGATGCGATATCCAGCCGCGCTACGCCCGCCGGGCGAGAGCAAGCCGATCTCATCGTAGTGGCGCAGCGTCCGGATCGTCACTCCCGCGAGGGCCGCCACCCTGCCTATCGAGTAACTCACGGTTTTCACCTCCTTACCAACCGGAGTCTAAAACCTTACCCAACGTGAGGGTCAAGGAGATCCTATAAAAAGTTTGGCCGGACGACCAGACCTGCTCGCAATGTGTGCGACCTATAGCCGGAGTAACGGTGGCAGAAAAATGCCTCCCGAAAGCGTGCTCTGCGACCCAAGAACGGCTCGGGAATGGGGATGACCGAAAGCATGCGGCCCTCTTTTCCTGCCAAGCCATCTCCACCCATGAGTCGCAGACATTAAGAGTCGGTGTGGGACGACGCCAGGCGTCGGGTTCCAGGATAATACCCCTCGGACTAATCCATCCCACCGGGAGGCTCCCATGCCAGTAGATACCGCCCTGATAGGGGCGCTGCACGTCGAGTACCTCAAAAGGCGCGATCTCCACAGTGGTGAAGAACATCTTCACCACACGCTCTTTCAGACTTCGACCATTGACGCCTTGTTGGAGGGAAAGTACGACGGCGACGTCAGCTTCGCCGAGCTTGCGGATCGCGGCGATTTCGGCCTCGGCACGTTCGACGCGCTCGACGGAGAGATGATCGCCCTCGACGGCGACTTCTACGGGGTGAGAGCGGATGGCCGAGCTTACCCCATCGGCGGACGGGAGAGGACGCCGTTCGCCGTCGTGACCTTCTTCGAGCCGAACCTGTCCCTGACGCTCGATACGCCCATGAACCTCGAAACCTTATGCTCGCGCCTGGACCACCTCGTTGGCGGCGACGCCTCGTGCTACGCCGTGCGCCTGGACGGGACCTTCGATCACGTAAAGACCCGCAGCGTCCCGCGCCAGAATAAACCCTACCCGTCCCTCGCCGAGGTCGTCAAACATCAGCCCGTCTTCGAATTACGGGAAGTATCGGGGAGCCTCATCGGCTTCCGATTCCCCCTCCACGCACAGGGCCTGAACGTGGCAGGCTACCACTTCCATTTCATAACCAGCGACAGGAGCGCGGGCGGGCACGTACTCGAGATCGGGCTGCTCAGCGGCGAACTCCAGATAGACGCCGAAGCAGACCTGCGGCTCGAACTCCCCCCCGGCGTCGCCCTGCCAACGCCCGACACGACGGATGCCAAAAAGGAAGCGTTGGACCACATCGAGAGAGAGTAGCTTTCAGCCGTCAGCTTGTCAGCATTTCAGCAAGAACAAAATGCATTGCTGAAAGCACGGGGCGCGACAGCGCATTTCGTTTTTCGACTCCCGCGCCCCGATTCCTCATGCAGCCTGAAGCCCAGGTTACTATCCCAGGCTCGTCATGACATGCTTGACTCGGGTGTAGTCTTCGAGGCCGTACATCGAGAGGTCTTTGCCGTGGCCTGAGTGGTTGAAGCCGCCGTGGGGCATCTCGGCGACGAGTGGGATGTGCGTATTGATCCAGACGCACCCGAAGTCGAGCCGACGACTGACCCGCATCGCCCGGCTGTGGTCCCGCGTGAAGACGCTCGAAGCCAATCCGTACTTCACACCGTTGGCCCACCGGATCGCCTCTTCCTCGTCCGTGAACGGCTGCACCGTGATGACGGGACCGAAGATCTCGTTTCTCGACGCCTCATCGTCCTGGCGCAAGCCCGAGACGACGGTGGGAGAGTAGAAGTATCCGCGTTCGCCGAACCGCTCTCCGCCCGTGACGACCTCGGCGTGGCCTGGGAGGCGGTCCACCATGCCGGAGACGTGCTCTAGCTGCGTGGGGTTGTTGAGCGGGCCGTAGAGCACATCCTCGTCGTCCGGAGCGCCGGTCTTCGTGTTCTTCGCCTGCTCCGTGAGCGCAGCTACGAAGTCGGCGTGGATGCCTGGGGCGGCGAGCACGCGGGTGGCGGCGGTGCAGTCCTGGCCGGCATTGAAGTAGCCGGCAATGGCTATGGCCTCAGCCGCCGCTTCGAGGTCGGCGTCGTCGAAGACGATGACCGGCGCCTTGCCGCCAAGTTCGAGGTGCGTGCGCTTGAGGTCTTTCGCGGCGGCCTCGGCTACCTGCATCCCGGCCCTGACGGAGCCAGTGATGGAGACCATCCGGGGAATCGGATGCTCGACGAGGGCGCGGCCAGTATCGTGGTCGCCGCACACGACGTTTAAGACGCCATCGTGGAGGAACTCGGACGCTATCTCGGCCATCATGACCGTCGTGGCCGGTGTGGTATCAGACGGTTTGAGGACGACGGTGTTGCCGGCGGCTATCGCCGGGGCGAACTTCCAGACGGCCATCATCATGGGGTAGTTCCAGGGCGTGATCTGCCCGATGACGCCGACGGGCTCGCGGCGGACGAAGGAAGTGTATCCCTCCATGTATTCCCCGGCGGACTTGCCTTCGAGGACGCGGGCGGCGCCGGCGAAGAACCGGATCTGGTCCACCATCGCCGGTATTTCCTCCTCCATCGTGAGACCGATGGGCTTCCCGGTATTCTCGGATTCGGCCCGCACCAGGTCCTCGCCCCGCTCCTCGATCTTGTCCGCGAGCCTGAACAGCGCGAGTTGCCTCTCGCCCGGCGTCGTGTCGCGCCACGTCTCGAACGCCTTCTCCGCGGCCTCGAACGCCCGGTCAACGTCCTCCTTGCCCGAAGCCGGAGCCTGCGCGTACGCATCGCCGGTCGCCGGGTTGACGAGGTCGTAATGTCGGCCATCCGCGGCGTCCACATACTCCCCTGCGATGAAGTTCTTTATCCGCTTGGTCTTGGTCTGCATCCGTATCTCCTTGTCCTGGTCGTCTGTATTCTTCCGACGTCCTGCTATCACGCTATTCTGGATAGTAGCGCGTCTAATTCTCCACTTAGCTCGTTGAAAATAGCGCGGTTATTTGGATGATTGTTCGGATTGATGGGCGATGGATGATAGATAGGAAGCACGCTGTAGCGAGAGTCGGATACTTCGACGGTCGTTAGCTCACCCACGCGCAACTCAGTGTCAGCTTCCCTATTGAATATCTCTAGGGTCTTGGCTCCTAAGAGGAGAAGAAACCTGAAATTGCGCTTCTCTAATTGCCGCTTGAACACCGGCCAGCATCTATGTCCACATTCGCGTAGCAATCTTCTGTCTTTCCCTACGTAACATTTCACCAGTTCCGTGAAGCCACACTCTTCCACGGTAAGACCAATGTTCGTTAGCAGTTCGTTCAAGTTCTTGTGAGAGCGTATAGGCTTGCCCTCTACATTGTAGAAGGCGCGTCCTGATTCTCGCCATCCATCGCGAGCCGGGGATTCACCAACTACTAAAACCCTGGCTCCCGCACCAGTGCCGAGTTGTAAGAACTTGTCAATAGGAAAGTTTTCTGGATCATCACAGTAATGCTCATGGCCTGTCGTCAAGATCTCCTCCCAAGATCCGGTGACCTTAACCTTCATCGTTCCGCCGCAACGCTTTCGGATCCAGCATTTAGGTCAGACAACGCCTCGCTGGCGCAGTTGCGGCCTGGCGCACCATAGACTGCGCCGCCGGGCCAGGCTCCGGCGCCGCACAGGTACAGGTTCTCTATCGGGGTGCGATAGTTAGCGTATCCGGGGACGGGGCGGCGGTCGAACATCATCTCCGGCAGCATCTCGCCGTGGAAGATGTTGCCGCCGGTGATGCCGATCCGGGCTTCTATGTCCGGCGGCCCGAGCACCTCGATGTGCTCAATGGCGGCCGGAAGGTTCGGCGCGTACTCCGCGAAGGTCTCCACGATGTTGTGGCTGATCTCCTCTCGCCGCTCCTCCCACGTACCCTCCGCCAGCTTGTACGGCGCGTACTGGCAGAACAGGCTCATGGCGTGCTTGCCTGGGGGCGCGAGGCCGTCCTCCGTCGCGCTCTGGATGTAGCCTCCATGAAAGGCCGCTCCGATGGACGGCCCTCCGCGCAATCCTCCCACGCCCTTTGCAGATAGCCCACGGATGGGTTGATGACGATGGCGCCGGTGTGCTGCGGCCCGGCCTGTTTCCCCGGCATCGCCACGAAGTCCGGCAACTCCCCGAGCGCGAGCAGCACCTTCACCACCGAGCCTTCCACGCGCATCTCTTTCACGCCCGTGATCAGATCCCCCGGCAAATGCTCCTCGCCGACCATGCCCAGGTAGGTGCGGTGTGGATCGGCGTTGGAGAGGACGATCTCCGCCTCGAAGGAACGACCATCCTGGAGTTGGACACCGCGCGCCACGCCGTCCCGAACCTCGATCTCCGCAACTTCGGCGTCCGTGAGGATCTCCGCTCCATACTGCTTCGCCGACGAGGCGATGGCGTGGGCGACGGCACCCATGCCGCCGCGGACGAAGCCCCATGCGCCCTGATGGCCGCCGATGTTGCCGAGGATGTGATGGAATTTCACGTAGGCCGTGCCCGGAGTGCGGGGACCGGCGTTCGTCCCGATCACGCCCCCGACCGAGAGCGGCGCCTTGACCTCCTCGGACTCGAAGAACTCGTCGAGGACTTCCGCGATGCTCGCCTGCGTGAGCGTCCGCAAGTCTTTCTCGCCAAGCGGGCCGTCGAAGGCGCGCTCCAGTGCTTCCGGGTCCGGAGCTGGTCCCGCCATGAGCGGCTTCATGCGGGCGATGATGCGGTCCCACATCGCCCAATAGGCGTCGTGGGCGGCGGCATCTTTTTCGGAGAACTTGCGAATTTGCTCTCCCGTCTTCGCGTTGTCCAGCCAGGACATCAGGTAGCGGCCATCGGGGAAGGGGACGAAATACTGGGGGTCGAGGGGACGCACATCGTAGCCGTGGCGGACGAGATCGAGGTCCCGTATCACTTCGGGCAAGAGCAAACTGCACACGTAAGAACACGTCGAAAGCCGGTATCCAGGCCACGTTTCTTCGGTTACGGTGGCCCCCCCGATGACCTCCCGCCGTTCCAGGGCGAGGACTCGTTTGCCGGCTTTCGCCAGGTAGGCGGCGGCGATGAGGCCGTTGTGCCCGGAGCCGATCACGATGGCGTCGTAGCGTACGTCGCTCATCCGAAGAACTCCGTTCGCGTGAGTTTCATCAAGTACGCTGGGCCTTCCGATGTATCCACGGACTCGAAGTAGCGGAAGCCTGCTTTTTCGTAGGCTCGGATGGCGGCTCTGTTCTCTGGCTCCGGATCTATGACGCAGACTTCGATGCTCTCGTCCGCGAAGACGATTTCTTCGATGAAGCGACGGATGATCTGCGGCCCGAGGCCCCGATGAAGCAATCCTTCCTCCCCGATGAACAGGTCCACTCCGGCGGAGTCCTCGATGTCAATGAGCCTATCGTACTCTTCGTCGTCCGAGACGCGGTATGACTGAATGTAGCCGATGGGCCGGTCTTCGTAGAGGATCAGGAACGGCTCGACCGGCTCCTCGCCCTCGATATACGCGGAATACTGATCCGACACCTCCTCGAATGTGCCAACGTCCTCATACCACCACCGGGCGACGTGCGGCTCGTGGAGCCAGCGGTGTATCGAAGGAAGATCCGAGGTCCGCAGCCGCCGGAAGCCGATTCGCGCCTGTTCGTCGAGCGGCATCTCCGGATCACTGTCCAGGTTCGCGGAGATCAATACCGGCACCTCGACACAGCCTCGCGCAACGTGCGTTTCGCGCCCGCATGGAGCACGGGGCCGTGGGACATCACGACGGTTCCGAAGTCCTCCGCGAGCAGCTTCTCCGCCGAGCGTCTGGCCTCTTTCGGGTCGTTGCAGAACGCTTTGAGAACCCCGACACGTATCTTTCTGGGCAGGCATCCGAAGGCGTCGGCGGTGAAGAGCAGCCCGTCTTCGTCGCGTAGCATCGAGACGTGCCCGAGTGTGTGACCTGGGGTGGAGATGATGCGGAACCCCGAAACGATGTCTCCTTCCCGCAGTATCTCTCCGACCGGCACGCCCGGCGGCTTCGCGTTGCGCACCATATGGCGGAAGAACTGGTTGCTCGGGGGATCCAACCCCCGACCACCCGAGATCACCTCCGCCTCATGCGCCGTCGCCCCAACCTCCGCTCCCGGCGCCCATTCCAAAAGTCCTTTCAGCCCGCCCGCGTGGTCGTCGTGCTGGTGCGTAATGAAGATGCGCTTCAGATCCTCCGGCCCCGAACCGAGCGACGCGATAGCATCCTCTATCCTCCCCACGCTGCTAGCGATGCCAGTATCCACCAGCGTCCAGCCATCGTCGTTCTCCAGGAGCAGCACGCTGATGATGTTCTTCAGCCCGATGGCGTCCACGCGGTACACGCCCGGCGCGACAAGCTCCAGTGTTCCAGCCATTAGCTACCAGCCTTCGACTCTTGCCGATGAAAGCTATCCACCATACGGATACCACCACTCCTTCTTCTCGACCTTCGGATCTATGTGGACGTGCTTGGATTCCTGGAACGCTTCGAGACCTTCCCGGCCCAGTTCGCGACCGATACCGCTGCCTTTCTGGCCGCCGAATGGAGCGGCGTCATTATCGGTGAGGGGGTCGTTGATCCAGACCGTCCCAGCCCGAATCCCCCTCATGCACCGCAGCATCTTCTCGAAGTCCCGCGTGTACACGTTCGCCCCAAGCCCATAGGGCACCGAATTCGCCTGCTCGATGGCTTTGTCGAGGCTGTCTACTTCCACGATAGGCACGACCGGCCCGAACGTCTCGTCGCGCATCACGGTCATGGATGGGGTGACGCCGGTTAGGACGGTTGGCTTGTAGTAGAAGCCCCGCTCTCCCCACCGCTCGCCGCCAGCGACCAGCTTCGCGCCCTTCTGAACTGCCTCGCCGACGTGACGTTCCACCTTCTCGCGTCCGGGGCCGTTGATCATTGGCCCAATGTCCGTCCGCTCGTTCATCGGGTCGCCGATGTTCAAAGACTCGACGAACTCTCTGGACGCCTCGATGAAGTCTTTCGCAACGCCTTTCTCGACGTAGAAACGTTCCGGTGAGGTGCAGACCTGACCGGCATTCAGGCAGGCGGCCCACACGGCGCCCTGGGCGGCGATCTCCACGTCCACGTCGTCGCAGATGATGAAAGGGTCCTTCCCGCCGAGTTCCAGGTTCGCCCGCATCAGACGCTCCGCGGCTGAGATCCCAACCCTCCGCCCCGTCTCCTGACTCCCGGTGAAAGCCACCATGTCCACGCTGGGATGACGGACGAGCGCATGTCCCACGTCTCCGGCACCGTACACGACCTGAAACAGACCGTCGGGGAGACCTTCGATCAACTCCGCCATCCTCCTCGTCGCAAGCGGTGTCTCCTCGGAGGGCTTGAGGATGACCGCGTTCCCGGCGGCGAGGGCGGGGGCGACCTTCCAGACGGCGAGCAGAAGCGGATAATTCCAGGGCACGATGCAGGCGACGGTCCCGACGGGTTCCTTTATCACCAGCGCGAGTTGCTGGGGCTCGATGGGGGCCGGGAGGTAGCCTATGGAGTCCCGCGAGATCTCCCCGTAGTAATCGAAGCAAGCCGCCACCCACGTCACCTCGTCGCGGTTCTCAACGAACGGCTTGCCACCCTCCCGAGTCATAATCTCCGCAAGCTCGTCCGCGTGTCCCCGCAAACTATAGGATATCTCGTGGAAGATCTCCGCCCGGTCCAATCCCGCGAAGCCCCGCCATTCCTCGAAGCCTCGTTTCGCCCGCTCGGTGACGCGATCCAGTTCCCCGGAACTGGTGACTTCGACATCCTCGATGTTCTCCTCCGTCGCCGGGTTGACGACGGAGAATTGGCCGTTTCCGGTCATATTTCCTCCGTTACCTCTCGTAGACCACAAACGATGTGGCGTGGGCCACCGTATCGTACAGTG
>Ga0136637_1000237_pt1 | contig 12105 bp, 8 predicted proteins | sample AntDrymUQ8572106_2_FD_105497 | JGI IMG/M metagenome (GOLD analysis project Ga0136637, IMG submission 105497) | Polar desert sand microbial communities from Dry Valleys, Antarctica - metaG UQ857 (21.06) | ecosystem: Environmental > Terrestrial > Soil > Desert | place: Antarctica: Dry Valley... | reverse complement strand
GACCGCGAGATGGCAGCCCTCCCGATCACCCGGAACGCGTTCCACGGCGACTGGAACTACACCCTGCACCCCACCCGCGACACGCCCGAACTCAACTGACTTGATTCAACACGGGCCCTTACCTGCTCGGTCGCTCCCGTGGCCACGGCGTGTGGGCGTCGGTGGAGGACTCGATCCTGCTGCTCGGCCCGCCACGGTCGGGCAAAGGACTGCACGTTGTCATCAACGCGATCCTCGATGCACCAGGTGCTGTCATCACCACTGCCACCCGACCCGACAACATCGCCGCCACACTCATGGCCCGGCAGGAGCGCGGCCCTGTTGCGGTGTTTGATCCGCAGCGGTTGGCTGAGGGTCTACCCGCCGGGCTGCGCTGGTCGCCCGTGCGTGGATGCGAAGACCCACTCACCGCGATGATCCGCGCGACCGGGCTCGCCTCAGCCACCGGGTTGTCTACCGGGGGCGTGGAGTCAGGTGGCTTCTGGGAAGGCAAGACCCGCACCGCGTTGCAAGCCCTCCTTCACGCGGCGGCGCTGGACAACAGGTCACCACGCGAGTTGTTCGGTTGGACGCTCTCACCCTCGGCCGCCGCTGACGCGGTAGCGATCTTGGCGAGCAACCCGAAGGCAGCACCCGGCTGGGCTGACTCCCTGGAGTCGATGATCCACTCCGACCCACGCACCCGCGACTCGATCTGGATGGGTGTCTCCCTCGCCCTCTCATGCCTGGCCGACCCGCGCGTTCTCGACGCCGTCTCACCAAAGCCGGGCGAGTATTTCGACCCAGTCGAGTTCCTCACCAACAACGGCACCCTCTACCTGCTCGCCACAGGCGCAGGGGCCGGCGCTTCGTGGTCGCTCGTCGCGGCGTTCATCGAAGATCTCGCCGAGACCGCCCGGCACCTGGCCGCAGCGTCGCCGGGCGCACGGCTCGACCCGCCACTGCTGCTGGCACTCGACGAGATCGGCAACCTCTCACCGCTGCCGTCCCTGCCAGTTCTCATGGCAGAAGGCGGCGGCACCGGAATCACCACCATGCCCGTCCTTCAGTCCTTGTCGCAGGCGCGAGACAAGTGGGGCGACCACGCGGCCGGCGCGATCTGGGACGCGAGCATCGCCAAGGTCATCCTCGGCGGCACGTCGGCGGCGCGGGACCTTCAAGACCTCTCGGCCCTGATCGGTGAGCGCGACGAGAGGACCGACACCGTCTCGGTCGGCGAGTACGGCTCACGATCGCTACAGCGCTCGGTCCGGCGTGTGCCGGTGATGCCGCCCGAGGTCATCCGAACCCTGCCCTTCGGCACAGCTCTCGTGCTGCTGCGAAGCGCGCCGCCACTCGTCACCGACCTGCGCCCTTGGACCGACCGCAAGGAGGCCGAGCAACTCCACGAGGCTCGGACCGAGGTCGAGAAGGCGCTACAACGACGGTAACCGAGCGAGTGTCGGACCCATGCGCTGAAATGGATACCGTGACCGCGCAGACCCCAACGCCCCACGACGTCCTGGAGAGGATCTGTCGCGAGAATTTGGCGGTCTACCGCGAGTCCCTAGGTCGACTTCAGGAGGACGTCAGCCAGGAGTCTCAGGTCGCTCACGACTATCGCGGCCGACTTGTCTACGAGTTGCTCCAGAACGCCGACGACTCCCTTGCGGGAATCGCGGCCAGCGATGACCGGGTCCTCTTCAAACTCACAGACCATGAACTCTGGGTTGCCAACACGGGCCGCGCTTTCACAGAAGCCGATGTCCGTGGACTGTGCGGGCTAGGCGCCAGCTCCAAGGCTGTGTCCTCCGGCCCGAAACGGGCAAGCATCGGTCACAAGGGTTTGGGATTCAAGTCTGTCTTGGAGATCACCGATGCCCCGGAGGCGTACTCCGAGACGGTGGCCTTCCGCCTGGGAAAGGAGACGGCTCTCAGCCAGGTCTCGGAGCTCTGGAGCGGGCTCGACCGGGGCCAGGTGAGCGGCGTTCCCGCGATGCGATTCCCGTCGCCCATTGATCATGAGCACACGACGTGGCGCGATCTCCAGTCGGCTGGCTTCCGTACGGCATTCCGATTCCCGTTTCACCAGGGAATCACGAAGGAACAGCTCACAGCTCTCGCGCGTCAGTTGCTGACGCTGCCGATGACAAGCGTTCTCTTCCTGAAGAACCTAGAAGAGGTGGTCATCGAGGTCGACACTTCAGCGGAACATGCGGATCGCCAGTGGCTGCTTGAGCGCCACCGAGTGTCCGGAGCCGGAGCTGAGCGATGCAATGGCCTTGACCAGACCGGCCTCTATCGAGTCGACCTCGTCAACAAGGACGGAGAAGGTGACCGGTACTGGGTCGCCCACAATGACGAGGTCCACATCGGTAGTCACCGAGATGGTCTATCCGGACCTGCATGGGACGGGGTCGACGTCACAGAGGTCTCGGTAGCAGTACGAGACGCTGATGATCCGCGCGTTGATCCTCCAAACCGGTGTTTCCACGTCTTCTTGCCGACACAGGAAGCTTCTGGATGCTCGCTCCTGGTCAACGGGGCCTTCACAACCGACCTGTCGCGACAGCACGTGCAGGTTGCCGACTCCACGGACAACTACAACGGATACCTCGTACGCCAGGCTGCCGAGACCTTCGTTCAACTGCTCTTGCCCCATCTGCTCGACCAGGGCGGCTTGCCCTACGTCCTACGCGTGCTTGATCGAGTCGGCGGGGAGTCTGGCGCTGCGGCCAGCCTGCTGAGCGAGGCACTCGCAGCAAGGCTCTCCTCAACGCCACTCATTCCAGCCAACGGCGAGAAACTCACCCTCGGGGACGTGGTTCTGCCGTCACCACTACTAGGCGATGCGGGACCTGACTTCGCTCAGTTGCTCGCAACCGACACCCAAGTCGAGGGAAGGCGATTCCCGGATCCGGAGTTCTGCGACGGCGAACTAACAGCGGTGTGCGCCGACTATGGAGCAACCGCACTCACGTCGGCTGAGACACTTCAGGCACTCGCCCGTCACGCAGACCCATCCAAGGCGGCACTGCGCACTGGACCTGACTCTCGGTATCGCATTGACCCCGTGCTAGACGTTTGCACACTCATGTGGGAGCGGGCAGGCGCGGACGAACGGCAAGAGCTCGAGGAGATCGCACCTGCAGAGCAGGTCTTCCCCATCGGCGAGAATGAGGACGGAACCGTTCGCCGCATCGCACTCAGCGAGGAAAGCGCGTTCTACCCGCCGGCCTCCTCCGCAGAGGAACTCCCACTGCGGCGAATCCGATTCCTGGCGCATGCCGTGTGCTGGGGAAACCTCGGCCGGTCCGAGCAGCGCTCCGTACTCGAAGACCGCATGAAGGCGTGGGACGCGCTCTTCGGGATCAAAGAGTTTCGGTTCGAGGAAGTCATGCGCGCCGCCGTGCTGCCCGGTCTTACGCGTACGGGCGGTACCGACACTGAACTTCGGGAGGCGAACCGCTCGATCGAGGCCCTGGCGACCATCTGCCGTCTCGCCGGCAAGACCACCAAGTCGGACCATCCGCTTCCGATGGGCCGCCTTGGGTCAGACCGGGCGTTCTTCAACCTGAGTCGACTCGAAGTCCCGTGCCGGTCACATCATGACGATGAACTCACATGGGCTCCCGCCCACCATGTGTACTTCGGGCGCGACTGGATCGGCGTCGACTCCGTGGAGGGGATCGTTGATGCCATGACGGCAGCCGGCGCGAAGCTCGACGTTAGGTTCCTGGCTGCACCAGAGTCGTTCGCAGAGTTCTCAGGCGCGATTGGAGTGCACGCTGAGGAGGGCGACGGAGCTGAGGACAACGCAGACCAGAACGAAGGCGAAGTCGACCTAGAAGACGACACCGACGAGGCGCTGGAAACGACCGTCGACGATCGGTGGCGCAACTTCTTCGCCTGGTTAGGGGTCAGTCGCGGCCTGCGCCTCGTCCACTTTCACGACGTCGACGACACAGGCACAGGCTGGACCAACACGAAGGGCCTCGGCCTTCCTGGCGGCTGGGCCTTCGACGGGCTGGAGGATGCGTGGTCGGCATACCGCGCCGACTTGATCGGCCCCCTCGAAGGAGATCCGCGATGGGAGTCCACCGACCACTATCTGTATCAGGCGCACAACCTCGATCGCCTCGATGAAATAGCCAAAGTGGCTCAACGGGCCGGAAACAACGTCGCCGAGGAGCTTCTCGAACACCTGGTCCGCAACTGGTCCTCCTACTCCCAGCACACTCAGGTCGAGCTCGCTCTGGTGGGGTCCGGCAAGTGGCCGTCCTCGCGTACCGCGCCGCCACGTGCAACAACCGAAGAAATCGCCACCGGCGGACCAGACTTCTGGCTGCACCGGCTGCGCAACCATGCACTCTGCCCGACTAGCCACGGGCCGCGGCGTCCAAGCCAAACTTGGCGGCGCACGGATGAACTCACCCGAAGGCTGGGGCGTAGCGGGCGGAACGCGGACACCTACCTCCCCGTCCTCGTGCAGCCCGAAGGGGTGGCACCTACATCGTTGCGCGCCTGCCTCGATGAGATGTCGACCTCGGCTACGCCGTCACAGCCCACCGAGCCCAGGGCATCACCGTGGACACCTCTCACGTCGTCGTCTCGGGCAGCACGACTCGGGAGAACTTCTACGTCTCCATGACCCGCGGGCGGGAGTCCAACATCGCGTACGTCGCACTCGACAAGCCTGACGAAGGCCACGCCCCTCCCGAGCCTGACGAGGTCAACGCCCACACCGTTCTCTACGGCGTGCTCCAGCACAGCGGCGCTGAACTGTCGGCGCACCAGATGATCGTCGAGGAGCAGGAGCGGTGGTCGTCCATCGCCCAGCTCGGCGCTGAGTACGAAACCATCGGCGCAGTCGCGCAGCGGGAGCGCTGGATCAAGGCCATTGAGGCCAGTGGCCTCACCCCGGGCCAGGTCGGGCAGGTGCTCGCGTCTGACTCGTTCGGCCCGCTGACGGCCGAGCTGCGCCGGGCCGAGGCCAACCACCACGACGTCGACCGGCTTCTGTCGGCCCTCGTCAAGAGGCGATTGCTCGACGACGCTGACGACATCGGCGCCGTGCTCATCAGTCGGCTCCAGAAGGCTGCTCAACCGAAGCAGGGCAAGCGTCGCCGTGAGCCGAAGCTGATCGTCGGCTTGATCGCCGTGGCCGATGGTCCGATGAGTGAGGCGATGGCGAAGGCTCTCGCCGAACGCGCGGACCTGATGGAGGGGCGGGCGATGACGCTCGCCGAGCAGGCGGTCGAGGCCAGGGCTCCGTGGATGAAGCGGCTCGGTGTCGGTCCCACGACCGATGCGGCCCGGCGTCGGTGGCTCCACGAAGTGAGGACGGTTGCCGCCTATCGCGACCGCTACCGGGTGGAGGGGCGCAGGGTTCTGGGCGAGCCGCGCAGCGATGCACAGAAGCTCGACGCCGCCCGGGCCGAGCAGGCGATCCGCCGCGCCCGGGCCATTGCTGATGACGCCGCCACGAACCAAGAGGGGCTCAGCCGCACGCTCGAGTCAGGGGGACGAGCGCTCGGGTAGCGGTACACGGAGTCAGTTCTGGTTGAGCCGTCCACAGGAGGGGCGAAGGTACGTACGTCCTGTCGGACATCAGGCGTAGAGAGGAAGCGAGCCCTGACCGAAGGAGACTCACATGCTCAACGCACTCTGGAACCTTAGTACCGCGATGCGCGGCTACCTACGCTTCTACATGCCCACCAACCGGGCCGTCGACTGGCTCCTTAGCCCGTGCGGCCTAAAGTGGGCAATCCCCGTCGCACTCGGCGCGACGCCCGCTTACCTCGGGCTGACGGCCCTCTGCATCCGCTTGGCCGAACATCCCGACTTCGGCTTTCTCAACGTGCTGGTCCTGCTGTTCTTCTGGAACGCCGCAAAGTTCGCTTGGATGGCCGTCCTCAGCCCGGTCTTGCTTCTGCGGATCGCCCTCGTCGGCCGTGCTTCTTCCTCAGGGCAGAGAGCTGAGCTCGGAGCGGATCCCGCTTGACCTTGTCCAGGTTCAGCGGCGGATTCAGTGCGGCCAGGACGCCAGTCTCGACGTCGCCAAGCGAGTCGGCGTCTGCCACGGGAACGGTAACGAGCCCAAGGTGGTCGTGCATCCAGGTCGTCAGGGCTACCTCGTCGATCTCGGTCTCGCCGCGCGCCTCGGCCAGCACCGACCCAAGGCTCAGGCGGAACGTGGAGAACTCGTGACGCCCTCCCAGATGCATTGTCTTGATGCGACCCCACAGTGTGTTCTTCGACTTCCGGCCGCTGCGGGATCGGGTCGCGCCGGCCAGCCCGGCGTAGATCAAACCGGCGCGCACGGGCTGCCCGAGCCCGCTACGCAGGTCCTCAGCCCCCTGCGCGTCGACCCACCAGCTGTAGAGGCCCGGCGATCGAAGACCGTTGCCGCCGCTCGCCAGGAACTGCGCCGGCGTGATCGCCTCGTCAGTCTGGGTCAAGGCGGCGACCAGGTCCGTCACGTCAGACGTGGTCCGGGAGGGCCTTGACTGCGTAGCCGGCGCGGTTGTTGGGCGTCCGTACCACGCGAGACGTTCACCCATCGTCATCCCAGCCAGCGGCTCGACCACGATGGCACCTTCGCGCGTCAGAAGGTCGCGGATGGCATCGGAGTACGCCGATCCGGCATGTACCTCGACCGTCATTCCTCTGACCGGTCCGATGAACTCCTTGATCCGCTCGACTACCCGGACGCCCCAGGCTCGGCGATAGTCGCGTGACGTCGTTGAGAGCCGAAGGTCGTACGGCACCAGCACCTCGTCGGGAGCGACAAGCCCGTGCTCGGCTGACAGCACGAACCAGGGGACATTCGCGTGCTCGGCGTAGGCGCGCTCCTTCCGAAAGAGCGGCGATGTGTAGAGCTCCCGGGCAGGGGCGGGGAAATGGAGCTTCTTCTTGACACAGCCAACGAGGACAAAGTCGGCCGAAGAGTCCGCGGCTCGGATTACCTCAGCTGGCGCCCTTACGGCAGACCCGGCACCACGCCGTACAAACGTCACGGACTCTCCGACCTTACCGCGGATGTCGTGAAGCCGGGCCACCCCTAACGCTCACCCTTCCAGAACGCTGGGTGAACGCGCGCCGACCTCGGGAATCCGCCAACCAAGCGGTCGAGCTCGTCCCAATCCAAAGTCACGGACGCGTCGACACCGGCGAGCAACCCGCGCAGGGGACTCCAGTCAGCCACGAGGTGAGTCTCGCGCATGGCACCGACACTCGGCTGGATCATTGGGACGCTGACAGGGGATGCTGCGAAGATTGGGCTGCTAAAGCTCATGGCCGCAGCAAATGTTGTCGGACCGCTCCCGTAACGTTGGCCGACTGTCGATCAGGAGGTCAGAAGTGCAGCTTGAAGAACTCAAGCCCGGGTTGAGGGTCGAGGGTCTCATCCCCGCCGAGGTCATCACCGTCATCGCGACGCAGTGGCATGGCACCGTGGCGTTGGAGCTGACCTACAAGAACTCCAAGGGTGCGCTCGGTCAGCAGGTCGTCTTCCGCAAGGACGAGGGCAGCCTGACCGCTGCGCAGACCGGCAGCCGCGCGTTCGACGCGAGCGCGAGTGATTTCAAGCTGGTGGCCGAGGCGCAGCGGATCACCCTGGCGGGCCTGTTCGACCCAATGCTCGCGGTTGCAACCAGTGATGTGCAGCCGCTCCCGCATCAGATCCGCGCGGTGTACGGCGACCTCCTGCCGCGCACGCCGCTCCGGTTCTTGCTGGCCGACGATCCTGGTGCGGGTAAGACGATCATGGCCGGCCTCTACATCAAGGAGCTGCTGCTGCGCGATGACGTGAAGCAGTGCCTGATCATCGCGCCGGGCGGCTTGGTGGAGCAGTGGCAGGACGAACTGTTCTTCAAGTTCGGGCTCCGATTCGACCTGCTGACCAACCAGTTGATCGACGCCAACATCAACCTCAACGTCTTCGAGACCAACCCGCTGCTGATCGCCCGGATGGATCAGCTCTCCCGCAACGAGGCGCTCCAGGCCCAGCTCAAGGAGACCGAGTGGGACCTGATCATCGTCGACGAGGCCCACCGCATGGGGGCGCACTACTTCGGCGGCAAGCTGGAGAAGACCAAGCGGTTCCTGCTCGGCGAGATGCTCGGCCAGATCACCCGTCACCTGCTCCTGATGACCGCGACCCCGCACTCCGGCAAGGAGGAGGACTTCCAACTCTTCCTCACCCTGCTGGATCGCGACCGGTTCGAGGGCAAGCAGAAGAAGTCCGTCGATCTCAGCGGAGTGATGCGCCGCATGGTCAAGGAGGACCTACTGACCTTCGAGGGCAAGAAACTCTTCCCCGAGCGCATCGCCGAGACGGTCCCGTACGAGTTGACCGCGTTGGAGCAAGACCTCTACGAAGACGTCACCCACTACGTCCGCGAGGGGATGAACCGCGCCGAGAAGCTCGGCGGCAAGCGCAAGAACACCGTCGGCTTCGCACTCACCGTCCTCCAGCGCCGTCTCGCGTCCAGCCCCGAGGCGATCTACAAGAGCCTCGTGCGCCGCTCCGAGCGGCTGGAGCGCAAGAAGACCGAGATCCTCAACGGCACCTACAGCGACACCGAGCCATCCATCGACATCAGCGACTTCGACGAAGATGAGTACAACGCCGAGGAGTTGGAGCAGCTTGAGGAAGACGTGATGGACGCGGCCACGGCCGCGCAGACCGTCGAGGAGCTCAACGCCGAACTCATCGAGCTCGCCGACCTCGTCGCGACCGCCAAGAAGGTCCGCGATGCAGGCACCGACCGCAAGTGGACCGAGCTGTCCGCCATCCTTCAGGACAACGCGCTCACCACCGATCGCAACGGTTGGCCGCGCAAGTTCATTATCTTCACCGAGCACCGCGACACCCTGGACTACCTCCGGGCCAGGATCGGCTCGCTGCTGGGCAAGCCGGACGCAGTCAAGGCGATCCACGGAGGCGTACGTCGGGGCGAGCGGCGCCTGATCACCGAGGAGTTCACCAAGAACCGCGACGTCCAAATCCTCCTGGCGACTGACGCTGCCGGCGAGGGTCTGAACCTTCAGGCCGCGCACCTGATGGTCAACTACGACCTGCCGTGGAATCCCAACCGCATCGAGCAGCGCTTCGGACGTATCCACCGCATCGGCCAAGAAGAGGTCTGCCGACTGTGGAACCTGGTCGCCTCCAACACCCGCGAGGGTGAGGTCTTCACCCGTCTGCTGGAGAAGCTCGAACAGATGCGCCAGACCTACGGCGGCAAGGTCTTCGACGTCCTCGGCGAAGCGTTCACCGAGACCCCGCTGCGCAACCTCCTGCTCGACGCCATCCAGTACGGCGAGCGCCCCGACGTGAAGGCCAAGATGCACGAGGTCATCGACGCCTCCGTGGGCGATGGCCTCAAGGACCTTCTCGCTGAGCGTGCCTTGGCATCGGAGAATCTTGCCGAGGCCGATCTCCAGGCACTGCGGGCGGCGATGGACGAGGCCCGCGCCCGACGCCTGCAACCGCACTACATAGAGCTGGCCTTCAAAGCTGCGTTTACCAAGCTCGGCGGACGGATCGTGAAGCGCGAACAGGGCCGCTACGAGATCGCCAACGTCCCCCAACAGATCCGAGCCGCAGGCAAGGGGCCGATCGCCACCAAGTACGACCGAGTCACCTTCGAGCTCGGTAAGGTCCACGCCGAGGAACACGCCCGAGCCGACCTGCTCGCCCCAGGCCACCCGCTCCACGACGCCGTGATGGATGAGGCTGTTCGCCAGCATGGTGGCGCACTCAACCGCGGCACAGTCCTCGTGTCCTCGACGCTGGAGGAAGCGCACCTGCTCGTCGGCGTGATCGAGGAGGTTGCTGATGCCACCGGTGAGTCCGTGTCGCGGCACTTCGGCTACGCCTTCGTCGACTCCTTCGGGACCGTCACCCTGGCCGGCCCAGCCCCGTACCTCGACTGCGTAGCCGCGCCTGACATTCCCGTCACCGACGCAGCCCGTGCACTGCCGTGGCTCGCGGATGCCGAGGACAAGGCAACAAGCTGGATCATCGCCAACAAGCTCCCCGAGTACCTCGCAGAAGTTCAGCCGCGCCGTCTCGCCGAGTTGACCAAGGCCCGCGACCTCGTCACGAAGCGTCTCGAAGGCGAACGTGACCGCCTCCTGCTCGATGCCGCAGTTGCGTCCGAAAGGGAGCGGGCTAGCGAGAAGGCCAAGGAGTCTTCGGAGAGCCTGAACCGTAAGGCCATCGAACTCGACGTCCGTCTCCGCAAGCGGCTCGAACTCCTCGACCAGCAACAGCTCATGTCGACCAAACCGCCCCGCATTGTCACGGCAGCACTCGTGCTTCCCGTCGGGATGTTGGAAGCAGATCTTCCCGCCACCGCGCCGATCCACGCCAAGGAGACCAAGGAGGTCGAACGCCGCGGCGTCGACCTTGTGCTGGCCAGGGAGCGCGGCCTCGGGCGCAAGCCCGTCGAGCAGGCGTTCAACAACCCAGGCTTCGACATCCTCTCTACCGACACCGCTGGGGACACCTACCGGATTGAGGTCAAAGCCCGCATCGACGGCGCCACCGACTTCTTCATCACCCACAACGAGGTGATGACCGGCAAGAACGCCGTCCCGCGCTACCGCCTCGCCCTCGTCCGCGTGGACCCGCGTGGCCCCCAGTACGACGAGGTCCGCTACCTCGACAACCCGTTCGCCACCACCGACCTCGGCAACTTCGACGCCACCGGCATCAGAGGCGACTGGGCGAAGCAATGGGCTAAGGGCCGCGAGCCCTTCTGATGTTTGAAACTGATGTCGGGCCTTCGAGGGCGGTCGAATCACGTAGCAAGGAGAGGCAATGACGGCGGTCCTCAATCCATTGGGCGATGGCGCTCTGTCGAAGGCCGAGCGGCACATGCGGGCTCTTCGCCGCGCCATCCTCGCGTACTGGTACGCGACCCTCGAAGACCGACGGGCCGCACTCATCGAGGCAACCAGCGCCTGTCTCATCGTCAACATCCTCGATGAGGCAGTCTTCCAGTTCGAGCTCGGAGAGCCCTATAGGGAATTGCGGGCCAACTCCGCGGCCGGCCGAGTCGTTACCGGCCTGGAGTTGATCAGAAACTGCGAGACGCACTCCCCGGTTGTCTTCGACGATCTGCTCATTCAGAAGCGCAGCTATAGCGTGCCGCTCCACGCGAGGGGTCAAGTCATGAGGTCTGTCTGGCACTGGGCCGACTACGCCTCGCTCCCATCTGACTACGTCGAAGTCCAGGGCGATGCCTCTGAGTCCCAGAAGCGGGCGCGCAAGGAGGCGCAGCACGGCTACCGCCAGGGTGTTCAGGGGAGATCGGTGATCGAGACACTGTTCGATGCCGAGCGATTCTTTGCAGAACTCGATCCGCGACTGGCAGTGCCAACACGTCCGACGCTGGAACACTCTTTTGCAGAAGTCCCACAGGGAGACTCGACCGTTCTGCACCGGCCCCTTGAGGGCTTCGTTGGCATCGTGCCGCTGCCGGACCTGGCAACACGATGGGATGAACGCACAACGGCAACGGCGCCACCGGCCGACCGTTACGTGAAGAACCTTGCAACAAGTAGGAACAAGGATCGTCCTATTGGCGAGAAGCGGATCATCACTCACAAGATCGCGGATGGCGGTCGGGTTGTTGGCTATTCCGGCGACGTAGAGACGGCGCCCGGCCACCTCATGAGCTGGGTCGAGCGCAGCGCGCAGATCGGTCGCGACATACGAGCCGGATTCTTGTACGTCGTGGAGCTAGCTGGCGTTGACGTTCCCGTCGCAGCCAGTGACAACCTCACGTTATCGGCGGTCGATGACGGGCAAGACCTACTTACGGAGCTGACCGAAGCGCCGGAGCCGCGGGGTCTGGGGCGACTCAGCTTGGTTGAGGAGTACCCCGACCTCTACGTCACGATGAGGAACGGACACTGATTCTCCTGCCCGTCGCTGATGTTTGTGAGTCAGATGTGGCGTCGTGCCACGTTCTGTATCGGGTATCTCATCCCCTATGTGGCATGGGGCATCCTTCTTGTGGTCCTGGCGCTGGCGCTTTACGACCTCTTGAAGGCCGGTGCGCCGGCCGTCGCGCAGATCGCGACCGCCATCGGGCTCATCTGGGCCGGTCT
>Ga0136637_1000235_pt1 | contig 12123 bp, 10 predicted proteins | sample AntDrymUQ8572106_2_FD_105497 | JGI IMG/M metagenome (GOLD analysis project Ga0136637, IMG submission 105497) | Polar desert sand microbial communities from Dry Valleys, Antarctica - metaG UQ857 (21.06) | ecosystem: Environmental > Terrestrial > Soil > Desert | place: Antarctica: Dry Valley... | reverse complement strand
GCGTCGATGTTTCGAAGAGTGATTTTCGGGACTTCCGCAACGGCAGTATCTACGTCTCGCGGCACAGCGATATCTATGACCAGCAGCTTTTTCTCCAGAACCGGAAAATCATCTTTGAAAAGTATCGGATCTATTGATCCGGTCGAGCTGATAATCATATCGACACTGGGCAAGTGATCCTTGAAATTGTCGAAATCCAAGATCTCGATTTCAAATGAATGATCGGCGTGCAGTCTCGAAACCATATCTTCGGCGTGTGAGCGCGTCCGGTTGGTCACCAGGATCTTGGCAATATTTTTATTGATTAGGGCCTCAGCGGTGAACCGGGCCATTTGGCCGGCCCCGATCACCAATGCCGTGCGGCCCTGCAGGGAACCAAACGTCTCGACACCGAGTTCGACCGCCGCGAGACTGACCGAAACCGCACCATCGTGGATCGAAGTCTCCGTATAGGTCGTCTTGCCGAGTTTGAGACCTCGTTGCAGCAACTGATGGAGTACTTTGCCGATATAGCCGTTTTGTTGTGCCAGCGAGTATGCCGCCCTCAGTTGTCTTAGGATCTGCGAGTCACCGATTACCTTGCTATCAATACTTGTCGCGACGTTGAAAAGCTGCTGGCATGCCCCGCATGAAATAAGCGCGAAAAAATGCTCGTCACGGACCAAGCCGCGGGCATCCTTGAAATCGATCAAAGTGTTCTTAAAAAACTCGAGATCGATCTCACTTGATTCGCTAACACCGTAAATCTCAGTTCGGTTGCAGGTGGACAAAATCACACATTCGGACAGTGTCACCATCAATTGATGAATAAGAGCGGGGATCTCATCTTCGCGAAGATGCAATTTTTCCCTTATTTCGACGGGTGCGGTCTTGTGATTTATTCCAAAGGCGAAGAGTGTTTTAGGGCTTTCCGTACTGCTCACAATATGTTCCCTAGCTCCTGTAGCTCCATCAAATTTAACGCCTAATTATATCGCAAAAGTCGCAACACGATAGTCGAGTTATATTAGACTATTCATATTATTAAAATAGTAGACGCGCACAAGGCAATCCTCGGACGCAAACATACATGTACGGCGTAACCTCCACCGACTGGTCTGTGAGGAGAAATGCCCGCTGCCGCAGCTTGAAAGGTAGTGCTGAAATCTAATAAGTCATCGGACGTGAGGCCGAAACAGCGACTTTCTTATCGCGTTGTCTTTTTACCCCTAACTTGTGTGGCGGCGTCGGGATAACCATAAGTTATGCCTCGGAGGAGCAGTTGGAACTTATTGCCATAACAGAAAACGGAGAGACGGCAAAGCCGGTATCATCCGCGCCTCAGATTAAAGCGGAAATTGTGAAAGCTACGACGCAGTTGTATCGCGCAGTCGGATATGAACCGCCTTGGATCGGTTATCTCGCAATTGAAGACGATACCTGCGTCGGCACATGTGGTTTCAAGTCACCGCCGCAGAACAACCGCGTTGAGATTGCCTACTTCACGTTTTCTGAATATGAGTCCCACGGTGTAGCGACACGAATGGCGGCTGAACTTATCCGTCTAGCGTTAGACAAAATGCCTGCCGTGACAGTGGCAGCTCAGACGTTGCCTGAAGAGAATGCCTCGACATCGATTTTGAAGAAGCTGAGGTTTCGCTTAGTGGATACGGTCGAACACCCTGAGGACGGGCTGGTTTGGGAGTGGCATCTCAGTGATGCTTCCGAGGCATAACAATTCGATGGACGTGAGGGCGAAACAGCGACTTTCTTATGGCGTTGCCTGTTTTCCCTCAAGTTGCGTGGCGGCGGTTTCGCCCCACGTCAACTCCATCGTTAGGAAGACTGCACTCACTACATGTACAAGAAGTATATCGGTCGTTCCAGATATAAGGCTGTTACCTGGAACGATTCCGGATAATACGCGAAATTTGAGTGTTATGAAGAACGATTCGGGATAATACACAAAATTTGTAGCTTATGCGGAATTATTCCGCACAATCCTAAGTTGGGCTTCTTCCGTTTTGACGTTTTCTTGTTCGGCGCGGTGTCCAGAAAAACGAACACCGTAAGCCGTTATTTTATCTTCTTGAATTCAGCCCCATCTTTAATGATAATTGAGCCGCGCAAAAACAACTTTGCGACCTTTCCATTAGTATCACGGACAAAGAAAGTGCGCGTCTCAGAGCCTTTCGTAAAGAACATAATTTCGTTCTCCGGTAATAACTCTTCTTTGAGCATAATATAAGGACTCGAGGAAAAGAGCTTATCACCTTCGCGCACGACGGATATGACAATCTTCTTCTCATTCAATGGCTGCCATTCGTATTGTCCGCCGTATTCATCCAATAACTTCGGGTCAATCTTTGCTACCGGCGGAGTTTTGATTACGCGCATACCGTACGGCGAGATGGGCCTCTCGGCGAGCTGCCATTGCCCGTTGCGGCGGCGATAGATATCAGTAGCAAGCGTTCCGCCGGATTCCATCCCGCTTTGTAGCACTCTGCCAAAGAAGTAGCTCATTGAAGCGACATCGCCATAGTCGCGCACCTGTACGTCCGACAACAGGGTTTCCGTTTTGTTAAACTTTCCCGCGTCCTTCGGGTCGGGTACCATAAAAAGCATGTCCGCTTTAGTGACTCTCCCTACTCTGCCGCTTTCAAAGAAATCATCGGCGATGAGACGTTCGACCGTCGCTTTATCGCCGCGATTGAAAGCATCTTCTAGTTGTTGACGGACTTGGCGCAACTCTTGTTCGAGTTTGCTCGGCGTTGCGTTTTGCGCCGGAGCGAAAGACGACGCGGCAAGTGTTAATACCGCAATAGCAAATATTCTTTTCATGTGGAAATCCCCTATGTTTGAAGGATGTTTTAACAAGGTATGTCAGCCATCGCCGCATCCGTTAAGCGACAGCCGCCCGACACTGGATTTCTCACTCAGCGCAACTTAGAGGACATAAGCCGCCGAACGACCAAGCTCACCTGACCCCCGCCGCTTTGGGCGGGGGTCAGGTGCAACGCCTGGTTCGGCCGTGTTAAGGTCGAACGCGGAGATCCCAGCCTCCGCATTTTCGGATCAACTGCTTCGTCCCATCATCGATGCAGAGCTCTCCTTGGCCGGGCGGAACATCCTGATTGGTCAGTACGGCCAGGTGCTCGAGAGGAATGCCGGATGCTTCGTGGGAGCTTTTCAGCATCTCCGCAAGCCGATCCGGCTCCGACTTTGGAGCCGCGCCCAAGAAATGATAGATACCCACAATGACGCCCGAGCGTACATTGTAGACATAGTGGTTGCTCTGATGCCGAGGTGCACCACCCGGACCCGGACTTGTTTCAACCCGCATATCTCGCCTCCTGGTCAGTCGTTGAAGTACAGAATTGTTCCGGTCGCCCCCGTCCAAATACGTCGATGGACAAGCACGAGTTGAAATGCGACGCAATTGTGGATAATGGCATGCGGAACAAAATAGGTGTTATCGACGTGGTGAAAACCGCTCTCGTCCACGTAAGCATACCACTTAATGCCCACGGCCGCGGTGCCAAGGTCGCCGGTAATGGAGCCACCGCTGATCTCGATGTGCGCACCCGGGGCGACCACGTTGAGCTGCGCGGTGATTGCCACGTTCCGGATGCCAAAGCCATCGACAGTCAAATATGCGCGTTGAAGATCCCCTCTGGTCTCGAGAAAATCGTCGAACCAGAACTGCTGGATCCAGTACACGTTCATGACGAAGCCTCCGACTGCGTCGGGGAGCGGCGGTCCATTAAAAGAGTCTCGGAGCCTTCCTCCGACCCCAGTTGGCGGCAACCGCCGACTCCGACGAACACCCTGTAAGCCAAGATAATACCTGCCCGATCCACCTGCGCCTTCTGGACTGCGGGGGCCGAACTACTGATTAACTCTAACGCCGTTGATAATAATAGAGATTTAGCAACCTATCAACGAGAAAAAGACCTAGTTACTCAGAAATTTTCTTGTGTTGAACCGAATCAATCAATTTTGGCCGCACTTATTAGTATCGTTGCCAACGTATATTATCAGGCGATTTTCGTAAAATTATAAGATTCTTTGAAAAGTTATAGAAAAGCCAAAATGGCTTGACCAAGTTCGAAACCTGATGCGGATGCGTCATCTCAGCCACAAGACCGAACGGGCGCTTGGCGGCGAGGGTTAAATCTTCGATGATCAGGGCCGGGGACGCGCCTCTCGGAAGCTGCGGGGTGGCCTGCTGGAATTTGGGACGCGCTTCAAATCCTGTTTCACACTTAAAGAACACATCCGGGGACGCACCGGGTTCAGCAACCGTAACTGGGGACGTGCCGGGTTCAGCAACTTTAACTTGGGACGCGCCCGGTGTCGGTTCTGGATTTTAATGGATCGAGTTCTGGGACGCTCGGGTCTTGGGCAGTTAAATTATCAAAGATCCGAAAAGTGACAAAGGCGCGCGGCTCATTTCCGAACGACGAGGCCGTGATGAAACTGCTCCACCTGGCCCTCAGAAACATCGCAAAAAAATGGACCATGCCCGGCCACGACTGGTACGACTTTATGCATAAAAATTCACCTCTATTAGCTTGTGCGTCAAAACCTGCTGCCCGCATGTTGCACTCCATACAGTGAGTCGCCTTGGCATGGCTCAAAAAATTCTTCGTTTTAAATGTCCGACTACCGGCGGATATTACGCTTATACCAACAGAACACATTCTTACAGCATTTGATCGATGAATTTTGACTTTAACCAGACGGATCTAAATATCTTAATTTTATTCGCGAGTGGTTTGATCCTATCTCTCGCGACCGGACCAAAAAAAGGAAGGACTAGAGGAGATAACTAATTATGGAACGCATGATAATCAAACACTCGAGTGGTTCAAAAGCAAACCAAGTCGAGGAATTCCCGTTAGATCATTACCGTGAACTGATACTCGGACGTGACAGTTCGTCGACAGTCAAATACGACCCCGACCGCGATGACCTCGTCGGCAGGCAGCATGCAAAGATCAGCCGTGATCCGAGTGATCCCGAGGGTTTTCTAGTCGAGGATACGGCAAGCAGAAACGGAACTTTTCTTAATGGCGTGCGTCTGGAAGGGCAAAAGAAGATTCAGCCTGGTGATGTGGTCCAACTTGGAACCGGCGGCCCCGAATTCACATTTGACGTAGAACCGCGTCCGGCAAATGCCACCAAGCCGACGCGTATTTTGAACGCGATGGGAGCAACCTCCGCGCCGCCGACGCGCATTTCGGGCTCGGTGGATGCACCTGTTTCCGTCGCGACTGCTCCGGCTGGAAAGACTGTTGTCGGCAAAGCCACGGTCGAGCGAATGATCAGCAGCACTGTCAGCGAGACAAAGAAACAGGAAGGCCGCAAATACGCTACTATCGGCAGTATCGCCGCCCTCGTCGTGCTGCTGCTTTTCGGGGCGGTGCTCGGCGGCGGATATTGGTACAGCTCCAGACAGGCCGCGGCGACACAGGCGGAACTCGACAGCCAAAAAGCCGAAGCCGACCGATTTAAAAATGAACTGGCTGAAAAAGAAGCCAGCGGTCCGAAGGCAGCCGCTGAAATTTCGGATAAATACAGCAAAGGGGTGGTTCACATCACCGGTGATTGGCGATTAATTAACAACGCCAGCAGGTCGCAGGTTTATCATCAATACCTTCCCAACAACATTAAAGCGCTTGAGGCACTGTATAAAGAGCTGGGCATAAGAATCGATCCGAAGGAACTACATCAATCGCTTGGCATTAAGGTTGACGCAAATGGCCAGGGTAAGATTATCGACAGTCAAAGCGACAGAGTTCCGATCTATTTTCCGGTACCGGGCGGCCCAAGTTATGAGCCAGCCCTGATAGATGAAAAAAATCCGTTTTCAGAAGCTATCGGTTCGAGCGGCGGCGGATGGGGAACGGGATTTATTGTGACGACCGACGGGTATATTTTGACAAATAAACACGTTGCCGCTCCCTGGAAAGTTTCATACAGTTTCGGTGGTGCACAGCAAGTTCCTCCGGGACTATTAATGGATTCACAAAGCGGGAAAATTTTACAAACGGGCGTTCCGCCTCCGCAGGACTGGATACCGGAGAATACCAAAACAGTTCCCCCGGGTTTTACGGGAAATTTTGAAGCCGAAAGCAAATTGTATGCACAGCTGCCTAATTCCGATCAGGCGCTTTCTGTACAAACGACTGCCGTTTCGGAGAGACACGACGTCGCTTTGCTGAAGCTAAACATACCGGGAAATCTTACTAAAGTTGAGCTTTACGATGCCGATCAAACCCTGAGGAAGGGAGACGGGTTGGTGATAATGGGCTATCCGGGGACGGCTCCCGAAGTTAAAAAAGTAGTTGAGTCAAAAGATCTGTTTACCAGCGGCTCCCGAAAACTTGCGCTGATCCCAGATCCCACTGTCACGGTCACGAGTGTGGGTAATATTGTTCGCAGCAGTGAGACGAACGATCCTGAACAAACGAGGTCTAGTGCCGGAGACGGCATCCGCTACGCCGGGGGATTAACCGCCGGCGGCAACAGCGGCGGTCCGGTTTTCGATATGCAAGGGCGGGTGATCGGAATTCACTATGCCGGAGCGGGAACGCAGGCTGGGAACTTCAGCGGCTTTGCCGTTCCGATTAAATACGGATTGCAGTTAATGAACCAGGGTAATTAATCTACGATAGGCGGATTAAGCTGCAAATTTTGCTGATCCGCCTTTCTTGCCAACTTTATGACCAAGCGATTGCAAATTGGAGAAAAGGTAGGTGAGTACGAGATCGTCGGCTTTTTAGGTGCCGGCGGTATGGGCTCGGTCTATCACGGGATCCATAAGAAGATCAATCGCTCGGCCGCGATCAAAGTACTCTCAGAGCCGGCAACCAGTTCTAACTTTAAGGAGCGGTTCTTCAACGAAGCTCAGCTCCAGAGCAGTCTTCATCACCCTAATATCGCCACCCTCTATGATTTTCAAGAAAGCGCCGACGTGCTCTTTATAGTCATGGAGTATGTTGATGGTGAAACGCTCGACGCACTCATTAGCCGCCGGTTCTTCGCAGTCGAAGATGCCCTGGCAACCTTTGAAACAGTTTGCGAAGCGGTCGATTTCATTCACAGCCACAATATCGTTCATCGTGACATCAAGCCGCAGAATATCAAGCTCTCATCAGGCGGCAAGGTGAAAATGCTGGACTTCGGAATCGCAAAAGGCAAAGTCAGTCACGGACTTACAAGGGTTGGCGGAGTGATAGGAACCCCGAACTATCTAGCTCCCGAGCAATTACTAGGACAGCCAGCGACCCCGCGGTCAGACATCTGGGCCTTGGGCGTCTTATTGTACGAAATGCTAACTGGTGAAACTCCGTTCAAGGGAAAAACTCTGGGTGAGCTTCATTTACAAATAACAACTAGCAAGTATGACCCGCCCGAGACCGCGAACCCGGCTGTGTCGCACCAAGTTTCGCGCATCGTCAGCAAATGCCTGACGATCGATCCGGCGCAGCGATATCAGAATCTCGAAGAGGTCCTCTCCGACGTTAAAGAGGCGAAAAAACGATATTCACCACGACCCGCGGACGATGCGGCAAATGGGGCTTTTGCGCGAAGCTCGCTATTGAAGCTGGCTAATCGCCTTAGTCTTACCGGCGGCACACGAGTATCGAGCGCGGACGCAGGACCGGAGGGTTCCGGCCAGCGATCTCGGCCGGGGTTGATGTTAACGCTTGTCGGCGGCGTGATGCTGCTCGGCGTGGTTGGAATAGTGGTTTGGGCGATGAGCGGTTCATCGAACGGGACCGCGAACGTAAATGTTCCGGGATCAACAGGTACTCCGTTCGCTGTTCCGACTAAAGCGACGAATAAAGCGTCCGATCGCCAGATGAAGGCGGGACCTCAACATCTAGGTACGACTGTGACGGCGGCTGAACGGCCAAGACTGAGACTCGAGGCTATGGAGGGAACGACAGAGGTTTATCGGGAGGGGTCTTATATTGGCTCGACACCGCTAGAGATCGAAGGGGAAGAAAACGAGACCGCCGTACTTACCTTCAAACGCGCTGGATTCGAAGACAAGGTAGAAAAGATCGATATCACGACAAGGCGAAAGGTGTACACCGTCGCCCTCAAACGAAAACAATAGGAAAAAACCCCAATGACGATTATAAACACCCGATCATTAAAGACCCTTCTACCGCGGCGGAATGTCGTTTTACTGGCTCTGCCGCTAATCTGCATTCTCGCTTCGTCGATTACCGCTCAGCCGGCCGCCGACGGAAAGACCGACCCGCGCGTGGCCAAGGCGCTCAAGGAAATCAACACGGAATACGATGTTTCCGCGCGTGACGGCATTTATAGGGTGAAGTATGCCACCAAAGGAAAGAGAACGCAGCTCGCCCTGATCTCATCGGACACTGAGACGATAAATGAAATGGAAACGCGTGTCGTCTTTTCATTTGCGACGATCTCGAAAACTCTGCCGACCCAGCAGGTAGCTAATATGCTGCTTCAAGAGAATATGGAAAGGATCGGTATCTGGGCGGTACAAAAACTCGGCGACGGAAGCTTTGCGATCGTCAGCCTTCTCCATATTCCCGCCGCGTCATCCGGAAAGCAGCTCGAGGATGCATTGATGTCAGTTGCTATGATGGCGGACGATCTCGAGAACAGACTGACGAAAAAAGACGTCAATTAGCGGTGCCCGATGAAAGAAACCTAATCATATGCAGCCAACAAGAGAATACATTGCCCCGATCACAACGGTCGTTGCAAGCGTGAAGACGGACCCGGGATGCGTAAGGGAAACGAACGAGGACAACGGAAGGCACGTGAGCCAATTCTCGCCCGAGAAGAGTCGTCACCGCGGTACGTTGACGATCGTGGCCGACGGGATGGGCGGCCACAGCTCGGGCGAGATCGCAAGCGAGATGGCGGTCGAGCTGATCAGTCAGCATTTTTATGATGACAAGGCAGGCTCGATAACCGACGCACTACGCGGCGCCATTCAGGCCGCCAATTCCCAGATATTTCATTCATCAACACTCGATCTGAAGTACCTGGGGATGGGCACGACCGTCGTGGCCCTGGTTATTCATGAAGGGCTGGGCTATGCCGCACACGTCGGCGACAGCAGGCTGTACCGGTTGCGGGGCGGCAATATGGAACGTCTGACAGTAGATCATTCGCAGGTAATGGAGATGGTCAAGATGGGGATAATCTCGTTTGACGAGGCCCAGCATCACGAAGATAAGAATATTATACTTCGCGCGGTGGGAACCCAGCCGAAAGTAGATGTCGAGGTTTCGGATCCCTTCAGGGTCGATGTTGACGACCAATACATGCTCTGTTCCGACGGCTTGTGCGATATGGCCGACGATGATGAAATTCGGGCGATCTGGGTAAAGGCCCAGGATATTCATGCGGCATCCGAAGCTCTGATCAGCCTGGCCAAGGAGCGAGGCGGCAGGGACAATATTACGGTGGGTATCGTTCAGGTATCGGCGACGGACGCGGCACAGCCGCTACGAAAAGTGCCGATCACAAGGGAGATCGGAGTTTTAAAATGATCGGACAGGTCATTGGTACATATAAGATCCAGCGAAAGCTCGGCGAGGGCGGAATGGGAGCAGTCTATATGGGCGTCGATACGATGCTCGACCGCGAGGTCGCCATCAAAGCTCTCAGGCCGGAACTCGCCAGCCAAACGGCCATTGTGGAACGCTTCCGATCAGAGGCGGTAACGCTGGCCAAACTCAATCATCCGAATATAGCCACGCTTTACTCACTGTTTCGACAGGGTGACGAGCTTTATATGGTGCTCGAATATGTTCGCGGCGAGACGTTGGACCAAATCCTCGACCGTCGCGGAGCACTGCCGACCGAGGAGGTCATACCGGTTTTTTGCCAGATCCTCGACGGCATCAATCACGCTCACGACTACGGTATCATCCATCGCGATATCAAGCCTGCCAACATGATGCTGACCGAAGGCGGTGTGCTCAAGGTGCTCGATTTCGGCATCGCCCGCCTGCTCGGCACGGACCGTATGACCCGGGCCGGCAATATTATCGGCACGCTCGAATACATGGCCCCCGAACAGATAAAAGGGCTCGAAACCGATGCACGGTCGGATACCTATGCCCTCGGGATGATGCTTTATGAGATATTGACAGGCCGAACGCCCTTCGATACCGAGAACGAGTTTGAGCTGATGAAACTGCAGACCGAGAGCATGCCCGCTTTGCCGAGGTCGATCAATCCGTCGATACCAGAATCGGTGGAGGCGGCGATCATTCAGGCCGTCCAGAAGGACCCGGACCAGAGGTTCCAGACTGCAGGCGATTTCCGCGAATTCCTGCTCGATGCCGGTTTTGTGGACGAGGGCTCACTGCGGCGGACGACAGGACCAAAAAGGGCTTTCTCCGGATCAAGGGCGGCTGCTCCGATCGCGAACGCAGTCGAGCCAGCGGTCCCAGCGGAGTCTGATGTCGTCGTGAAGGAAACACGGCTCGGCGCTCCCGCGGGCCAGCCTATGTATGCCGCCGGACTTAAAGAAACCCGGCTGGGCGACGCGGGTGTGTCCTATTCCCCGGCCGCGGTGACCGCAGAATCGTCGTCGTTTTTTGACAGGCTTACGTGGGTGCATTACGCCGGGGCTGGGTCGGTAGTGGCCATTTTGCTGGTATTTTTCTTTATTGTTCCGATCGTCCTTTTCAGCGGCGTACTCTCGCAAACCGAAACCCAGGCCGAACCGGCAAATGCAATCCCTTCGACTAAGGGCGCGGCGGTCGCGACGACGCCGTCACCCGAGTCGACGATAGTGAGGACACCCGAACCGGTTAGAGTTCCGGCGGTAGAACGGACACCTGAACCCGAGCCGGTCGTTACACCGATGGAAACGCCGGCTCCCGCCGAGCGTGGGAAGACCAATCCGCCGGCTGGTAAGGCAACCCCGGCACCCAAAAAGCCGCCGGTAAAGACACGGGAAAAGGGTCTGCGCGACGCACGCTGCGCATTGACCGGGGATTGCTAGAAAAAGAGAGGAGTTTTCTTAATCAGTATGAAATATATACGATCCAGGAATTTAATCAGTCTCGCTGCCGCAGCGGCGATCATTCTTTCGACGTTCGGCGAGGCCGCAGCCCAGAATTACAGCGGCTCGCCCGTGACCAGGGACAGGCTGGTCAAGGCCGTTAGATCGAAGCAGTTCTCGGTGCCGATCCTGGTCAAACAGATCAAGCTCTCGGGAACGGATTTCGAAATGACGCCTGCCGTCGAAAGGGATTTACTTGCGGTACGAGCAAACCCGGAGATCATCGATGCGGCAAGAGACAATTACCGTTACAAGGGCCGTGGCCGCACTGCACCGCCGAAACCGATACGGGACACGGGGGGAGAAAACTACGAGCGGCTCTTTTATGAGGGCATCGAAAAGCTAAATCAGCTCAAAACGGCGGGTTCGATGGAGCAGGCTCAAAATCTTACCCGTTCTGTGATAGCTATCGGCAATCGGGCGATATCGCTCAACGCGGCCCGCCCGGAGGCTTATACTCTGGTCGGTGCGGCAAATGTTGTGTCGAGAAACTTCGCCGAGGCCGAGCGTTATGCTCAGTCTGCACTTGACCGCGGCGGAAATCTCGCCTTTCCCGTGTTTCACCTTAAGGGAAATCCGCATCCCGAGACGCTCTATATCGGAAAAGGATTTGTGACTGTCGAATCCGATCAGAAATTTTTCCAGTTTGCCGGCCGTGAGGTCTCGAACCCGTCGATCCAACCTGATTACCAGATGGGGAACGTACGCGTTGCGGTTTTCAGTATTATGACCTCAAAAGCAGGTTTCAACGACATATGGTATTTCACGCCGGGCACAACCGGTACGACCGGCGAAGCCCAAATGATCCTGCAGCTCATAAGAAAAAATTCTCTGTCAGGCAGTTATTGATCGCGTTTGGTTGAAGTTTTTTCGAAGTAATTATGGTTGGGTCATGACTAGCAAAACGTAAAATTGCCAGTGATTTTCAATAGGACTTTATAGAGGTCCTGGTTACGATAATTGAATCTAAACTCGCACTCTTTTAGATGCAAGTAGAACGTATTCTTTGACATACCACGAAATTTGACAAGCCTGACTTTGGCGAAGCCTTCGATGCCGTTAAT
>Ga0136637_1000234_pt1 | contig 12143 bp, 14 predicted proteins | sample AntDrymUQ8572106_2_FD_105497 | JGI IMG/M metagenome (GOLD analysis project Ga0136637, IMG submission 105497) | Polar desert sand microbial communities from Dry Valleys, Antarctica - metaG UQ857 (21.06) | ecosystem: Environmental > Terrestrial > Soil > Desert | place: Antarctica: Dry Valley... | reverse complement strand
GCCTACAGCGCCACGGGCTCGGACACCGAGATCGCCGCGATCGCCGCGGTCGCGCTCGCGCTCGTGCTGACGGTCGTGCGGCTCGCGCGGCACGAGTCTCCGCGCCACGCATTGTCCGGCCTGGTCGGCGTCGCGTTCGCCGCCCTCATCGCCCGCAGCAGCGGGAAGGCCGAGAACTTCTTTCTGCCCGGGTTGCTGTTCAACGCGGCCTACGCCTCCGCGTTCGTCATCTCGAACGTGATCCGCCGCCCGCTCGTCGGCTTCATCGCCGGCCATCTGGACCCAGAGAGCAGCGGCTGGCGAGACGATCCGATGCGCGTGCGCGCGTTCACCCGGGCGACCTGGATGTGGGCCGGGCTGTTCGCGCTGCGCCTGCTCGTGCAGCTGCCGCTGTACCTCGCAGGTGCGGTGATCGCGCTCGGCGTTGCCCGCACGGCGATGGGGCTGCCGCTGTTCGCGCTCGGCCTGTGGCTGACGTGGCTGCTCGTGCGTGGTTCGCGCACTACGGCGCCGGCGGCACCTGCGACTCCTTGAGCTGACGTAGCTGGCGGCGCAACGAGCCGCGCTGGCCCGGCGGGCTGAGCGATACGGCGCGCTCGGCAGCCCGGTCCCCCACGCCCACCTGCCCCGCCTCGTAGTACAGCAGCGCAAGCTGCGCGTAGAGGCTTGCGCTCGGCGGCCGGCGCTCGGCGACGATGAACTCCTGCGCGATCGCAGCCCGGCGCGGCTGGTTCAGCCCGTTGACATTGAAGACCTGCACCATCAGCGCGGCGAGCTGGACGTCCGGCTTGCTCGGCACAAGCCCGAGGTAGCGCTCCCAGTCGGCCGCCGCCCTGCGCAGTTGGGCCTTGCCGGCCGCGCTGAAGCCCTTGGTGGCGAAATTCCCATCTCCGGCCGCAGCATCGAAGCGCGCTCGGATCAGGCGTGCGAGCGCCTCGGGGTCGCGCGGGTTCGATGCTGCGGCGTCCTCTGCCTCGTCTACCGCGCGCGCCTGCGCAGTTTCGGGGGCGCTCTGCGAGGAGCGGTCGGCATCGCCGGAGTCGGAGTCGGAGTCGCCGCAGCCGGCCATCAGGATCAGAACCGCTGCGATCACCGCTGCGTGCACTCGCATCAGCTATTGGCCTTTGACCGGAGTGAAGCGGACAGTCGCCGCCTCGTCGATCTGCCGGGCGCGAACGCGCCCACGAGCCTTGCCCGAGACGGTCGCGCACTCAAAGCGCACGCCTTTGCGCCTGGCGATGATGTCCGGACAGTCGACGCTCACCGGGCGCCCGCCGCGGCGCGTGAGCTTGATCGCCATCGTGCGCTCCGTCGCCCGGGTGTCGTGAAACGGGACGCGCAGCCCGACCCTGCCCGTGTCGTCGGTGATCGTTGCGACGACGTCCCCACTGGTGCCGTCGGCCGCGACGACGCGGCATCTGAACGTGTTCCCCGTCTTCGCCGGCTGGTCGCTTGGGCAGTCGACGCTCTTGATCTTCGAACCGGTGCGCTGCGCCGTGCCCGCTTTGATCGTGTCCTCCGCCTTGTCGCTGTCGATCATCCGCGTGCAACCGGCGAGCGCGATCGCGAGCGCGACGAGGGAGACGAGCGCGTAGCGGGTCACCCGGCAAGCATCGCGTATGCGATCACTTTGCGTCTCTGCAAGCCCGAGAGCGCATTGTGAAGGCCCGCGGCGGGTAATCCGCTCGCGGGCGCGGGGCGGCGGTGTGTCTACGCCGCCTCGCGCAGTGCTTCGAGCTCGCGCAATCCAGCCAGCCGCTGCAGCGCCCGCTGCTCGATCTCCCGCGTTTCAGGCTGGGTCTTGCCCAGCCGGCGGCTCGTCTCGCGCAGGCCGACGGGGCCGTCGACGCCGTCGACGCCGTAGCGCAGCTCGACGACCTGGCGTTCATCGGCGGGCAGATCGGCGACCGCTGCAAGCAGCGCGCTGTCGCGCAGGGCGATCTCGACCTCCTCGGCCGGTCCGGCGCGATCGTCGCCGATCAGCTCCCCCATCGCCGTCTCGCCGCTCTCTCCGACCGGCCGGTCGAGGCTCGTGACGGTGCGCGCGATGTCGCTCATCGCCCTCACCTGCTTGAGCTCGAGCTCGGTTTCCTGCGCGATCTCCTCGTCGGTCGGGTCGCGCCCGAGCTTCGTGCTCAGCGCGCGCGTCGCACGCTGGATCTTGCGCTCGCGCTGGGCGATGTTCGTCGGCACACGGATCGTGCGCGACTTGTTCTCCATGCCGCGCTGGATCGCCTGGCGAATCCAGTACGTGGCGTAGGTCGAGAACTTGAAGCCGCGGCGCCAGTCGAACTTCTCGGTCGCGCGGATCAGGCCGAAGATGCCCTCCTGGATCAGATCCAGCAGCGGCAGCTCGTTCTGCGGGTATTTCTTGGCGATCGAGACGACGAGCGCGAGGTTGGAGTTGATCATCCGCTCCTTGGCCGCCGCGTCGCCCTGCTCGATGCGCTTGGAGAGCTCGACCTCCTCGGCCGCGGTAAGCAGCGGATGGCGGCGGATCTCGTTGAGAAACAGGCCGAGTGCGTCGCTCGTCGCCGACGCCAGCCCGCTGTTTGCGTAATCGGTCGCGGAAACGGTGCTGCGTCCGCAGTCGTCGGTGACCTCGATGCCGGCCGCCTGCACCGCCTCGTGCAGCTCCGGCAGCTCGTCATCGTCGACCTGGAGCCGGCGCGCGAGCGCATCCAGCTCGGACAGGTTCACGCAGCCTTGGTCCTCCGCGCGCTCGAGCAGCGCGGCGAGGACTTCCGGCGGATTGTCGAGATCGAGTTGCATGGTCTGCCCGACTTACCCGATCGCGTCGGCACGAGAAACCTGCCTTTGACATGCGGGCGCAGCTTGATCAGCGCGAGCGGTTGCGCTTGCGCTGCTGGCGCGCCGCTTTGGCCTTGTCGCGGCGCTGGCGCTGTTGGCGCTCACGCTCGCGCGTCGATGGCTTGCGCTCGTCGCCTGCCGCAGGACGTTCGGCGACGGGCGCCGAGCGCTTCGCGTCACGCATGATGACCCACGCAATCACGCCGATCAGGGCGATTCCGGCACCGAAGAGCAGCAGCTGCTGAGCCGTTGACAGCCCGTCGTCCTCCGTCGAGGACGGGGCGGGCTGCGGTGCGGGCACAGGCTCCGGCGCGGGCGGCAGCGGACCGAACTGTGCAGCCGCCGGACCGCAGAGCGCGAGGCTCAGCGCAAGGACCACGAGCAGGGCGGCGACGCGTGCGATCGCGTGAGACTACGCCCCTCGGGTGGGTGTGTGAGTACGGCATCTATGCTTCGCCGCGATGGCCAAGCAGCGACAAGTCCGGGTGGAGCAGAAGAGCGCGCTCGCGGCGATGGCGCAGATGGAGCTCAAGTCCGACGACGAGCTGCTGAGCGAGACGAAGTACCGCGCCGCCGCCCAGGCGATTCTCGGTGCGCGGGCCTCCGAGCGCTATGACGCAGAGCGCGCTCGCGAGCACTTCCGCAAGGCGATCTCGGCCGCCCGGCCGCAGGAGCGCATGCAGCTGCGACGGATGGCCGAGGCTTCCCTCGCGCTCGCCGAGCGCCGCCCCGACGACCTCAAGGCCGCGGTCGAGAAGCTGGGTCAGCAGGCCCCGTCCAGCAAGCAGCTGTTCATGCTGCGGATGATGGGGCTGATCGCGCCCTCGCAGGGTGCAAGCAGGATCGCGAAGCTGCGCGGTGGCCTGATCCTGATGGGGATCGTCGTTGTGCTGCTGGCGCTCGGCTACGCCATCGCGACGCTGATCGCGCTGCCACTCGGCGGCGCCTCGGTGTGGGGAACGGCCGCGCTCGGCCTGCTGGTCGTGATCGTCGCGCTCGTCGTGCTCGGTGTCGTCGGCAAACGTAAGCAGCGAGCGGCGCAGGCCAAAGCACGCGCCGGGCGCCAGGCGTAGCTACGACGAGCCGTGTGCGGGCGCTACACGCTGGCGACGCCCGACCTGGGCCAGCTGCGCTCGCGCTTTGCGATCAGGGAGGGCTTGGAGATCCGTCAGCGCTTCAACGTCGCACCCGGCGACGACGTGCTCGCCGTCGTGCAGCGCGGGGCCCAGCCCGAAGGTGCCGTGCTGCGCTGGGGACTCGTCCCGCATTGGTGCAGCGACCCGCGCGAGCTCGGCGTCAAGACGATCAACGCGCGCGCCGAGACGCTGCAGGAGCGTCCCGCCTACCGCGAGGCGTTTGCCGGCCGGCGCTGTTTGATCGTCGCCGACGGCTTCTATGAATGGCATGCCGGAACGCCGCACTGGATCACACGCTCCGACGGCGAGCCGTTTGCCTTCGCGGGGTTGTGGGCGTCATGGCGGCCGCGCGGCGAGGAGCCGGTCGAGCCACTGCGCAGCTGCGCGATCGTCACGACGGCAGCCAGCGACGCCGTACGCGACCTGCACGACCGCATGCCGGTGATCCTGCTGCCCGGCGACGAGCCCACCTGGCTGGCCCCGGACAGCTCGCCCGAGACGCTGCACGCCGTGCTCGGGGCAGCGCGTGAGCAGCGCCTCGTCGCGCGCCCGGTCAGCCGCAACGTCAACGATGCCGGCCACGACGCGCCGGACTGCCTCGACCCGCCCGAGCAGACGGCCCTCTTCTAAGCCCGGCTAGGGCTTGGACTCCCCGATCGTCACCTTCTTGATGATCACCGGGTCGATCGGCGTCTCGGTCACCGGGTCAGCCGGCACCGCGGCGATGCGCCTGACCACGCCGAGTCCCTTCGTAACGCGCCCGACGATCGCGTAGACCGGGTCGAGCGCGGCGCCCTTCCCGGTGACGATGAAGAACTGGCTGCCCGACGTGCCGGCCTTCTCGTCGGCTGCCTTCGCCATCGCGACGGTGCCGACCGGGTAGCGCACACCGCTCGGCGGGCGCTCGACGACGCTGTAGCCGGGGCCGCCCACGCCCTCCCCCGCCGGGTCGCCGCCCTGGATCACGAAGTCGTTGCCGCCCGGCTTGGCGATGCGATAAAAGCTCAGACCGTCATAAAAGCCCGCGCGCGCCAGGCGCATGAACGAGCGCACGGTCTTGGGAAACTCTCGAACGTCCAGTGTGATCCGGATCGTGCCGCAGTTCGTGCGCAGCTTGGCGGATTGGCGCAGGCTGCGATCAAGCTTGCGGCGCGGCCTGCTCAGGCGCTGCTCGGGGCGCGGAACGAAGGCGGCGACCGGCGCGCAGCCATCCTTGGTGCGCCGCGGAGCGACGACGGGCACCTCGGTCGTCGCGGTGCTCGCCGTCGTCTGCGGCGGCGCGCTCTCGCGGCCGGGTGGCTCCTTGTCGTTGCCGCACGCGATCAGCACGCAGGCGGCGACAAGGACGGGCGTGAGGGCCAGCGCGCGTCGCACGGCGCCAGAGGGTAGTCAAACTCTGCGCTGTGCAAGTCAGTTCGCTCGTGGCGCGCTACGACCACGTCCTGCTCGATCTCGACGGCTGCGTCTGGGTCGGCGACGAGCCCACCGAGGGTGCCATCGAAGCCGTCGCGGCGCTGCGCGCGGCGGGCAAGGGCCTGGCGTTCGTGACCAACGACGCGCGCGTCGGCGGCGAGGATTTCGTGCGCAAGCTCTGGCGGCTGGGCTTCCAGGCGTCGCTCGAGGAGGTCGTGACCGTCGGCGGCGCGCTGCAGTTCCTGCTCGCCGAGCGTTTCGCCGACAGCGGGGCGGTCGTGATCGGATCGCCCGCAGTGCATCGCCACGTCGAGGCCGCCGGCTTGCGGATCCTCAACGACACGACGTTCGCCGGCCGTGCGGAGGTGGTCGTCGTCGCCGGCCACGAGCGCTTTGACTACGTCGAGTTGCGCGAGGCGACGCAGGCGGCGCTGCGCGGCGCGTTCCTCCTCGGCGCCGGGCGCGACGCGACGTTTCCGATGCCCGACGGGCCGTGGCCCGGCTCGGGCGCGATCCTGGCCGCCGTCGAGACGGCGTGCGGGCGGCGAGCCGAGACTGTCGGCAAACCGGCGGCGGGCCTGCTGCTGACGGCGCTGGACCGGCTCGGACCCGGCCGCGCATTGATGGTCGGTGACCGTGTCGACGCGGACCTCGGCGGCGCTCACGCAGCCGGCATCGACGCAGTTATCGTGCTGACCGGCGTGTCGGATCGCGCGACCGCCGAGGCGGCGACCGAGCCCAGGCCCGTGGCGATCGCCGAACGGCTGCAGACGCTGGTTCTGGGCCGCTCAAACGCCTGAGCAGTCGACCGGCTTGAGCGTCACGCCCGGCACGCAGCGGTCGTGCGGCGCGGCGGCTTGTTACGCCGGATCACCAAACTCGTGTACTTGCCCGCGAAGCCGCCCTTGACGACGTAGATCCGCCATCCGCAGCGTCACACCGACGCGAAAGCTGCGCTCGAAGCTCAGGACGCGCACGGTGCTCCATTGCCTGCAAACTGGACGATCGGCCGTCCCTGCAATCCTGCACCCGTGGAACGCGTCGTCGCGCTGTTGTGCAAACCATCCGCCGGCGGCGGTCGCGCGGCGCGCGCGCTGCCCGAGGTCGAGGGCGCGCTGCGCGAGCTCGACGTCTCGTTTCACACGGACGCCAACCGGATAGCCAACGAGGCCCCGGCGCGGCTGGGCAAGGCCGTCTACCTCTGCGGAGGGCTGCGCGCGTGGCGGCGTGGAAGCCCGCGCACTTCTCGCTGCGACTGGACGGCGAGCCGCTTGAGTTCAGCGGCTACTCGGTCGCCGCTGCCAACTCGAGCTCCTACGGTGGCGGCAAATCCAACCTCCTTATGACGCTGCCGCGATGATGCTCGGCGCGAAGATCGCCGTCGCCCGTGCTGCGGGCGCCGTATCGCGGCGCAGTGGCCGGGGCGCGACGAGCCTGCCCGGCAAGCTGCTGATGCGCATGGAGCCCCAAGCGATCGGCCGGCTCGCGACGCGCCTGGAGGGCGGCAGCGCCGTGATCTCTGCGACGAACGGCAAGACGACGACCGCTGCGATGGCCGCCTCCATCCTCGAGCGCAATGGCGCTCGGCTCGTGCACAACCGTGCCGGCGCGAACATGGCCGGCGGCGTGGCGACCGCGCTGCTGAACGCCGCGCGGGGGGCCGAGATCGCCGGCGACACCGGCCTGTTCGAGGTCGACGAGTTCTGGCTTGACCGCGTCGTGCCGCAGCTGCGCCCGTCGGCACTGCTGCTGTCCAACCTGTTTCGCGACCAGCTCGACCGCTACGGCGAGCTCGAGACGATCGCCGACCGCTGGGCCGCGGCGGTCGCGGCGGCGCCCGCCACTCAGCTCGTGCTCAACGCCGACGACCCGCTCGTCGCCGATCTCGGTCGTGTCCGCTCGGACCCGGGCGGCACCGTGTACTTCGGCGTCGAGGACGATGCCGTGGCACTCAGCGGGCTCGCCCACGCGTCGGACTCAAAGCACTGCCGGCGCTGTGGCGCGCCCTATGTCTACGACGCCGTCTACATGGGCCATCTCGGCCGCTACCACTGCCCCAACGGCGACGCACGCCGCCCGCAGCCCGACGTCGCCGCCACGCGCGTCGTGCTCGACGGGACGCGCGGTGCGAGCTTCACGCTGCAGATCGGCGGCGAGCGCGCGCACGTGGCGATCGCGCTGCCCGGCCTCTACAACGTCTACAACGCGCTCGCGGCGGCCGCGCTCGCGCACGCGCTCGGGCTCGGCCTGCGCGCGATCGTCGCCGGCCTCGAAGCGGTCCAGGCCGCGTTCGGCCGCGCCGAGACCGTCCGCGTCGGCGAGCGCGAGCTGGCGATCCTACTCGTGAAGAACCCGGCGGGCGCGAACGAGGTCCTGCGCACGCTGGCGCTCGATGACGGCGACCACGACGTGCTCGCCGTGCTCAACGACCGCACCGCGGACGGCCGCGACGTGTCGTGGATCTGGGATGCCGACTTCGAGCTGCTCGCCGGGCGCGTGCGGCGAGTGACCTGTGCGGGCACTCGCGGCGAGGAGATGGCCCTGCGTCTGAAGTACGCGGGCGTCGACGCGGAGATCGCGGTCGAGCGCGATATCGGCGCCTCGCTGGACGCGGCCCTCGCCGACCCCGGCGGCGACGCCCGCGCCCTGTTCGCGCTGCCGACCTACACCGCGATGCTCGCCCTGCGTGAGCTGCTCGTGGCGCGCGGCGCGGCCGTGGGGTCCTTCGCGTGACGACGAGCAACGTGATCTGGCACGACGTCGAGTGCGGTTCCTATGACGAGGACCTCGTGCTGTGGCGCGAGCTGGCGCGGACCGAGAGCGGGCCCGTGCTCGATCTCGGCGCGGGCACCGGCCGCGTCGCGATCGATCTCGCGCGCCAGGGCCACGAGGTCGTCGCCGTCGATCGCGATCCCGAGCTGCTCGCCGAGCTGCGCCAGCGCGCCGGCCCGCTCGCGGTCCAGACCGTCACTGCCGATGCGCGCTCGTTCGAGCTTCCGGGACAGCGCTTCGGCCTGATCGTGGCACCGATGCAGCTCGTGCAGTTGCTCGGCGGGGCGGACGGCCGCGGTGCGCTGCTGCGCGCCGCGGCTGCGCACCTGCAGCCCGGCGGGCTGCTCGCCCTCGCGGTCTCCGAGAAGATCGAGGCATTCGACGGCGACGACATGCTGCTGCCGCTGCCCGACGTCGCGGTTCTCGATGGCGTGCGCTACTCCAGCCAGCCTGTCGCGGTGCGCGACGAGGGCGGCCGCGTCGCGATCGAGCGCGTTCGCGAGGTCTTCGTCGGCGACGGGCGCCGCAGTGCAGCCGGCGACCTGATCTACCTCGACCGCGTCGATGCTCAGACGATCGAGGCTGAGGGCCGCGCCGCAGGCCTGGAGCCGATGCGCTCGCGCGCGATCGAGCAGACAACCGACCACGTCGGGTCGGCGGTGGTGATGCTGCGTGCCTGAGCTGCGGATCTGCGCGCTGTATCCCGATGTCATGAACATCTACGCCGACCGCGGCAACCTGCTGATGCTCGAGCGCCGCTGCGCGTGGCGCGAGATCGCCTGCTCGGTGACGGCGGCCGGAATCGGCGATGCGATCGACCCTGACGGGCACGACCTCTTCTACCTCGGCGGCGGCCAGGACCGCGACCAGCGCCTGTGCGCGCTGGATCTCGTGCAGACCAAGCGCGAGGCGCTGCACGCCGCCGCCGCTCGCGGCGCGATCGTGCTCGGGGTCTGCGGCGGCTATCAGCTGCTCGGCCACCGCTATTGCATCGGCACCACCCATTCGGGCACAGGCGAGCACATCCCCGGCCTCGGGCTCGTCGATCTCGAGACCGTGCGTTCCGACGGGCCGCGCCTGATCGGCGACGTCGCGATCGAGGTGCAGCTCGACGACGAGCCCGGCAAGCCGAGCAGGATCCTCGTCGGATTTGAGAACCACGGCGGCCGTACGCACCTCGGAGCCGGCGAGCGCCCGCTGGGACGCGTCCTGAAGGGCCACGGCAACACCGGTTCGTCGGGCGCCGAGGGCGTGCGCCGCGACAACGTCATCGGCACCTACCTGCACGGCCCGCTGCTGCCCAAGAACGCCTGGTTTGCCGATTGGCTGATCGCACGCGCTACGGGCATCGACGAGCTCGAGCCGCTCGATGACACGCTCGAGGACGCGGCGCACGCCGAGGCGCGGCGCGCAGCGAATGTTGCGATCTAGATAATTACCCCTGCGTAGCGGTAGGCTGCCCGCCGATGGACGCCCCCACCGCGAAGTCCTCAGCAACGTCCTCTCCGAAGTCCTCGACGAAGTCCTCGGCCGAGCCACTGGAGTTCCGCGCGGCCACGAAGCGCTATCCGGGAAGCGAGGCGCCCGCCGTCGATCAGCTCAGCCTGGAGGTTCCGGCCGGCGAGATCTGCGTGCTCGTCGGCCCGTCGGGCTGTGGCAAGACCACGGCGATGCGGATGGTCAACCGCATGATCGACATCACCGAGGGCGACATTCTGCTCGGCGGGCGCAGCGTCCGGGACCGCAAGCCCGACGAGCTGCGCCGCAACATCGGCTACGTCATCCAGCAGGTAGGCCTCTTCCCCCACCGAACGATCGCCGAGAACATTGCCACCGTGCCGCGCCTGCTCGGCTGGGACAAGGCGCGGACCGCCGCTCGCGTCGACGAGCTGCTCGAGCTCGTCGGCCTCGACCCGCAGGAGATGCGCAATCGCTTCCCCACCCAGCTCTCGGGTGGGCAGCGCCAGCGCGTCGGCGTGGCGCGGGCGCTGGCCGTCGACCCGCCGGTGATGCTGATGGACGAGCCGTTCGGCGCGATCGACCCGATCAACCGCGAGCGCCTGCAGAACGAGTTCCTGCGCCTGCAGGCCGAGCTGCGCAAGACGATCGTGTTCGTCACCCACGACATCGACGAGGCAATCAAGATGGGCGACCGCATCGCGGTCCTGCAGAAGGGCGGCAAGCTCGCGCAGTACGCGCCCCCCGCGGAGCTGCTGATGTATCCCGCCAGTCGATTCGTCGAGGACTTCGTCGGCTCGGACCGCGCATTGAAACGGCTGGCGCTGCAACGCGTGCGAGACATCGACCTGTGGAAGGCGGCGCCGATCCGCGTGGGCACGCCGGTTGCCGAAGCGCACGCGGCGATCGCCGACGCCGACGTGCCCTACGCGATGCTCGTCGACGAGGGCGGGCGCCCGCAGGGCTGGCTCAGCGACCGCGCACTCACGGGCGAGCGCGTGACCGACGATCGGCGCTCGCCGGCTCATCCGATCCTTGAGCTCGATGACGTATTGCGCGACGCGCTGGCGAACCTCCTGTCGTCCGAGACGCGCTACGGCGCGGTCGTCAACGCAGACGGCGCGCTGGCCGGCATCCTGTCGCTCGAGGTCATCCAGCACTTCCTCCAGGTCGCTCCGACCGACTCCCCCACTGGCGCCGATCTGCTCCAAGAATGATCGGCGTCCCGCTCGCCCAGCTGGAGATCCGCAAGCCCGGGGGATCGGACTCCTGCGTGGCGTCCAACGGCTTCTGCCCGGACTGGATCGTCGAGAACATCGACCGCTACTGGACCCCGCTGCTCGAGCACGTTTACCTGACGGTCCTGCCCGTGGCGATCGGCTTCGCGATGTCGATGGCGCTGGCGATCCTCGCTCATCGCCGGCGCTGGATGACCGGGCCGATCATCACCATCACGGGGATCTTCTTCGCCATCCCGAGCGTCGCGGCGTTCTTCCTGCTGCAGCCGCTCACTGGCCTCGGCTACACGACGGCGATGGTGGCGCTGGTCTCCTACACGCTGCTGATCATCTTTCGCAACATCACGACCGGCCTGCGCAACGTCCCCGCGGAGACCGTTGACGCCGCGATCGGGCAGGGTCTCACCCCCCGCCAGGTGCTCTTCCGCGTCGAGCTGCCGATGGCCGTCCCGGAGATCATGGCCGGCCTGAGGATCGCCACCTCGACGACCGTCGGTCTCGCCGCGCTCGCCGTCTTCGCGGGAGCGGGCGGCCTGGGCAGCGAGATCCTCATCGACAAGCGCTTCAAGTCCAACGTCGTCGTCGCAGGCGGCCTCGCGGTCCTGCTCGCCGCGGCATTCGATCTGATCATCCTCGCCGTGCAGCGCGCGATCACGCCCTGGCAGCGGGCGCGGGCATGACAGCCGCACCGGCGATCCTCGGCGACTTCGGCGAGGCGATCGAGTTCATCTTCAAGGAGCGCGAGTCGGTCTCCGGCGGCGTGCAGATCGGCGGCATCCCCGAGCTTGCCGGGTTCGGCGCCACCCACATGATCGTCTCGGTCGCGGCGCTGGCGATCGCCGCGGCGCTGGCGATCCCGCTCGCGCTGTGGCTCGGTCACATCGGCCGCGGCGACTTTCTCGCGACCGCGACGTCGAACGTCGGCCGCGCCGTCCCGTCGCTGGCGCTGCTGGCGTTCTTCATCTCGTTCGTCGGGCTCGGCTACACGAACGTCATCAGCGTGCTCGTGCTGCTCGCGATCCCGCCCTTGATCACCAACACCTACGTCGGCGTGCGGCAGGTCGACCGCGACACCGTCGACGCGGCGCGCGGCCAGGGCATGAGCGGCATGGAGATCGTGCGCAAGATCGAGTTGCCGCTGGCGCTGCCCGCGATCTTCGACGGCCTGCGGACCTCCGCCGTCAACGTCGTCGCGACCGCGACGATCGCGCCGCTGGCAAACGTCCAGACGCTCGGCGAGCCGATCATCACGCCGCAGACCTACGGCTTCGTCGGCCAGCTCGGCGCCGCGATCCTCGTCGCGACGATCACGCTG
>Ga0136637_1000233_pt1 | contig 12151 bp, 8 predicted proteins | sample AntDrymUQ8572106_2_FD_105497 | JGI IMG/M metagenome (GOLD analysis project Ga0136637, IMG submission 105497) | Polar desert sand microbial communities from Dry Valleys, Antarctica - metaG UQ857 (21.06) | ecosystem: Environmental > Terrestrial > Soil > Desert | place: Antarctica: Dry Valley... | reverse complement strand
TCCTGGAGCGCATGGTCGCGGTGCTCGAGGCGGTCGAGGGCGACTGGGAGATCATCTTCGTCGAAGACAGCTCGACCGACGGGACGTGGGAGCTGTTGAAGGAGATCGCCGCCCGCGACAAGCGCACGCGGGCGCTGCGGCTGTCGCGCAGCTTCGGTCACCAGGGCGCGCTGACTGCCGGCATGTGGGCTGCGGAGGGCGACCTCGTGATCACGATGGACGGCGATCTGCAGCATCCGCCTGAGACGATCCCGCACCTGCTCGCCAAGGCGGAGGAGGGCTACGACGTGGTGTACGCGGTTCGCAGCCCCACCGACAGCGCAAGCCGGCTGACCGTGATGCGCGCACACGCCTTCTACTGGACCCTCAACCGCCTGGCTCGGCTGGACCTGCCCCACGGCGTCGCCGACTTTCGCTGTATGACGCGCCCGGTCGTCAACGCGCTGGTCTCGATGACCGAGCGCAGCCGTTTCCTGCGCGGCATGACCCGCTGGGTGGGCTTCCGCCAGGGCGTTATCGAGTACGACCGCGCCGCCCGCGCCGCCGGCCAGTCGAAGTACACGCTGGGCCCGATGCTGCGGCTCGCACTCGACGCGGTGATCTCCTTCTCGACCCTGCCGTTGAGGATCGCGAGCGTCCTCGGGCTGGTCGTCTCGCTGATCGGCGTCGTGTACGGCGCGATCGTGGCCGTCCAGCGCCTGACCGGGGACGTCGAGGTGCCCGGGTACACCTCGCTGCTCGTCGCCGTCTTGATCCTCGGTGGGGTCCAGCTCGCCTGCATCGGGATCATCGGCCAGTACGTCGGCCGTGTCTACGAGGAGAGCAAGGGCCGTCCGTTGTTCCTGGTCTGGGAGGACACGCGACAGCCGACGGTCGACGAGCCCGCTCGCATGCGGGCCTCCGCGCATCTGGCCGACCGACCCTGAGGTCGCCGCGTCGCGGCGAGCCTCTAGGCTGAGCGCATGCCCGGCTGCGACATCCTCGTGACGGGCGCTCGAGGCTTCGTCGGGCGTCATGTGCTTGAGCGCGCTCGCGCGGCCGGACTCGACGCGCGGGCGACGAACGGCGACCTCTGCGAGAGCGCGGTGGTCGACGCCGAGCTCGCGGCCGCGCGTCCGCGCGCCGTCGTCCACCTCGCCGCCGCGCCTCGCCTCGGCGCGCCCTGGGCGGCGCTGGCCGCCGACGTGTCGATGGCGGGAGCGCTCCTGCGCGGGGTCGCGCGCCACGCGCCCGACGCTCCCGTGCTCGTCGCGGGGTCGGCGGCGCAATACGGCATGGGCGCGCGCCGGCCGCTGGCCGAGTGCGACGCGACGGACCCGATCTCGGCCTACGGCGCGCTGAAATCCGTGATCGAGCGCGCCGTGCTCTCGACGCCGCTGCGCGAGGACGTGCGCGTGATCTTCACCCGCAGCTTCAACCACATCGGGCCCGGCCAGGGCGCGGACGCCCCCGCAGGCCGGTGGGCGCGCGAGGTGGTCGATGCCGAGGCAGCCGGAGGCGGGACGGTCCGCACCGGCGATCTCAGCGCCGTGCGCGATTTCCTCGACGTGCGCGACGTCGCCGATGCGTACATCGCGCTCGTGCGCAGCTCCGCGGACGGTGTTGTCAACGTCTGCTCGGGCGTTGGCGTGCCGGTCGCGCGGGTGGCTGAAGCGCTCGTGCGCCACAGCAGCGTTGCGGTCGCGCTGCAGGTCGACCCGTCGCTCGTTCGCGCGGTCGATCCGCCATACGTCGTCGGCGACCCGGCGCTGCTGCGCGAGCTGACCGGCTGGTCGCCGCGGGTCTCGCTGGAGCGCAGCGCCGAGGACCTGCTGGCGGTATGCCGCCACGATCGCGCGACGACCGCCGCGGCCGTGCCGGCGGTGGCATCTTGAGCGTCTCCGGCGATCCGGTGCTGGTCACCGGGGCCGGCGGCTTCATCGGCAGCCACCTGTGCGAGCAGCTCGTGCGACGGGGAGCAAGCGTACGGGCGCTCGTCCGATATACCTCCAGGCGCGACGAGGGCAACCTCGCGCAGCTCGCCGGGGATGTCCGCGACGCCATCGACGTGCGTTTCGGAGACGTGCGCGACGGCGACTTCGCGACGCGGCTCGTCGCCCGGACCGACGTCGTGTTCCACCTCGCCGCGTCGATCTCGGTCCCGTACAGCTTCGTGGCTCCGCGCGAGGTCGTGATGACGAACGTCGAGGGGACGCTGAACATGCTCGGCGCCGCCCGCGACGCCGGCGTGACGCGCATGGTCCAGATGAGCTCCAGCGAGGTCTACGGGACCGCGCAGTACACCCCGATCGACGAGCTGCACCCGCTCGACGTCCAGAGCCCGTACGCGGCCAGCAAGGTGGCGGCGGACAAGCTCGCCGATGCCTTCCACCTGTCCTTCGGCGTGCCCGTCGTCGTCGCGCGCCCGTTCAACACATACGGGCCGCGCCAGTCGCTGCGCGCCGTGATTGCGGCCGTCATCGCTCAGGCACTCGCGGGTGGCGACCTGAACCTGGGTGCGCTGACGCCGACGCGCGACTTCGTCTTCGTGACCGACACCGTGGCGGCGCTGATCGCCCTGGCAGACCACGACGTGGCGGGCGGGACCTACAACATCGCGACTGGCACGGACGTATCGGTGGCCGACATCGTGACGCTCGTCGGCGAGTTGCTGCGCCGCGAGCTAGTCGTCCACACCGAGGAGCAGCGCCTGCGGCCCGAGCGAAGCGAGGTCCATCAGCTGCTCGGCGATGCCGGCAAGCTCCGCGCCGCGACCGGCTGGGCGCCCCGGACGCCGCTGCGCGACGGCCTGCAGGCCGTGATCGACTGGATGTCCACGGCCAGCCCGGACCCGCGCAGCGGCGCCTACGCGATCTGAGCGGCTCGATGCACGCCGTCATCATGGCCGGGGGCCGCGGCACGCGGCTGGCGCCGTACACCACGGTGCTTCCCAAGCCGCTCATGCCGCTCAGCGACCGGCCGATCCTGGACGTCCTCCTGCGCCAGCTCATCCGCGACGGAGTGCAGGAGATCACGATCTCGGTGAGCCCGCTGAGCGGGCTGATCGAGAGCTGGGTACGTCACCACGGCAAGTACGACGTGCCCGTCGGCTTCGTCTACGAGGACGAGCCGCTCGGCACTGCCGGAGCGCTGCGCAACGTCCGGCGGCCGGACTCGACGTTCCTCGCGCTCAACGGCGACGTCCTGACGACGCTGGACGTCCGCGACCTCGTGGCGCGCAACCGCGAGACCGGAGCGATCGCGACGATGGCGACCAAGCGGCGGGTCGTCGACGTCGAGTACGGCGTCGTGCACGCCGATCTCGACGGCCGCGTGGAGCGCCTCGAGGAGAAGCCGCAGCTCACGTTCACGGTCAGCATGGGGATCTACGCGATGGAGCCCGAGATGGTCGATCTGATCGCCGACGGCGAGCGCGTCGACTTCCCCGACCTGCTGCTGCGCGCGATGGACGCCGGCCATGCCGTCAGCACGATGCAGTTCGCGGGCTATTGGCGCGACATCGGCAACCGTGCCGACTACGAGGCCGCGATCTCGGAGTTCGAGAACGACCCGGGCGAGTTCCTCGGCCCACGCGCGGGCTGACGCTGCTTCAGCCGTTGCGGCGAACGCGCAGCGCCAGCCGGTGCGCGGCCCGAGCCGCCCGCGTCGCGGGGCGCCGCAGCGCGGGCCGCGACAGCAGCGCGAGCAGCGCGCGCTGATCGGCCGCCGCGAGCACGCCGCCGGGGCCGACGAGCCCGATGCCGTCGCTGCCGATCTGCTCGCGGAAGTCCAGATGTCGCTGCCACTCCTGCTGGCGCAGGAGCTCGTTGGCCTGCAGACGCTGCTCGAGTGCCAGGCGCTCGCGAGGAGCACGGCGCAGCTCGCGTGGCGGAGCGACCAGCACGTGCTCGTAGAGGCCGACAAGCGCGCGTGCCGTGTCGTCCCAGCGATAGCGGCTCGCCGCGCGGCGCAGCGCGCCGACGTGCGCGCTGCGGGCGGGCCCCTCGCGCAGCAGCGGCGCCACCGCCTGTGCGCTGGCCTGCGCGTCCCAGGCGACGAGCGTCGCGCTCTCGGGCAGCACCTCGGCGAGCGCGGTCTGCGGCGCGAACAGGCACGGGGTGCCTGCGGCGCCCGCCTCGAACGGGATCAGTCCGAACCCCTCGTAGATCGTCGGGTAGACGACCGCGCGGGCGTGCCGCAGCAGCCACGCCTTGTGCGCCTCGGCGACGGGTCCCAGCCGGACGATCGCCGCGGGGTCCTCGACGGATGGGCGCGCGGCGCCGGTGCTGCCCGTCGGACCGGCGAAGACGAGCCGCCCGCGCCAGCCATGGGCATTCCGCAGCGCCGCGGCGACCTCGACGGCGAAGGTGTGGTTCTTGTGGCGCAGGTCGGCCCCGAGACACAGCAGGAACGGAGCGCCGTCGTCCGGCAGGCCGGGCGGGCGCCGGGCCGCCCGGGGGGCGGTCGCGAGAACGCGATGATCGACGCCGATCGGCACAACGACCGCAGTCGCAGGGTCGACGAGCTCCTCGGCGAGGGCGTCGCCGCGGGCGTGCTCGGAGAAGAACACGACGACGTCGGCGGCGCTGAGCGTCGATTGCGTCGCGCGCCGGTAGCGCTCCCAGTTCTCGACGCTGTCGTGGTACGCCGGCATCCGGTAGGCGATCAGGTCCTGATGCGTGACCACCATGCGATGGCCGAGCGGCACCAGCAGCAGCAGGTCCGATGTCGAGAAGACCTGGCTGGGGCGGTGCACGATGTCCGTCGCCGGCTGGGGCTCGCGGGCCGCGACCTCGTAGGGCAGCTGCGTGAGGTCGTCGATCTCGTCGAGCGCGGCGCTCGCGCGTGGATCGAGGTCGGGCGGCGTGACGACGCGCAACGCCACCCGCCCCGTGCGGCCGAGCGCCGCGATCAGCTCGATCGCGTGCACCTGCGTGCCTGCGCGCGACGGGCCGAGCGCGCGGCCGTCGATCGTCACCGACAGCTTGTCCAGCCCGCGCGACGCGAGCAGGACGGCATGAGCCACCGGCGACTCGGGACGCTCATCGAGCCGGCGCGCAGCAGGGCGATGCGGGTGACGGCGGTCGAGCTCGGCCGCCTCGGCGGGCTCCGGGCGCGCGGGCCGGCCGCCCGCGAGAACGTCATCGGCGAGTACGTGGCTCAGGCCCAGTGCGGTGCAGCGCTCGCCGAAGTCCGCAAGCACTGCGGCGGGCGACGTCGGTGCATCGGTGCTGCCAGCCGCATCGAGAGCGGCGCGGCGCAGCAGCACGCAGCCGGCGTGCGGCTCGCTGATCCGCGGGCGCAGCTTCGCGGCGTGCTCGGCCACGATCGCGGCGGCCTCGGCGAGCGGCACCGCGTGCAGCGGCGAGGGCGCCCAAGAGCCGCCGGAGACGATCGCGCTCGCGGTCGCGATTGCGCTGTCCGAATGCGCGGCGGCGACGAGCCGCTCCAACCAATCGCCGAACAGGTCTATCCCGGGCAGCACGACGGCGAGGTCCGCCCGCCCCGCCGACGCCGCCGCGTCGCGCAGCGTCCGGTCGGGCCCCTCGCCCGCAACCCAGACGACGACTGATGGCTCGAGCGGCATCGAGTCCTGAATCTATTGGGCCACGGGCATGCATCCTCGCCCGCGACGAAGTCGGGTGCAGCGCAGCGGACGTGCGAGGGGGTCGTAGTACCGCTGATCGGCGTGCAGCACAACGCGCCGGAAGGAAAGGACCCCCGCTGCGATGACGCGAGCGCGGCAGCAAAGGCGATGCCCGGCGTATCCGGTCCCGATAACCACGCCGGGCATGAGCTCGGTGACCGGGCGGCCAGCGAAATGTGCCGTGGGAGTCAAGTCGTTTGAAGAGGTGTAGCGCTCGTCGGTGTCGTAGTAGTTGCCGTTGCTGTTCGAAAACCGGAAGGGCTTGACAGCTTTTCGCGCGTCAACGGCTGCGCCAACGCATCAAGGACCGAACCGGCCGCAACCGCGTCGGTGGCGTGATCGCCGAGCTCGATCCGATCCGGCGCAAGTCGGTCCAGATCGACCGCTACGTCGCGCGCACCCTGGTCGCCCTGATGCGCAAGCGCCATGGGCGTAACCTGCGTCCGGCCAGTGCCAGACATGGGACGCGCGAGCGGTTGAAGGCCACGGCCTGATCCGTCTGCGCGGGACCATCCGCTTCGCGGTCGCCGCGTCGTGACCATCGTGAAGATCATCGGTAAGCCGTGTGCGGGGAAACCGCACACACGGATTGAAAGGGGTGGGGAAACGGGCCAACACGGCACCGCCCCCGACCACGATGCCTCCGTCGATCTCGGTCAACTGCATGACCCGCGGGCCGGGCCCGCAGGAGGGCGATGCTCGCCCTCCTGCGCCCAGTCGTCGACGAGATCGTCGTGGCCATCGACGACCGCTGCGACGAGGAACTCGAAGCCGTGCTGGCGCCCGTCGCGGACACGCTGCTGCGTTACCCGTACGCTGCGCCGGTGGATCGCCCCCTACCGTGGTTGCATGCCCAGTGCTCAGGCGACTGGGTGCTGACGATCGACGACGACGAGGTCCCGGGCGCGCAGCTGCTGGATGCGCTTCGCGACGTTGTCAGCAGCGGCGACTGCACGCACTACCTCGTCCCGCGGCGGTGGCTGTTCCCCGCCGCCGACCGCTATCTGGACATGTCGCCGTGGCGGCTGGACTACCAGCTGCGGATCGTCCAGAACGACCGCCGTCTGCTCGACTTCCCGACGACCCTCCACCAACCCATTCGCGTGCTAGTAGGGCCGGGTCGTAGGATCGAACAGCCGATCTACCACCTCGACTGCATCCAGAACGCGCGCGACGTCCGCGAGCGCAAGGCGCGCAGCTACGAGCAGCAGCTCACGGGCTGCCGGACGGCCGGCCGCTCGCTGAACCACGCCTACTACGTGCCGGAGCAGCGCGAAAACCTCGCCACCGCCCGCGTGCCGGCGCCCGATCTCGCGCTCATCCGCTCCGTGCTCGCGGCCGGCGAGGCGCCCAAGGTTCGGCCGACCGACGGTGGGGTGCGCGCACGAGCGGTCTCGCGCGATGAGATCGACCGCCTCTGGGCCGGCCGGGGCCTCTCCGACGAGGATTACCGCGCTCGGCTGACGCCGCTCGGCGACGCGTCACACATGCGCTGCGGTGAGCTGCGGCCGTTGGACGTCCGCATCGAGAACCTCGGCGGCGCCAGCTGGCCCGCCGCCGGATGTTCGGGTCCCGAGATCCGTCTGAGCTATCACTGGGTGCGGCCCGAGACCGGTGAGCGGATCGAAGGAACAAGGACTCCTCCCTCCGCCGAGATCGCCCCGGGAAGCACGACCATCTCGCATGCCGACGTGGTGGCGCCGCAGCGCCCAGGCCGCTGGCGCCTCGAGCTCGACCTCGTCCACGAGCACCGGCGGTGGTTCGGCTGCACGACGTGCCGCGACGTGGACGTGCTCGAAGGACGCAGGCTCGCGATCCTGCACACAGGCCCGACCGACGGCGTCCGCGCGGAGCTGCAACGGCTTGCCCACGCCGACCCGGAGCTCGAGCCGGTGCTGCTCACGACGGCGCCCGAGCAGCTGCGCGGCTGGTACGCCGGTCTGGTCGCTCTGAGCCCGGAGCGCTACCTCCTCGCGGGCCTGCCAGCGCGACGCTGGGGCGCCGCGCTGCTCGTCGCGGCACGCGCGGGGCGGGTGCTGAGCCTGGCCTGGGCCACGCGCCGCGGTCGCCGCGGCGCAGGAGCGCCCCCGGAGATCGCGGAGTTCCTCGACGTTCTGGCAGCGGCGGAGCGTCTGCTGCTGACGTCCGGTCGCCGCGCCCTGCCCCCGGGTGACCGCGTGGTGGCGCTCACCACGCGCCTGGCCTCGATGGCGCTGGGAGTCAAGCGCGCCACCCTGCGCGCGTGACCACGCTCGTGCAGGACCTCGCGCAGCTCGCTGCGCGCTATGCCGGTAAGCGCGTGATCGTCACAGGCGGGCTCGGGTTCGTCGGCTCGAACCTCGTGCATGTGCTCGTCGGGCTCGGCAGCGACGTGACGGTGGTCGACTCGCTCGTGCCCGACACCGGCGCGAGCCGAGAGAACCTCGCCGGCGTCGAGCACGCGGTGCATGTCTGCATCGCCGACATCGGCGACGACGCCAGTCTGTCGCCACTCGTGGCCGAGTGCGACATCGTGTTCAACCTCGCCGCCCGCACGAGCCATCTGGAGTCCGTCCGCGACCCGCTGGCGGACCTGCACGCCAACGCCGGCGCGCAGCTGTCGCTGCTGGAGGTCTGCAGGCGCGAGAACCCGGCCGGCCGGATCCTGTACGGCAGCACGCGTCAGATCTACGGGCGCCCGCAGTACCTGCCCGTCGACGAGCGCCACCCGGTCGTCCCGCTGGACCCCAACGCGGTCAGCAAGTACGCAGGCGAGCGGTACCACATGCTCTACGGTCAGATCCACGGCCTGCCCGTCTGCGCGCTGCGGATGACGAATACCTATGGTCCGCGGATGCGGGTCATCGATGCTCGCCAGAACTTCGTCGGGCTGTGGCTGCGGCTCGTGGACGAAGGCGGGGGAGCTTGCGGTGTACGGCGACGGCCTGCAGCGCCGGGACCTGACCTACGTCGACGACGTCGTCGTCGCGCTGCTGCTCGCAGGCGTGCACAAGCACGCCGTCGGCAGGATCTTCAACGTCGGCGGCGACGACGTCAGGCTGCTGGAGCTCGCACGGTTGCTGATCGACGTGCGGGGGCACGGCTCCTACCGGCTCGTGCCGTTTCCAAAAGAGCGCCGCGCGATCGACATCGGCGAGTACGTCGCCGACTCGACGAGCATCCGCACGACGCTCGGCTGGGCCCCGCGGGTCCCGCTGCGCGAGGGACTCGCGAGCTCGATGAGGTATCTGCGCGAGCGCGCGCCGGGATCGCTCGGGTCGATGGCATGACCGAAGTCCCGTTCCTCGACCTGGCGCGGCGGATCGAGGCGCACCGCGCGAAGCTCGAGCACGCGATCGGCGGCGTACTCGACAGCGGACGCTTCGTCGCGGGCGCGGCGGTGGACGGCTTCGAGAAGGCGTTCGCCGCGTACTGCGGCGCGGCGCACGCGGCCGGCGTCGGCTCGGGGACCGACGCGCTGACGCTCGCGCTGCGAGCATTCGAGATCGGGCCGGGCGACGAGGTGATCACGGTCGCCAACACCTGCGTTCCGACCGTCACGGGGATCCTTGGCGCGGGTGCCGCCCCGGTCTGGTCGATGCCGACCCGCTGACGTACACGCTCGATCCGGCGCTGCTCGACGCGGCCCTGACGGAGCGCACGAAGGCTGTCGTCCCCGTGCATCTCTATGGTCAGTGCGCGCAGATGGACCAGATCGTCGACTTCGCCTCCCGTCATGCGATCAAGGTCGTCGAAGACGCTGCGCATGCCCACGGGGCGGAGTTCGGCGGCCGCCGGGCCGGCACGCTCGCCGATGCGGCCGCCTTCAGCTTCTACCCGACGAAGAACCTGGGAGCGCTCGGCGACGGCGGCATGGTCGTGACGGACGACGCAGACGTCGACGCGACGGTGCGCCTGCTGCGCAGCTACGGCGAGAGCGAGCCCGGTCGAGCGGTCATCGCCGGACGCAACAGCCGGCTCGACGAGCTTCAGGCGGCCGTCCTGACGGTCGGCTTGGAGCAGCTCGATGCCGGCAACGCACGCAGGCGCGAGCTTGCGTCGTTCTATATGGCTGAGCTGCGAGACGTCGTCGCACCGCCGGCGGTCGCGGCGGAGCGCCTGCACGCCTACCACCTGTTCGTCGTGCGCACCCCCGATCGGGACGCATTTCGCCGCCGTCTCGCGGCGGAGGGCGTCGGGACGCTCGTGCACTACCCGCGGCCGCTTCACCGCCAGGCGGCATACCCGGCGCTCGCCACGACGTCCACGTCGCTGCGCGTGAGCGAGCGGCTCGCGGACGAGGTCGTGAGCCTGCCGCTATACCCGGAGCTCTCCGACGCAGACGCCGAGCTTGTCGCCGCGGCGGTCCGAAGGTGTGCGCAGGAGGTGGTCGCGTCATGTGTGGCCGTGGGCTGCGCTGGCAACTGCAGCGCGCGGTCTGGGCGATCACGCCGCCGGTGCTGCTGCCGCTCGTGCGCGCCGCGACCCGCCGGCTCGGCCTCGTCAGCGCTCCGACAGAGCAGCCTGCGTCCGTGCCGGCACCGATTCCCCAGCCCGAGCTCGCGCTTCCCGAGCAGTTCCTCGCCGCCGAGCCCGAGCCCGAGCCGGCGCCGCCCGCCGCCAAGCCCGAGCCGCCCGAGTGGGAGTACGTGCCGGAAGGCTTCGCACGCCAGGCGAAAGGCTGGAACGTCCAGGCGATCTCCGGCGCCTATCGCGAGAAGTGGCCGTCCTACGTCGCCGCCATCGAAGGAACCAAGCCACTGGGCGTGTACCACGAGGTCGTCAGCGGCGCAGGGGTCGCCACGGAGGACTATTCGGCACACAACATGCTGATGTCCTACGCGTACGTGCTGGCGCTCGCGTCACGCGGTCTCGCGCGGATCTCGATACTCGACTGGGGTGGCGGCATCGGCCACTACCTCCCGCTGAGCCGCGCGCTGGTCCCCGACCTCGAGATCGACTACCACTGCAAGGACGTGCCCGTGCTCGCCGCGCACGGCCGCGAGCTGTTCCCCGAGGCCAGCTTCTACGACGACGACTCATGCCTGGAGCGCCACTACGACCTCGTGTTCGCGAGCGGCGCCCTGCAGTACGCGGCCGACTGGTCGGCGACGCTGACCGGGCTCGCCGGCGCGACCAACGGCTTGCTCTACCTCTCGCGCGTGCCGGTGGCCGAACACGCCGAGTCGTTCGTCGTCCTGCAGCGGCATACGCCTACGGCTACGACACGGAGTACCTCGGGTGGGTCATCAACCGCGAGAAGCTGCTGTCGGTGGCCCAGCGGGCCGGGGGAAAGCTCGTGCGCGAGTTCCTGCTGTCGGCGCTGTTCGCGGCCCCGGGAGCTCCCGAAGAGCTGGTCGGGCACCGCGGGTTCTTGTTCGCCCGTCGCGCCTGACGCTCAGAACGTCAGCTTGTCCGCGATCTCGCGCAGCGCCGGCGCGTGCATGTCGCGCTCGGTGACGAACAGGGCCATGTCCTTCGGCCACGCGATGCCGACGTCGGGGTCGTCGTAGGCGAAGCCGCGCTCGATCGCGGCGTCGTAGTACGTCGAGCACTTGTACGTCACGTCGGCGATCTCCGACAGGACGCAGAAGCCGTGTGCGAAGCCGACCGGGATGTACAGCTGGTCGCCCTGCTCGTCGACGAGCTCGAAGCGCTCCCACTCACCGTACGTCGGCGATGCAAGGCGCAGGTCGACGACAACGTGCATGATCCGGCCGCGAGCACAGCGCACGAGCTGGCCTGGCCGTCGCCGATCGAGAAGTGCATCCCGCGCAGCACACCGCGGCGCGAACGCGAGTGGTTGTCCTGTACGAACACGTCATCGATGCCGTGCTGCGCCCAGACGTTCGCGCGGCAGCTCTCGACGAAGAAGCCGCGCTCGTCTCCGTGGACGTCGGGCCGCAGGTGGACAATGCCTTGCGGTTTTCGAGCAGGTGCATGACGCAACAATCCGATCGCGCCGCCATCCTGCGCGCGCAGCGGGCCCTCTAGCTGCCGCCGGGTCGAGAACGAGACCCGCGCCAAGCGCCTCACGCTGATCGCCTGCATCCTCGGCTCGGCGATCGTCTTCGTCGACGTAGAGATCGCCGAGCGATCCGCCGACGAGGATCTGCGACGCGAGCAGCAGGTAGGCCTCGACGACCCACTGCTGATCGCCGAGCGACGCGCCGAGGTCGTCGCGCAGCGCGGGCAGCGCGACGTTCACGACCGTGCCATACGGGCCCGACGCGCGGGCAGGCCGGCGAGGCGACGCCTGGCGCGGGCCTGGATGTCCATGCTCGTAAGACGGCGACTGCGGCCGTGCAGCTGGGGCCGGTGAGGGTTTCAAGCGCAGTTTTCGGGATCGCCGAGTTCGGTGTTGAGTGGCTGGTGTCGCTGCCGACGGTGCGCGCTTCGCGCGCCGGTTGCCGAGGTCGTCGTGATCGACCTCAGCAAGGCGATCGAGGTCGCGGCGAAGCGCTTCGGCGGGCCGCCGAACCTCAGCTACCTGCAGGCCGACATCATGCACCTGCCGTTCGCGCCGCGGACGTTTGACTTCATCTC
>Ga0136637_1000231_pt1 | contig 12205 bp, 8 predicted proteins | sample AntDrymUQ8572106_2_FD_105497 | JGI IMG/M metagenome (GOLD analysis project Ga0136637, IMG submission 105497) | Polar desert sand microbial communities from Dry Valleys, Antarctica - metaG UQ857 (21.06) | ecosystem: Environmental > Terrestrial > Soil > Desert | place: Antarctica: Dry Valley... | reverse complement strand
GCCGACCCAGCCGCCCGCGCGGCTGAGGCCTCCGCCGCCGCCGCTCGTCGCCGCGTGCTTGGTCAGGCCGAAATCCGTCAGGTAGGAGTGGTCGTCCTCGCCGAGCAGGACGTTGGCCGGCTTGACGTCGCGGTGCACGAGGCCGTGGCGGTGGGCTGCGTCCAGCGCGCCGCCGAGCTGCGCGACGACGTGGGCCGCGCGCGCGGGCTCGAGGCGATCCTCGGCGCGCACGAGCGCGCGCAGGTCCGGCCCGTCGACGTAGCGCATGACGATGAACAGCACGCCCTCGCGCTCGCCCGCGTAGTAGACGGGGATCACGTTGGGATGCTCGACCGAGGCGGCTGCCTTGGACTCGGCGACGAAGCGCTTGCGGAAGTCCTCGTCGTCGGCGAGCGCCGGCGCGATGACCTTCAGCGCGACCGTGCGCTCGAGGCTGAGCTGCGTCGCGCGGTAGACAACGCCCATCCCCCCGCGGCCGGCGAGTCCCTCGATGCGGTAGTCGACGAAGACGTCGCCTGGCCTGAACTCCGGCATGTACACCCTCTTCTAGCGGGTTCACTGCGTCCCTTGTGTGACGAGCACCGTTGCGGCGCCTGCCGCCCGTTATCCCGACCCCGCTGGTAGGCTTTACCCGTGTTCTTCACGACGAAGGCCGAGTACGGCGTTCGCCTGCTCATCGAGATCGGACGCCAGGGTCAGGACCAGCCCGTCTCGCTGAAGGTGATCGCCGACACCGAGAACCTGCCGCTCGCCTACCTCGAGCGAATCGTGGCGCTGCTCAAGCGAGCCGGCCTCGTCCAGAGCACCCGTGGCGCGCACGGCGGCTACGTGCTGGCTCGCAAGCCCGAGGACATCAAGATGGACCAGGTCGTGCTCGCGCTGGAGGGCTCGCTGGCGCCGATGGAGTGCTTCGTCGACGACCGCGCCGACGACGGCCGCGTGCTGTGCTCGCACCACGACGACTCCGGACGCGGCTGCGCCACGAAGCTGCTGTGGACGCGCGTGCAGGTCGGCGTCAGCAATACGCTCGCGCAGACGTCGCTGGCCGAGCTCATCGAATTTCAATCCCGGCAGCTGTCGCGCGTCAGCGGCGAGCGCTCGGCGCCGGGCGAACGAACTCCAACTCACGCCTGATCGATCAGGCCACCCGGTACAAAGGAGAACACAAGGACACCATGCCCGAGCTTGAGATTCGCAACCTCCACGTCCAGGCCGAGGACAAGTCGATCCTCAAGGGCGTCGACCTCACGGTCAAGCCCGGCGAGATCCACGCGCTGATGGGCCCCAACGGCTCCGGCAAGTCGACGCTGGCCAACGCGATCATGGGTCATCCGAGCCTTGACGTCACCGAGGGGCATATCCTGTTCGGCGGCGAGGACATCACCGAGGCCGACACCGACGAGCGCGCCCGGATGGGCCTCTTCATGGCCTTCCAGTACCCGGTCGCGATTCCCGGCGTGACGATCACGAAGTACCTGCGGATGGTCATGAACGCTCACCGCGAGGCGCGCGGCGAGCCGGACGTCTCGCTCAAGGAGTTCCGCAAGACCGTCGAAGCCGCGATGGAGCTCGTCAACGTGCCGCGCGAGTTCAGCTCGCGCTACCTCAACGAAGGCTTCTCCGGCGGCGAGAAGAAGCGCCTGGAGATCCTGCAGCTCGCGCTGCAGAAGCCCAAGCTCGCGGTGCTCGACGAGACGGACTCGGGCCTGGACATCGATGCGCTCAACGTCGTCGCGCACGGCGTCAACACGGTTGCCTCGGGCCAGGACATGGGGATCCTGATCATCACCCACTACCAGCGCATCCTGCACATGGTCACGCCGACGCGCGTGTCGATCATGTTCGACGGGCGGATCGCCACCGAGGGCGGCCCCGAGCTCGTCGACCGCCTCGAGGCCGAGGGCTACGCCGGGATCCGCGAAGAGCACGGCCTGGCCGCAACACAGGGATGAGCACACTGGCCGACACGCCGCTGGCCACGGACTTTCCCTGCCTGCAGCGCGAGGGGATCGTTTACATGGACTCGGCTGCGACGTCGCAGACGCCGCAGCCGGTCATCTCCGCGATGGCTGACTACTACGAGCACCATCGCGGCACCGTGCACCGCAGCGTGTACGCCCTGGCGGCTGAGGCCACCGAGCTCTTCGAGAGCGCCCGCGATCGGATCGCCGCGTTCGTCAACTGGCCGGCGGACTGCACGATCTTCACGAAGAACGCGACCGAGGCGCTGAACCTCGTCGCGTACTCGTGGGGCCGGGCGAACCTCGGCGCGGGCGACCGCATCGTCGTGACCCAGCTCGAGCATCACTCGAACTTCGTGCCCTGGCACATGCTCTGCCAGGAGACCGGCGCCCAGTTCGAGATGGTCGAGGTCGATGACGAGTGCATGCTCGACATGGACGCGCTCGACGCGCTGCTCGCCACTGGCACGGTCAAGCTCGTCGCGGTCGGGCATGTCTCCAATGCCGCCGGCACGATCAACCCGGTCGCCGAGATCGTCGAGCGCGCCCATGCCGCCGGCGCCGTCGTCGTCGTCGACGGCTCGCAGGCCGTGCCGCAGACGCCGGTCGACCTCGCCGAGATCGGCGCGGACTTCTACGCCTGGACCGGTCACAAGCTCTACGGCCCGACCGGCATCGGCATCCTGCACGGCCGCAAGGATCTGCTGAACGCTATGCCGCCGTTTCTCGGCGGCGGGCACATGATCGCGTCGGTCTCCGTGGACGAGATCCGCTGGGGCCAGCTGCCGGCGAAGTTCGAGGCCGGAACCTCGAACATCGCCGAGGCGATCGGGCTCGGCGCCGCCGTGGACTTCGTTTGCGCCCTTGGCATGCAGAGCATCCGCGAGCACGAGCGCGACCTGTGCGCCTACGCCCTGGAGCGCCTCGCCGAGCTGCCCGACGTGACGGTCATGGGCCCGCTGGACGCCGACCGCCGCGGCGCGCTCGTGGCCTTCACGCTGGACATCGCCCACCCGCACGACATCGCCGAGATCCTCGGCTCCAGCGGCGTCTGCGTGCGCGCCGGCCATCACTGCGCCCAGCCGCTCATGCAGCGCTTCGGCGTCGCCGCCACGACGCGGGCATCGTTCGCGGTGCACAACACGCGCGCCGACGTCGATGCGCTGATCGACGGCCTCAACGACGTACGCAAGATCTTCGGATGACCCCCACCCAGGAAGCGCGCTGAGCATGGACTCCATCTACCGCGAAGAGATCCTCGAGCACTACAAGCGCCCGCACAACTGGGGCCATCTCGACCCGTTCGACCTCACGTTCAAGGACTCCAACCCGCTCTGCGGCGACGAGCTCACGGTCGAGATCCGCACGACGGACGACGGCAGGATCGAGGACCTGCGCTTCTCCGGCCACGGCTGCGCGATCAGTCAGGCGTCGGCCTCCATGACGTCCGACGAGATCAAGGGCATGACGATCGACGAGCTCATCAAGCTCGATCGCCAGTACGTCCTGGACCTGCTCGGCATCCAGATCTCCGCGACGCGCATGAAGTGCGCGCTGCTGACGCTGAAGGTGCTCAAGGGCGCGGCGCTCGGCCAGCCCGTGGACTGGGAGCCCGAGACGCCGCCCAGCGAGGCCGAGGGCGGCATCGAGCGCCACCCGACGGGCGCCGACAAGCTGTAACGAGCGACCCGCCGTCAGCGCGGCGCGACCTTGACGTGGAACCGTCCTGCGTGCCATCGCGTGCCACCTGCTCCTGCTGGTGATCGTCCGGCTGAGCGGCAAGCGCGGGCTGGCGCAGTTCACGAGAGCCTCGCGTGTGACGTAAACGTCACATACTTTACCCAAGAATTCCAGCATCCCCGTGCCGGAACCAGTACTACTTGCACTGTCATGGCAACGAACCCCGCGACGTTGATGGGACAACGTGAGATCAGCGGCCAGTACAAGGGCAGCGGTGGGGCCTTCGACGTGCATCTTCGGATCGACGTGGACGGGCCGAGTCCGATGAAGCGAGTGAGTGCGGATTACGTTCGCCAGTCCAACGGTGAGTCGGTCGGCTCGATGCGCGTCGACGCGCCGGTGGTGCTGGCCGGCGAGCGCCAGACGACGATCACCGGTCGCGCGGTGTTCTCGTTTCCCACGAAGTGCAGGCGCGTTAGCATCACGATCGCGCACGTGCCGCGCGATGCGCCGTCGCCGGCACCCGCCAGGCTGCGCCATGTTGCGATGACGGGCGGCGGGGATGCGGTCGGCGCGGTCTACGACTGTGCGTTCGCGTCTCCTCGCTTTCGCATCGTCGATCTCGAGCAGGCCTGTGAGCAGGGGGTCGAGGTCCCTGGTGAGTACGACACCACCGCGCTGGCGTCGCGTGGTGCGCCGCGCCGGCTGACGCCCGTGGGCGCCTTCGCCGACGCCGGGATCGAGCTGCGGTCGACAGAGCCGCCGACGATCATCGACATCGCCGCCGCCGGCGAGAACGCGACCTGGAGTGACGCCGAGCTTCAGGCGGCCATGCAGCAGCACTTCACCCGCTTGGGCGACGTCCCGCGATGGGCGGTCTGGCTGCTGCACGCCGCTTCGCACGACGATCAGCGCCTCGCCGGCATCATGTTCGATCAGGTCGGGCTCCACCGTCAGGGCTGCGCGGTCTTCTACGGCTACAGCACCGATTCGAGTCCTGAGCGAATGCGCTACCAGCTGCACACGTGCGTCCACGAGCTGGGCCATGCGTTCAACCTGCCCCACTGCTGGCAGCAGTCGCTGACCGACCCGCCGCTGCCCGGCCGCCCCGAAGCGTTGTCGTGGATGAACTATCCGGAGCGCGTCAGGGGCGGGCCGTCGGTCTTCTGGCAGCAATTCGGCTTCGGGTTCGACGATGACGAGCTCGTCCATCTGCGCCACGCCTTCGAGTTCGACGTGATCATGGGCGGAAAGCCGTTTCCGGGCAGGGCAGCGCGGCATCGTCCGCCGGAGTGGGACGTCGACCTGATGCAGGACCCGGGCTTGCGGTTGAACCTGCGCGCGCCCGACGAGCTCGTCGAGGACACGCCGGTCACCGTCAACCTCGAGCTGACCGCCACGACCCGCGAAGGACGTCGGGTGCCGACCATCATCGGCCCTCGGCCCGGGAACGTCGGCATCGCGATTCGCAGGCCCGACGGCTCGGAGCTCATGTTCGAGCCGCTGCTGTACCACTGCCGCGGCGACGAGACGATCACGTTGCGGGCCAGCGACCCGCCGCTGCGCGACGCCGCGTTCATCCACTACGGCAGGCGCGGCTTCGCGTTCAACCGCCCCGGCCGCTATCACCTGCGAGCGCTCTTCGCCCAACCTGATGGGCGCGTCGTGGTCTCCAACGTCACATCGATCCGCATCAAGGCCGCCGGAACGCGGGTGGACCGCCACGTCAACGACCTGATCGCAGCCGATGAGCAGGTGGGACAGCTGCTGTCGCTCATGGGCTCGGATGCTCCTGCGCTGAGGCGCGGCGACGAGCGGCTGAGGCAGATCGTCAGCCACTATCCCGAGCACCCCGTAGCCGTCTCGGCGCGGCTGGCGCAGGCGGCGAACCTGGCGCACGGGTTCAAGCGGGTGGCCTCGGACGGAGCGGTCGATCCGCGCGAGCCGAAGCTGCAGGAGGCTGCCGCGCTGGTGGCCGACGTGGTCGAGGCTGGACCGACGCGACGGGTGCCCCAACGCGCCCGGATGAGCGCGGACATCGATCCGTCGGTGGCGGGGTTCTTCGCCAGCCGGATCGGCGAGATCACGAGATCGGCCACGAGCGTCGCCGATGCCTGAAGACAGAACCCTGTTCGGGCGCCGTCCTCGCATCGACGTATCAGGACGGGCCACTGCTCATCTACCACACGCATGGGTCGGCGTCGCCGACCGTGGCAACCACGACTGTGAAGCGAGGGCCGGGAGATGAATGACGAAAACGCAACCTCGATGGGTGAGCAGGCCCTGCCCGGGCCCGGTGGTGCGACGGGTGCGTTCGCGCCCGATGAGATCGTGGGCAGCGTCGGCGCCCCGTTCAGCGAGGATCGCGTCGTTCTCCGCGGCCTACTCGGCCCCAAGGTTGAGAGCGGTGAGGGAGCCTTCTACCGGCTGTTCGCGTCGACGTCGCTCGATCGCTGGCTGGAGATCCCCGAAGCGGCCCTGAAGAGTCGGTTCAAGAGCGAGGGGGGCAGCTTCGTCTGGGTCGTGCGCGACGCGAGGCTGCTCGAGTGCCATCAGGCGAGGGCCTGTCACTTCGCCGAGCCGGGATCAGCGTTCGACGTCGATCCCACCAGCAGCCCCGCCGGAAGGTATCCGCGCTACGGCAGCCCGTGACGCCAGACCAGCGTGACCCGGCGGCCGGTGCTGGGTCAAGCGGCCCGTCGACTGGCCGTTGACGTCAGTCGTGGTCGGCCAGTAACCGCTGGCGCTCGCTCTCGCTCAGGGAGCGAGCCGGGCGCGACCGCGCCAGCTTCAGCACGCTCGCGAACCCTCCGCACACCTCGCATCGCGTGGCCTGCATCGGCCCGTTGTCCTGTGAGCTGATCACATGCGTTGCGCGGGCGCTGAAGCCCGCCCCGAGCGCGCTCTCGCGATAGGTCAGCAAGGTGGCGAGGGATTCACCCCCGGCCGCGTCCCAGATGCGCACGGTCCGGTCAGCGCCGGCGCTGACCAGACGCTCGCCGCTCGCATCGAACGCGACGCTGTCGACCGGGCCGACATGTCCGTACAACAGCACGGGCGCGCCGCCGGCCACCGGCCAGACCCGCACCGTTCCGTCCGTGGCTCCCGTGACGATGTTGTGACCGTCATCGCTGTAGCGTGCATCCTCGACGGACTCGTTGTGCGGCAGTTCGCGGATGAGGCGACCGGTGCGAGCGTTCCAGATGCGCACCAGGCTGTCGTCCTCCCCCGCTGTCACCAGGTGCCGGTCGTCCGGGCTGAAGTTGATCGTGGTGATCTCCCCGACCTGTTTGCTCAGCGCAAACAGCCGCCGGCCGTCCGAGCCGGTGACGACGGTGTCTTCATCGAGGATCGCGATCGCCAAGCGGGACCCGTCGCGATTGATCCCAACCGCCAGCGGCTCTTGATCTCCGGACAAGGGGACCTCCCACGATCCGCCGCCGGCGGCGTCCCAGACGCGTACGCGATCGGACGCAAAGCCGACGACGCGCCGTCCGTCCCCGGAGTACGCCACCTGCGCCAACTCCTCGACGCCCGGCGTCAGCGCGTTCGTGCGCCCGGACTCGCGGTTCCAGATCCGCACGACGCCATCGCCGAAGGCGCTTGCGACGCGCGTGCGGTCGGCGCTCAGGCTGAGACGGCCGACGGTGACGTGGGCTGACGGGCGCGTCACCGGGAGCACTGTCCAACGACGCAGGGTGCCGTCGTAGCCGACGCTCACGACATCGTCGTTGCCGCGCAGGAAGGCGGCGTCGGTGACCGGGCCGAAATGGCCGCGTAGCTCGGTGAGCGGCGGACCGCCGCGTACGTCCAATATGCGTAGGACATCGCTCTGTCCGCCTACGACGATGCGCTGCCCGTCGGCGCTGAAGCGCACGTACCCGAGCGGGTCGCGGTCGACCCGGCTCTTCCGAGGGCGCGATCCGGGGCGGTCGGTGTCCCAGATCCGCACGAAGCCGTCCATGCCCGCGGCGGCCACATGCCTGCCGTCGCGGCTCAACGCCCCTGCGTTGAGTGGCGCGCCGGCCGCAAACACGCTCGGCGCGCCGCCCGCGGCCGCCCAGATCCGGGCGTTACCGTCGCTGCCGACGGCCAGGATCCGGGTGCCGTCGTGGGAGTAGTTCGCCCGCATCGACCCCTCGCCGCTGTTCGGCAATCGCCGCAGCATGGCGCGCTTGCGCAACGGCAGGATTCCGACGACCCCCGTATCCGTCCCGATGAGCAGGCTCCGCCCGTCGCGGCTGAAGTCCACGCTGAGCCCGAGATCGTCCTTGAGTCGCAGCACGCTCGACCGGCGCCCGCTCCGTACGTCGGCAACCGCCACCGTGCCGTCCACGGCCACGAACGCGATCCGGTTGCCGCTTGGGCTGAAGCTCGCCGACAGGACTGGAGCAGCGGCCGCAGGGTCCGGCGCGAGGGTCTTCACCGCGCGCCCGTCGTCGGCGCGGCGCACGCGCACGGTGCCGTCGTCGCTGGTCGTCGCCAACAGCTTTCCGTCCCGGCTGAGGGCGATGGAGTACGCCGGTCCGTCGCGCGACACCGACCACACCCCACGCGTGCGGTTGGCGAGCGTCGCCTGTCGCAATGCGTTCTGCGCCGGTTCGGTCTCGTTGCGCGCCAGTGCCTGAAAGGCGAGCGCCAGGCTGAGTCGGGGGTCGCTGACGAGGAAGTCGCCGGATCGCGCGGCGATCGCTCGTGACGCCGCGAGGTCACGCTGCTCGCGCGCCTCGCGGCTCTGCGACACCGCCACGATCGCCACGATCGAGATCGCGACGATCACGGTGGCGAGGCTGGCGAAGGCCAGCACGATGCGGCGACGTCGCTGCGCACGCTCGCGGTCGCGTCGCGCCTCGCTGGCCTCCAGGAACTCACGTTCGAGCGTGTTGAGCGTGGGGTTGCGCGCGGCGTTCCACTGGCTCACCTCGCCCAGCCTGATGCCGCGGTACAGCGCGCCTTCGTCGCGGCCCAGTCGCTCCCACTCCTGGGTGCCCGCGCTCAGGCTGCGCTGCAGCCGCAGCCCGTCGCGGTCCTCGTCGATCCAGTCGCGCAGCCGCGGCCATTCGCGCAGCAGCGCCTCGTGGGCGAACTCGATCGTCCCCCCGCTGACGGTTAGCATGCGGCGGTCGGTGAGCAGCGCGACGACGCTCGCGGCGTCCTCGTCGTGCTCGATGTCGAGCTCGGCCAGCGCCACCCTGCGCCGCTCGACGGTGCCAGCCTCGCCCTCGACCGCCAGCCGCATCAGCACGCGCCGCGCGACCACCTGCGACCGTTCGTCGAGCTGGGCGAAGGCGTCTTCGGCGAGGCGCGCGACCGCGCCCCGGACTCCGCCGGTCTGGTCGTAGGCGTCGAAGCGCAGGTGCCGCCCGTCGCGCCGCTGCCACAGCTCGAGCAGCGCCGTCGACAGCAGCGGCAGCGCGCCAGGCTCGTCCTTGACGTCCGCCACGAGGGCATCGGCCAGATCCGGATCGACGCGCAGGCCGACGCGCAGCGCCGGCCGTTCGATCGCCCGGCGCAGCTCGTCGCTGCGCATGGCGCCCACGAGCACGTGGTTCGCCGCGACGAGATCCGCCAGGCCGGGGTACGTTCCGCAGCGGCCGTAGAAGTCCGCCCGCAGCGCGATCACCACGACCGTCCGCCGCTTGCGATCCGTGGCGGCCGCGACGAGCTGGGCGATGAACGCCGAGCGCTCCTGCTCGTCGCCGCACGTGGTGAAGATCTCCTCGAACTGATCGACCGCGATCACGACCTGCGCCGCCGGATCCAGGGCCGCCGTCGCCTCGAGCACCTCGCGCATCGGGTGCTCGCCGGGCCGGATCAGCACCTGCGTCCAGCCGTCGCTGCCGGGCAGCACGCCGCTGGCGAGGGCCGGCAGCAGCCCGGCCTTGGTCACCGATGACTTTCCGCTGCCAGACGGGCCGACGACGGCAAGCAGCGGCGCGCCCACGAGCCGCGCGACGAGCTCGGCGATGAGCCGCTCGCGCCCGAAGAAGTACTCCGCGTCCGCGACGTCGAACGAGGCCAGGCCCTTGAACGGGCACACCATCGGCGCGTCGTGGGTGGGCCGCTCGGTGCGTTCGCGCGCCGCCTGGAGTTCGACGACGTCGCCGGTCAGCTCGGCCTCCATCGAGCGAAGCTCCGCGCGGCCGGCCGCGGCGCGGCCGGCCACGGCCTCCACCCGGCGCGCGGCCTCGCGGCGGGCCCACTGGCCGGCGACCTCGTGAACGCGGCCGGGGATGCCGCCGGTGGCCTCGAGCAGCCGGCTGTCGGGCAAGCCCTCGGACCGTCCGCCTCGGTAGTCAGCGGCGATCGCGCTCACCGCCTCCGCGTCGAGTGGCTCAAGGGTGATGGAGGCGGCGGCGCCGCGTTCCTCGAGCACGTCGTGCGTATCGGCGGTTGCAAGCACGAGGACGGGAAGGTCCGCGAGCGTGCGCGTCAGCTCGCCCAGCGCGGTGAGGACACCGGCCCCGGCCCGCTCGGCGTCGTCGAGGACCAGCAGCGTGGGGCGTGTCGCCTGCCCCAAGTCAGCGATCGCGCCGAGCACGCCATCGGCGGGACCGGCACCACAGGCATAGAGCACTCTGGCGTCGATGCGGTGGGCGTCGCCGGCCAGTTCCGCCGCCAGCCGGCTCCTGCCGATCCCCGGCACGCCGATCAGTGTGATGAGCGCGCCGGCGCCGGTTCGTGCCTGCTCCCACTGCTCTCGCAGCCAGGCCAGCTCACGCTCACGCCCGAGCAGTGGTTGCGCGGTCGCGACGTCGAGCTCAGGCGGTAGCTCCGGCACGCGCTCCTGGGGCTCGAGCGAGGCGTCCTGGCGCAGGATCGCCTCCTGCAGACGGCGAAGCGCCGGCCCCGGCTCCACGCCGATGTCGTCGATGAGCTCGCGCCGAGTGACGCGGTAGACCTCCAGTGCCTCGGCCTGGCGACCGCTGCAGTACAGCGCGCGCATCATCTGCCCGGCCAGCCGCTCACGGGTGGGGTGGTCGGTCAGCAGTCGCTGGAGCTCGCCGAGCAGCTCGTCGTGGCGACCCGCGGAGAGGTCGGCCTCGACCCTCGCCTCCAGCGCGCCGAGTCGCTGCTCCTCCAGTCGCGCGATCTCGGTCTGCGCGAAGGGCTCGTAGGCGACATCGTCCAGCGCGCGCCCCCGCCATAGGCTCAGCGCCTCGGCCAGCAGGACCGCCGCGTGCTCGGCTCGGCCGCCGGCCAGCGCGCGCCGGCCGTCGTCGACGAGCAGCTCGAAGCGCTGGGCATCGAGCTCATTGGACCCCACTCGCAGGCAATAGCCGGCTGGTGTCGTGGCGATCCGGTCAGCTTCACCGAGCGCCTTGCGCAGCCGTGAGACGTGGACCTGCACCGTCTTGACGGCGTTGCTCGGCGCGTCCTCCCCCCAGAGTGCCAGCGCAAGCCGCTCTGCGCTCACCGGCTCGTTGGGGTGCAGCAGGAGCACCGCCATCACGGCCCGGGGCTTGACCCCGCCAAGAGCGACCGCGCCGTGCGTGTCGCGGACTTCAAGCGGGCCGAGAATCCGAAATTCCATCCCAACCGTTCACGCTACTGCGTCTCATGGCCGGTTGAAAGGCACTGACGTGCGCGCAGCGTGGCGCGCCTGAACCGCAATCCGGAGCTGCGCGAACTGGACCTCGCCTCGTTCTGAGGCGGGTTCGGGCAGTTTGAGCCGGGCGCGCGCGGCCACGGTGGCGGTGCGCCCGCGGTGGCCTCACCCGCGCCCGGCATGAGCAGCTACACTTCGGGCAGACAAATCCGAGCGCCGTGGCAGGGATTGCGGACTCGGTCTTTTCCATGGCTGAGACACTCGACATCTGCCCCCTCTCCCAGCTGCCGCCCGGCACGTCGCGTACGGTCGAGTGGGAGGACCTGGAGATCGGGATCTTCAACTGCAACGGCGAGCTGCTGGCGATCGAGGATCGCTGCTCGCATGACGACGGAAACCTCGCCGACGGCGAGTTCGATCCGCAGCGGTGCACGGTCGAGTGCCCGCGCCATGGGTCCCTGTTTGACCTGCACACCGGCAAGCCGGTGACCCTGCCCGCCTACGTTCCCGTCGAGACGTTCGCAGTCCGCGTCGAGGACGACATGATCAAGCTGGAGGTTGAGTAACCGATATGGCAACTCCCGAGACCATCGCCGAGCAAGAAGGCCTGCAGGGCATCAACGCCGACTACACGGAGAAGTACGGCTTCCATGACGCCGAGAACTATCTCTACAAGGCGCCCAAGGGCCTGACGAAGGAGCTCATCGAGAAGATCTCGGAGTTCAAGAGCGAGCCGCAGTGGATGCTCGACTTCCGCCTCAAGGCGTACGAGTACTTCCTCGCGCGCCCGATGCCGACGTGGGGCTCGCCGCATCTGGCCGAGGTCGACTTCGACAACATCCATTACTTCGTGCGCGCCTCCGAGCGCGCCGAGCGCTCGTGGGATGACGTGCCCGACGACGTCAAGAAGACCTTCGACCGCCTCGGCATCCCGGAGGCCGAGCGCAAGTTCCTCGCCGGCGTCGGCGCGCAGTACGAGTCCGAGGTCGTCTACCACCAGATCAACGAGAAGCTC
>Ga0136637_1000230_pt1 | contig 12210 bp, 11 predicted proteins | sample AntDrymUQ8572106_2_FD_105497 | JGI IMG/M metagenome (GOLD analysis project Ga0136637, IMG submission 105497) | Polar desert sand microbial communities from Dry Valleys, Antarctica - metaG UQ857 (21.06) | ecosystem: Environmental > Terrestrial > Soil > Desert | place: Antarctica: Dry Valley... | reverse complement strand
CGCCGACACCCAGGAGGTGCTCGCGGAGGCTGCCGAGGCCATCGGCCGGGCGACCAACAACGTGGCGGAGTACCGCGGCCTGATCGCCGGGCTCGAGCTCTACCTCGAGCACACCCCTGACGCGCTGCTCGAGGTCCGAATGGACTCCAAGCTCGTGATCGAGCAGATGGCCGGGCGCTGGAAGGTCAAGCACCCTTCCATGCGGCCGCTCGCTATCCAGGCGCAGCGTCTCGCGCCGTTCGGCACCGTGTGGACGTGGGTGCCACGCGAGCACAACAAGGCCGCCGACCGACTGGCGAACCTCGCGATGGACGCGGCGGCCCGCGGTGAGGTGTACGACGTCCACGCCGGCGGCGACATGACCGCGGACGAGCACGACGGGCCAGGCGACCCGACTCCGGAGGCGATGGAACCCCCCGCGCCGGGGGTCGGTGACCCGACTCCGGACGCGATGGAGCCACCGGCCTCCGGGGTCGGCGGGTCACCCACCCGGACCGACGGGGTCACACCCCAAGGCCCCCGCAACCCGATGCTCGGCTGGAGCGACAGGCTGGGTGACCCGACGACGCTGATCTTCCTTCGGCACGGAGTCACCAGGCACACGGGGGCCAGGAGATTCTCCGGGCCCGGGGGAGACGACCCGGGCCTCACCGACGAGGGGTTCGCCCAGGCCGAGCGCGCCGGGCAGGCATTGGCCGTCGATGGCGGGATCGACGCGATTCTCGCGTCCCCGCTGCGGCGCACCCGTGACACCGCCGCAGCCGTCGAGTCGGCGCTCAATCTGCCGGTGCTGACCGAGGACGACTTCAGGGAGTGCGCGTTCGGCGACTGGGACGGGCTCACGTTGGACGAGGTCGAAGCACGCCGGCCCGCGGAGCTCGACCGCTGGCTCGACTCGATGGAGTACGCCCCGCCCGGTGGCGGTGAGTCGATCATCGAGGTGCAGCGTCGGGTCGAGGCGGCCCTGGGCCGCACCCTGGCGTCATACGCCGGCCAGACCATCGTCGTCGTGAGCCACGTCAACCCGATCAAGCTGGCGGTGCGCTACTGCCTCGACGCCCCGCTCAACACCATCAACAGGATGCTGCTGGCCCCGGCATCGTTCACGACGCTGTCGTTCTATGAGTCAGGCGCCTCGTCGCTTCGCCAGTTCTCGGCGCTGCCCTAGCCCGCCTAGCCCCGTCTCCCCTCTCTGCGATTCGTCCGCCTCAGCGCGGGGAGCCTCAGCGCGGTCGGGCCGGACGACTCCCATGGGAGGCTCCTCCTCTTTGGATTCGTCCGCCTCAGGGCGCGGAGTCTGTGTGTGGTCGGGCCAGACGAATCCCAACAGGGCGCTCGACCCCCAGACGCAGTCAATCGCGCACTGCGGCCCCCCGGGGTTATCCGGCCAGCACTGGCCAGTCGACTCAGCTGGACCTGAGCGTCCGATCCGACCGCGACGGCACGCCGCACGGCGGCGGTCGCAGCGGTGAGGCAGGCTGTCGGAATGGCAGACCTGCATGAGTTGACCGCTCTGGAGCTGGCCGCGGCCTACCGGTCCGGTCACACCACCCCGGCTGAGGTGGTCGACCATCTGCTGGGGCGCGTCACGGAGCACTCCGACACCGTCGGAGCGTTCGTCACGGTGACTGCCGACGCCGCCCTGGCGGCCGCCGAGGTCGCGGGTCGACGGCTCAGCGACGAGGCGGACACGCTGCCGCTGCTCGGGGTCCCGACCGGCATCAAGGACCTCACCGCCACCGCGGGGGTGCGCACGACGTACGGCTCGGCCGTCTTCGCGCAAACCGTCCCACGGCAGTCCGACGAGGTGGTGCTGCGCATGGAGCGCGCTGGGCTGGTCAGCCTGGGCAAGACGAACACCCCGGAGCTCGGCTCGCCCTGCTACACCGAGCCGGACGTCGCTCCTCCGGCCCGTACGCCGTACGACCTCGACCGTTCGGCGGGTGGCTCCTCGGGCGGAGCGGCCGCAGCGGTCGCGGCCGGGCTGCTGCCGCTCGCGCACGGGTCCGACGGAGGCGGCTCCATCCGCATCCCCGCCAGCGTGTGCGGGCTGGTCGGGGTCAAACCGAGCCGGGGCCGGGTGAGCGCCGCTCCGGTGTACGGCGACGTCAGCGGCTTGTCCACGTCGGGCTCTTTGGCCACGACTGTCCGCGACGCTGCGGCACTACTCGACGCGATGGCCGGACCAGCGGTCGGCGACCCCGCCTGGGCGACCCCCTTGCCGCCAGGTGAGACCTATCTCGACTGGTGCGACCGCACGCTGGGCCGCCTACGGGTCGCGCGATTCGCACGACCACCCATCGGCGACGGCGATGTCGACGCCCAGGTGCTCGAGGGGTACGAGCGCGCCAGCCGCTTGCTCGCCGACCTCGGCCACGAGGTCGAGGACATCGAGCTGCCACTGCCGGACGACATGCTGCCGGTGTTCGAGGTCGTGTGGTCAGTAGGTGCCGCCTCGTGGCCGGTCGATTCGGCACGCGAGGACGACCTGCGACCGTTGAGTCGCTGGCTGCGCGAGCGCGGAAGAGCGATCAGCGCGGTGGGTCTCGTCGAGGCGCTCGTCGGCATGCGTCAGGCGGCTGCGGTCCTGCTGCGCGCCCTCGCGCCGTACGACGCTGTGCTGACGCCGACGCTCGCGCAACCTCCGGTCCCGGTCGGGAGCCTGCGCGACGACGCGGACCCGGCAGCGGACTTCGAGGCCCAGAAGCGGTTCACTCCCTTCACCGCCGTCTGGAACGTCACTGGCATGCCAGCGGTGTCATTGCCGCTGCACTGGACCGGAGGTGGGCTCCCGGTGGGCATCATGGTGGCCGCAGCCCCCGGCCAGGACCACCGGCTGCTGGCCCTGGCCGCCCAGGTCGAGCAGGCCTGCATGGTCGCTGGTCGTTGGCCGCACCCGGCGACGGCGTTCACCGTCGCGCGCGGATGACCCCCATGCAGGCGAGGTCGGCGTCCGTCGGCAAGCCGACATCGGCGACCGATGGTTCACCGGTTCGCTGGCCCCACCCGACGATGAGCCTGACCTCGCAGTGGTCGTCAGCAGCCCGCGCCAGCCCTGCGTCGCCGGTCAAGAGGGGTACGTCGAGGAGCTCGGCCAGTGCGACGTAAGCCGCGTCATAGGCGGTGACGTTGTCCTTGAGCTCCCAGATCCTCGCCAACAGCGGCTCATGCTCGTGGCGGATGACGCTGAGCTCTGCGAAGCGTGCCAGTGCTGCAAGCGCGGCCGCCGGTTCGGCGCTCCCCCCACGAACCAGCCCACGCAGGGCCGAGACCACCTCGATATCGACCAGGTAGGGAGCGTGGAGCGGCTGACTCCCCAGCAGCTCGCGAGCCTGCGCACCCGAGCTCCCATGGTCGGCCACCGCGCTGACGAGGACGCCGGCATCGCAGACGATCACGACCGCCTGTCCCGCTCAGCCCGGATGATCTCAGCGGCCCTGGTCAGCGGAGCTGACATTCCGCTCCTGGCCGCCCGCGCGAACACGTCGGCACGGGTCGGTCGTGCAACGACGTCCTCCAGCTGACGAAGCACATACGTCGACAGCGTCATCCCGGCCTCGGCGGCGCGGCGCTGGAGCTGCTCGTGCACGTCGTCGGGGACGTTGCGCACCTGAAGCATCCTCGTCATTCAGCGACGATAGCATGTGTTGCACATGTCATCGCATGTGTGATGCAGCAACTAGGATGCTCAGGCACTCTCGACGGTCGGCTCAGTCGTAGTAGTCGCGCATCAGCTCGGTCATCATGGCGGTCCGTGGACCTCACCGCGGGGCAGGAGCTCGGGCGAGTAGGGCTTGACGTCGAAGATCGGAGACCCCACGATCGCGTCGAGGCCGCGGACGGTCACGCGCAGGCCGTCGACCTCTAGCAGCCGGCAGACCGTGACGCCGAGGTGGTTGGGACGGTGTGGCCCCCGGCCGCTCAGGACGCCCACCAGCGGCCAGGCCTCGTTGCCACGCGGATGGGCGAGGGTGGTGCGTGCCTGGGTCGACAGGTGGAAGCCGAACACGATCTCGGCGTGCGAGAAGTCAGCCAGCCCGACCGTGGCGTCCGCGCCGACCACACCCTCGTCGAGCTGGAGGGTGGCGACCTCTCGCTCCCAGTGGTCCTCGATCAGCTCGGTGCGACCGCTGACCACAAGACCGACCGGCACGACGGCGTACGACGTCATCGACCGTCGGCCGATCGGCCGGTGCCGTCACAGCGCCACTCTCTGAACCCGTTCCGGTCGCCGAGCGCGACTCGACGGGCCCACCACGCAAGCACGTGGCGAGCCTACGACCGCCGACGGGAGGCGTCTGCCGCGGCCCCTGACCACCCGCCCCAGCACGCCTCCGTAGTTGGGCTCAGACCAGGGTCGGCAGATTCTCCAGCGCCGCGCGGACCGCGGCCTGCAGGTCGGCGTCCTCCCACCCGTGGTCGACGATCGAGCCCGACAGATAGGCGTCGTACGCCGGCAGGTCCAGGTGGCCGTGGCCGCACAGAGCGGTCAGGATGACCTTCTCCTCGCCGGACTCCTTGCAGTGCAGCGCTTCCTCGATCGTTGCCGCGAGGGCGTGCGTGGGCTCCGGCGCCGGGACGATTCCCTCGGTGCGGGCGAAGAGCACGCCCGCTGCGAAGCACTCCGACTGCGGCTTGGCGACCGCCTCGAGGTGACCCTCCTCGTACAGGTGACTGATCAGGGGACTCATGCCGTGGTAGCGCAGGCCACCGGCATGGATCGGGTCGGGGACGAAGTCGTGGCCGAGCGTGTGCATCTTCATCAGCGGGGTCAGACCGATCGTGTCGCCGAAGTCGTAGGCGTATGTGCCCTGGGTCAGCGACGGGCAGGCGGCCGGTTCGACGGCGCGTACGACGGGGTACATCCGGCCAGCCCACTTCTCGCGCAGGAACGGGAACATCAGGCCGCCGAAGTTCGACCCACCGCCGGTGCAGCCGACCAGGAGGTCGACCCTCTCGCCGATCTTGGCGAGCTGGAGCAGAGCCTCCTCGCCGATGATGGTCTGGTGCAGCAGCACGTGGTTGAGCACGCTGCCCAGCGCGTAGTTGGTCGCCGGGTCCTGTGCCGCCACCTCGACCGCCTCACTGATCGCGATGCCGAGCGAGCCGGACGAGCCGGGGTCCTGGGCGAGGATGGTGCGGCCGGCCTCGGTGAGGTCGGACGGGCTCGGGTGGACGGTGCCGCCGAACGTCTCGATCATGATGCGGCGATACGGCTTCTGGTCGTATGACGCCCGGACCTGCCACACCTCGCACTCGAGGTCGTACTGGGCGCACGCGAACGCCAGCGCCGTCCCCCACTGACCGGCACCGGTCTCCGTGGTCAGCTTCTTGATCCCCGCCTTGGCGTTGTAGAACGCCTGCGGGACTGCGGTGTTCGGCTTGTGGGATCCGGCCGGAGACACGCCTTCGTACTTGTAGTAGATCCGCGCGGGAGTGCCGAGGGCCTTCTCGAGCCGGTGCGCTCGGTAGAGCGGGCTCGGCCTCCACAGCTTGTAGACGTCGAGCACCTCGGCGGGGATGTCGACGTACTGGTCGGTCGCCACCTCCTGCAGGATCAGGTCCATGGGGAAGAGCGAGGAGAGGTCGTCGGGGCCGACCGGCTGACCGGTGCCCGGGTGCAGCACGGGCGGTGGCGGGGTCGGGACGTCGTGCAGCACGTTGTACCAGCGGGTGGGCATCTCGTCCTCGCTGAGCAGGATCTTGTGCTGAAGGGAGTCGGCCACGGCGTGCTCCAGTCGCGTCGGAGATGGAAATGTCAGCGTCGCACCAAGTCGACAGGTCGTCCACTCCTCCTCCGGTCGAGTGGTCCCATCCGCCCGGTCGTCGATCGGCGTATGCCACGGCCGTGATTCCAGCGGCGCAGCATTCCAGCAGCCAGGCACTACTAGGGTGGTCACGCCTTGCAGACCGAGCGGAGAGGCGGCGTCGTGCCGAAACGAAAGGTCAACGTGCACGACCGGGTCGCGACCGACTTCGTGGCAGGCATGCGAGCGATCGACGAGGAGCTCGACATCCCCCCGGGCTTCTCGCCGGAGTTGCTCGCGGCTGCGGAGGCGGCCGCCGCGACACCTCGGCTGCCTGAGCTCGACCGCACTGCGATCCCCTTCGTGACGATCGATCCCGAGGATTCGATGGACCTCGACCAGGCGATGCACATGGAGCGCACGGTGGGCGGTTACGTCGTGCACTACGCGATCGCCGACGTCGCGGCGTTCGTCGAGCCCGGCGGCCCGATCGACCTCGAGGCGCATCGACGCGGGCAGACGCTCTACGCCCCCGAGCACCGCATCTCCCTCTATCCACCGGTGCTGTCGGAGGGTGCGGCAAGCCTGCTCCCCGACGAGGTGCGACCGGCGCTGGTGTGGACGATCGCGCTCGACGAGACCGGCGAGGCGTTCAACGTCGACGTCGTACGGGCAAAGGTCAGGAGCCGCGGCCGCCTCGACTACGCGTCGGTGCAGAGGCAGATCGATGCCGGCTCTGCAGACGACGTCTTCCTGCTGCTGAAGGAGATCGGGGAGCTCCGCCGCGAGCGCGAGCGGGAGCGCGGCGGGGTCAGCCTGCCACTGCCCGAGCAGGAGGTCGTGGTGGGCGACGACGGCTGGTCCTTGGCGTTCCGCGAGCGGCTTCCGGTCGAGGACTGGAACGCGCAGATCTCCCTGCTCACCGGGATGGGCGCTGCAGAGATCATGCTGTACGGCGAGGAAGGGATCGTCCGCACGCTGCCGCCGCCGCCCGAGCACGCCGTCAAACGGCTCAGGCGCACCGCCGCTGCGTTGCACCACAACTGGGATCCTGACGTGGACTACCCCGACTTCGTCCGCTCGCTCGACCCAAACAGCCCGGCAGGCGCGGCGATGCTCAACGCCTGCACCACCTTGCTGCGTGGCGCGGGGTACGTCGCCTTCGACGGCGGCGTGCCCGAGCACATCGAGCACGCGGCGCTGGCCAGCGAGTACGCCCACGTCACCGCGCCGCTGCGCCGCTTGGTCGACAGGTATGCCGGTGAGATCTGTGTGGCGCTCTGCGGTGACGCCGACATCCCCACCTGGGTGAGGGTCGCGTTGAAGGACCTGCCGGGGCAGATGGCGGCGTCCGACCGGCTGGCGCACCGGTTCGAGCGGGCGATCCTGAACCTCGTCGAGGCGGGTGTGCTGGCCGGTCGCGTGGGTGAGGCGTTCGAAGGCGTCGTCACGGACGTCGACGACAAGGACAGGTCGAAGGGTTCGGTGATGCTCGCGGCTCCCGCCGTCGAGGCCCGGCTGACGAGCGCCGTCGGCATACTCCCGCTCGGCGAGACGGTGGAGGTCCGGCTCGTCGAGGCCGACAAGGCGACCCGCACGATCCGTTTCGAGCTTGTCACCACCTGATCTCGCGGCTGCTGCTGTTGCTACGCAAGGATCCGAGCCCCAGGTGGCTTCGTGACTCCACGCTCGGATCTTGCGCGCCAGCCGGGGAGATCAGGATTCTCTGCACATCCTGAACGGCGCTGCCGAACCCGACAGCAGGCTGAGCGGTGGCGTGAACAGGGCATGCACGCGTCCTTGGTGAGGCTGCGCATCGTCGTACCGTCGTCGAAGCCGTTGTGGAAGCACCGGTGTTGTAGTAGACGTGGACCCGGTGGCGCTGTCCGCCTGTGTTCAACCACAGCACGATCGCCTCGTCGCCGATCATGCGCAGCAGACCACACTTTCGTTGCAGCCATCACGGAGCGACGTGCCCATGGGAGCCAGGTGTGCGCTGCGCAAGGATCCGAGGCTGACGTCGCCCCGAACCGCTCACACGTCACGTCGCCCCGACCGCCTCAACGTCGGATCCCTCGGGCCGGGCGCGGGCGCAGCCCGGTAAGGTGATCGCTGCGGGCGAGCCGACCGGGCGGCCGCGGCGGGCAGGCGTCGTACGACGCTCGCCGGTCGAGGAAGGTCCGGACTCCGCAGGGCAAGGTGGTGGGTAGCGCCCACCCGGGGTGACCCGCGGGACAGTGCCACAGAGACAGACCGCCAGCGGCTTCAGCTCTGCTGGAGTGCGGGTAAGGGTGAAACGGTGGTGTAAGAGACCACCAGCGCGCCGGGCGACCGGTGCGGCTGGGTAAACCCCACCTGGAGCAAGACCAAGAAGGGCGCAGGAGCTTCGGCTTCGGTGCCTGCGCAGATGCTGGAGCTACGGCTCCGAGAGGGCGGTCCGCCCGAGTCTGCAGGTAGGTCGCACCAACGCGTCGGCAACGGCGCGTGCAGATGGATGGCTGCTCAGGACAGGCCCGCAAGGGCCTGCCCCCAACAGAATCCGGCCTATGAGTCGGCTCGCCCGCCCCTCGCATCCGTGCGATGCGATGCATAGGACGCAACGACGCGGACGTTGCGGTATGCCGGCCGCGCGACGCCAGCCAGGAAGATCCTGCGGCGCGACGCATTACCTTCACCGGTGTCGGCCTCGGACGCCCGAAACTGCGGAGTGCTTTGTGAGGAGTTGAGAAAACTGCCGGCGCCAGTACCCCTACCTGATCGCGGGCCATAGGTGGTCTTGCCCGACGAGTGGATACGGGGCGATACTGGCGACCACGAGACCAGTACTTCCAGCGCGACGGAGAGGTGAAGACATGCCGACAGCTGCGGACATGGTGGCCGAAGCCAAGAAGAGGGTTGAGAACCTCACTGTCGAAGAAACCGCGCGCGAGCTGCAAGAGGACGATGTACTGCTGGTCGACATCCGAGAGTCGGCAGAACGCGAGCAGAACGGGTCGATTCCGGATGCGGTGGAAGCGCCCAGGGGGATGCTCGAGTTCTGGGCGGATCCCACCAGCGCTTACCACCGAGACGAGTTCCAGCCGCACCGCCGTATCATCCTGCACTGTGCGTCCGGTGGGCGCTCAGCCCTGGCGGCAGCCACGCTGCAGGAGATGGGCTACGACCGGGTGGCGCATATGGACGGCGGTTTCAAGGCATGGAAAGACGCGGGTAAGCCCGTGCACGAAGCCCCCTGAGCCTTCGCACCGCACGGGGTTTGCACACTCTTCGGGACCCGGCTGAATCTCACCCTCACTCTCCGACCGTGAGTGAGGCTCCCGGTCCCTTGTACCTGCAGCGCTTGCCTGCGCACCGCCGCAGCCGGGCCACTGAGGCGTCCGTGTGAGTCACGAGGTGAGAAGTCACTCGACCTGGGTACGCCTGTCTCGCCGACGAGGAGAGAAGAGACGATGACGAGGCTGCGGGCCGTGTCCACCAACCAGCCGGGGTGGACGCGGCGCCGGGCCGGCAAGGGCTGGGTCTACCTCGACTCCGATGGCCAGCGGTTGAACGGAGCCGACGTAGAACGGGTCAAGGCCCTCGTCATACCGCCGGCCTGGCGCGAGCTCTGGATCTGTCCCTACCCCAACGGGCACCTGCAGGTCGTCGGCACCGACGACGCCGGCCGGCGCCAGTACCTCTACCACCCGGTCTGGCGCGAGCGGCGTGACGCCGAGAAGTTCGACCGCATCCTCACCATGGCCAGGCAGCTCCCGAAGGCCCGCCTGCAGATCGACGCCGACCTGGCTATCGATGGCATCACCAAGGAGCGGGCCTTGGCAACCGCCGTGCGGCTCATCGACGTCGGCTACTTCCGCATCGGCAGCGACGCGTATGCCGACGAGCACGGCAGCTATGGCCTCACCACCTTGCAGCGCCGTCACGTGCGCAGGTCCGCCGACGGGTTCGCGTTCTCGTTCGTCGGCAAGTCGGGTATCGAGCACCAGGTCGAAGTCGACGATCCGGATGTCTGCGTCGTGATCGACCAGTTGCGTAGGCGACGCGGCGGCGGGGACGAGCTGCTTGCGTTCAAGGACGGTCGACGGTGGCGCGACGTCACCGCTGCCGGCGTGAACGGCTACCTCGGCGAGCTCTTCGACGGTGCCGAGGTGACCGCGAAGGACTTCCGCACCTGGCATGCGACCGTCATCGCTGCGACAGCGCTGGCCGACAACCCCGACCCCGGAGAGACCAAGACGGCTCGTCGCCGTGCCATCCGGGAGGCGATCGTCGAGGTCAGCGAGTACCTCGGCAACACCCCTGCCATCGCCCGCGGCTCGTACGTCGACCCGAGGGTGCTCGACCTGTACGACGACGGGACCACCATCACGCACGCCCTGCAGCGCGCCCCCAAGTCGCCAACCAAGCGCCAGGAGCACCGCGAGAGAGCCGTCCTGCGGATGCTGTCCCGTCCGGCCAAGGCGACCCAGCGGGCGCGCCGAGGTTCGGGCACGACCTGAGGGCGTTCGGGCCGGGCCGGGCTGCGCTGCTGGCGTCAGGCGGGCGGAGGAGGCCGCTGTTTGCTGCAGTGCGACGTTGGGTAATGCATGGGTCGTGGCGGTTGCCAGGAGACGATGCGAGTCGCCGCCACCTACCTCGCTCAGAAGGGACGCTTCGATGCAGGCCGAAGCCGGCTACACGGTTCCAGGAATCGCGCTCGAGGATGGCCACCGGGTCGCTGCCGCTCTGCAGGACCGGTTGCACGCACTCAACGACCTCCAGCTCACCCTCAAGCACGCGCACTGGAACGTCGTCGGTCGCGACTTCATCGCTGTCCACGAGATGCTCGACCCGCAGATCGATCTCGTGCGAGCCGCCGTCGACATGACGGCGGAGCGGATGGCCACGCTGGGCGTGGCGCCTGTCGGCACTCCCGGGGCGCTCGTCCGGGACCGAGCATGGGGCGACTACGACCTGGGCCGAGCAACCTGTGAGGAGCACCTGGCGGCTCTCGATGTCGTCTACTCGGGCGTCATCGAGGACCACCGCAAGGTGATCGACACGGTTGGCGAGATTGACCCGGTCACCGAGGACATGCTGATCGGTCAGACAGCCACGCTCGAGCAGTTCCAGTGGTTCCTGCGAGCCCATCTGGAGAATAGCGACGGCGACCTCGACACCGAGGGGGCGACGACCGAGAAGGGCGCGGCCGAGAAGGCCTCCGCCGCAAGCCGGCGGCTGCGCCGCAAGAAGAAGTGACGCCGTCCCTCCTGACCGAGTCTCAGGGAAGGGTCAAGATCTCCGCTCCGGTGCTCGTGACGGCTAGCGTGTGCTCGAACTGGGCGCTGCGCCTGCCGTCCGAGGTGACGACGGTCCAGCCGTCATCCCACATGCGCCAGTCGATCGTCCCCAGTGTCAGCATCGGCTCGATCGTGAACGTCATACCCACCTCGATGAGCGTGTCGAAGCGGGGGTCGTCGTAGTGGGGGATCACCAGTCCCGAGTGGAACACGGTGCTGATGCCATGGCCGGTGAAGTCGGTGACGACCCCATAGCCGAAACGCTTGGCGTAGGACTCGATCACCCGTCCGATGACGCTGACCCGGCGGCCCGGCTTCACCGCCTTGATCGCGCGGCGTAGCGACTCCTCCGTGCGCTCGACAAGGAGCCTGCTCTCCTCGTCGACAGCTCCGACGGGGAACGTTGCGTTGGTGTCACCGTGGACACCGCCGATGTAGCCGGTGATGTCGATGTTGCAGATGTCTCCGTCCTCGAGGCGACGCGAGTCGGGGATGCCGTGGCAGATGCACTCGTTGACCGAGGTGCACAACGACTTGGGGAAGCCCTTGTAGCCGAGGGTGGAGGGGTAGGCGCCGTGGTCGCACAGGAACTCGTGGCCGACCCGGTCGACCTCGTCCGTCGTGACACCCGGGGCGACGGCAGCACCGGCAGCCTGCAGGGCCTGGGCGGCGATCCGACCCGCCACGCGCATCCGCTCGACCGTCTCGGCCGTCTGGATGTCCCCACCGGTGTGCTCTCGTGGTCGAGGCTTGTCGACGTACTCCGGCCGGGGGATCGACGAGGGGACCCCGCGGCGCGGGGAGATGGTGGAGGCGGTCAGTACAGTCACACGTCGCAGTGTAGTTTCTGGCTCTATCGGGCACGATGAGAGGCGAGTCGATCAGCGAACGCAGTCTCGCTGATTCATTGGAGGAGGCGATTGTCCATGGCTGAGCAGTACTACTTCTGCCTGGAGCACGACACGGTCGAGACCGAGAGCGGCTGCCGGGCCGCTGACCGGCTCGGCCCCTACCGCAGCCGCCAGGAAGCCGAGCGTGCGCTCGAGAAGGTCCAGGAGCGCAACGAGGAGTGGGACAACGATCCCGCCTGGAACGATGACAAGTAGCACGATGACGACTGGGTCGACACCCTGATCACGCCGTCCTTCCAGCCGCGACGGGTGGTCTCCCTCGTCCCGTCGTTG
>Ga0136637_1000229_pt1 | contig 12252 bp, 14 predicted proteins | sample AntDrymUQ8572106_2_FD_105497 | JGI IMG/M metagenome (GOLD analysis project Ga0136637, IMG submission 105497) | Polar desert sand microbial communities from Dry Valleys, Antarctica - metaG UQ857 (21.06) | ecosystem: Environmental > Terrestrial > Soil > Desert | place: Antarctica: Dry Valley... | reverse complement strand
CCCGCCACCCCGCCAGCAGGCTGATCGATGGGCGCTGCGCCCCGCGACGCGCCGGGCCGGAGGACGCCCAGCGCCCAGCGATGCCCTCCGTGATCGGCCGCTGGGGCTCAAGTCCCCGCGCGGACGCCGGGGGCGTACTTCGGCACCCGGAGGCTGACCTTGGTGCCGGCGCCGGGAGCGGTCTCGACGACGAGGCCGTAGTCGTCGCCGTAGACGGTCCGCAGGCGCTCGTCCACGTTGCCGAGCCCGACGCTGTCACCCGTCGGGTCGCCGGCCAGCGTGCGGCGCATCTGCTCGGGGTCCATGCCGACCCCGTCGTCCTCGATGCTGATGTGCGCCTCCGCACCGACGTCCAGGGCCTGGATGGTGACCTGGCCGACGCCGTCCTTGTCGGCCAGCCCGTGCCGTACGGCGTTCTCGACGATCGGCTGCAGGCAGAGGAACGGGACGGCGACCGGCAGCACCTCCGGCGCGACCCGCAGCGTGACTCGGAGCCGGTCACCGAAGCGGGCCCGCTCGAGCAGCAGGTAGCGCTCGATCGACTGGAGCTCCTCGGCGAGCGTCGTGAAGTCCCCGTACCGGCGGAACGAGTAGCGGGTGAAGTCGGCGAACTCCAGGAGCAGGTCGCGAGCGCGTTCCGGGTCGGTCCGGACGAACGAGGCGATGGCGCCGAGCGAGTTGTAGATGAAGTGCGGGCTGATCTGCGCGCGGAGCGCCCGGACCTCGGCCTCCATCGCTCGTGTCCGCGAGGCGTCGAGCTCGGCCAGGTCGAGCTGTGCCGAGACCCATCGGCCGACCTCGTTCGCGGCCCGCACGAGATTGGCCGACGCGTACGTCGAGTACGTCACGAGTGCACCAACGATCCGGTCCTCGACCAGCAGCGGGACCGCGATCGCGTGGCTGATGCGGCAGTCCAGCCGTCCGCAGGAGACCTCGTCCCGCCCGATCACCTCAGATCGGCCGGTGTCGAGCGTCGTGGCGGCGTGCCGCATGGTCGCGTCAGCGTGCTCCTCGGCGGCCCCGTCCCAGGCCAGCACCTGCTCCCGGTCGACCAAGGCGACGGCCGGAGTTCCGAGCAGAGTTCGCAGGTGCCGCGCCGCCTTCTCGGCGGCGACCCGGTCCAGGCCGGCACGCAGCGGTGGTGCGGCCAGCGAAGCCGTGTGCAGAGTGGCGAAGGTCGCCTGGTCGACGCTGGTGCCGAGGTCGCGGCGCGACGTCAAGAATCGCCGGACGACCAGGACCGCGGCGGCAACCACGACGAGTGCAGCCAGGACGACGAGCGCGTCGGGCACCACGGCCGAACGGTAGCCGGGACGGTCCGGCCCCGGCCCGGACCGCCGCCGGCCGCTCCACCTACCGTGGATCCCATGGCACTCCCGCGCGCCGCCGAGGTGGATCCGCTGGGCGCGCTGGCCCGGCTCGACGGTGTGCCACAGGCGGTCGCCGCCACGCGCCTCGCCCTCGACCGCCTCGGTGGGCACCGGGTGCTGCGGCGGCGGGGCGACGCCGTCCGCACCGAGTCAGCGCTGCGCGGCGCGGCGGCTGCGGCGTCGATCGAGCTCGGCCGGCTCGTCGAGGTCGACGAGGTCCGCGTGGCAGCCCAGGACAGGTCGGCCGCCGCCCCGGTGGTTCGCGGGGCGGCTCGCGCGTACGTCGAGCTGGGTGCGCTCGTCGGAGTCTGGCGGCAGGCGCCGCGCCAGGCGCTGGCCCGCCTGCACACGCTGGCTGCGCGTGACGTCACCGGCGTCGACGAGCTCGGCCGCCCCGCGCCGGGCGAGGCGACCGACCGGCTGGCCCAGCTCGCCGCGGTGCTGGCCGCGACACGCGCGCCGGCGCTCGTGGTGGCTGCGGTCGTGCACGGGGAGCTGGCCACGCTGGCACCGTTCGGGTCCGCCGACCAGGTCGTCGCGATGGCGGCGAGCCGGCTCGTCCTGGTGGAGCGCGGCCTCGATCCGGGCGCGTACGCGGTGGTCGAGCTCGGCCACCAGGACCGGCCGGCGTACGAGGGCGCGCTGCGGGGCTTCGCGAGCGGTACCGAGGCGGGGCTCACGGCCTGGGTGCTGCACTACGGCGAGGCCGTGCAGGCCGGTACCCGCGAGGCACTCGCGATCGCTGAATCGATCCTGCGCGGCTGACCCACTCGAGTGGCGCGCAGCGGCGAACGGCGCCCCGTACGAGACGAGGCGCCGTCGCGAGCACAGCGGCCGAGCTACCAGGCGTGCATCCCACAACGTGCCGAGACAGGACCTGCCTGTCGCAAGCAACCCGTAGACCGGGCGGTTCGCCGCGTGGGTACTCGGCTGCCGTGCTGGCCCTTGCGCCGGTCTCCTCGAGGCCAAGGCCAGCGGAAACCTGCAACTCCCGTTCTACGCCATGGTGCCCGCGCGGCGGAAGCCCTCATCCCGAGTTTTCGGCGACCTGTTCGCTCTCGTGCGCGCCAGGAAGGTCGGTCAGCACCAGTAGGTCGAACCGAACCGTGGCGGCCCGCCCAGGTAGGTGCACGTGCTCGAGGTCTCGGACAGGACGTCGGCATCCAGCGCGGAGACGGCGACCCCGCTCAGCGTGATCTCGAAGCCGAAGCGGCCCTGGTCCAAGGTGAACCGTCCGTGATCCCAGACCCCCTCCTCGACGCGACTCGAGACCAGCGTCGCCATGGACGGCGCTACCACCCGCGCCGGCCCGCGGGTCGGATACTTGTCCAGCACGGTCTGCGCGGGTGGATCCGCTGCGGACTGGGGCGGCGAGCTCTCCTGGTCAGCGATGCCGACGGCGATCCCCGCAGTCACGGCCACCCCGATCGCCGCCGCGCCGCGGGCCAGCCAGGCCGGCCACGTCCGGGTCGGCGCGTCGGGGCCGAGGTCGATCCGGTCACCTTCCCCGGCCTGATCGAGATCGAGCGCCGTAGCCTGGTCGGCCGGCCGGAAGCGGTCGCCGTAGCGGACAACCCCACGTGGCCGCGGCGCAGACGTCCTGGGCGAAGCAGCGCCGTCGTCCGTCAGCTCCTCACGTCCCATCCGTCCAGTCTCGTCGGCCGGACCGACCGTGGACAGCGCACTGCGTGTCTCCCGACGGACAGCCGACGGCGCGGTCACGCCGGGCAGGAACGCTCGGTCAGCCGCACCAGCTCGGCGGCGAGGGTCGCGCTCGGGAAGATGATCAGCCGACCGGACGCGCCGCCGTTGATCGAGCCGGCCACCGAGGGCGACATGTCGTCGTCCGCTGCCTGCTGGGCGAGCGCGCAGTCAGCCACGCGGAACACAACCGTGATCGGCGGGGCGTGGAAGCTCGTGCTGGAGCTCATGTCACCGACGGTGTAGACGACCGAGAACGCGCCGGTCAGCGCCTGGACAGCCTCGATCTGCAGCTCGTCGTCCTCTTCGACGCCGAACTCGACGACGGCGCGAACCGCCGTCCCGTCCTCGCTCGGGGTGACCGTCGTGACCTCGGCGTAGGACTGGGCGAACGTCGGTTCGTACGCCTGTGCCTGGCACGCGTACGTGAGCCACTGCATGACCTCGGCGTTCAGACCGATGTCGATCACCTCGTCGGTGGTGGTCCCGTCGACGGTCAGCGCGTCCAGGACGAGCCGCGGCTGGTCGATCAGGCCGTCGCCACCCTCGGGGCACTGCGCCTGCGCCTTGACGACATGCGTCGCGCTGCCGCCCGGAGCGATCTGGAGCAGCTCAGGATCGCTGATCGCGACCAGCCGTTCGGTGTCGAACCCGACGTCACGGACGACGATCGTGTACTCGCCGACGTTGCGGTAGCGCAGCGCCAGGGCGATCTGGTCGTCCTCGGCGTAGTCGAGCGTCACCGCCGAGGCGACCAGCTCGACCGCGCTCCGTGCGACGAGGTCGGACTCGTGCACCCGCCAGCGCTCCCAGCCGTACGCGCCGCCGGCGGCACCGACGACGAGAGCCGCAGCCAGGGCGAGGCGGATGGCCCAGCCGACGCGGCGTTCCGGCGCGGGCCCAGTCTCGTCCGGATCATGATCATCGAGCGGCTCGGGGCCGCGAGGCACCATCTCGCCCAGGTCGAGCACGTCATGGGTGGAGGTCGGCGGGAGCTGACGGAACCGGTCCCCGTACCTCGCCGCCATGACGGGCTCAGGCCTCGCGACCGCGCCGGCGGGCCGCGAACCAGACCAGCCCCGCGGCGGCGGCGCCGGCTGAGACCGCGGTCGCGGCGAGCACCGGTCTGGGCGGGACCCGAAGCGCCGGCATCCGCTGCCGCAGCGCCACCGGTCGGTTGAACGTGAGCACCGGCCAGCCCCGCTCGGCAGCCAGCCGGCGCAAGGATCGATCAGGGTTCACGACGTACGGGTGGCCGACCGCCTCGAGCATGGGGGCATCGGTCTGCGAGTCGCTGTACGCGTAGGACCTGGACAGGTCGTAGCCGTGAAGTGCCGCGAGCTCACGGACGGCAGCGGCCTTCGCCTCGCCGTACACGTAGACCTCGATCGTGCCGGTGAAGCGGCCGTTCTCGACCCCCATGCGCGTGGCCACGACGTGGTCGGCACCCAGCATCGCTCCGATCGGCTCGACCACCTCGGCCCCGGACGTGCTGACGATCACGACATCACGACCAGCCGTGTGGTGCTCCTCGATCAGGGTCGCCGCCTCGTCGTAGATCAGCGGCTCGACGATGCTGTGGAGGGTCTCGGCGACGATCTCGCGCACGGTCTGCACGTCCCAGCCGGTGCAGAGAGCGGACATGTACGCGCGCATCCGCTCGACCTGATCATGGTCGGCCCCGCCGAGCAGGTAGACGAACTGGGCATACCCGCTGCGCAGGACACCGCGCCGGTTGATCAGCCCGCCCTCGTAGAACGAGCGGCTGAACGCAAGCGTGCTCGACCTGGCGATGATGGTCTTGTCGAGGTCGAAGAACGCGGCTGGACGCGTCAGCCCGGGCGGTTCCACAGAATCAGGATAGGTGCGGCCGCTCCGGACCGCTGGTTGCTCGGGCCGAGGATCGCGCGCTGGTGAGCCCCGCCCAGAGCATGTACGCAGAGTGACCGAGTCGGCGAAGAGGGAGCCCGTCGAATGCTTTGCGTGACGACGCGGACGGGTAGGCGCAGCGGCTCGCCGCTCCCGAGCGCGACCGGCACCAGCCCCCCGGCCCGGTCGCTCGACGGCCCCCGCCAGCCCCCGGGCGGGGGTCGTCGCCGTCGGCCGGCCGTCCACAGGCCGCGACGAGGGCGACTTCCTCCACAGCCCGGCCTCGGCGGCACACCTGGACGGCCCGGTCGACCAGCCTTGCGGGCCGGGCCCGACGTCGTCGGCCCGATCGGTCGGGAGGTCGTTCATGGCGGGTGTCGGTCGGGGGAGCGCACCTCCGGGGAGTCGACGGCGGCGAGCGAGCGGCGAGCGGAGCGCACGTGCTGGGCGGCTGCGGCTGATGGCGGGCCCCTCCGACCCGGCTGCTGCGCGCTCCGGGACCGGGTCCACCGATCTGCATCGGCCATCCCGAGCGCTCCTGATCACCGCAGACGAAAACCTGCTCGACGATGTCCTGCGGCTCGCCGCGGCCGCGTCAGCCGAGGTCGAGGTCGTCCCGGACGTCGGCGCGGTCCGGGCCAGCTGGTCGACCGCGCCGTTGGTGGTCCTCGGCAGCGACATTGCCGGCGACCTCGAGCGCGCGCGGCTCCCCCGCCGCGAGGACGTCGTCCTGGTCGGGCTCGATCTCGACGACGCGGGCGTGTGGGAGGTGGCGGTACGGATCGGCGCAGGCCAGGTCGTGTTCCTGCCCGAGGATGAGCATTGGCTGGTCGGACGACTCGCTGACTGCGCAGAGCGGGCGGGACCGGACGCCCCGGTCGTGTGCACGGTCGGCGGCCGCGGCGGGGCCGGGTCGTCGACGCTCGCAGCCGCGCTGGCGACCGTCGCGAACGGCCGGGGTTGGCGCACGATGCTCGTAGACGGCGACCCGCTCGGTGGCGGGATCGATCTGCTGCTCGGTGGCGAGGAGGTCACCGGGATGCGGTGGCCGCAGCTGGCGACGACGCGCGGCCGCGTCAGCGCCGCGGCGCTGGCCGCGGGCCTACCCCAGGTCGGCGAGCTCACGGTCTTGTCCTGGGACCGTGGCGAGACCCTCGAGGTCGAACCGGCTGCGATGGCTGCCGTGCTGCAGGCCTGCCGGCGGAGCTGCGACGTCGTCGTGGTCGACCTCCCGCGGTCGCTCGATGCCGCGTCCCGGGAGGCGCTGGCCTGCGCGGCGCTGACGCTCGTGGTCGTCCCGGCCGAGGTCCGCGCGACGGCTGCAGCCGCGCGGGTGTGCGCCTCGGTGTGCGCAGTCGCCGTCGATGTCCGCCTCGTCGTCCGTGGACCGGCGCCGTCGGGACTGACCGGCGAGGCGGTGGCCGAGGCGCTCGCGCTCCCCCTCGCTGGCTTCCTCCGGTCCGAGCCGGGCCTGGCCGGTGCATCGGAGCGCGGTGAGCCACCTGGTCGACGACCCCGAGGTCCGCTGGCCCGGTTGTGCGGCGGCGTCGTCGACGAGCTGGTCCGGCGGCGGGCGGCATGAGCGCCGGGCCGGCGGCCGAGGTCGATCGCTCGCTCGTCGACAGCTCGCTGGTCGACCGGGTTCGGGCGACGCTCGTCGCCGAGGGATCAGATCCCACGCCGGCCCGGGTCGCCGCCGCCCTTCGCGGTGAGCAGCGCGTGCTGGGCCAGGCGGAGGTCCTCGCGGTGGTGACCGTGCTTCGGTCCGAGCTGGCCGGGACCGGCGTGCTCGAGCCGTTGCTGCGGCTGCCCGGTGTGACCGACGTGCTGGTGAACGGCGCCAGCCAGGTATGGGTCGACACCGGTGCCGGTTTGACCCGTACGCGCGTCCGGTTCGCCGGCGAGGCGGAGGTGCGTCGCCTCGCGGTCCGTCTCGCCACCACGGCCGGACGGCGTCTGGACGACGCGAACCCGTACGTCGACGTGCGCCTGCGCGACGGCACTCGCCTGCACGCGGTCCTTCCCCCCGTGTCACCCGGTGGAACCTGCCTGTCGCTTCGGATCCCGTCCCGTCGCGACTTCTCCCTCGAGGACCTCGTCGAGGCTGGCTCGGTGTCCGAACGCGGAGCCTTGTGGCTGCAGGCCATCGTGGAAGCCCGGCTCGCGTTCGTGGTGAGCGGCGGCACGGGCTCGGGCAAGACGACGCTGCTGTCGTGCCTGCTCTCGTTGGCTTCACCCGACGAGCGGCTCCTTCTTGTCGAGGACTCCGGTGAGCTGCGTCCGGACCACCGCCACGTCGTCCGGCTCGAAGCCCGGCCGCCGAACGTCGAGGGCGTCGGCGAGATCACGCTGCGCGACCTCGTCCGGCAGGCCCTCCGGATGCGTCCGGACCGGCTCGTCGTCGGTGAGGTGCGCGGTGCGGAGGTGGCCGACCTGCTCGCGGCGCTCAACACCGGTCATGAGGGCGGCTGCGGCACCGTCCACGCGAACTCCGCCGCTGACGTGCCGGCCCGCCTGGAGGCGCTCGGGCTGGCGGCCGGCCTGCGCCGAGACGCGCTGCACAGCCAGCTCGCCGCCGGCCTCGACGCAGTGATCCATCTCGAGCGTGACCTCACCGGCCGCCGGACGGTTCGCGAGGTCTGCGTGCTCGTTCGTGGCGGCAACGGCCTCGTCGTGGCGGAGCCGGCGCTCGTTCTCGAGGGTGACCGCGTCGAGCTGGGCGCCGGCGAGCCGCTGCTGCGGGCCCGGCTGGCCAGGGGCCACCGTCGGACCGACGACACGGTCGGCCCGAGGTGACGAGCCTCCTGGTCGCGGCCGCGCTTGCCGCGGCCGCCGCGGCGGTCGCCGTGCGGCCGGCTGGTGGTGCCCTTGCGGTCCGCGGCGTCCACCTGGCCGGCGACCCGGTGGCGCGCCGTCAGGCGCCCGGTGCCCGCCAGGTCCAGTCGATCGCCTCGCGCTGGCAGCACCGACGTCGCGTGGTCGCGCGCCGCACTGCCACCGTCGAGTTCTGCACCGCGCTCGCCGCCGAGCTCCGGGCTGGCGCCATGCCGAGCGACTCGATCCAGCGAGCGGCCACCGCCGTGCCGGGTGTGTGCGACGAGGCGGCCCGGGTCGCGCGCCTCGGCGGCGACGTCAGCGCCGCCCTCGTAGCGGCTTCCGTGCGCAACGGGTCGGGCGGGCTGGCAAGGGTTGCCGCCGTCTGGTCGGTGTCCCAGCATGCCGGCGCCGGCCTCGCCGACGGCTGTGAGCGGATCGCTGACTGGCTCCGCGACGACGAGGCGCTCCGTCGGGAGGTGGGGGCCCAGCTCGCTGGCGCCAGGGCGAGCGCCCGCCTGCTTGCAGTCCTCCCGGTGCTCGGGATCCTCCTGGGTTCGAGCATGGGTGCAGACCCGCTGCACGTGCTGCTCAGGACGCCGTACGGCCTGGTGTGCCTGGCGTTGGGCGCGACCCTGGCCTCGCTCGGGCTCTGGTGGACCGAACGTCTTGCCCGCAGCGTGGAGAAGCGGGTGTGACGCCCGGGCTGCCGGCTGGCGGCGCCACGCTGTTCACCGCACTGGCTGTGGCGGCGGCGATCGTCGTCCTCACCGCGCCCGACCATGGGCCACGGCGACTCTCCCGGCTCACTTCCGGTCGGAGGCTCGCCGTCCAGCACATCAGCGTGACGGCCGCCGCGGACGCGGGGGTCCATGGCCGCTGGCTCGCGGCGGGTGCCGCCGCGGCCGGCACGCTCGTGCTCGTCGAGGGGCCGATCGGAGTCGTCTTGGCCCTGCTGGCCGGACTGATCACGTATCGGGTACTGCAGCGGCTGGAGCCACGGGCCGTGGTCGCCCAGCGTGAGCAGATCGCCCGCGACCTTCCGGTCGCCGCACACCTGCTCGCTGGCGCGCTGAGCGCCGGGGCCTCGCCGGTGTCCGCGATCGAGCTGGTCGCCGCGGCGATCGGCGGACCGCTGGCGCTGCAGCTTCGCCGGGTCGCGGCGCTCACCCGGCTCGGTGGAGATCTTGGCGCGACCTGGCGGTCGATCCCGACCGGCAGCGGGCTCGCCCCGCTCGCCCGCACGGTGGCAAGGGCGCTGGAGACAGGCGCACCGCTTGCCGATGCGCTGGACCGGCTGGCGGCGGACCTGCGGTCCCAGCAGCGCTTCGAGGTCGATCGCCGGGCTCGCGCGGTCGGCGTCCACGCCGCCGCGCCGCTCGGCTTGTGCTTCCTGCCCGCGTTCCTGCTGATCGGCGTCGTGCCCGTGGTGATCGGCGTCGCCACCACGATCTTGACCACCATCCGGTGACGGTGCACCGCGCGGACAGCGACCACGGGTCCGTCCACAGCGCGGTGAACCGGCCCGTCGTCCCCACCTCGGCGCCGAGGTGTCAGACGCCGGTTTCCTCCGGCCAACCTGGGTGGAGCCGGCGCACTCAGCCCGGCTCCGCGCCGACCGGTACGTCGGCAAGGCTCAGGGAGGTACCCATGCACTCGCTCACTGCACGTCTGGCCGGGCTCCGTCGCGACGACGACGGGATGACCACAGCCGAGTACGCGGTCGGCACAGTCGCGGCCTGCGGCTTCGGCACCGTCCTCTACCGGGTGCTCACCAGCGAGGCCGTCGGAGGTCTCATCCGCGACCTGATCGAGCGGGCCATCACCTCGGTGTTCGGGTGACCCTCGCCCGTCGCCGTGCCCGCTCCGGTGACCGGAGCGGGCACGGGGCGAGAACGGGTTGCAGGCACGGTGGACTCGTCCGCCCACGACCCGACCATGGCGCGGTCACGGCCGAAACCGCCATCGCGATCCCCAGCCTGCTCGTGCTGCTGATGATTCTGGTCTGGATCCTCGTGGTGGTCACCGCTCAGCTGCGCGTGGTGGACGCAGCGCGGGCCGGCGCCCGCGCAGCCGCCCGCGGGGAGAGCGCCGCTCAGGCCGCGGCCGTGGCCGAGCAGATCGCCCCGGCCGGCGCCGCGGCGCTGATCAGCCGCAGCGGTGACGAGGTGCGGGTCGAGGTCCGGGTCCAGGTCCGGCCGCCTGGCGGGATCCCCGTGCTGCCGTCGGTCACGGTCGACGCCGTCGCGTACGCAGCGGCCGAGGACGCCGTCGGTGGCCCCGGGCGCATCGGCGCCGGTGCGCCCGAGCCGTTCGGCACGGATCAGGCTCCGCGGCGCGACGTCGACGCCCCCGGCTGGGGTGAGGATCCGTGACGGCGGCGGGCGAGCGGGCGTCAGACCGTGGCAGCGGGACGACCTACGCCATCGTGGTGCTCGCGGTTCTGACCACCCTCGCGCTCGGGGCGGCCGCCGTGGGTGGGGCGATCACGGCCCGCCACCAGGCGATGACCGCCGCCGACCTGGCTGCGCTCGCCGCCGCCGACGCGCTGGCCCGTGCCGACGCCGACCCGTGCGCGGTGGCCGAGCGCATCGCGTCCCGGCACGAGGTCGCGCTCCTCGGCTGCGAGCTGGACGGGATGGTCGTCGACGTGGTGGTGGGCGCGCCGGTAGGCGGCCTCGCCGGGCTCGGCCTGGTTGCGCGGATGCAAGCGCGCGCTGGACCGGGCGGTGGCGAAGCCGGCGGATGAGCGAGCGGCGGTGCCGCCAGGCCGTGCCCGGGTGGCGTCCCCCAGCCGCACCGCCCGGGCTACGGTCGCCTGGACCAGCCGACCGGTTCGAGAGGAATCGTCATGACCGCCCGCCCGCGCCCGCCCATCCCGTACGACTTCCTCCCAGAGGTGCCCAGCTTCGAGGTGACCAGCGACGACATCGCCGATAGCGGGACGCTCGCGGACGCACATGTGCAGGCCGAGGGGAACACCTCGCCCCACCTTCGGTGGTCGGGCTTCCCGGCCGAGACCAGAGGCTTCGCGGTCACGTGCTTCGACCCGGACGCGCCCACCGGGAGCGGGTTCTGGCACTGGCAGCTCTGGACCCTCCCCGCCTCGGTGACCGAGCTCCCGACCGGTGCCGGATCCGCGGGCGGCGAACTTCCCAGCGGGGCGGTGCAGTCCCGCAACGACGCCGGCACGGCCGGCTTCACCGGCGCCGCCCCGCCGCCGGGCGACCCGGCACACCGGTACATCTTCGCCGTCCACGCGCTCGACACCGACGACCTCGGGCCCGACTCGTCCGCACCGGCGGCGCAGGTCGGGTTCAACCTCACCCCACACACCCTGGCGCGGGCGTTGATCATCGCGACCTACGCCGCCGGCTGACTCAGCGCGGGTCAGGGTTCTGCGGAGGCCGGTTCTGCGGAGGCGGGGTCTGCGGAGGCAGGGTCACGCGGGGATCGGGGTTCGGTGCCGGCTGGGTCGGCCGGGTGTAGCTCTCCCGCCGGCCCGGGTCGGCGTGGGCTGCCTGGCTCGGGGGCATGTGGGTCGGCTGTCGGTCGCGGCCGAGCTTGGACTCGAGCTCCGCCTTCTCGCGCTCGAGCTCGTCGTGGCGCTTCTCCATCGTCCGACGCTCGGCGGACTTGTGCCGGGCCCGACGCGCGGCGGCATACAGCAACCACAACCCCAGCAGCGTGACCGCCCCGGTTGCCAGACCGATCAGGAATGCACCGACGGACGTCACGTCCGCGGACGCGACGTCGAAGAACGACAGCTCGACGACAGCGGAGGGGTCGCCGAACAGCGCGCCGAGAATGACCACCGCGCAGGCGGCGACGAGGATGAGAGCGACGACGATCATGTTTGGTCTCCTTCCGTCGGCCGCCGCCGTCCGGCCGGGACGGACGAGCGGTCACCGAGCATGGTGGCGAGCAGCCGAGCTGCGCCGAGCTTGTCCAGCGGCGAGTTCCCGTTGCCGCACTTCGGAGACTGTACGCAGCCCGGGCACCCCTCGGCGCAGGAGCAGGCCCCGATGACGTCGCGGGTCGCGGTGAGCCACTCGGCGGCGGCGTGGAACCCGCGCTCGGCGAACCCCGCACCGCCCTGGTGACCGTCGTGGACGAAGACCGTCGGGAGCCCCGTGTCCGGGTGGCTCGGGTGCGAGAGGCCACCGATGTCCCACCGGTCGCACGTCGCGAACAGCGGGAGAATGCCGATCGCCGCGTGCTCGGCCGCGTGCAGCGCGCCACTGATCGCTGTGCCGCGGATTCCCGCGGCGACCAGGAGCTCGGAGGGCAGCGTCCACCACACCGCGACGGTCTGCAGGGTGCGCTCCGGGAGGTCCAGCGGGTGCTCGCTCAGGAACTCGCCCGCGCCTCGGTGTGACTGGCTGGCTCGGCGGCGCACGTACGAGACCACCTGGCCGGTCACCTCGACCTCACCGAGGTGGACGGTCGACCGGCCCCACCCCACCTGGTCGAGGACCGCCAGGACCCGCAGGTCGTT